>Ga0070669_100000127_pt1 | contig 69910 bp, 65 predicted proteins | sample KBSS53metaG_FD_64680 | JGI IMG/M metagenome (GOLD analysis project Ga0070669, IMG submission 64680) | Switchgrass rhizosphere microbial communities from Kellogg Biological Station, Michigan, USA - KBS S5-3 metaG | ecosystem: Host-associated > Plants > Roots > Rhizosphere > Soil ...
AGGCGTCAGCGGCAAGTTGGGGCGATTGGCGCGGGGGCGATGTCCCGCCTGAGGTCGTCACCTGCCCGCCGCTCCGCCTGCGCCAGACCATCGAAAGATCGCTGCGCGGCGGTACAGAAATCGTGGTGATCGATACCCCACCGCATGGGGACGATGCCGCGCGGGAGGCGATCCGTGCCGCAGATCTCGTGATTATTCCCACGCGGCCACGGTCCTTCGATCTTCAGGCTCTTGAGGGCGTGACGGATCTCATCGCTGCCAGCGGCAAGCCCGGGTTTGTCCTCCTCAATTCTGTTCCGGCCCGGGGAACGCAGGTCCTGGCTCACGCCATCAACTATGTAACGTGCCTGGGATTGGAGGTTTGTCCCGTCCACTTCGGGGAACGAGGATCGTTCCACCACTACACCGCCGCCGGGGCAGTGGCGGGCGAAATGGACCCGGCTGGCAAGGCGGCTGCCGAGGTAGACGCGCTGTGGCGATGGGCCAAAGGAATGGTTGAGATTGGATGAGGCGGCGAGATGGCGCCCCTTCGGTGGAAGGTGCAGGTGTCATGCTCCATCTCGCAGGATCACGGCGGCGAACTCCAGACCCGCGCCGCCCTGGTTGAGCCTGCGGGACAGCAACTTGTGACCCGGAGCACGCGCGACAGGCCCGCACCCCGCTGACCCATGCCCACCCTGTTTTTCGTTTTGTGACCGATATTCAGCAATTTCGCGCCGAAAAATTCCCACCTGCTTCCGTGAGAATCATCCGGGCGCGGCATCCAACATTCTATCCGTCGCGACGGAGAAGTGAGCTGCAGCCATGCCGGTATAATGCATTCCGCAAATCGCGGCTCCCATGACCAGGGCTGCGCCTATCCTGCTCAGGAGCCGCTTTGTCAGCGTGGTCATCCAAAGTGCTCCGATGGATGCAACCAGAGCAATCAGGCCTGCCGCAACGACGAGGGATGCGTCGAAATGCATCCTCATCTCGCCCGACATGGCCATCATGCCCAGAAAGTGCATCGACAGGATTCCCGAGGCCATCGGTACACCGGCGATAAACAGGGCTTCTGTGGGTTCGTGGAGCCGGGTGAGCGCCGCGAAACCAATTACGGTGAACAGGACCGCTACGACCATCGAGAGAATGGTGGGTGCCCAGTCATAGCTGATTGGGGTGCCATCAATGCTGAATGCGGCCATCCCGGTGAAATGCATCGCCCAGATGGTTACGCCGAGGGCCACGCCAGACGGGAGAACTCCACGGACGCGCCGACGCTCCTCAATAGCCAGGCGCCCCGCCCACGGCAGGACCATTCCAAGCGCCGCGTAAGAACCGCAAACGGCGATGCAATAGGAGAGGAATACAAGCCACAGGTTGTAGTGACCGTGCAGTGTCATAGGTGGTCCTGCTTGTGCCGCCTGCACGGAATGGTCCCGGGCGAGCGGTAATGCAATCCCGTCGCCACTACCCGCAAATCCTAAACCTGTTATTTAAATAGTTAATTTGTCACAGACCCTTGGCCTTTGAGCAACACAGGGGTCATGCAATTGCCGCTGTTGGCCGTCGCAGGACGCAATCTGAATCCACGTGGCATGCAGAACGGCGATCCGCTTCTTGGCGAGGACCCGAGGAGCCTCCGGGGCGCCTCTCGATGGCCGGGCGCTCCAGCGCTGCCTGTCCCGGCCCATGGTTCCTCGCCCGCCCAAGAGCCCCGCGGGCCTCTTTCCAAAACAGACGTATGGCATCTCCACCGCGATAGCATCGTTGGATGCTGTTGACTTTGCCTCCCCTGCTCACCAGCCCTTGCACACTGAGGAATTCGTAACGGCAATCGCGGGCAGAGGCAGGCATTTGATGGGACAGGGATCTGGCCGGCGTTTCGCCGGCGGCATGACAGCGATCGGCGTAGTGGCCATCGCCCTGCTGGCTGGCGCGGCGGCAGGCGAGGACAACAGCCCTGCCCCGATGAGCGCGGCGGCCAATCGCGGCAGCCTGGTCTACGACGGCAACTGCGCCAGCTGTCATGGCGCCAACCTGACCGGCTCGTCGCACGGTCCGCAGTTGACGGGCAAGCCCTTTGCCGATCACTGGCTCGGCAGCCCGGACAGTGCGCTCCAGGGCTTTATCAAGCAAATGATGCCTCCGGGACAGCCCGGCTCGCTCAGCGACGACGAATACCGCGACGTGACGGCCTTCCTGCTGGCCCGCAACGGAGCCGGCCCAAGCGAAACGGCCGGGGCGGCCGCGGCGGCGGCGGCGCCGAAAAACGCGCTCGCGCCGAGCGCCGAGGGTGACTTCAAGGCCCGGGCGATCGCGGCTTATCTGGCCACGCTCCCGGGCTTCCATAACCAGACACTGGCCAATTACCGCCCGGTGACCGAGGCGATGCTCAACCAGCCCGATGACGGGGACTGGCTGAATTGGCGGCGCACCCGCGATGGCCATGGCGACAGTCCGCTGGCCGCGATCACCACCGCCAATGTCGGTTCCCTAAGGTTGGCCTGGTCGATCGCCATGCCGGACGGGGTCAACGAGCCGACGCCGCTGGTGCACGACGGGGTGATGTTCCTTCAGGCCGCGGGCGGCAAGATCCAGGCACTGGATGCAGCCAATGGCGATGTGCTGTGGAATTACCGCTACCAGCGCCCCGACGGCGGGCGGGTCGAACCGGCGGCCATGCGCAATTTCGCCATGTTCGGCACCAGCCTGTTCATGGCCACGTCCGATGCCGCCCTCGTGGCCATCGACGCGCGCAGCGGGAAGCAGCTCTGGCGCACGCAGGAGGCGGATCCCGAAAAGGCGTTTACCCATACGGCGGGGCCGATCATCGCTCACGGGCTGGTGATCGGCGGGATGAACGGGTGCGAGATGTTCAGCGGCGTGCCCTGCTTCGTGGCCGCCCACGATCCGGAGACCGGCAAGGAATTGTGGCGCACGCCGGTGATCGCCCAGCCGGGCGACCCGAACATCAAGACCTGGGGCAAGGTCGATCCCCGGTTCCGCGCGGGAGGCGACATGTGGATCGCCGGCAGCTACGATCCCGTGCTCGACACGTTCTACATCGGCACGGCCCAGGCCAAGCCGTGGGTTCCGGCGAGCCGCGGAATGACCGCGGACGATGCCGCACTCTATACGAATTCGACCCTCGCGCTCGATCCCCTTACGGGAAAGATGAAGTGGTGGTTCCAGCACGTGCCGGGCGAATCGGTCGACCATGACGTGGTCTTCGAGCGGGTTCTGGTCGATGCCGGGGGGAAGCAGTTGGTGCTGACCGAAGGCAAGGACGGCATCCTGTGGAAGCTGGACCGGGTGACGGGCAAATACGTCGATCTCACCCAGACCGTGTTCCAGAACGTCTATTCGAAGGTGGACCGCACACGGGGCCGGGTGACCTACCGCGAGGACATCCGCAAGGCCGGGATCGGCTACCGCATGGCAACCTGTCCGGCCAGCTTCGGCGGCCATGACTGGCTCGCCTCGGCCTATGACGCACGCCAGCAGGCGCTGGTCATCCCGCTGCTCCAGATGTGCGGCAGCATGACCGGAACCAAGGTTGAGATGGCGCTGGGCAGCGGCGGCAATGGCGGAGTGGGTGCCAGCGTGCCGAAGCGCGAGGAAATCGAGATGCCCGGCTCCGACGGCAAGTACGGCAAGCTGGCGGCCTATGACGTGAACACGCTGCGCGAGCTGTGGAGCTACCAGCAGAAGGTGCCGTTCACGACCGCGGCCCTGACGACGGCCGGTGGCCTGGTGTTCGTGGGCGATGCCGACCGCTGGTTCCGAGCCTTCGATGCGCGCACCGGCAAGGTGCTGTGGCAGACGCGGCTGGCCAGTGCCGTTCACGGATTCCCGATTTCCTATGCGGTCAACGGACACCAATATCTGGCAGTCGCCGCCGGGCAGATGGGGGCCTATCAGGTGGTAACCGGCCAGATCGGCGGCATCTACCACCCGGCCAACGGCAATGCGCTGTATGTCTTCGAACTGCCCCGGGCCGACGCGTCCGGCAAGGTTGGCGGCTGATCGTTGCCGCCCACCATATGAGAGATATCTTGGCGCCTTACATTAAGGGACTGGCGCGATGGGCACTGCCTCGGCAGTAAGCCGCAAATCTGCGATCGCGGTAAGCCGCGATCTCACGGGAGGATCAGAGTGAGCGAGCAACCGATTATCCGCAACGAATGGGACGGCGTGCTGGAGCTGGTGTTCAACCGGCCCGAAAAGCTCAATGCCATCAATGTCGAAATGATGCAGATCCTCACCCAGGCGGTAACGGACCTGCGCGACGACGATCGCCACCGGGTCATGCTGATCCGCGCCAATGGCCGCTATTTTTCGGCCGGCGCCGACGTCTCGGCCGCGCAGGCCTTCGACATCGGCAACAGCCCGGCGCGTCTGCGCAACTTCGCCCGGCGCCACCTTCACACCGGCATGTCGAGCCTGTGGGACGAAATGGAACGGCTGGAAAAGCCGATCATCGTCGCCCATCACGCGACCTGCGTGGGCGGCGGCCTGGAGATGTCGCTCTCGTGCGATTTCCGCCTGGCTGCGCAGAGCGCCGCCTATTCGTTTCCCGAGCTGGAATTCGCCATTCTGCCGCTGTCGGGCGGGATCAGCCGCTTGACCCGGATCGTCGGCCCGCACTGGGCGCGTTGGCTCGTGCTCGCTAATGAGAAAGTGACGGCCGACCAGGCCCTTTCGATGGGTCTTGTCCACCGGGTGATTCCCGACGAAACCTTCGAGGAGGAGGCAAAGGCCTTCGCCCGCAAGCTTGCCGGTCATCCGGCCGAGGCCATGGCCATCGGCAAGACCACGATCGAGCTGTCGGCCTTGCTCGGCACGGCGGATGCCCGTGCGGTCGAGCGGTTGACCTATGGGACGCTGCAATTCTCCTCCGACTATATCGAGATGCAGGCGATCCGGCGCGCGCAGCACAGCAAATAGCGGGGATTTTCCTACATTCACCAGATTGGTTAGATAGCACGGGCCTCAACCTGCCAGGAGCTATCCCCAATGGGCATTTTCGACGCCATCCTCGGGCCGATCATCTCGATCATCGACAAGGTGATCCCCGACCCCAAGGCCCGCGACGAGGCCAAGCTGGAACTGCTGCGGCTGCAGGGCTCGCAAGAGCTTTCGCTGTTGCAGACCCAGCTTTCCGCCATCGTCGCCGAAGCCAATGCCGCCGATCCGTGGACCAGCCGGGCCCGGCCGAGCTTTCTCTACGTGATGTATGCGCTGATCCTGTTTTCCGTGCCGATGGGCCTGATCGCCGCCTTCCGCCCGGCGACCGCCATGGCCATCGCGCAAGGGATGACCGCCTATCTCAACGGCCTCCCCGAACCGCTCTATGCGTTGTTCGGCACCGGCTATCTTGGCTACACGGCGGCCCGCCAGTGGGGCAAGGTAAAGGGTTCGGACAAGTAGGGTGGTGACCTAATCCCAACTCAACCCAGCCCGCTGGCATCTCGGCCCCGACCTCTCTATGAGGGGCAACGAATGCCAGCGGCGGGGGAACCATGACCGAGACCGTTTTCGTCCTGAACGGACCCAACCTCAACCTGCTCGGCACGCGTGAGCCGGAAATCTACGGCACAACGACACTCGACGACATCGGGGCCATGCTCGCCGACCGCGCGGGCGAGCTCGGGCTGGCGATCGACATGCGCCAGTCCAACCACGAAGGCCACCTGGTGGACTGGATCCACGAAGCTGCGGCCAGCGGGGCCAGGGCCGTGCTGCTCAATGCCGGGGCCTATACCCACACCAGCGTGGCGCTGCACGACGCGATCAAGAGCGTCAACGTACCGGTCATCGAGGTTCACCTCTCCAATCCGCACACCCGCGAAAGCTTCCGCCACAAGAGCTACGTCGGCATGGCTGCCAAGGCCACCGTGGCCGGATTCGGCGCGCAGTCATATGTGCTTGCGCTCGAAGCGGCGGCGAGGCTCTAGAGGAAAACTGCGCCAATTCGCTTGCCACGCCCCGCCAAGCGGCGATACGGGGGCGCCAAATCGCAATACGGAAAGTCACGAAGATGGGCGATACCCCGGGCCGCACCGGCAAGATGAACATCGACAGCAAGCTGGTTCGCGAACTGGCCCAACTGCTGTCGGACACCGGCCTTTCGGAAATCGAGGTCGAAGACGGTGAGCGCAAGATTCGCGTTGCCCGCCAGTTCACCGCCGCCGCGCCCGCGCCGGTCTATGCCCCGGCCCCGGTCGCCGCTGCCCCGGCTGCCGCGCCTGCGGCAGCTCCGGCCGAAGCCCCGGCTGCTGCGCCGGTCGATGCGGTGAAGTCGCCGATGGTCGGCACGGTTTACCTCGCTGCCGAACCGGGCGCGCCCAACTTTGCCGATGTGGGCAAATCCGTGAAGGCTGGCGACACGCTGCTGATCGTGGAGGCGATGAAGGTGATGAACCCGATCCTCGCGCCCAAGGCCGGCACCATCCAGGCCGTGCTGGTGGAGAACGGCCAGCCGGTCGAGTTCGACCAGCCCCTCGTGGTGATCGGCTAAGCCCATGGCGATCCGCCGGCTGCTCATCGCCAACCGCGGCGAGATCGCGCTGCGCATCCACCGCGCCGCGCACGAGATGGGGATCGAGACCGTTGCGGTCCATTCCACCGCCGATGCAGACGCGATGCACGTGCGTCTCGCCGACCATGCGGTGTGCATCGGCCCGCCGGCCGCGCGCGATTCCTACCTGAACGTTGCCGCGATCATCTCGGCCGCGGAAATCACCCACGCCGATGCGATTCACCCCGGCTATGGCTTCCTATCGGAGAACGCCAAGTTCGCCGATATCGTCGAAGCCCACGACATCACCTGGATCGGCCCGAAGCCCGAGCATATCCGCACCATGGGCGACAAGATCGAGGCCAAGCGCACCGCCGGCGCGCTGGGCCTGCCGCTTGTCCCGGGTTCGGACGGCGCGGTTTCGGACGTCGATGAGGCGAAGGTAATTGCCGAGGCGGCCGGCTACCCGGTGATCATCAAGGCCGCGAGCGGCGGCGGCGGCCGGGGCATGAAGGTCTGCACCTCGCCCGACCAGCTCGAAACGCTGATGCAGCAGGCCGGCAGCGAGGCCAAGGCCGCCTTTGGCGACGCCACAGTGTATATCGAGAAGTACCTCGGCAATCCGCGCCACATCGAGTTCCAGGTGTTCGGCGACGGCAAGGGCAATGCCATTCACCTGGGGGAGCGCGACTGTTCGCTCCAGCGCCGTCACCAGAAGGTGCTGGAGGAAGCCCCCTCCCCGGTTATCTCCGCCGACGAGCGCCAGCGCATGGGCGGGATCGTCGCCAAGGCCATGGCCGACATGGGCTATCGCGGGGCCGGCACGATCGAGTTTCTCTGGGAAAACGGCGAGTTCTACTTCATCGAGATGAACACCCGCCTCCAGGTGGAGCATCCGGTGACCGAAGCGATCACCGGGGTCGACTTGGTGCGCGAGCAGATCCGCATTGCCGATGGCCTGCCGCTCTCGGTCAAGCAGGAAGACATCGAATTCAAGGGCCACGCCATCGAGTGCCGCATCAATGCGGAAGACCCGTGGACCTTCGCCCCCTCGCCGGGTGAGGTGACCAACTACCACGCGGCCGGCGGCATGCACGTGCGCGTCGATAGCGGGCTTTATGCCGGCTACAGGATCCCCCCCTACTACGATTCGATGATCGCCAAGCTGATCGTCTACGGTCGCACCCGCGAAGGCTGCATCATGCGGCTGAAGCGCGCGCTCGAGGAAATGGTGATCACCGGGCCGAAGACCTCGATCCCGCTGCACCAGGCCCTGCTGACCGAGCCCGATTTCCTGAGCGGCGACTATTCGATCAAGTGGCTGGAGGAATGGCTGGCACGGCGGGACAATTGATCTCGGCCAGCGCTTGACCGATGTGGCGGCGGCAACGGTTTTGCCGGCGCCGGTCAAAATCAGGGCCATGACTGCCGATTTGCGCCAATGAGCCTGGGCAAATCACGTCCGAAACCGATGGCTATCTGTGCGCGGCTTACGCCCCGCCACAAGCATCGGTGATCGCCCGGAGTCCGGTCCTGACATAAATCAGCAATAAACATTGCAATATTTACAAGTACGAAACTGTTTTCCATGCATCTTTCAGGCTGCTAACAGCGGAGGACTGCATGAACAGCGAACGTCTCCGGAAGGACCACCGCGACGCCACGCAACAGCCGGTGCAGTTCCGCAACAAGCGCGGCCTCGCCTCTTCCGTCTGGATGGTGAACCTTTCTCCGTCCGGTTGCCAGGTGCAACTGCAGTTCGGACGGCTGGTCCCGGGTGAGCCGGTTACGATCCGTCCGGTCGGATTCGAGAATATCGCCGGCTACGTGAGGTGGGTCAAAGGCGATCGGGCCGGGATTGAGTTCACTCCGCCCCTGCATGCGAGCGTGGCAGCGCACATCGCCAAGCTTGTGGTCACAACCAGCGATCCCCGGCCGTCTTTCGGAGTTGCAGACGCACTGGGCCGACGCCTGCTGCCGGCTCCCAATGCAACAATCACCCGAAGCGTGGCCTGAACCATTCACCCCAAGGGTCGGTTCACACCTCCAGCGGCACGCCGGGCTCCTGCTTGGCGGTGCGAATGGTCAGGCTGGTCTTGACGCTGGCGACGTTGGGCGCCGGCGTCAGCTTGCTGGTGAGGAATTCCTGGAAGCTTTGCAGGTCGCGGCTGACGATCTTCAGGATGAAGTCGATCTCGCCGTTGAGCATATGGCACTCTCGCACTTCGGGGAGGGCTTTCATCGCCTCCTCGAATTCGCGCAGCGAGATTTCGGCCTGGCTGCGCAGCGAGACGAGGGCGAAGACGGTGATCGCATAGCCGAGCTTCGCGCCATCGAGGTCGGCATGGTAGCCCTTGATGACGCCCGCATCCTCAAGGGCGCGAACCCGGCGCAGGCAGGGCGGCGCCGTCAGCCCGACCCGTCCGGCGAGTTCGACGTTGGTCATGCGCCCATCGTCCTGCAGTTCGGCGAGCAGCCGGCGGTCGATCGGATCGAGATTTGCCATGGCGACCGTGCGTTTCCCTGTCTTAACCGTGGGGCCGTGCCTGCTACCCGCAGCTCCCGACACAGCGAGACGGGCAAGATTCGTTGGCCTAATTGCGCTTCACTATAATTTTATTGTCCCCAAACGCAATCGTGCCGCATTGTGACAATAGTGGTGCGATCCCTTCCCGGATCGTAACAAGCTGCTAAGTCCTTCGCGCTTATAGATGGGTAACGCCGAATCTGCGCGCCCTGCCCTTTGCCCGCCTGCTGGAGACCTGATGCACGTCGACGACCGCCTTGCCACCGTGCTCGGTGCCCGGGTCGACAGCATTGTCGGGCGGCGGATCCAGTACCGGCAGTTGATCGACATCGTCGGAACGGCCGGCGCGGGCGCGCGCAGCGAAGGGCTTGATGCCGCCTATGTCCGGCTTGGCGAACTGGCGCGCGAGCTTCCGGTCGAGGAACGGGCCCGGGCCCTTGCCGAACCAGGCGTGCGGCTGCGCAATCCGCGCCTCGTGGCCGAGCTGGCGGCCGATGCTCCGCCAGTGGCGGTGGCAGCGATCCGGGCGGCTCGGCTCGACGATGCCCAGTGGCTCGATCTCGTTCCCGCCCTGCCGCTGGCCGCGCGGGGTCTTCTGCGGCACCGGCGGGATCTTGGCCCCGAAGTGGCCGACCGGCTGGAGCGCCTCGGCATCGCCGACCGCGGTCTCCCGCCGGTGGACGACCGGGAAATTCCCGAGGTTGCGGCGCAGACCCACGCCGAACCAGCGCCGGCGCCTCCCACCGCTGAACCGGATTCGCAAACTCCTGCCCCGCCGCCGCTCGCCGCGGTGCCGTCCAGCCCCGTGCCGCTCCAGGCCGCCGAACGGTCGCTGCCGCCAGCCGGAGACGGGATCGGAGCTCTTGTCCGACGGATCGAGGCCTTCCGCCGCAGCCGCCAGGGCACCGCGCCGCCGCTGCCGGCCAACGATGCCCCGCGCCTGCCGCTGGGCGAACGCGAGGCCGACATGCCGCCACTGGCGGCCTTCGCTTTCACTACCGACCGCACCGGGCGGATCGCCTGGACCGACGCGCCCTTGCCGGGAATGCTCGTGGGCCTGAGCCTCGGCCTGGCCGGAGCAGCGGACGATCGGACACCGGAAGACCTCGCAACGACCGTGCGCCGGCGTCTGCCCTTGCGCGGTCGCCGCATCGCGCTGGTCGGCGCGGCGGCCATGGCCGGCGATTGGGTGGTCGACGCCATGCCCGATTTCGATGGCGCGGGCACTTTTACGGGCTATCTCGGCCGCTGCCGCCGCCCCGCCCCGCCCGCCGCCGCGCCGCCGACCGAGGCTGACCGGATGCGGCAGGTGCTGCACGAGCTGAAAACGCCGGTGAACGCAATCCAGGGCTTTGCCGAGGTCATCCAGCAGCAGCTGTTCGGCGCCACGCCGCACGAATACAGGGCGCTGGCGGCCGGGATCGCCGGCGATGCCGCGCGCCTGCTCGCCGGGTTCGACGAGCTCGATCGCTGGGCCCGGCTGGATGCCGGCGTGCTCGCACCGGAGGCAGGCAGCTGCGACTTCGCCATGGTCGTGGCGGGCGTTGTCCATCAGCTCGAACCCTATACCTCGGGCCGCAGCAGCGGCTTTTCCCTGGTGGCCGATCCTGGTGAAATACTGATTCCCCTGGACCGGTCCGAAGCCGAGCGGCTGGCCTGGCGGCTGCTCGCCACCTGCGCCAGCTTTGCCCATCCGGGCGAGGCACTGGCCTTGTCCCTGCGCCGCGAAGACGGCCGGGTCTGCCTGGTCGCGGCCTTGCCGGAAGCCCTTGCCCAGGTGACCAGTCCGGCCGAAGCGCCGAGCGCGCCGCCGGCCCAGGCGATCAGCGCGGGCGTGTTCGGGACGGCCTTCACCTTCCGGCTGCTTGCCGCCGAAGCTGCCGGGTCCGGCGGCTCGCTGGTCCTCGGCGGTGGCTTTGCCCGGATCGACCTGCCGGGGGCCACCGATGCCGGATTGACCGCGGCGGATAGCGCACCTAGCCATCGCGACGGACACGTTTCGCACGCAAATTCCTGATTTGCGGGGCGGGGAGCAGCAATTGGCTGAAGCGCTCATCACCGACCCACCAAGGGAGGACCGGTTCGTCCGGTTCGCGCCGGATTTCGGGCAGCGTTTTCTGATCACCGTCGATACCGAGGAAGAGTTCGACTGGGACAAGCCGCTGCGCGCCGAGGGGCATACGCTCAACTCGGTATCGCGGCTGATGCGGTTCCAGCAGTTTTGCGAGGGACATGGCGTAGTCCCGGTCTATCTCGTCGACTATCCGGTGGCGACCTCGCCGCTGGCGGGGGACCTGCTGCGCGACGCCGTGGCGGCGGGACGGGCCGAAGTCGGCGTCCAGCTGCATCCATGGGTGAGCCCGCCGTTCGGCGAGCAGATTTCGGAGTTCAACAGCTTTGCCGGCAACCTGCCGGCCGATCTCGAACGCGCCAAATTCGCCAGGCTGCGCGCAACGATCGAGGAACGGTTCGGTGCGAGCCCGCTGATCTACCGGGCGGGCCGCTATGGCGTCGGGCCCAATACCCCGGGCGTGCTGCGCGATCTCGGCATCGCCATCGACAGCTCGGTTCGCGCCCGGTTCGATTACAGTTCGGGTGGTGGCCCCAATTTCCGCGACCTGCCTGTGCGTCCGTGGTGGGTCGATCGTCCCGGCGGGTTGATGGAACTGCCGCTGACCACGGTGTACTGGGGCGGTCTCGCCCGCGCCGGGGCAGGCCACTGGCTCTATCCCCGGTTGTGGCGAGTGCCCAAGCTGCGCGGTGCGCTGGCGCGGGTGGGCTTGCTCGAACGGATCCCGTTGACGCCCGAGGGCGTGAACGCCACCGAAGCCCGGCGCGGCATCGCGACGGCCGTGCGACAGGGGCTCCCGGTGCTGGTCTTCTCGTTTCACAGCCCCTCGCTTCAGCCCGGCCATACGCCCTATGTGCGCAGCGAAGATGAACTCGATGCGTTCTATGACTGGTGGCGCGCTGCCTTTGCCCAGCTGGACCGGCTCGGCGTTCGGCCGACAACGGTGAGCGGGATCATGGCGGCAACGCAACTGTCATGACCAGCCAAGTGCGATGACCGGCGCGCTTGCCTAATTCACCTGGCGCGGTTACCGCGCGCCGGTTGCAACCGCGATGGTTGGGGCCTGTAGCTCAGCGGTTAGAGCTGGCCGCTCATAACGGCTAGGTCGCGGGTTCGAATCCTGCCGGGCCCACCACCCCCCCTTCCCTTGCGCCTGCCGCATTGTCCTTGCGCTCTTGCCTACCGGGCCGGCAGCGTCTAGCGCCGGCGCGTCGGGGAGTAGCGCAGCCTGGTAGCGCATCTGCTTTGGGAGCAGAGGGTCGCAGGTTCGAATCCTGTCTCCCCGACCATTTCCCTCCCTGCCTGCTCCTGCCCCTGCTTACTCGTCCCCCATGAGCCGGTAGCCAACGCCGGGCTCGTTTCGGAACAAGCGCGGGCGGCTGGGGTCCGCCTCCAGCTTGCGGCGGATGCTGCGGGCGGCGACGCGCAGGTATTCGACATCGGTTTCGTGGCCCGGCCCCCAGACGGCGCGCAGCAGCTGGGCGTGGGTGACGACGCGGCCCGGGGCCTTGGCCAGTTCGGCGAGAAAGCCATATTCGCGCGGGGTCAGGTGGACCTCTTCGCCATCCCGGCGGACCATGCGTGCGGCAAGGTCGATCTCGACCGGTCCGCGCCGTAGACGGGGCACGTCGGTTTCGCCGGCCAGACGGTGGCGCAGGGCAACGCGGATGCGGGCGAGGACTTCCTCGCTGTCGAACGGCTTGGAGACGTAGTCGTCGGCACCGAGGTCCAGCGCGGCGACCTTCTGCTGCGTGGCATCGCGGGCGGAGATCACGATGATGGCGGCTCCGGCCTGCTTGATCAGGGGAATGAGTTCAAGCCCGTCCCGATCCGGCAGGCCAAGGTCGAGCAGGACGAGATCGGGCTTGTCGATCTGGAGCGCGGCAATGGTTTCGCGCGCCGTCCCCGCCTCGACCACACGGTAGCCGGCGCGATCGAGACTGGCGTGGAGCAGTCGCCGGATCGCGGCCTCGTCGTCGACGGCCAGCACGGTCACCGGAATGGTCATGCTCCAGGTAGCTCCTTGAGACGAGTGGCCGGAAAGTGGATGGAAAAGCAGGCGCCCGGCCGGTCAGCCCGGTTGGCGGCGGCCACGGCCAGCCCCATCGCCTCGCAGAAGCCCTTGACGATGGCGAGCCCGAGGCCCGTGCCGCCCCTGCGGTCGGAGCCTTCGAGGCGGGTGAAGGTTTCGAAGATGCGCTGTTCCTGCCCGGCCGGAATACCCGGGCCTTCATCGGCGACCGAGAGAACCACCCCGTGCTCCTCCCGCCGCGCCGAGATGGCTATTGGGCCGGAGGACATGCCGTGCTTGGCGGCATTGTCGATCAGGTTGATCAGGCAGTGGTGGAACAGCTGCGGATCGACCTGGACCAGCGGCAGTTCGGGCGGGATCGCGACATTGACGGGCTGGCCGGCAAGGGCGCGGTCCATGTCCTGCAGCGCGCTGGCCACCGCATCGGACAGGTCGACCGGCTCTACCGCCAGGCGCAGCGCGCCGGCCTCGATCCGCACCATGTCGAGCAGATTGGCGACGAACCGGTGCAGGCGTTCGGCCTCCACCCTCATTTCAGCCAGCTGGCCGGCTTGTTCGGGATCGGCCGGGCGCAACTGGTTGAGCGTGCCGATGATCGTGGTGAGCGGGGTGCGCAGGTCGTGGCTCACCGAGGAGAGCAGGGCGTGACGCAGGCGGTCGCGCTCGCGCACCTGGGCGATCGCGGCCATGTCGTCGGTCAGGGCAATGCGCCCCAGGGCGAGCCCTGCCTGATCGATCATGCCAAGGAGAAGCGGCAGCTGATCGGCGGCGACCGGATCGCCCGCATCGGCGCGGGACAGGCCGATCACGGCAAGCACGTGGCCGGCCCCGGTGATCGGGTGAAACTGCCATTCGGACGCGGTCAGGCTGTCGGTGCTGCGCCCGGCGGGCTGGGCCGTATCGAAGCAGGCGCGGGCGGCGGCATGGTCGAGGAATTCGAGTTCGGCAGGGCGCGGCGCGGCGGAGCGGACTTCCAGCCCCTGGCCGGACGGCATGAGCAGGACGGCGTTTACCTCCAGCAGGCGGCTGGCCTGGGTACAGCAGACCTCGGCCAGGGCCTCCGCCGTCCCGATGCCGGTCAAGTGGCGGGCGAAGCCGGCGAGCGCCTGGTTGCGGGCGGCGCTGGCCTGGGCCAGCAGCGCCTGTTGGCGGACCTGTGCGGCGAGCTGGCTGGCGGCGACCGCGACGCCGAGCAGGACCATGACGGTGATGATGTTCTGCGGGTTCTCGATCGTGAAGGTGTGGGTCGGCGGGATGAAGAAGAAATTGTAGGCCAGCGACGACGCGAGGCTGGTCACGATGCCGGTGCGCAGGCCGTAGCGCGTGGCCGCGACCATGACGGGCAAGAGGAACAGCAATCCGATATTGGCGATGTTGCCGAGAGAGACGATGGCCAATCCGGCCAGGGTGACAATCACGACCAGCGCCAGCGCGGCGACATACCCGCCCGGCGAGCCCCATGCCCCGCCTGCCTTGGGGGGCCTGTTCTGACGGGTATCCCGATCCATCCACCGCGGTTTGCGCCCAGTTCGGCCTCGCTGTCGAGAGCGCAGTGCGTTCAATGCGCTGGTGATGCGGGGAAGAAGGCGCTGTGGCGGGGAATGGGAACTTGCCGGAACAGCCCCGGTCCTTCGACGAGGAACGCGAGCCCCGTCGTCAGCAAGGCAAAGGCGGCGGCGGTCATTGCGAATTCCAGAAAGGTTGCCGGGTGTGGCCGGGGCATGGCGGACCAGCGGCACAGGGAACGGGCGACCAGCCAGGCGCCCGCGATCACGCCGACCCCGCCAAGGCGTAGCGCCAGTTCCCAGGGGAGGCGCCCTCGCCCGCCGCTTATCCGTTTGACGATCGATAGCACGGTATGGCTCCCGCAAGTGTTGCGAGGCTGATCTGGGCTTGATGGCCATTAAATTTCGACCCGAGAAATCGGGTGGGACATAAACATTGCGTAAAAGTCATGGCGGGCGCCAGCCGGCACTTCTAGCCGCCAGATCATGAGCGAATCAGCCAGCGAGCCCGCCACCGGGCACGATCATCACGACAGCCTTGCCACCCTGGCCATTGGCGCAATCGGCGTGGTCTTCGGCGATATCGGCACCTCTCCGCTCTACGCGCTCAAGGAAAGCTTCATTGGCCATCATCCGCTGACGGTCGATCCGGCGCACATCTTCGGGGTGTTGTCGCTGATATTCTGGACGATGATGCTGATCGTCACGATCAAGTACGTCTTCGTCATCCTCCATGCCGACAACCATGGCGAGGGCGGCAGCCTGGCGCTGCTGGCGCTGATCGGGCGCAAGCTGGGCATTACGCGGTGGACGCCGATCATCGGCATGCTGGGGGTGATCGCCACGGCCCTGTTCTATGGCGATGCGATCATCACTCCGGCAATCTCGGTGCTCTCGGCGGTGGAGGGGCTGACGGTCGTGAACGACAGCTTCGGCTACTGGGTCCTGCCGCTCTCGATCGGCATCCTCGTCGGCCTCTTCGCGATCCAGTCGCACGGCACGGCGGTGGTCGGCCGCCTGTTCGGCCCTGTCATGATCGTCTACTTCGGGGTGCTGGCCGTACTGGGCCTCGTCAACATCGCCCACGCGCCGCAGGTGCTCGGCGCGCTGAGCCCGCGCTATGCGCTCGACTTTTTCCTGATTGACCCGAAGCTCGCCTTCCTGGCGCTTGGCTCGGTGGTGCTGGCGGTGACCGGGGCCGAGGCGCTCTATGCCGACATGGGCCACTTCGGGCGCAAGGCGATCATGGTGTCGTGGCTCTATATTGCCATGCCCTGCCTGCTGCTCAACTACCTGGGCCAGTCGGCGCTATTGCTGAAGAACCCGGCATCGGTGGAGAACCCGTTCTTCCTGATGGCGCCAGAATGGTCGCGGCTGCCGCTGGTGATCCTGGCCACGCTGGCCACGATCATCGCCAGCCAGGCGGTGATCTCGGGCGCCTATTCGGTCTCCCAGCAGGCGGTCCAGCTCGGCTACCTGCCGCGCCTGAGGATCGCGCACACCAGCGCCCGGGCAGCGGGGCAGATCTATGTGCCGCTGGTCAACTGGGGCCTGCTGATCCTCGTCATCCTGCTGGTCCTGGGCTTCCGAAGCTCGAGCAACCTGGCCGCGGCCTATGGCATCGCGGTGACCGGCACGATGTTCATCACCGCCTGCATGCTGGGCGTGCTGACTTTCGCCGTGTGGAAGTGGCATCCGCTGCTGGCGGCAGTGGTGACCGGCGCCTTCCTTGCCGTCGACGGGGTCTACTTCGCCTCGAACGTGACCAAGATCCCCGATGGCGGCTGGTTCCCCCTGCTGGTCGCGGCCGTGGCCTTCACGCTTCTCACCACCTGGGCGAGCGGTCGGCGGCTGATGCGCCAGCGGCTGGCCGAGGATGCCATGCCGGTCGACGTGTTCCTGCAATCCGTGGCGGACCGGGTGCGCCGGGTGGCGGGTAGCTCGGTGTTCCTCGCAGCAAGTGTCGAGGGCATCCCCCATGCGCTGCTGCACAACCTCAAGCACAACCACATCCTGCACCAGCGCGTGGCGATCCTCACTGTCGCGACAAAGGGCGTGCCCCATGTCGCGCCCGGAGACCGCCGGATGGTGGAAGACCTCGGGCACGGGTTCTACCGGATCGTGCTCAACTACGGGTTCATGGACGAGGTCGACATCCCGGCCGAACTCCAGGCCGAAGACCGCGCCGGCGGCCCGTTCAAGCCGGCTGAAACGAGCTATTTCCTTGCCCGCGAGACGCTGATCTCGTCGAGCCGCTCGGGGGGCATGGCGGTCTGGCGGGAGAAGCTGTTCGCGTGGATGGTGCGCAATGCCGAAAGCGCGATGCAGTTCTTCAAGCTGCCCACGAACCGGGTCATCGAACTGGGCAGCCAGGTGGAAATCTGAGGTCCGGCGCCAGCGGACCGGCCCGACCTACATGTTGAGCCGCGACCAGAAATCCGGCGTCATGTCGACTCGGAGGCGGATCAGCTGGCGCGAGGTGAACAGCCAGCGGCCATCCACCTTGCGGAAGGTTTCGTAATAATGGCCGTAGCCGTGGAGGTGCTCCTCCACCGCGCCGTTCTGCCACCACAGGCTGTCTTCCATCGACCAGATGCCCTTGGCCTCGGTATCCGAAAGGAATTCGATCTCGGCGGCGTGACAATGGTGGACCGAGGTGATCGGAACCGGGTGGGTGAACACCCGGGCGAGCTGCCCGGCGATGGCCTGGGGGCCGACCACCCGGCCCTTTTGCCCGGCATCGCTGACCGGCTGGTCATCCTCGGGCAGGCTGTGCTTCCAGGTTTCTGAATAGGCGTCTTCGGCGTGCAGCGAAGCATAGCCGTCCCACATCTTGAGATCCATGTAGCGCAGCTTCTTCGCGAAGAGGTCCTTGATTGCCTCGATCGCCACCAGCCGTTCAAGATCGTTCATCTGCTGCCTGCTCCCGGTTTGCCTGGCCGTTCATCCAAGTGTGTGCCGGGCGTCCCGCCAAGCCGCAAGGCGCGAGGGATTACAACAGAGGGGCGATAGTTTCGGCGATGAGCCCCGTTGCACGGGCGCGATGCAAGTCCGAATGCCATGGCTCGGGCGGGAGAGCGAGAATGAACACGGAATTGGCACCTGGCAGGATGCGCGTCGGCTTCATTGGACTTGGCGACCAGGGGGCGCCGATGGCCGAGATGATTGCCCGCGCCGGTTTTCCCCTGACCGTCTGGGCGCGGCGGGCCGAGGTGATCGCGCGGTTTGGCGGACTGGGGGCGCGGATCGCCGCCGACCCCTCCGATCTCGCGGCCGGATGCGATGCCATCGGCCTGTGCGTGACCGACGACGGCGCCGTGCGCGACGTGGTCTATGGCGGCGGCTTGCTGGCGGCGATGCGCGCCGGCTCGGTCCTCATGATCCATTCCACCATCGATCCGGCGCTGTGCCGCGAAATCGCGCGCGATGCGGATGCGCGCGGGGTGATGGTGCTCGACGCACCGGTCTCCGGTTCTGCCGCGCGGGCATTGGCGCGGACCCTGCTGGTGATCGCCGGGGGCGAGGAGGCGGTGCTCGAACAGGTGCGCCCGGTGCTGGAAAGCTATGGCAATCCAATCATGCACGTTGGCGGGGTGGGCGCGGCGATGACGGCCAAGCTGATCAACAATCTGATGGCGGCGGTCAACTATGCCACGGCCTACGATGCCCTGGTGGTTGCGCGCGACATCGGCATCGACACCGACCTGATGTGCGCGCTGGCCGCCTCCGGCAGCGGGCGCAACTATGGCTTCGAGCTGATGCCGCGCGCGCACCGCGCCGATCGGACGCTGCACATCGCCGCCATTCTGGGCAAGGACGTCGAGCTCGCCATCGCCACGGTGCCGGGGCTTGCCGGCAGTGAACTCGCCGCGCTGGCCCGGCGCGCCATCCGCACGATCGCGGGATTTGCCCGCGGCGATGGGCGGATCGTTACCCCGCAGGCGCCGGACTGATCGCGGCGCCATCAATCACGGTTGACCTCGCACGCCTTCGGCCCGATATGCGCGGCCACACCGCACACCGGTTCGGCGCGCGGGCGCTTAGCTCAGTTGGTAGAGCATCTCGTTTACACCGAGAGGGTCGGCGGTTCGAGCCCGTCAGCGCCCACCAGCCGCACTGCGGCGATGCGCGGTTCGTCGCCGCGCTTGCGGGCAAGGGAGCGCCCCTGTAGAGCGCGCCCAACTTTCAAATCGCCATATCCCGTAAGGAACCCCGATGGCCGCGCAATATGCCTTCGTGATGAAGGACATGACCAAGACCTTTCCCGGCGCCCAGAAGCCGGTGCTGAGCAATATCAGTCTGCAGTTCTACCAGGGCGCCAAGATTGGCATCGTCGGCCCGAACGGCGCGGGCAAATCCACCCTGATCAAGATCATGGCGGGGATTGACAAGGACTTCACCGGCGAAGCCTGGCCGGGCGAGAACATCACGGTCGGCTACCTTGAGCAGGAACCGCAGCTCGACACCAGCAAGACCGTGCTGGAAAACGTCAAGGACGGCGCCCGCGCCACGGCCGACATGGTCGAGCGGTTCAACCAGATCGGCATGGAAATGGCCGAGGAAGACGCCGATTTCGAGGCGCTTGGCGCCGAGATGAGCGCGCTTCAGGACAAGATCGACGCGGTTGACGGGTGGACGCTCGACAACCAGCTCGAGATCGCCATGGAAGCGCTGCGCTGCCCCCCGGGTGACTGGTCGGTCGAAAGCCTGTCGGGCGGCGAGAAGCGCCGCATCGCGCTGACCCGCCTGCTCATCCAGAAGCCCGACATCCTGCTGCTCGACGAACCGACCAACCACCTCGACGCGGAAAGCGTGGAGTGGCTGGAAAACCACCTCAAGGAATATGCCGGCGCGGTGCTAATGATCACCCACGACCGCTACTTCCTGGATAACGTCGTGGGCTGGATCCTCGAACTCGATCGCGGGCGCTACTTCCCCTACGAGGGCAACTATTCGACCTATCTCGAGAAGAAGGCCAAGCGGCTCGAGCAGGAAGACCGCGAGGAAAGCGGCAAGCAGAAGGCGCTCCAGCGCGAGCTCGAGTGGATCCGGCAGACCCCGGCCGCGCGCCAGACCAAGAGCAAGGCGCGTATCCGCAAGTTCGAGGAACTGCAGAACGCGCAGGACAACCGCCCCGTCGGCAAGGCCCAGATCGTCATCCAGGTGCCCGAGCGGCTTGGCGGCAAGGTCATCGAGGTCAAGAACATCTCGAAGGCCTATGGCGACAAGCTCCTGTTCGAGGACCTCTCGTTCACCCTGCCGCCGGGCGGGATCGTCGGCGTGATCGGGCCCAACGGCGCGGGCAAGTCCACGCTGTTCAAGATCATCACCGGCAAGGAAACGCCCGATAGCGGCACGATCGAGATCGGCTCGACCGTCCACCTCGGCTATGTCGACCAGAGCCGCGATCATCTCGATCCCAAGCACAACGTCTGGGAAGAGATTTCCGACGGGCTGGATTACATGAAGGTCAACGGGCAGGACATGTCCACCCGGGCCTATGTCGGCGCGTTCAACTTCAAGGGCGCGGACCAGCAGAAGAACGTCGGCAAGCTCTCGGGCGGTGAACGCAACCGCGTCCACATGGCCAAGATGCTCAAGGCCGGCGGCAACGTCCTCCTGCTCGACGAACCGACGAACGACCTCGACGTGGAAACGCTGGCGGCGCTCGAAGACGCGATCGAGAACTTCGCCGGCTGCGCCGTGGTCATCAGCCACGACCGCTTCTTCCTCGACCGCTTGGCCACGCACATCCTCGCCTTCGAGGGCAACAGCCACGTCGAATGGTTCGAAGGCAACTTCGCGGCCTATGAAGAGGACAAGCGCCGCCGCCTGGGGGATGCGGCGGACCGGCCCACGGCGCTGGCATACAAGAAGCTGACGCGCTGACAGCCAGAGGGGGCGTTGCCCCCTTCGGCCTAGGCGGCCTCGACCAGCGCTCCGTCATAGCCGGCGCGGTGCGCCTCGATCTGCGGCAGATGCGCGAACGTCCAGTCGGCCAGCGCCAGCACCGGCACGGCAAGCGAGCGGCCAAGCTCGGTCAGTTCATATTCCACCTGCGGCGGCACCGTCGGGTGGACGATCCGCGCCACCATGCCGTCGCGCTCCAGCATGCGCAGGGTGCGGGCCAGCATCTGCTGCGAGATGCCGCCGACCTGGCGCTTGAGTGCATTGAACCGGCAGCGGTGCTGCTGGAGTTCCTTGACCACCAGCACGGTCCACTTGTCACCCACCCGGCCCAGCAGTTCGCTGACCGCGCGGCACGCGGGATTGGCCATTGCGTGAGGGTTCGGCTGGGCTGAGCTAGTCATTCGCGTGTGACCTGGTCTGAAAAATTTGCGTTCTTGCAGGCTCAAGATGGTCATTTATCTGGTGCTGGTCAAGATTGTTGACCAGCGGAGCACCACGATGAACATTCTCCACCTCGACTCCTCGATCACAGGCGACAACTCGGCGAGCCGCGTCATCTCCGCCGCCGTGGTCCGCAGCCTCAGCGGGGCAAACCCGGCCGCGCGCGTGACCTATCGCGATCTCGTCGCCGATCCGCTGGGCCATCTCACCCTGGCGGAACTGGGCTCGCCCGCAGCGCGCGCCGAGCTCGACGCTTTCCAACGGGCGGACGTGATCGTGATTGGCGCGGGCATGTACAACCTCTCGCTGCCCACACAGCTCAAGGCCTGGATCGACCGCATCATGGTCGCCGGCGAGACCTTCCGCTACACCGAGACAGGTCCGGTCGGCCTGGCCGGCGGCAAGCGGGTGATCGTCGCCCTTGCCCGCGGCGGCATCTATTCGGAAGGTTCGCCGGCCAGAGCGGTCGAACATGCCGAGCGGTACCTGCGCGACGTGCTGGCCTTCATCGGCATTGCCGACCCGGAGTTCATCATCGCCGAGGGGATCGCGATGGGCGAAGAAGCGCGCAATGCTGCTCTCGGCAGCGCCGTGGATCAGGCAAGAGCCCTGAACGCACTTGTCGCAGGCTGAAAGGAAAATAGCGACAAACCTGAACGAATACCCCTGCGCGCGGTTCAGAAACAGGACAGCGCGCCGGGCGTATCTCTCTATGCATAGGTCGCCGACGATGGTGCGGCGCGAGAAATGGAGAGACGGCCATGGCCGGTAAGCATTTCATCAGATCGGGCGCACTGGCGGCTCTGGCCGCGGGCGTCGCCATGGCGGCGCTGCCGTCGGCGGCCTCTGCCCAGGACCAGGACCGTGAGCATGGCCGCCATGGCGGCTGGCAGCAGGGTGGCGGCAATGGTGGCGGCAGCGGCGGCGAACGCGGCAATGGCGGTGGCTGGCAGGCCCGGTCGCAGGTTCAGCCGCAGGTCCAGGCTCAGCCGCAGGTTCAGCCCGCCCCTCGCGTTGATCGCGGCGATACGCCCGGTCGTGGCTGGGGTTCGGCTCGCACCGAGGGCCAGCGTTATGGGCGCGACTGGAGCAATGGCGGCGTGGTCAACCGGCCCGATGCAGCCTCGCGCAACCGGGCTGCCGAACAGGCCCAGCAGGCGCCGCAGCAGCGAACCTATGCCGATGCCTGGCGCCGCAATGCCGAGCAGCAGCAGTTCCAGCGCCAACGCGATGGGCAGCGCACCTATGCCGATACCTGGCGCAATCGAAGCTATACCCCGCAACAGTACGACGGGCGCCAGCAAGCGTGGGGCGGCCAGAATTGGGACCGCAACCGGACGGGTGACCGGCGGTGGGACGGTGACCGGCGCTGGTCGGGCGATCGCAGCGGTAGCTGGAACCGCGACTGGCGGCGTGACAACCGCTATTCGTGGCAGTCCTACCGCAACCAGCATCGCGACGTGTTCCGCATCGGCCGGTATTATTCGCCATACAACAACTGGTCGTACCGCCGCCTTGGCGTCGGGTTCTTCCTCCAGCCGCTGTTCTTCAGCCAGGACTACTGGATCGACGATCCGTGGATGTATCGCCTGCCCGAAGCCTACGGTCCCTATCGCTGGGTGCGGTACTATGACGATGCCCTGCTGGTGAACATCTACAACGGCGAAGTGGCTGACGTGATTTACGACTTCTTCTGGTAGGTTTTTGCCCCTTCCTGCCAGAATGCCGGTGAGTGGACCGGCGAACTGGCCCCCGTCCCACCGTGGACGGGGGCCTTTTTCGTGGATCGATCGCACGGGGCGGCAATTCGGCTTGTCTCGCCCGCCGCGCGCTCTAGCGTGACGGGAATGAATCCGAATTCCGCCGATCCGGCCAAGGTGGCCCCGCTGAAGGACCGGACCGCCCTCGCCCGGCTGGGTGAAGACGTGCGCCGGCGGTTGGCGGCCGATCCCGCCGGCTACCGGGTGCCGACCGACAGGGCTGAGATCTGGGCCTTCGCCGAATTCCTCAGCCGGGACGAGTGCGAGCGGTTCATGGCGATCGTCGACGGGGTGGCCCGGCCGTCTGCCGTGTTCGACCTGACCTACGATGCAGGCTATCGCACCTCCTATTCGGGCGATGTCGACCGCGCCGACCCCTTCGTGCGGATGATCGAGCGGCGGATTGACGACCTTCTGGGGATCGATCCCGCCTGCGGGGAAAGCATCCAGGGCCAGCGGTACGCCGTTGGACAGGAATTCCAGGCCCATCTCGACTGGTTCTGGACGCTCGCCGATTACTGGCCCGAGCAGGAGCGGCGCGGCGGGCAACGCTCGTGGACGGCAATGGCCTATCTCAACGAAGTCGAGGAAGGCGGGCGCACGGAGTTCACCCGCATCGGCGTTTCCATTCCGCCGCAACCGGGGCTGCTGCTGGTGTGGAACAATGCCTTGCCCGATGGGTCTCCCAACTGGGACACCATGCATGCGGCCCACCCGGTCGTGCGCGGGACCAAGTATGTTTTCACCAAGTGGTACCGGACACGCGCGTGGGGCTGACGGGGCAATGACATTCCAATTCCGCGGCGCCCGGCCGGGTCTGCGCGCCGCCTTGCTCCCGCTGATCCTGCTGTGCGGGAGCGTGCCGGCATTTGGGCTCGCGGCACCGGCGAAGCCATCCGCTCAATCCGATGCGGCGGAGGATCGCCGCCTGCTGGCCCTGCTGGCAGACGATGCACGGCGCAGCGAGGCGCTTGATCCGGTGGACCGGATCTACCGCGGCGATGCGGTCGCGCCCGATGCGCTGGCGGAAGTGTTCAGCGCCGAACTGAGCCGAAAGCAGCTGGCCTCGGTGCGCCAGAGCCTTGCCGCCCTCGCCCGGATCGACCGGCGTCGCCTGTCGGCCGAACGGCAGCTCAGCTACGATGCCTTCGCCTGGGACAAGCGCACGGCGCTCGCCTTTCTTCAGCCGGACCTGCGTGCGCTGACCGAAGTCCAGCCGATGAACCATTTCGACGGGCTGCAGACCGCCTTCCCGGCGATCATGGCCCGGGGCGGTTCGCTGCGCTATGATACCGCCGCCGATTACCGCACCAATCTCGGCCTGATGCGCGCGATAGCCCCCGTCCTGGACGAGGCCATCGTGCGCTTTCGCGAGGGCATGGCCAGCGGGGTGGTCGAGCCGAGGCTCACCGTGCGCAACATGATCGGCCAGATCGACGCGATGCTGGCGCTGGGCCTGGCGGGTTCCCCCTTCGTCTCGCCGGTGCGCGACTTTCCGCCCGGAGTGAGCGCAGCCGATCGGGTCGTGCTGCGCGAGGCCTATCTGGCAACGACGCGAGACAGCGTGATACCCGCCTATCGGCGCCTGCGCCGGTTCCTCGCCGACGACTATCTCCCCGTGGCCCGCGAAACCATCGGCCTCAGCCAGATGCCCGGTGGAGCTGCGCTGTATCGTGCCCTGATCCGCCAGCACACCACCCTGCCGCTCGATCCGGCGCAGGTACACCAGCTGGGCCTCGCAGAAGTTGCACGGATCCAGCAAGAGATGGTCGGCGTGGAGGGAGAGCTTGGCTACTCGGTCCCCCTGCGCGCCTTCTTCGACGTGCTGCGGACTGACCCTCGCTTCCATCCGTCCAGTGCGGCGGACCTTGCCCGGGGTTATGCGCGGATCGCCGGGGAGGTTGACGCGCAGGTCCCGCGCTTTTTCCTGCGCGTGCCCAGAACCCGCCTCGCGATCGAACCCTACCCCGCCTACCGCGCCCGCTACGAGGCCGGCGGCAGCTACAACCAGGGCAGCGCCGACGGCACCCGTCCGGGCGTGTTCTTCTACAACACCTATGACCTGCCGAGCCGCTATCTCACCGGCATGACCACGCTGTTCCTCCACGAAGGCTCGCCCGGGCACCATTTCCAGATCAGCCTTGCCCAGGAAGATGCGAGCCTGCCCGATTTCCAGCGGTTCGGGGGGAACACGGCCTATGTCGAGGGTTGGGCGCTCTATGCCGAGACGCTCGGCTATCCGATGGGGCTCTACAACGACCCGATGCAGCACTGGGGCACGCTGGACGATGAGATGCTGCGGGCCATGCGGCTGGTGGTGGATACCGGCATCCACACCATGGGCTGGAGCCGCGACCAGGCGATCGATTACATGCTCGCCAATTCCGGGATGGGGCGGACGGATGCCGTGGCCGAAGTGGAGCGCTACATCGCCATTCCCGGGCAGGCGCTGGCCTACAAGATCGGTGGCATGACGATCCAGCGGTTGCGAGCCAAGGCCGAGCGCGAACTGGGCGACAGGTTCGACATTCGCGCCTTCCACGAACAGGTTCTCGGCTCGGGCGCCCTGCCCCTGCCCGTGCTGGAGGCGAAGATCGACCGGTGGATTGCCGGCAAGCAAGGCTGAGCAAGATCCGCTCCTTTGTGCCCACGGCAAAAACAGGGAGGATCTGAGTGTGAATGGCGCTAAGGGCGCGGAATGTCCGTTACCGTCGCCGCACTTTACCGATTTGCCCGTTTCGCCGATCCGGCAGCCCTGCGCGGGCCACTGGATGAACTGGCCCGCGCGGAGGGGATCAAGGGCACGCTGCTGCTCGCCGGCGAGGGCATCAATGGCACCATTGCCGGGAGTGCGGCGGGTATCGCCGCGGTGCTTGGCCATATCCGCGCCCTGCCCGATTGCGCGGAGCTGGACGTCAAGTTCTCCTCCGCACCTGACATGCCGTTTCACCGGCTCAAGGTGCGGCTGAAGCGCGAGATCGTCACCATGGGCGAACCCGGGATCGATCCGCGCGCGACCGTCGGCACCTATGTCGAGCCGCATGACTGGAACGCGCTGATCGCAGATCCCGACACGGTCCTGATCGACACCCGCAACGACTATGAAGTGGCCATCGGCACCTTCGCCGGCGCGCTCGATCCCGAGACGGCGACGTTCCGCGACTTCCCCGAGTGGTTCCGCAGCCGCCGTGAGCAGTTATTGGGGCCGGGCAAGCGCCGCGTGGCGATGTTCTGCACCGGAGGAATTCGCTGCGAGAAGAGCACCGCCTTCCTCAAGGCCGAGGGGGTGGACGAGGTCTATCACCTCAAGGGCGGCATCCTGCGTTATCTCGAGGAAGTCTCCCCGGAGGAGAGCCTGTGGCGCGGCGAATGCTTCGTGTTCGACGAGCGGGTAGCCGTGGGCCATGGTCTCGCGCAGGGTACGCATGACCTGTGCCGCGCCTGCCGCCGCCCGGTCAGCCCGGGGGACCGCGCATCGCCACTGTTCGAGGAAGGCGCCAGCTGCCCGGCCTGTCATGGCGAGCGAACCGACGAACAACGCGAGTCGGCGCGGGAGCGGTCGCGGCAGGAGCGGCTGGCGCGGGAGCGCGGCGGTGCCCACGTGGGGGCGCGGCTGGCCACCTGACGACGCGATCAGGTCGGGGACGGTGCTGCGCCCGAACCGTCGCCCACCACCTCGCTCACCACCACTTCGGCCTTATCCGAAACCTCCTGCACTTCGCCGTGGAGCTGGCCCATCTTGTTGAACAGCCGGTCGATCTTGCGGTGGAGCCGCAGGATTTCGACGGTGGTCCTGAGGTTCACCTCATAATCGTGCCGGTTGGAGATGCGGTCCTTCTTGGCCTGCCGGTTCTGGCTCATCATGATGATCGGCGCCTGGAAGGCGGCCAGGGTGGACAGCACCAGGTTGAGGAACACGTAGGGATACTGATCCCAGACGAAGCCATCGATCTTCCCGAGCGGTCCGTTCATCAGCATCCAAGCGAACAGGACGACCGCGAAGAAGATGATGAACCCCCACGAGCCGCCGATCGTGGCGACCCGGTCGGCCAGACGGTCGCCGAAGGTGGTGTTCTTGAACTCCTCCTCGTCCGGGTCGAGCTCGATGTCAGTCGAAGCCACGCGGCACAGGGCCCGCTGTTCTTCCTCGTCGAGGTCTTCCAGCGGGCGGCCGAGCAGTTCTTCCGCGAGGGCTTCGGGCGAGGTGTCGAGCTTCACTCAGAAGAAACGAGCGCCTCGGCGATCAGTTTCCGGGTGTTCTCCACCCCATACAGCGCGATGAAGCTGCCCATGCGGGGGCCCTGACTGGAGCCGAGCAGGGTTTCGTAGAGCGCCCTGAACCAGTCGCGCAGCTGTTCGAAGCCGAAGTGCGGGTCCTTGCCGATCTCGTAGACAAGGTTCTGCAGTTCCTCGGCCGTGGCGCTTTCGTCCATCGACGCCAGTTCCTCGTCGAGGGCGGCGAGCGCCTTGGCCTCGTTCTCGTCGGGCTTGCGGCGGGTGAGCGTGGGGGCGATGAAGTCGCGGTTGTAGGCCAGCGCCTTGCCGACCAGCCCATCGAGCGCCGGGTGAGCGGCGGGATCGGCATTGTCGACATAGTTGCCCAGATAGGACCACACCTGCTCGCGCGTGGCATTGGCGCCAAGCACGCCGACGAGGTTGAGCAGCAGGCCGTAGGTGACAGGCAGGCTCTCGCCCTCACCGCTCGCCGGACCGTTGCTTCGCAGCAGGTGCCACACCGGATTGCCGAGCTGTTGTTCGACCGGCTGGCTGGGCAGCTTTTCACGGAACTGCCAGTATTCGTCGACCGCGCGCGGGATGATGCCGACGTGCAGCGACTTGGCGCTCTTGGGGTCGCGGAACAGGTAGAAGCCGAGGCTCTCCTCGCTGCCGTAGGTCAGCCACTGCTCGATGGTGAGGCCGTTGCCCTTGGACTTGGAGATCTTCTCGCCCTTCTCATCAAGGAAGAGCTCGTAGATCAGGCCTTCCGGGCGCTGCCCGCCGAGCACGCGGGCGATGCGGCCGGACTGGGTGACGCTATCGGTCAGGTCCTTGCCGCACATCTCGTAATCGACGCCGAGCGCGACCCAGCGCATGGCCCAGTCGACCTTCCACTGCAGCTTCGACTTGCCGCCGAGGATCGACTGCTCGACCATCTCGCCGCAATCCTCGAAGCGGACGATCCCGGCATTGGCATCCACCACCTCGACCGGGACCTGCAGGACCTGGTGGGTCTTTTCCGAGATCGGCAAAACAGGTGAATAGGTCTGCCGCCGCTCCTCGCGCAGGGTAGGCAGCATGATGTCGAGGATCGCCTGGTAATTGCGCAGCACGCCGCGCAGGGCCTCGTCAAAGAGGCCGCCATTGTAGCGATCCGACGCCGAGACGAACTCGTAGTCGAAGCCGAAACGATCGAGAAAATCGCGCAGCATCGCGTTGTTATGGTGAGCGAAGCTTTCGTAGCGGTCGAACGGATCCGGGATGCGGCTCAGCGGGTGGCCGAGGTGGGCAGCAAGCAGCCCCTGGTTGGGAATGTTGTCCGGAACCTTGCGCAGGCCGTCCATGTCATCCGAGAAGGCGACCAGCCGGGTAGGCGCGCCGCCGGAGAGAACCTCGTATGCGCGGCGCACTAGCGTGGTGCGCAGGACTTCCTGGAAAGTGCCGATATGCGGCAGGCCCGAGGGGCCATAGCCGGTCTCGAACAGCACCGGCGCGCCCTGTTTGCCCTGCGGAAACCGCTTGAGCAGCTTGCGCGCTTCTTCGAACGGCCAGGCCTTCGAAACCTGGGCGGCGGCCAGAAGGTCGGCTGGGAGTTCGGCGGGCAATCCGGTGCTGGCGGGCGCGTTGGTCATGATCGCGCGCGTTTCGCGGATGCGGCGCACTTGTGCAAGTGCCAATCCCGCCCGCGCATCACCCACCGGATGCCCGGGTCGACACGATTGACGCATCCGGCCCGGTGGCGGACCCTGCCCGGAATGAACCGGCCGACGGGAGAGACCGATGATCGCGCTGCCTGACAACATCCTGTCCGACGAAGGCCTGCCCCGGGTGCTCAGCTGGATCGAGCGCAAGCTGGGCGGCAAGGTGGTGAGCACCAGCCGCCAGTCACGCTGGCGGCCGATGTACTTCGTCGACGTGGAGACCGGGGAGGGCATCCACGAGCTGGTCGTGCGCGGCGACAGGGTGGACGTGCCCTGCGTGTTTCCGCTCGAACACGAAATGCTGATGCAGGACCAGATGCATCGCCACGGGATCAGGGTCCCCGCGGTTCACGGCTGGATCGACGATCCACGCTGCTATGTGATGGACCGCGTGCCCGGCATCGCCGGATTTGACGGTGCCAGCGACGACCAGCGCCAGACGGTGATGCGCGACTACATGAAGCTGCTGGCCGATCTGCACCGGCTGCCGGTGGAACCGTTCAAGGCGGCGGGCGCCCATCACGCCGCCGCTGGCGACAACCCGGCCGAGATCGGGGCGCGGCACTTCGAGAACGTGATCTACCGTGGGACCAAGAAGCGCCCCGATCCGTTCCTCGAATTCGTGCTCGGCTGGCTGCGGCGCAACCCGCCCAAGCGGCCCGCGCGCGAGGCCGTGGTGACCTGGGATTCGGGCCAGTTCCACCAGCTGGACGGCCAGCTGGTGGCGATGATCGACGTCGAGCTCGCCCACATTGGCGATCCGATGATGGATCTTGCGGCATTCCGCATGCGCGACACCGTGCTCAACTATGGCGATATCGGAGCGCTGTACCGGCAGTACGAGGAGTTTTCGGGCGAACCGGTCGATCTCGACGCGATCAAGTGGCACCACCTGTTCTTCACGCTGACCAACGCCTTGTCGTTCCACACCGCACTTGCCGATCCGACCCCGGAATCGGACTACATGACCAATCTCCAGTGGGTGAACGAGACCAACCTGTTCGCCATTGAGGCGCTCGCGGAATACCTCGATGTCGATCTGCCCAAGGTTGCCCTGCCGGAGCCCGAAACCACCCAGGTCGCGCCGCAATTCGATCATCTGGTGCGCAGCCTGACGCGGATCGAGGCGGGCGACGCCACGGCGCAGCACCAGGTCCGCATCCTGTTCCGCCTCGCCCGTCACCTGCGCCGCTGGGACGAGATCGGCCGCGCCGTGGAGCAGCAGGTGTTCGACGACGTCGCCGAGATCATCGGCAGGCGCCCCACCACCTGGCAGGAGAGCGAGCAGATGCTGGAGGACTTCGTGCTGGCCGATGACGGCACCCACGATCTCGCTCTCATCCACCTGTTCAACCGCAAGCTCCAGCGCGCCCAGGCGCTCAACGGACCGGCTGGATCGGCCATGGCCCGGCACAATCCCATCCAGCGTTTCGATGGGTGTCGGGCGGCATTCTCCGGCTGATCCGGGCCAACGCATGCGGCTCGTCGCAAGGCGCGGGAACCCGCGCAATGCCCGCGCATTGGCAAGGATTGAAGGGGGCACGGACGACCTGCCCGGATCGCCCGCCCCTCGGTTCGCCAGGGGAACTGCCCATGAGCCTTTCACGCATGACGTTGTCTGGAGCCACGATTTCTTGCTCCCGTCCCGATCGGTGGATCGCACCGCATCAGTCACTCGATCCGTGCATGCGGCGGCTGACCTACGGTCCGGTCCGGCCGATGGACTGGAGCGAACGGCCATTCTGGCGGCGATTGTTCCACCGGGGGTAAACGACCTTGGCGAGCGCCATGAGGCTGCTCGCATGTTTACTTTTCGTTCCTCCCCCGGCATGAATCGGTCATGCCTGCCCTCACCCTCCCCGCGCTCCATGCCAGCCATGGCGGCTGCTGGCTGAACGAGGGCGGGCAGACCCGCGCTGTCGGCAAGGGCGAAGCCATCGTCGCTGCCGCCGATACGCCGGTCGTCCTGCTCAACGCCCCGCTGGTGGCGAGCCGCCTCGGCTATCCCGATCTTTCCGGGCTCGACTTGCTCGAGCTGTTTGCCTTCGTCCACCCCGCGCGGTTTGTCGTGCCCACGCCCAAGGGGCTGGCCCATGCGCTGGGCCTGCCCGAGCCGGAGGGCGATTCGGCTGTGCCGGCACTTCTGCTGGCGGCGGCGGGGCAGTTGCTCGACACCTGCCAATCGCCCGATTGGGCCGAGCGTGAGGGGGCGTGGAGCCAGCTGCAAACGCTCGCCCGCCTGCGCTGGGCCTGGGCCACGCTGCTATCCGGCCATATTAAACGGCCCGAGCGCGCCGAACGCTGGCTGTTCGCGCGCCTGCCGGAATGGGAGGAAGCGCCCGAGCGCCCGCAGCCGATCCAGACCACGCTCGATCCCGAGGCGGTCACCGCGCGCCTGGCCGAACTGACCGGCAGCGGTGCGGAGAGCCGGCCGATGCAGCAGGCCTTCGCTCGCGAGGCCGCGCAGGCCTTCTCCCCGCGCCGGCGCGAGGGCCAGCCGCACCTCGTTCTGGCGCAGGCCGGCACGGGGATCGGCAAGACCCTTGGCTATCTGGCGCCTGCCTCGCTGTGGGCCGGGGCCAGCGGTGGGACCGTCTGGGTTTCCACTTTCACCAAGGCGCTCCAGCGGCAGCTACGCCAGGAAAGCCGCCGCGCCTGGCCCGGCGCCCGGGCCGATGGCAGCCAGCCGGTAGTTGTGCGCAAGGGGCGCGAAAACTACCTGTGCTTGCTCAACCTTGAAGATGCACTGCAGGGCGGCTTTGGCGGGCGGGCGGCGATCCTGGCGCAACTGGTGGCGCGCTGGGCCGCCTACACCCAGGACGGCGACCTCGTCGGCGGGGACCTGCCCGGCTGGCTCGGCACCCTGTTCCGGCAGCGCGGGATCACCGCGCTGACCGACCGGCGGGGCGAATGCGTCTATGCCGGGTGCCCGCATTACCGGAAGTGCTTCATCGAGCGCGCCGCGCGGGCCAGCGCTCAGGCCGACCTTGTCATCGCCAACCATGCGTTGGTCATGGTCAATGCCGCGCGGGGGCGCGACGCGGCGCAGCGGCCAACGCGGATCGTGTTCGACGAGGGTCACCACGTGTTCGAGGCGGCCGATTCCACCTTTGCCGCGGCGCTGACCGGCAGCGAAGCCATCGAGCTACGGCGCTGGGTCATCGGGCCCGAGCGTGGCTCCAAGGGTCGGCGCCGGGGGCTTTCGGCGCGGCTTGTCGACGTGGCTTCCTATGACGATGCCGGCGCCGAGGCGATCGCCGCTGCCCGCACGGCGGCCGAGGGCCTGCCTGCGGACGGCTGGCTCCAACGGCTGGCGGAAGGCGCACCTTCGGGCGAGATCGAGGAACTGCTCGGCGGTGTCCGCGCCCTCGTCTACGCGCGGGACGAGAGCGGCGGCCAGGAGGCCGGCTATGGTCTCGAAACCGAGGCCGCGCAGCTGCCGGGGGAATTCATCGAACTGGCCGGCCGGGCGCAGGAGGCCCTGGCCGGTCTGCGCCAGCCGCTGATGAAGCTGGGCTCGCGGCTCGAGGCGATCATGACCGAGCCGCCTGATTGGCTCGACGGCGCTGGCCGGGCCCGGATCGAGGGTGCGCGCTATTCGCTGGCCTGGCGGATCGACCTGATCGCCGCCTGGGAGGCCCTGCTCCAACGGCTGGGCGGCCCGGCAGACCCGGAATTCGTCGATTGGCTGGCGGTCGACCGCTCGGACGCGCGCGAGTTCGATATCGGCCTGCACCGGCGCTGGCTCGATCCGATGAAGCCGTTCGCGCGGGTCGTGCTCGAAGGGGCGCACGGGGTGATGATGACCAGCGCAACCCTCACCGACCGGGGCAATGGCGGGGTGGTTGACTGGGATGCGGCCGTGACGCGCACCGGCGCGGGACATGTCGAGACTGCGGCGCACCTGTTCGAAGCGGAAAGCCCGTTCAACTATGCCGGGCAGGCCGAAGTGCTGATCGTCACCGATGTCGCCAAGGGCGATATCTCGGCGCTGGCCGGGGCCTACGGCCGGCTGATCGAGGCAGCGGGCGGCGGGGCTCTGGGGCTGTTCACCGCCATCCGGCGGCTGCGCGCCGTCTATGGCCGGATTGCCGACCGGCTCGCCCGGGGTGGGCTCCCGCTTTATGCACAGCATGTCGATCCGATCGATACCGGCACGCTCGTCGATATCTTCCGCGACGATCCGCGCTCAAGCCTGCTTGGCACCGATGCCCTGCGCGACGGGGTCGATGTGCCGGGCCGCTCGCTGCGGCTGGTGGTGATGGAACAGGTGCCCTGGCCTAAGCCCTCCATCCTTCACCGGGCCCGGCGGGCAGCCAACGGCGGCAGCTCGGCGGACGACCGGCTGATCCGCGCCCGTCTAGCCCAGGCCTTCGGGCGCCTGATCCGCAGCCAGAACGATCACGGCCACTTCGTCGTCCTCTCCGCCGCCTTCCCCAGCCGCCTGCTCGGCGCCTTCCCACCGGGCACGCCGATCCGCCGCGTCACGCTCGACGAGGCTTTACAACGGGTGGCCGCCGGGGTTCATGGCCCAAGCGGCGAATCCCAGCCGCACGAGGGAGCCGGGCTGGCGGACGACGCATGAAACTTCGCTTATGAAACTTCTGGGGCTGTTCCGCCACGCCAAGTCGGACTGGCACGATGCGACCGCGCGCGATTTCGACCGTCCGCTCAACGACCGGGGTCGCAAGGGCGCGGCGATCATGGGGCGCCATATCGACAGCCACGGGGTCAAGTGGCAGCGGGTGATCTCGAGCCCCGCGGTGCGCGCGGCGCAGACCATCGAGCAGGCTGCGGAGGCCGCGGGCAAGACAATTCCGATAGAATGGGACCGGCGGATCTATCTCGCCAGTTCAGTCACCCTCGCCGACCTACTGCGCGAAATCGCCGAGCCGACCAGCCGGGTACTGCTGATCGGTCACAATCCGGGACTGGAAGACCTGATCTTCGATCTTGTGCCGGATGACGGCTCGAGCCCCTTGCGCGAACAGGTGGAGGAGAAGTTTCCCACCGCGACCTATGCCGTGCTGGAACTTGACATCGCCAAGTGGGCGGAGCTCGACGATGGCTGCGCCCGGCTGGTCCACATGATGCGCCCGCGCGACCTTGACCCGGCGTTGGGGCCGAGCCTGATCGAGGATTGACGCGACTGAGCCGATGCAGCGCTATTGCAGCGCCGCTGCGAGGCGGGAGCGAATGGCTTTCAACCGCTCGGACGTGGCCGAACTGCCGCCGGGGGCAGGCGCTGGGGCCACGGGTGCTGCGACCATCTCACCAGCCGCTTCGGCACCCCGGCCCTGCAGCACGAGCCTGGCGCCGCGCAAGGTATAGCCTTCCCGGTGCACCAGTTGGTCAATCCGCTCAACCAGCGCGATATCTTCCGGGCGATAATACCGGCGCGAACCGCTGCGCTTCAACGGACGCAGCATCGGGAACTGCTCTTCCCAATAACGCAGCACGTGCTGGCGAATGCCGAGCACCGCGGCCACCTCGCCAATCGTGCGCAGGGCATCGGGCGCCTTGCCGTCGCCCCGCGTCCCCTCTGAGGCGACCGACACCCGGGCCGGCACCGCCCCGCCATCGCCGCTCACCGGTCCTGCTGGGGCCTGGTCGAACAGCGAAGGGGCGGGACTATCCGGCATCGGTGACTATCCTGCGGGGCTCAAAGCCCTGAAATCTGGTCCTTCAGCATCTGGCTCGCGCGGAAGGTGAGCACGCGGCGGGGCGTGATCGGCACCTCGACCCCGGTCTTCGGATTGCGGCCGATCCGCTCTGCCTTGTCGCGCAGGAGGAAGGTACCGAACCCGGAAATCTTTACGTTTTCGCCGTCGGCCAGTGCATCGCACATGTGGCTCAGGATGGATTCCACCATCGCCAGCGATTCAGCGCGCGAAAAGCCCATGCGACGGTTGATCGCATCGGCCAGATCAGCCCGGGTAAGCGTACTCATGGAACGCATTGAAACCCCTTCCCCCTAAAGTATCCACGACCCCTCGAATCCCACGTCGGAATTTAGCGGCAGCACGGAAAAAGGCAACGCAATCGCTTGTTTGGCACTGAAAATCGGTGCGAAAAGCGGAGCTTGCGCCCTGCCGGCGTTCGAAACCATAACCTTAGTTATGGAATTTAGCCCGGTCAGATGCGGATCAGGCTGGCGCCCCAGGTGAAGCCGCCGCCCATGGCTTCGAGCATGACCAGCTGGCCCGGCTTGATTCGACCGTCACGCACGGCGACATCGAGGGCCAGCGGAACCGAGGCGGCCGAGGTATTGGCGTGCTGGTCGACCGTGACCACCACCCGGTCTGGCGAGAGGCCCAGCTTCCTGGCCGTGCCGTCGAGAATGCGCTTGTTGGCCTGGTGGGGCACGACCCAATCGAGGCGCTCCGCCGGCAAGCCAGCCGCTTCGAGGGTTTCGCGCAGCACATCGGCAAGGTTGGTCACCGCGTGCTTGAAAACTTCCTTGCCCTTCATCCTGAGCTTGCCGACCGTGCCGGTCGTGGAAGGGCCGCCATCGACATAGAGCAATTCGTTGTGCTGGCCATCGGCATGGAGGCGCGTGGCGAGGATGCCGGGACCGGTCGCCTCTTCAACGTCGCGAGCTTCGAGCAGGATCGCCCCGGCGCCGTCGCCAAAGAGGACGCAGGTCCCACGGTCCTCCCAGTCGAGAATTCGGCTGAAGGTTTCGGCGCCGATCACCAGCGCCCGATCGGCCATGCCCGAGCGCAGCATCGAATCGGCCACGCCGAGCGCATAGAGGAAGCCGGAGCAAACAGCCGCCACGTCAAAAGCGATACCGCCGTTGGCGCCAAGGGCGTCCTGGACGATCGTTGCGGTGGCCGGGAAGGTCTGGTCGGGAGTGGCCGTGGCGAGAACGATCAGGCCAACGCTGGCCGGATCGATCCCCGCCGCAGCACAGGCGTTGCGTGCCGCCTCGGTGGCCAGCGAGCTGGTGGTTTCGCCCTCGCCCGCGATATAGCGCTGGCGAATGCCGGTGCGCTCGACGATCCACTCGTCGGTCGTGTCGACCTGCTGAGCCAGTTCGGCATTGCTGACGCAGCGCGCCGGCAGGGCCGAGCCCGTGCCGATGACCACCGAGCGCCGAATCGATCGGGGGCTCATTCGGCAGTTCCTTCACGCTTGGCACGGCCATTGCGGCCTGATTGGAGCAGGCCATCGGCGCCGACGCGCGCAAGGTCGGCATGGATGCGCTGGGTGAGATCATCTTCCAGCAGGCGCGCGGCGACGGCCACGGCATTGGCCACGCCCAACGCATTGGCGCTGCCGTGGCTTTTCACCACGACGCCGTTGAGGCCGAGGAAGACCGCGCCGTTGTGGTTGTTGGGATCGAGGTGGTGCTTGAGCAGTTCGGTCGCCGGGCGCGAGATCAGGAAGCCGATCTTCGAGCGCAGCGACGAAGCGAAGGAACGGCGCAGCAGGTCGGCCACGAAACGCGCCGTACCTTCGACGGCCTTGAGCGCGACATTGCCGGAGAAACCGTCGGTCACCGCCACATCGACGTCGCCGCGGCAGATCTTGTCGGCCTCGGTGAAGCCTTCGAAGGTCATCGCCAGCTTGTCGGCCGCCGCCTTGAGTTCGGTGGCCGCGATCCGCAGATCCTCGGTGCCCTTGATATCCTCGGTGCCAATGTTGAGCAGCTTGACGCGCGGCGCTTCGAGCCCGGTCACGATGCGCGAATAGGCCGCGCCCATGATCGCGAACTGCACGAGGTTACGCGCATCGGCCTCGGTATTGGCGCCGAGGTCGAGCATGATGAGGTCGTTTTCGCCCAAGGTCGGCAGCAGGGCGGCCAGCGCCGGGCGATCAATCCCCGGCAGGGTGCGCAGGGCGAGCTTGCTGATGGCCATCAGCGCGCCGGTATTGCCGGCGGACACGGCCGCGCCGGCATCGCCGCGCTTTACCGCATCGACCGCCATGCCCATCGAGGTGGTCTTGGCGCGGCGCAGGGCCTGGCTCGGCTTGTCCTCGCCGCTGATCGTATCGGGCGCGTGGAGGACTTCCGACGCGGCCTTGAGATTGGGATGGTTCTCGAGGGCGGCGCGGATCTGAGCCTCGTCGCCCACGAGCAGGAACTTGAACCGGTCATGCCGACGGCGCGCGAGCGCGGCGCCCTCGATCATGACGCGCACGCCCACATCGCCGCCCATCGCATCGACGGCGATACGCGGCAGGTTCATCCCCCCAAACCCCTGCGGTTACGGCTCAGAGGCCGACAGCGACGATCTCGCGACCGTTGTAGTGACCGCAGGCATTGCACAGGTTGTGCGGGCGCTTCAGCTCACCGCAGTTCGAGCATTCGTGGAATGCTTCGGCCTTCAGCGCGTCGTGGCTGCGGCGCATGCCCCGGCGGGACGGGGACGTTTTTCTCTTGGGGACAGCCATTTCGGCACCTGTTCCTGAATTCTGACAATCATCTTTGACCGCGGAGCCCCAAAGGGCCTGCGGAGCGAAGGCGCGCCTATAGCGATTTTGGCGTGCGTTGCAAGCATTGCCGGGCTAGCACTTCGCACGACAACGGAGGGGAGAAACCGCATGATCCTGCAAACGACGCTCAGCCTCGCGGCGGCGGCGGCCATCATCAATCTGTGGCTGGGCATCCGCATCGGCCAACTGCGCCACCAGCACGGCGTTTCCATCGGCGACGGCGGCAACGAACAACTGCAGCGGCGGATGCGTGCACAGCTCAATTTTGCCGAGCACGTGCCAGTGGTCCTCGTGCTGCTGGGCCTGATCGAAGCTACCGGAAAGGGCGGCCAGTGGCTGGCCCCGGTGGGCGCGGTCTACATGCTCGGCCGGGTGGCACATGCCCTGGGCATGGACGGCGGCTCGCTCGAAAAGGGACGCATGGTCGGGACCCTGCTCAACATGCTGATCACCCTGGGGCTTGCCGTGATGGCCGTGCTGATCGCCCTTCAGGTGATGTAATCGGCTGATCGCCCCGGGGCGAACACCGCTCAGCCGAAGCGCTGGTCGGCCACGAATGGGTTGCTGCGCCGTTCCTCGCCGAAGGTGCTGGTGGGGCCATGACCGGGGATGAAGGTCGTATCGTCGCCGAGCGGCCACAGTTTCCGGGTGATCGATTCGATCAGGTCCTGGTGATTGCCACGCGGGAAATCCGTGCGGCCGATGGAGCCGGCAAACAGGACATCGCCGACCACCGCCAAGTGCGAGGGGGCGTGGTGGAAGACCACGTGTCCGGGGGTATGCCCGGGGCAGTGGATCACGTCGAGCTCGACCTCGCCAAAGGTGACCTTGTCGCCATCGACCAGCCAGCGGTCCGGCTCGAAACTGTGGCCTTCGAGGCCGAACTTCGATTGGGACGAATCAAGCTGTTCGATCCAGAAGCGGTCATCCTCGTGCGGGCCTTCGATGGGCACGCCAAGCTCCTGCGCCAGCACGCCGGCCATGCCGCAATGATCCATGTGCCCGTGGGTGACGAGGATCTTCTCAACCGTGATCCCGGCCTTTTCGATGCCCTGCTTGAGACGCGGCAGGTCCCCGCCGGGGTCGACCAGCACGCCGCGCATTGTTCTGGTGCACCACAGGAACGAACAGTTCTGCTCGAAAGCGGTAACGGGCACGATCGCGGCGCGCAGCGGAATGGTTTGGGTTTCGCTCATGGCGAGCGGAGATGGCGCCTTGGGGCTGCGGAATCAATGGCTCATCGTGGGCTCACAAGCGCCCGCTCTTCCACACTACCCGACCAACCACCTCCACCTCTTCCGGTGCCAGTTCGATCGGGCGATAGGCCGGATTCTGGCTTTCCAGCACGATCCGCCCAGGCACGCCGGTCTGCACCCGCTTGACCATCAGCGCATCTCCGACGCGAACCACGTGGACGCCGTCGCGCAGGGGACGCGGGGTGCGGTCGACCAGGATCTCGTCGCCGTCGCGCAGGAGCGGCTCCATCGAATCGCCCGCGACGAGGATGGCCGAAAGCTGGCCCGGCTCGAAGCCCTGCTGACGCAGCCAGGTGGCCGAGAAGCGCAGGGCGCCCACCGCCTCGTCCCCGCCGGCAAAAGCGCCGGGCCCGGCCGAAGCCTCGACCGCGAGGCGCGGAATATCGAGCCAGCCATCCTTGCCGGAGAGTTTACCAGCCAAGGCATTGACTAGGGCGGAGGAATTATACTCCGGCGCACCGAGATCCGATTCATCCACTCCGAGGAATTCGGCGAGCCGACGACGGTCCTGCTCCTCCAGCTTGCGCGGACTACCCTTGCGGACAAACTGCTGGAGATACGTGGAATTGCGCCCGATCATGGCCGACAGGGCGGCAAGACTGACGCCCTGTTCGGTGGCCAAAGCAAGCAGGCGGCTGCGGGGATTGGCGTTAATCATGATTCCTACATAGACGATGTATTTTTCCTAGACAAGTAGGAAAACTCCCGTGATGTAATCGATTCACAGCCACCGAGTCGGAGCCGGGACAAGCCAATGCTGCTCTTCAAGATCGAACGATTCCTGCGCGATACCGGGATGCCCTGGACCAAGTTCGGGCGCCTTGCCACCCACGACCCCCGCTTCGTGGAAGACCTGCGCAATGGCCGCACCCCGCGCCCCGCAACCGCGCAACGCGTGGAACATTTCATGAACGAATACTGGAGGAACCCCCATGCTGCATGAACTGCGCGCCGATCTCGAACTCAAGGCCGCGATCCGCCCACACGGCCCTCGCCCGTTCAAGCGCGGCAACTGGATGCGCCTGCTGGGTCAGGTTCTGAAGCTGGCCGGCGGCCACGGCGAGCTCCTGCGCCATGACGAGCGGCCATGGGCCAGCGTCACCTTCTCGGGCACGCGTCACACCATTGCCCTGGCTTTCACCGGAACCGAGGCAATCACCGCGGCCGAACGGGTAATCGATAACTTGTGCGATCACGAGTTCGACATTCCCGGCCACATCGTGGCCGATGCCCAGGTGCGCGAAGTCAGCCACCAGCACGTGCCAGCGCACAAGCTGACAATGGAGCTGGAAATCCTCCTGCTCGAGGACCTCTGATTCGTATGCTGGATGTGATCCCGGCTGCGGCCGGGGTTACATCTCCCGGCGAATCACAAGATTACGGATCTCGGTCATGTCTTCCATGGCGAAGCGGATGCCTTCACGTCCGAGGCCGGAATCCTTGACGCCGCCGTAGGGCATGTTGTCGACCCGGTACGACGACACGTCGTTGACGACAACGCCGCCCACCTCGCACCGGTCCCAGGCAGTCATCACCTTGTGCAGGTCACGGGTGAACAGGCCGCATTGCAGGCCGAACTTGCTGTCGTTCACCTCGTCGAGTGCCTCATCCCAATTGCTGAAGCGCGAGAGGATGACCGCAGGGCCGAAGGCTTCCTCGCGGTAGAGCGCGGTGTCGCGGCTGCAGTTTTCCACCAGCGTGGCTTCGAGCATGGCGCCATCGCAGCCGCCGCCGGCCAACAGGGTGGCGCCACCGGCCACGGCCTCATCCACCCAGCCCTTCAGGCGCTGGGCTTCGCGCACCGAGATCATCGGGCCGATGAAGGTCTGCCGATCCTTGGGATCGCCCGAGACCAGCGTTTTGACCCTAGCGGCGAGCATGTCGCGGAAGGTGTCGTAGATGTCCTCGTGCACGATGACGCGCTGGACGTGGATGCACGACTGGCCGGACTGATAGTAGCCGCCGAAGACGATGCGGGCGAGCGCGTGGTCAAGATCGGCATCCTTGTCGACCACCACAGCGGCATTGCCGCCGAGTTCGAGCACGACCTTCTTCTTGCCCGCCTTGGCCTTGAGCGCCCAGCCCACGTCGGGCGAGCCGGTGAACGAGAGCAGCTTGAGCCGCTCGTCGGTGGTGAACAGGTCGGCCCCGTCGCGGCTGGCCGGGAGGATCGAGAAGGCGCCTTCGGGCAGGTCGGTCTCGGCCAGGACCTCGCCCATGATGATCGCGCCCAAGGGGGTGAGCGAGGCCGGTTTCATCACGAAGGGGCAGCCCACGGCAATGGCCGGGGCGATCTTGTGGGCGGCGAGGTTCAGCGGGAAGTTGAACGGGCTGATGAACGAGCACGGCCCGATCGGCACTCGCTTCCACATGCCCACATAGCCCTTGGCACGCGGGCTGATGTCGAGCGGCTGGATCTCGCCATAATTACGCGTCGCCTCTTCGGCGGCGATGCGGAAGGTGTCGATCAGCCGGGTGACCTCGCCTTCCGAATCCGCCAGCGGCTTGCCAGCCTCGACGCATAGCGCCCAGGCCAGTTCGTCAAACCGCTCGCGGAAGCGTTTGACGCAGTGGTCGAGCACTGCCTGCCGCTCATAAGCCGCCATTTCGGCCATCGGCCGCGCCGCGCGCTGTGCCCCGGCGATGGCCTGATCGATCACGTCCGGCGTAGCCAGCGCGGTGCGGAAGGCCACCTCGCCGGTGAACTTGTCGGTCACGGCAAGGTCGGTGTTGGGCTGAGCGGCCTTGTTGTTGAGATAGAGCGGGTAGGTCGCGGCAAGCTGGATCATGGCTCAGAGCGCCTTCGACAGGACCTTGATGTCCTTGTTCAAGATCTGGTCGTTCTCCGAATAGTCAACCGGACAATCGATGAGGTGGACGCCGGGCGTGTCGCGGCAATGGGCCAGCAACTCCTTGAGGTGTGCGGCCGATTCCACCCGGTGGCCAATGGCGCCATAGCTTTCGGCGTATTTGACGAAATCGGGGTTGTTGTAGGTCAGCCCGAAATCGGAGAAACCCATGTTGGCCTGCTTCCAGCGGATCATGCCATAGGCGCTGTCGTTCAGGATCAGTACGGTGAGGTTGAGGCCGAGACGGACCGCGGTCTCCATCTCCTGGCTGTTCATCATGAACCCGCCGTCGCCGCAAATCGCCATGACCTTGCGCTCGGGATAGAGCATGGCGCTCATCATCGCCGAGGGCAGCCCTGCGCCCATCGTCGCCAGCGCATTGTCGAGCAGGACGGTGTTGGGCTGATGGGCACAATAGCCGCGGGCGAACCAGATCTTGTAGACCCCGTTATCGAGGCAGATGATCCCGTCGTCCGGCATGGCGGCGCGGACCTGTTGGACCAGGTGGGGCGGGAACACCGGAAAGCGGGAATCGCCCGAAAGCCCATCGGTGTGGGCAACCTCGGCACGGCGATAGCCGAGCATGTGATCAAAGGCCCAGGCCGGGTTCGGAGTGATCGCCTCGCGGATCTGCCAGATGGCATTGGCGATATCGCCGATCACCTCGATCTGCGGGAAATAGACGGGATCGACCTCGGCCGTCTTGGTCGAAATGTGAATCACGGTCGGCCCGCCTTCCCGCATGAAGAACGGCGGCTTCTCGATCACGTCATGGCCGATGTTGACGATGCAGTCGGAGTCCTCGATCGCGCGGTGGACGAAATCGCCCGCCGAAAGCGCGGCGCAGCCCAGGAACAGCGGGTGCCGTTCGTCGATCACGCCCTTGCCGAGTTGGGTCGTGAGGAAGGGAATGCCGGTCTGCTCGACGAACTCGCGCAGCATCTTGCCGGTCATCTTGCGGTTTGCCCCGGCGCCGATGACCAGCACGGGCGACTTGGCATTCTGCAGCGCCTCGACCGCCTGGGCGATCGACTTCACGTCGGCCGCCGGGCGGCGCACGGCGCTGCGCGGGAGCGGGCGGCTTTCGGTATGCTCGTCAGCGATATCCTCGGGCAGCTCGATATGGGTGGCGCCGGGCTTTTCCTCCTCGGCCAGGCGATAGGCCTCGCGCACGCGGCTGGGGATATTGTCCGACGAGGCCATCTGGTGGGTAAACTTGGTGATCGGCCCCATCATGGCAACCACGTCGAGGATCTGGAACCGGCCCTGTTTCGATTTCTTGATCGGCTTCTGCCCGGTAATCATAAGCATCGGCATCCCGCCGAGCGTGGCATAGGCGGCGGCGGTGACCAGGTTCGTTGCCCCCGGCCCGAGCGTGGCGATGCACACGCCGGCCTTGCCGGTGTGGCGCCCGTAGGTCGCCGCCATGAACCCGGCGCCCTGCTCGTGGCGGGTGAGGATCAGCTTGATCTTGCTGGAGCGGGAGAGCGAATCGAGGAAGTCGAGATTCTCTTCGCCCGGCACGCCGAAGATGTATTCACACCCTTCGGCCTCCAGGCATTCGATGAACAGGTCAGAAGCTTTCTTGCCCACACCGTCGCTCATGCCGTTCACTCCCAACGGAAAATTGAACCAGCGAACCGGCTAGGCCCGGCACCGTCCGCACGTTTCCAGTAAATCCCGCCAGCCGCTTCTTATCGGCCCCCGACCAGCGCGGATGCCAATTCGTAACAGCATGGCGAGGGCAAGTCACCCGGGATTGGCTTCACGCAAGCGACGCCAAGAAATACTGAATGCCGGATGTGGACTTGGGGCCCGGAGGGCCTTGATTTGATTGCAGGAGGTCCGCGCCGTATGTAACACGCGCCGATGCTGGGTAAGCCGCCCCCTCATGTGATCATCGACGGGTTTCTCGGCCCCGAGCTTCATGGTGCGCTGCTCGATTGGGCGCTCACCGGCGAACGGCGCTTTTCCTGTTCCCAGGTCCAGGGCGAGGATGGCCTCGTGCACAATGCCGATGTGCGCCAGTCGTGGCACTGCGATGATGGGCTTGGCCCGCTCAAGGCGCAGTTCCGCGCCTCGATCGATACAGCGCGCGAGACCATCCGGCAGCAGCTCGGCATTCCCCCCTTCGCCGTGGTCCGCACCGAGCTGGAATTGGCCGCCCACCGCGACGGCTCGTTCTACAAGCCCCATGTCGACACCCATGTAGGGGCCGGCCGGGCAAGCACCGACGGCGACCGGATGCTGACCCTGGTTTACTATTTGCACCGCCAGCCCCGCGGCTTTTCCGGCGGAGAAATTGCGCTCTATCCGTTCAACCTTGCCGCCCCGACCCTGATCCAGCCCGCGGACAACCGCCTGATCGCCTTCCCCGCCCATGCCCTGCACGAGGTTCGCCCGGTGGCGGTCCCCGGCGACGCCTGGGAAGATGGGCGGTTTGCCATCAACTGCTGGTACAACCGCGAGCGACCGGTCTGAGGACCAAATTCGGGGTGCTGGACCGCGCGCTCAGGCCAGCTTCCACTCCCAGCCAAGCGGATCGCCATCCATCACCTCGACGCCGCGGGCTGCCAGTTCTTCCCGCAACGCATCTGAGCGGGCGAAATTTTTTGCCGCCCGGGCTTCCTTGCGGGCGGTGAGGCTTTGTTCGATGTCGGCCTCGGCGATCGTCGCGGCCTTGGGACGGAGGCGGAGATCGGCGCGCCCAAGTTCGAGCAAGCCCATCCCCAGCACTGCGTCCATCGCAGCGACGGCCGCCAGCTTCTCGCCCGCATCCACCTTCTTCAGGGCAATTGCCTCGTCGAGCACGGTCAGAGCAACGCTGGTATTGAGGTCATCGGAAATCGCCGCATCGAAACGCTCGAGCAGGGCTGCGAACTTCGGGCCCGGTGCGGGTGCCGGCTCGCCCTGGGCGCGAAGGTTGGCTACCTGCATTACCATCCGCTTCAGCCGCGTCAGCGCCGCGCCGAGCCCTTCCCAGGAGAACTCCAGCTCGCTGCGGTAGTGCGCCTGCAGGCACATCAGGCGGTAGGCGAGCGGGTGGTAGCCCTTGTCGATCAGCAGCTGCAGCCGCAGGAATTCGCCCGACGACTTGCTCATCTTGCCGCTGCGTTCGACGAGAAAGTTGTTGTGCATCCACACCCGCGCGCCGGAATTTGCCGGCTGGTCGAGACCATTCGTGCAGCAGTGTGCCTGATTCTGGGCGATCTCGTTGGGGTGGTGTATCTCCCGGTGGTCGATCCCCCCGGTGTGGATGTCGAACGGAAAGCCGAGCACCTCGCCGCTCATCACCGAGCACTCGAGATGCCAGCCGGGCGCACCTCGGCCCCACGGCGAATCCCATTCCATCTGGCGCTTTTCGCCCGGCGGGGTCTTGCGCCAGATCGCGAAGTCGGCCGCGTTGCGCTTGCCTTCGACGGCCTCGATCCGGCCCTCCCCCTCATCGGTCTGCGCGCGGGCGAGGCGACCGTAGTCGGCCACGGTGGAGACGTCGAAGTAGAGGCCGCTATCGAGCTCGTAGCAGTGCTTTTCAGCGATGCCCCGGGCGAATTCGATCATCTGCGGGACATAGTCGGTCGCGACCGTCCACTTCGCCGGCTGGCGGATATTGAGCGCCCGAATGTCGGCCCAGTAGGCCTGCTTGTAGTGTTCGGCGATGTCCCAGATCGAGCGCGCCTCGGCCCGGGCAATCTTCTCCATCTTGTCCTCGCCGGCATCGGCATCGTCGGTGAGGTGGCCGACGTCGGTGATGTTGATGACGTGGGTCAGCCTGTAGCCCTTGAAGCTCAGCGTACGGCCCAGCACGTCGGCAAAGACATAGGCACGCATGTTGCCGATGTGGGGATAGTTGTAGACCGTCGGGCCGCAGGTATAGACGCGCGCCTCTCCAGCATGGACCGGCTGGAACGGCTCGGCCGCGCGGGTGAGGCTGTTGTAGAGGACGAGCGGGGCTTGGGCTTCGGTCATGGCGCTGGCGCCATGCGGCGGTTTGGACGGCCGGTCAACCTGCCGGGACGCGCCTCAGGCCGGCACCGCCTCGAACCCGAGGAACCGCACCTGCTCCTCCAGCTCTGCGCGCGGGCGGGTGAAATTGTTCACTGCCGCCGTCTCGTCGCGGTAGCCCAGGGCCAGGCCGCAGAACAGGAGCGTATCGTCAGACAGGCCGAGGTGCGCTTTGATCGTGCGGCCATAGAGGCCCATGTATTCCTGCGGGCAGGTATCCAGGCCGGCTTCGCGGGCCAACAGCATGACGGTTTGCAGCCACATCCCGATATCGGACCACTGCGCTTCGCCGACCAGCTTGGGGAAGTGGCTGAGGATCAGCACGGGGGCGCCAAAGGAGATCTTGTTCTGGCGAGTGAACTCGGCCCGTCCGGCGGCATCGCTGCGATCGACGCCCGTCGCGCCGTACATCGCCGCGCCGAGCGATTGCACGCGCGCCAGATGCCGGGGCGAGGCATTGGGTTTGTCGTAGCGGTATTCGAGCGGATCATCCACTTCGGCCGGCAGCAGAACCGCCTGTAGTGCCTTCAGTGGCTCCCCCGTCAGCACCGTGGCTTCCCAGGTCTGGAAGTTGCAGCCCGAGGGCGTCCACCGCGCGGTTTCAAGAATGCCGCGCACCACATCGGTGGGCACGGGCGTGTCCTTGAAAGCCCGGATTGAACGGCGGGTCAGCACGGCTTCGGTGACGTTCATCGTGGAACCCCTCATTCTTCCTCGAACAGGTCGGCCAACTGCTCGATGATCGTCCCGCCCAGCTGTTCGGCATCCATGATGGTGACGGCGCGGCGGTAGTAGCGGGTGACGTCATGGCCGATGCCGATCGCCACCAACTGGACCGGCGACTGCTTCTCGATCCACTCGATCACCTTGCGCAGGTGTTGTTCGAGATAGCCCGAGGAGTTCACGCTGAGCGTGGAATCGTCGACCGGCGCGCCATCGGAGATCACCATCAGGATGCGGCGGTCTTCGGAGCGGGCAAGCAGGCGGGAGTGGGCCCAGAGCAGGGCTTCGCCGTCGATATTTTCCTTGAGCAGGCCTTCGCGCATCAGCAGGCCCAGGCTCTTGCGGGCCCGGCGCCAGGGCTCGTCGGCCTTCTTGAAGACGATGTGGCGCAGGTCATTCAGCCGCCCCGGGTTGGCGGGCTTGCCGGCGGTGAGCCAGGCCTCGCGGCTCTGCCCGCCCTTCCAGGCGCGCGTGGTGAAGCCGAGGATTTCGGTCTTGACCCCGCAGCGCTCCAGCGTGCGCGCAAGGACATCGGCGCTGATCGCGGCGATCGAGATCGGCCGTCCGCGCATCGAGCCTGAATTGTCGATCAGCAGGGTGACAACCGTGTCCTTGAACTCGGTATCGCGCTCGACCTTGTAGGATAGCGACTGGCCGGGCGAGATCACCACGCGGGCAAGGCGCGCGGCATCGAGCAGGCCTTCTTCCTGGTCGAAATCCCACGAGCGGTTCTGCTGGGCCATCAGGCGGCGCTGGAGCCGGTTGGCGAGACGGGTCACGACGCCCTGGAGGCCCTTGAGCTGGGCATCGAGATAGGCGCGCAAGCGGCCCAGTTCCTCGTCGTCACACAGGTCGGTGGCGGCCACGACCTCGTCGAACTTCTCGGTGAAGACCTTGTAGTCGAAATCGGACGGCAGGTCGGTCCACGGCCGGTTGGGACGGACGGGGAGCATCCCGTCCTCGCCCTCGTCGCCATCGTCGACGTCCTCACCCTCTGAATCGATCTCGCTCTCGCCCTGGTCCTCCCCTTCCTCGTCGCCGTCCGTGGGCTGGGCACGGGCCTCGGTCGGCTGGTCGTCGTCGCCGCTCTCGTTACCCTGTTCTTCGTCCGGCGTCTCTTCCTCGCCGTCCTGGTCCTCGGGCTCGTTGGCTTCCTGCTCCTGCGGCTCCATCCGGGTGAGCTCGAGGTGCTGGAGCATGTCGAGGGCCAGGCTCTGGAAGGCCTTCTGGTCCTCAAGCGAGGCCGCCAGCTGGTCGAAATCGCTGCCTGCCTTCTCATCGATCCAGCCACGTACCATGTCGACGCCGGCGCGAGCCGTGGTCGGCACCGGCTGGCCAGTCAGCTTTTCGCGCAGCAGCAGGCCGAGCGCGGAAGCCAGCGGCACTTCGTCGGCACTGGCGGCGCGGCTGATCGGGTCGGACGCGGTACGCAATGCGGTGGCCGCATCGAGATTGCCGCGCATGCCGGCAAAGTCCCGCGCGCCCAGCGCCTCGTACCGCACGGCCTCGACCGCATCGTAGCAGGCCCGCGCCGTGGCTTCGGCTGGCGCCTGGCGGGCGTGGAGCGCTTCGTTGTGATGGCGCAGGCGCAGGGCGAAACTGTCCGCAAAACCGCGCGCCAAAGCCGCCTGCTCCGCCGGGAGCGAGCGCCCGGGCATCGGCACGCGCGCGGTGTGCCCGGTCAGCACCGGATTGTCCCCGGTCCAGGCCACGTCCAGCTCGCCGTCGCCGGAAATGGCGCGGCTGGCGCCGGTCAGCGCGGAGCGAAAGCGATCGAGAGGGGTTTCGTCGGCCAAGGATTTACCCGCGAATTCAGATGCTTTGCCCGGTCTTCGCCCAGTCGGCAAGGAAGCCTTCGATGCCCTTGTCGGTCAGCACGTGCTTGACCAGCCCCTTGATGACCGAAGGCGGCGCGGTCATTACGTCGGCACCGATCTTGGCGGCTTCGAGCACGTGGATGCCGTGACGCACCGAGGCGACGAGGATTTCCGTCGCGAAGGCATAGTTGTCGTAGATCAGGCGGATGTCGGCGATCAGCTGCATGCCGTCGAAGCCGTTGTCGTCATGGCGCCCGACGAAGGGCGAAATGAACGTTGCCCCGGCCTTGGCGGCAAGGAGCGCCTGGGCCGCCGAGAAGCACAGCGTGACGTTGACCATGGTGCCCTCGCCCGTCAACGCCTTGCAGGTCTTCAGGCCATCGATGGTGAGTGGCACCTTGATGCAGACGTTGTCCGCGATCTTGCGCAGCACTTCGGCCTCACGCATCATCCCTTCGTGATCGAGCGCGACCACTTCGGCGCTGACCGGGCCATCGACGATCCCGCAGATCTCCTTGGTCACCTCCATGAAATCGCGGCCCGACTTCATGATCAGCGAAGGATTGGTGGTGACGCCATCGAGCAGTCCGGTGGCGGCCAGCTCCTTGATGTCGGCGATTTCAGCGGTGTCGGCGAAGAACTTCACGGGGGCGCTCCGGGCAAATGATTCCATCCGCCTATAGGCAGTGCGCCGGGGCCCCGCCACCCCCACTTGCGACCATGTCCCGCCTGCCCCGCATTGCCCGCCGCTGCCGCAATCGCTACCGCCGCTGCCACACCATGGGGGAGGCCTGCAATGAGCCCGGCAAATCCGCACTTTCGCGAGCGGATCGAACAGCGACTGACAATGCCGCTGATCGCGGATTTCTTCCGCATGTATGCGGTGGCGGTCGAGCCGGGGGCGGTGACGATTGCCCTCGATCACCGGCTTGAGCTGGGACATGAGCCCGGCTGGTTCCAGGGCAGCGTGACGACCGCCATCGCGGAGTTCGCCGCCGGCTTTTCGGGCCAGAGCCTCCTTGCCCCGGATTGGGCGGCAGTCACGCTGGACCAGCACATCAATTTCGTGGGCGCGGCGCGGGGCGAGCGGCTGGTGGCGCGCGGGCGCGTGATCGTGGCGGGGCGGACGATCTCGACCTGCGCGGCGGAGGTCTTTGTGGTGCGTGACGGGGCCGAGCATCTGTGTGCGACCATGGTCCAGACCAATCGCAACGCGCCGCTGCCGCCGGCCCGACCCTGAGCTCCCGACTGGCGCGCGCCCGATCGGGGGTGGCGGAGCGGGACGCCCCCCCATATAGCCGGCCCATGCGCCGCGTTCGCCTGCTTGTGTTCAATGCCGCCCTGGGACCGCTGGATTACCGTGTGCCGGATGGGGCCGAGGTGGAATACGGCAGTCTGGTCATCGCGCCGCTGGGGCCGCGGCAGGTGCTGGGGGTGGTGTGGGAGCCCGAGCGGCTGCCGGCGGCGGACGTGCCCGATGCGCGGTTGCGGCCCTTGCTGGAGGTGCTCCCGGTACCGCCCCTGTCCGCGCCCTTGCGGCGGCTGATCGAGTGGACCTCGGACTACTACTGCGCCCCGCTTGCCGCCGTGGCGCGAATGGCGCTGGGTTCGCTCGCGGCGCTGCGCGGCGGGGGGACGACGACCGAATACCGGCTGACCGGCACGGTGCCCGCGCGCCTGACGCCGCAGCGCGCCGCGGCCATCGATGCGTTGCACGGCGAGCAGGCGAGCTTGCGCGAACTGGCCGAGCGGGCGGGCGTTTCGGATGGGGTGCTGCGCGGGCTGGTCGGCGTGGGCGCGCTGGAGCCGGTAACGGTGGATACCGACCGGCCCTTTCCGCCCGCCGATCCGGGCCATGCCGCCCCGGATCTATCCGACGACCAGCAGGCCGCTGCGCAAACTTTCGCCGCGGCCGTGCGCGCAGGCGGCTTCCAGCCGTTCCTGCTCGACGGCGTGACCGGATCGGGCAAGACGGAATGCTATTTCGAGGGCGTCGCCGCCGCCATCGAAGCCGGCAAGCAGGTGCTGGTCCTGCTGCCCGAAATCGCGCTGACCCAAAACTTCCTGCGTCGGTTCGAGGCCCGCTTTGGCGTGACCCCGGTGCTGTGGCACTCCAGCCTCAAGGCGAGCGAGCGCCGCCGCGCCTGGCGGGCGATCGTGCGCGGCGATGCGCAGGTCATCGTGGGCGCCCGTTCGGCGCTGTTCCTGCCTTATGCGCGGTTGGGGCTGATCGTCGTCGACGAAGCGCATGAAGTCTCGTTCAAGCAGGACGATGGGGTGCGCTACAACGCGCGCGATGTGGCGGTCATCCGGGCCAAGTTCGAAGGCATTCCGGTAATCCTTGCCAGCGCCACGCCCGCCCTCGAATCGATGCAGCTGGCCGAGGCGGGAGTTTACCGGCGGATCGAGCTGGCCGCGCGCTATGGCGGGGCCGAGCTGCCTGCGATCCGGATCGTCGACCTGCGCGAGGCCCAGCCCGAGCGCCAGCACTGGCTGTCCCCGCCGCTGGTCAAGGAACTGAAGGACCGGCTGCTGCGCGGGGAGCAATCGCTGCTGTTCCTCAACCGCCGCGGCTATGCGCCGCTGACGCTGTGCCGCAATTGCGGCTACCGCTTCCAGTGCCCGAACTGCACCGCCTGGCTGGTCGAGCACCGCCTTTCGCGCCGACTTGCCTGCCACCATTGCGGCCACGAGGTGCCTACGCCCGAGGCCTGCCCCGAATGCGGTACGCCCGATTGCATGGTCGCCTGCGGCCCGGGGGTAGAGCGGATCGCCGACGAAGTGGCCGAACGCTTCCCGGAAGCCCGGGTGGCCGTGGTCACCTCCGACACGCTCAATACCCCCGGCAAGGTCGGCGAATTTGTCGAGAATGTGGAGAACAAGCTGATCGACGTGATCGTCGGCACCCAACTGGTCACCAAGGGCTACCACTTCCCCGAACTGACCCTCGTCGGCGTGATCGACGCCGATCTAGGCCTCGAAGGGGGCGACCTGCGCGCGGGTGAGCGGACCTATCAGCAGATCGCGCAGGTGGCCGGGCGTGCGGGACGCGGGGAGAAGCCCGGAGAGGTCCTGATCCAGACCCGTCATCCCACCGCGCCCGTCATTGCTGCCCTTGCCAGCGGCGATCGTGACGCGTTCTACGACGCCGAGGCCGAAAGCCGCCGCGAGGCGGGCGCCCCGCCGTTCGGGCGCTGGGCTGCGATCATCGTCTCCTCGGAGGACGAGGCCGAGGCCCGCGACGCCGCCCGCGCCCTAGGCGGCACGGCCCCGCGCTTGCCTGACCTGATGGTGCTCGGCCCCGCTCCCGCCCCGATGGCCCTGCTACGCGGTCGGTACCGCTATCGACTGCTGGTGAACGCGCGCCGCTCTGTGCAATTGCAGGCCATTATCCGCGATTGGCTCGGCGCGCTCAGCTTTCCCTCAGGGGTGCGGGTGGCCGTTGACGTCGATCCCTACAGCTTTGTCTGACGAAGGAATTCAATGATGATCGCTCGCGAACTGCTCGGCACGGCCCGGGTCCCCGGCGGCGAGGAATTGCGGCTGTTCCGGCATGACCGCGATTTCATGATCGTGCTCGGCGCGAACGAACTGATGAGCAGCCGGATGAGCGGCTCGGAAGTAGCGCTGGCCACGGAAACCCTTGCTCGGCTCGGCAAGCCGAATGCACCTTGCATGCTGATCGGCGGCTACGGCATGGGGTTCACCTTGAGGGCGGCCATCGCCAACACTGGGCCGAAAGCCGAGCTCATCGTGTGCGAGCTGGTCCCCGAGATTATCGAATGGGCCCGCGGGCCAATGGCTGATCTCGCGGCCGGATGCCTCGAGGATCCGCGCGTGCGGCTGATGATGGGCGACGTGGCTTTCGCCATTGACGGTGCGCGCACTGAATACGATGCGATCCTGCTTGACGTCGACAATGGCCCCGACGGGCTAGTGCGCCCGGACAACAACGGGCTCTATGGCAAGAGCGGACTGCGCGCCGCGATGAACGCACTGAAGCCGGGCGGGATCGTCGCCTACTGGTCGGCCTATGCCGATCCGGCGTTCACCCGCCGGATGGAGCGGACCGGGTTTGACGTGGAGGAAATCACCGTGCGGGCGCGGAGCAACGGCAAGGGCCCGCGGCATACGATCTGGTTCGGGCGGCGGCCGAACTGAGAGACGCGTCCTGCAAGCTCGTCATGCTGAACTCGTTTCAGCATCCATCGAGCGACATTTCGGCAAGGCCGGCGTCAGCAATGGCACGCTGCGCTGGTGGCGCCCGAGCGCCATGGATCCTGAAACAAGTTCAGGATGACGATGCAGGAAACGCTGGGTCGCAGTTTATAGTTACCGCAACTTGGCTATGGCGAACCCATGTTGACGGGCGGCATCCTTGGTCGATTCCTCCGTCCGGTTGAGCGCCTTGGCGATTTCCTTCAGCCCCTTGCCCTTGCCGGCGAGGACCTGGAGCTTCTGCAGTTCCTCCGGCTTCCACGGCTGCTTGTGGCGGGCGATCTTCTCGCTCATTCCGCGTCCTTCTTCTTGGCCGGAGACTTCTTGGCAGCAGGTTTCTTGGTCGCGGCCTTCTTCGCCGGGGCAGCCTTCCTGGCCGCGCCCTTCTTCTTGCCCTTGGCCGGCCCCTTGGCAGCGCGCTCGTCGATCAGGACCACGGCTTCGGCGTCGGTCAGGTCTTCCGGCTTCTTGTCGCGCGGGAGGGTGGCGTTGGTCGTGCCGTCAGTCACATAGGGGCCATAACGCCCGGCCATTAGCTTGATGTCGCCGCCCGACGCCGGGTGCTTGCCGAAGACCTTGAGCGGTTCGGCTGCCTGCCGGTTGCCGCGCCCGCCAGCGTTTGCCGCAGCCTCCGCAAGCTTGACCACGGCGGCGTTCATGCCCGTATCGAACACCTCGGCGGTGGTCTTGAGGCGGGCATACTTGCCGTCATGGGCGAGATAGGGCCCGTAGCGCCCGATGCTCGCCGTGATCGGCTTGCCGGTCTCCGGATGATTGCCCACCTCGCGGGGGAGCGAGAGCAGCTTGAGCGCCCATTCGAGATCGAGCTCCGGAATGTCCTTGGGGATCGAGGCGCGCTTGGCTTCCTTGCCCTCGCCCAGCTGGATGTAGGGCCCGAACCGGCCAGCGCGGCGGGTGATCTCGAGGCCGGTGGCCGGGTCCTTGCCCAGTCCTTCGTCGTCTCCGCCTTCGGCACCGCCCGGCTGGGCGAACTTGCGGGTGAACTTGCACTCAGGATAGTTCGAGCAGGCGACGAACGCTCCGAACCGCCCGCCGCGCAAGCTCAGCCGGCCCACGCCGCACTTGGGGCACTGGCGCGGATCGGTGCCGTCGGCCTGGGGCGGGAACAGGTAGTCCGAAAGGAACTCGTCCAGCGCCTCGGTCACTTCCGAGGGCTTGCGCTCCATCACCTCGTCGGACTTGGGCTTGAAGTCCTTCCAGAACTTGGCGAGCAGCGCCTTCCACTGCTCGCGCCCGCCGGAAACGTCGTCGAGCTCTTCCTCCATCCCGGCGGTAAAATCGTAGGCGACGTAGCGCTCGAAGAAGCGTTCGAGGAAGGCGGTCAACAGCCGCCCGCTCTCTTCCGCAAAGAAGCGGTTCTTCTCGGTGCGGACGTAGTTGCGGTCCTTCAGAACCTGGAGGGTGGCGGCATAGGTTGAGGGGCGGCCGATGCCAAGCTCCTCCAGCCGTTTGACGAGGCTGGCTTCCGAGTAGCGGGGCGGCGGCTGGGTGAAGTGCTGGGTGGCGTCCACGCCCTTCTTGGCCGGGCAATCGCCCTTGTTCATGATCGGCAGCAGTCCGCTCTCGTCCTCGTCGGCGTCCTGCCTGGCGTCGTGCGATTCTTCATAGACGGCGAGGAAGCCGGGGAACTTCACCACCTGCCCGGTAGCGCGCAGCTCGTGGTTGCCGGTGCCTTCGCGGAAGGTGACCGTGGTGCGCTCGATATTGGCCGAGGCCATCTGGCTGGCCATGGCGCGCTTGTAGATCAGGTCATAGAGCCGCGCCTCGTCCGCGCTGCCGTAGCGATCCTTGCCGAAATCGGTGGGGCGGATTGCCTCGTGGGCCTCCTGCGCATTCTTGGCCTTGGTTTCGTAGTGCCGCGGCTTTTCGGGAAGGAAGTGCCCGGAAAAACGGTCTGAGATGGCAGCACGGGCGGCGGAGATGGCGCTCGGGTCCATCTGCACACCGTCGGTACGCATGTAGGTGATCGCGCCGGCCTCATAGAGCGTCTGCGCCACGCGCATGGTGTGGCTGGCCGAGAAGCCGAGCTTGCGGGCAGCCTCCTGCTGGAGGGTGGAGGTGGTGAACGGCGGATAGGGATTGCGGCGGGTCGGCCGGGTCTCGACTTCTTCCACGCGGAAGCTCGCGCTTTCCACCAGTGCCTTGGCCCGACTGGCCACGCCGGCATCGCCCAGGCTCAGCCGCTCCAGCTTCTGGCCTTCGAACTTGACGAGCCGCGCGGCGAATTCCGTGCCGCCCTGCTCCATCTTCGCAACGACCGACCAGTATTCCTGCGGCACGAAGACTTCGATCTCACGCTCACGCTGCACGATCAGGCGCAGGGCGACCGACTGCACTCGGCCCGCCGACTTCGCGCCGGGCAACTTGCGCCACAGCACGGGCGAGAGGGTGAAGCCGAACAGGTAATCGAGCGCGCGGCGGGCCAGGTAGGCGTCGATCAGGTCCTGGTCGAGCTCGCGCGGGGCCTTCATCGCGGCAAGGATCGTGTCCTTGGTGATCGCGTTGAAGGTGACCCGCTCCACCTCCTTGGGCAGGGCCTTGCGCTTGGCCAGCAGCTCGCGCACGTGCCAGCTGATCGCCTCACCCTCGCGATCGGGGTCGGTGGCGAGGATCAGGCGGTCCGCCTGCTTGGCGGCATCGGTGATGTCGCGCACCCGGCTCTGCTTGTCGCCATAGAGCTCCCAATCCATGGCGAAGTCCTCGTCCGGCCGGACGGACCCGTCCTTGGGAGGCAGGTCGCGGACATGGCCATAGGAGGCGAGGACCTTGTAGTCCTTGCCGAGGTACTTCTCGATGGTCTTGGCCTTGGCCGGGGACTCGACGATAACTAGCTGCATGAGGCTCGGGCACTTCCTTACGTGTGTACGCGCGAGGGTGGGAAGTTCTTGGCAGGGCCGTCAAGTGCGATAGACATCGCCCCGGGGGGGAACCATGACGCCAACTGCCATCCTGATCACTGCCGCAGCACTCACCGGAGCCACTGGCGAACGCCTCGCCGCGCCCGCCCTGCCGGACTACGTCACGGGCTACGAGGCGGCCGATCCCCGCTACGACATGGCGATCCGCGAGGAAGTGCGGCAGGGCGAAACGGTGGAAGCCTGGACCCACATGGTCACCACCCAGCGCTTCGGCACCCTGGCCGCGAAAATCACCCCCGTCGATTTCGCCCGCGACGTTGCCCGGAGGATGATCGCCGCCTGCCCGGGCGCGAAAGCCACCAGCCCCGATCCGCTCACGCTTGCAGGCCACCCCGCCGTGCGGCTGGAAGTCGCTTGTCCGCTGCTGGCGCAGACCGGCAAGAGCGAGACCATGCTGCTCCTCGCCATCACCGGACCGCGGGACCTTCACGTCAAGCAGGTTGCCTTCCGGGGCGGGCAGACGGCGGCCGATCTGGACTGGGGCAGGCGCTTCCTGGATCGGGTCTCGCTCTGCGTAGCCGGCGAACCGGCGGCCGGTTGCGGGAACTGACGGCGGATCAGAACCCGAACCCGCCGCCAAGGATGCCGCCGATGCCGCGCCTGGGCCGCTGTTGCTGTTGCTGGCCGCGCGGATCGTCATCGCCCGAACCCATGCCGCCCATGCCACCCATGCCGGGCATATCCATCCAGCTGGTGGTGGACTTGTGGCGCACCCGGGCGGTCCATTGCAGGTTCCAAGGGGCCTTGGGATTGGCCGGGCGCGGCGGATAGGCAAAGTCTTCCTCCGGCCCGAAGGCGGTGAGCGTGCCCATGCGGAACTCGCCGGCGTCGCGGATCACCTCGGCGGGAATGGCGCAGCTAGTCTTGGTCGGCGGCAACACGGTGGCATCGCGCACCAGACCGGCCACGGTCGCGGGCGAGAGCCAGTCCCCCAGCCCGCCGCCGAACTGGCGCGTGGCCGAGCTCGACCACATCACCATGTCGCCCATCTCGCCGCGCTGGTTCATCTTGCCCCCGAACAGCCCGGCCAGATAGCCGGTCGCATCGGGGATCGCATCCCAGGCCAGCAGCCGCGAACCCGACGGGAGGGAGCGCAGCCGGGTGCTCAGCGGCGCCATGAAATCCTTGGCGAGCGAGAAGCTGATCTCCGGTGAATAGTTGCTCGACACCCGATGCGCCCCGATCAGCGACGAGCCGGGCTTGACATACTTGTTGTCCTCCCCTGGCCAGCGGCCGAAGGTGCGGCTGTTTTGGAGCGTGGGGCCCCAGTCACGCAGGATGGTGGACGACCACAGGCCCGGCGGCATCTGCCCGGCGGCCAACCTGGCGAAATCGATGATGACCGGCTGGCCTGCCCCGGCATGCTCGCCGCAGCCCCAGTAGATCAGCATCCGCCCCTTGGGCCGCTGCCCTTGCGGAAAGTCCTCGGGCACCCGCTCCTCGCGGGGCGTGGTGAGCGGCACGGATTTTCCGAGCAGCGCGCCTTCCGGCATGTAGTGATCCGCCTTGGGTGCGCCGGTGGACGGGGCGGAGCTGGACCCCAGGCGCAGGTACAGCTCGCGCTGCACCTGGTTGCCCCCGCGCCCCCCGCCGAACATCATCGCCGCGCCCATGCCCCCGCGCCCGCCGGCAGCAGCGCCAGATATAGTGGCGGCGCGCATGTCGTAGCGGGCGATAGGGCCGGACGCAGGCTTCTGCTGCGCGGACCCGGCAATGGGCGCGAGCAGGGCAACTCCGCTGGCGAGGACGGCAAGGGCGGAGATACGAGGCAAGGACTTCGTGTTCATGGCAGGCCCCCTGAAACGAAACTGGGGGGAGTGAAGATTGTGGGGAGCTAACTGTCAACGACTTAGATCAAATCACGACGCGCGCAGCTTACATCACAGCATTGTGACAGGGAGCAGGGTCTTGATTACTATATCCGGGATTCAAGCCTCGAATGATGAATGTCAGCGGATAACATGAGGGTGCCTCACCCACCCAAACTCACCCGTCCCGCCGCATGGCGTACCAGCCGCCCAGCCAGTTCCAGCTCCAGCAGAGCCAGTTGCACCGAGGCCGCGCTTTCGCCGGATTGGCGGATCAGCTCGTCCACGCTGACGGGGGCCGTGGTGAGCAGGCCTGCCACGTCAGCCGGTTCGGCCGGTTCCGATGTGCTCGCGGCACCGAAAGCAGGGGCTGCCTCGCGAAAGGTCGATCGCGGCTGGCCCGTGAAGCCTTCGAGCAATTCGATCACGTCGTCCGGGCGCTGGCAGAGGACAGCGCCGTCGCGGATCAGCTGGTTGCAGCCGTGCGAGCGGCTGTCGAGCGGGGAGCCGGGGATGGCCATGACTTCGCGGCCCATTTCGCCGGCAAGGCGCGCAGTGATGAGTGAGCCCGATTTCCAGGCAGCTTCCACCACCAGCGTGCCCGCCGCGATGCCGGCGATAATGCGGTTGCGCGCTGGGAAGTGGCGGGCGAGCGGCTCGGTACCAGCGGGTTGTTCGGCGAGGAGCAGGCCTTCCTGAGCGATCTGTTCCTGCAGGGCGGCGTGTTCGGGAGGATAGGTGATGTCGATGCCGCTGGCGATCACGCCGATGGTGCCGCCGCCGTCCATCGCCCGGGCCAGCGCGCCCTGGTGGGCTGCCCCGTCGATCCCGCGCGCCAGGCCGGAGACGACCGCATAACCCGCTTCAGCGAGCGCGCCGCCGAATTCGCGGGCGAGCCGCACGGCGGCCGCCGAGGCATTGCGCGCACCGACGATCGCAACTGCGGGGCGCGTGGCGAGTTCGGCGTGGCCGCGGGCGACGAGGATCGGCGGAGCGCCTTCGCATTCGCGCAGGAGGGCGGGATAGTCCGCACTGTCCTCAAACAGGAAGCGGGCGCCGGCCTTGCGGACCGCGGCGATCTCGTCCGCCACGCGGGCTTCGCTGGCGGGACGGTAGGCGGCGCCGCGGCGGCCGACGAGATCCGGCAGGGCATCGATGGCCGCGCTGGCCGAACCGAACCGGGCGACCAGCTGGCGATAGCTGACCGGGCCGACGTTGGGCGAGCGAAGAAGGCGGATGCGGGCGAAGGCCTCCGTCTGGTCCAGCGTGGCGGTGCCCCCCGACATTGGACCTACTTGCCCTTGCTGCCGACCCGCGGCTCAGTCCCCTCCCGCAGGCGGCCAATGTTGGCGCGGTGGAGCCAGAGGACCAGCGCGGTGAGGCCTGCGAGCACCGCTGCTTCGAAGCGCATGCCCAGGGCCAGGGCGGCAAAGGGGGCAACGACGGCCGCGCTCATCCCGCCGAGCGACGAGATGCGCGTGATCGCCAGCATGCCGAGCCAGACGACGGCATAGGCAAGGCCGATCGGCCATGCGAGGCCAAGCGCCACGCCCATCAGGGTGGCGACGCCCTTGCCCCCCTTGAACCGCAGCCAGACCGGGAAGCAATGCCCCAACACGGCCGCCGCACCGCCGAGCGCGGCTGCGCCATCCCCAGCGAAGTGCCGTGCCAGCACTACGGCCACCGCGCCCTTGGCAAGATCGAACAGCAGGGTGGCCGCTGCCAGCCCCTTGCGCCCGGTGCGCAGCACGTTGGTGGCGCCGATATTCCCCGAACCGATCGACCGCAGATCGCCCGCGCCGGTGAGCCGGGTGAGGATCAGGCCAAACGGGATCGAGCCGAGGAGGTAGCCCGCAGCCAGCACCAGCAAGGTTGAATTGCCGTCCATTCGATCGAATTCCCCCGGATAATGGCCCTGCTTTAGCGGCGGTCCTTGCAATCGGGCAGAGGAAATTTAGGGATACCCCCGGTATGGTCCAATCCGCCGCCCAACCAAGCCCCGCAGAGGTGGCTGACATCGATCCAGCGGCACCGGTGCTGCTGTTCGATTCGGGCGTAGGCGGGCTCTCCGTGCTGGACGAGGTGCGCGCCCTGCTCCCGCAGGCGCCAGTGATCTATGCCGCGGATACGGCCGGCCTGCCCTATGGCAGCAAGAGCGAGGCGGAGATTGCCGCGCGGGTGTCGGGCCTGCTGGGCCGAATGACCGAGCGGCTCCATCCGCGACTGGTCTGCATTGCCTGCAACACGGCGAGCACGATTGCACTGGCCGCCGTGCGCGAAGTGCTGGAAGTGCCGATCGTCGGCACGGTTCCGGCGATCAAGCCTGCCGCCGCGTGCACGCAGAGCGGCGTGATCGGCCTGCTCGGCACGGCGGCGACAATCCGCCAGGCCTATGTCGACCGGCTGGAGGCCGAGTTCGCCCAAGGCAAGACGCTGCTGCGCCATGCCGCGCCCGAGCTGGTCGGCGCGGCCGAGGCGCACCTGCGCGGCGAGGCGGTGGACCCGGCGGTCTATGCCCGCGCCGCCGAGGGCCTGCGTGCCCAGCCCGGCGGCGAGCGGATCGATACCGTTGTGCTGGCCTGCACCCATTTCCCGCTGGTCACCGACAAACTGGCCGAGGCCTTCGGACCGGGGGTGCGGTTCGTCGACGGCGCAGCAGGCATCGCGCGGCGGATCGCCCACCTGACGCAGGGCCAGCCGTTTGCCCGGCGCGAACCCGATCTGGCCCTGTTTACCGCCCGCCTCGGCGAAGCGGCGCCGTGGGACGGGCTGCTCCCCGCCCTCGCCGCGCGCGGGCTGGTGCGAACGGCCGTGTTCTGATCGCTGGGGAATGACGCATCGGCTGAACCTGTTCCTGCTCTGCCTGGCCGTTGCCGTGGCGCTGCCCTATTACTGGCTGGTCCTGCACAACCCGTCGCGCAACCTTGCGCCTGAACCGGTCCACATGGCCGATCTGCGCCGCCTGGCGGATGGGCTTCCCGGCCCCCGCCCGGCCTCGGTCACCGTAACGCTCGTCGGCTGGGACCGCACCCCGGGAACCTTGCTGGCGGCCGGGGCCGGGCTCAAGCGGCGAATGTACAGCGTCGTGTCGTTTCGCCTGGACGTGCCCGGGCAAGGTCCGATCGTGATCGATACCGGGACAACGGCGCCGCTCGCCCGCAAGGAGGGAGTGGAAGGGTTCCGCCCGCTTCGTCAGCAGCAGCTCTATTCCGACATGCGCGCGGCCAGCCACATAGTCCCGACCGACGAGAGTCCTGAAACGCTGGCCGGCCTTGCTGCGCTTGCGCAGGCGCCGAATTCCGCGATGGCGCTTACCCGCGCCCGGCTCAACCCCGCCCAGCTACCCGCCGCGACTCGCGCTGCCGGGCTGCCCTGGCCCGATCGGCTCACGCTCGGCGCGGCGGTTCGCCCCGGCCCGCCACAAGTCATCGCACCGGGGGTCGTCGTGATTCCGACCGCTGCGCCGACGCCCGGCAGCCAGATGGTCTACGCGCATCTTGCCGATGGCCGCGAATACCTGTTTGCCGGCCCGGTCGCCCCCTATCCGGTGAATTTCCTCGATCTGCGCACCCGGTCCAACCTCCTCGACCTGCTCGAAGGCCACCAGGACCGCGTCGGCGCGATGCGGTGGCTGATCACCTTGCGCCAGTGGCAAAAGGAAGCGCCCCGGCTCTACGTCGTCCCCGGGCACGACCTCATGGCGCTGACCGACAAGGATGCTCCCAGCGGCATTGTCTATCGCGAATAACGCAATCGCCCTTGCGCAGAAACGCGCTGGAAATTGACCGCGGCTTCCTATATTGGCGCGGCAGACAGCGCGCCTGCTGGGCCGGCCTCGAGGACTATGGCTGAAGTGAACTACGAGCACATTTTCAACCAGGCGATCGAGCGGCTCCATTCCGAAGGCCGCTACCGGGTGTTCATCGACATCCTGCGCAACAAGGGCGCCTATCCCAATGCGCGGTGCTTTGCCGGGCATAACGGTCCCAAGCCGATAACGGTGTGGTGCTCAAACGACTATCTCGCCATGGGCCAGCACCCCAAGGTCGTCGCCGCGATGGAGGAAGCGCTCCACAATGTCGGCGCCGGTTCGGGCGGCACGCGCAATATCGGCGGCAACACGCATTACCATATCGAGCTCGAACAGGAGCTCGCCAGCCTTCACGGCAAGGAAGGCGCCCTGCTGTTCACCTCGGGCTATGTTTCGAACGACGCCACGCTATCGACCATCGCCAAGGTGCTGCCGAACTGCGTGATCTTCTCGGACGAGCTGAACCACGCCTCGATGATCGCCGGCATCCGCAATTCGGGCGCCGAGAAGAAGGTCTGGCGTCACAACGATGTCGAGCACCTTGAGCAGTTGCTGGCCGAGACTGATCCGGAACTGCCCAAGCTGATCGCCTTCGAGAGCGTCTATTCGATGGACGGCGACATCGCCCCGATCCACGCGATCTGCGATCTGGCCGAGAAGTACAACGCGCTCACCTACATCGACGAGGTCCACGCCGTCGGCATGTATGGCGCGCACGGCGGCGGCATTTCCGAGCGTGACCAGGCCGCCCACCGGATCGACATCATCGAGGGTACGCTGGGCAAGGCCTTTGGCGTGATGGGCGGCTACATCGCGGCTGACAGCCGGATTATCGACGTCATCCGCTCCTATGCGCCGGGATTCATCTTCACCACCAGCCTCTCGCCGGTGCTGGTGGCGGGCGTGCTGGCATCGGTGCGCCACCTCAAGGAAAGCTCGGTGGAGCGCGAGGGCCAGCAGGCCGCCGCCGAATTCCTCAAGTCAAGCTTTGCCGATGCGGGCCTGCCCGTCATGCCCTCAGTCACGCATATCGTGCCGCTGATGGTGGGCGATCCGGTCAAGGCCAAGCGGATCAGCGACATCCTGCTGGCCGAATATGGCGTCTACGTGCAGCCGATCAACTTCCCGACCGTGCCGCGTGGGACCGAGCGCCTGCGCTTCACCCCGGGGCCGAGCCACAGCGAGCAGATGATGCGCGATCTGACGGCTGCGCTGGTGGAAATCTGGGACCGGCTGGAGCTCAGGCTAGCCGCCTGAGCCGGTGCCACCGACGATTAAGCTTCGGTAATACCCGCAACGATCGCTCGCCTCTGGCGTTTGCTCCCTGTTGCCTCCCGGTTGCTCCGGGAGACAGTTTCGGCAACGAACGCAGGAAAGGCACTCCCATGAACAAGCTTCTCGCTCTCGGCGCGATGGCGCTGTCGCTGGCGCTGGGCGCCCCGGCCATGGCCCAGATGGATAACATGCAGGGACCTGGCGGCAATACGGTGACCCGCACGGTCGACCGGCCCGACGGCTCCCGAACGGTGGTCCGCCGCTCGATGAACGAGGGTGGCGACCGGACCGTGGTACGCCGCACCATGCATGATGACGGCACCCGCACGGTCGTGCGCCGGACCGTCGTGCGGCATGAAGTCGGCAACACCGGCTGGCACCGTCGCCACCGTGAATGTGCCACGCGCTGGCACCACCACCGCCGCGTGACCCGCTGCTGGACCCACTGATCCGGCGAGCGAACCGGGGGCGCTCCGCACGAGTGGAGCGCCCCCGCTTTCCATTCAGATAGGGTCGCAGAACGAACCGCTATACTTGGCGCACGGAAACGATATCATCCCCATAGTGCGCCGGATCAACCGGCCGGGGGAGAACAGGCATGGCAGTCACCGACCACGTCGATTTCAACGGCTTCATGGAAGGCGTGAAGCGCCGCAATCCTCATCAACCCGAGTTCGTGCAGGCCGTCCAGGAAGTCGCCGAGGACATCTTCGATTTCATTGACGATAAAGAGGAATACCACTCCCAGCAGATTCTGCGCCGCATCGCTGAGCCTGACCGGATCGTTTCCTTTCGGGTCTGCTGGGAGGACGATGCCGGCAATGTCCGCGTCCAGCGTGGTTGGCGCGTGCAGAACAACAACGCCATCGGCCCCTACAAGGGCGGCATTCGCTTCCATCCCTCGGTCACCGAGTCGGTGCTCAAGTTCCTGGCCTTCGAGCAGACCTTCAAGAACGCGCTGACCGGGCTCCCCATGGGCGGCGGCAAGGGGGGCTCGAACTTCAACCCCAAGGGCAAGAGCGTGCGCGAGATCATGCGCTTCTGCCAGTCGTTCATGACCGAGCTCTACCGCCACATCGGCGCCGACGTCGACGTTCCGGCCGGCGATATCGGCGTGGGCGGGCGCGAGATCGGCTACATGTTCGGCCAGTACAAGCGCATCACCAACCAGTTCACCGGCGTGCTCACGGGCAAGGGCCTGGAATACGGCGGCTCATTGATCCGGCCGGAGGCGACCGGTTATGGCGCGGTCTACTTCCTCGCCAACATGCTGGCGACCAAGGGTGAGGACCTGACCGGCAAGACTGCGGTGATCTCAGGCTCGGGCAACGTAGCCACCCACGCCGCCGAAAAGATCGTGCAACTTGGCGGCAAGGTGCTGACTCTCTCCGATTCGGGCGGCTTCGTTTATGATCCCGACGGGTTCACCCAGGAGAAGATCGACTGGGTGAAGACCCACAAGACCCACCGCCGCGGCCGGATGGAAGACTATATCGCGGCTTTCCCGAAGGCCGAATTCCACGCAGGGAAAACCCCATGGGGCGTCAAGTGCGACGTTGCCCTGCCCTGCGCCACGCAGAACGAATTGCTGGGCGAGGATGCGAAGGTACTGGTCGCCAACGGCTGCCGCGCCGTTTCCGAAGGTGCCAACATGCCGACGGACCTTGCCGGCGTGCACGTGTTCCGCGCGGCCAAGCTGCTCTACGCTCCGGGCAAGGCCGCCAATGCCGGCGGCGTGGCCGTATCGGGCCTGGAAATGAGCCAGAACTCCGAACGCCGCGCCTGGAAGGAGGAAGAACTCCAGCAGATGCTCAAGGACATCATGGCCGGCATCCACAAGTCGTGCGTCACCTATGGCGATCAGGGCGGCGGGTATATCGACTATGTGAAGGGCGCGAATATCGGCGGCTTCAAGAAGGTCGCCGACGCCATGCTGGCCTTCGGGGTGGTGTGAGCGAGGTGGCGCAAGGGACCGAGGGGGCCGCCGCACCGGCGGCTCCCGTCTACACCCAGAACGCCTATCACATGGTCCGCACGGCGGTGCAGGCCAATCTCACGCTGAGCCAGATGGCCGACCAGAAGGCCTCGATCCTGATGGGCGCGACCTTCGTGGTGTTCACGCTCAGCGTGGGGCAGGCCAGCAAGGGCCCGGTGCCCCATGCCTTGCTCGTACTCGGCGCCGCCGCCCTCGTCTCGGCAATGTTCACGATCTGCGCGCTGATGCCCTCCGTCGCCGCGCCCAAGGGAGAGGTCGCGGAGACTGACAACCTCCTGTTCTTCGGCATCTATTCGAAGCTTTCAGAAGAGGAATTCACCGCCCGCGTCATCCCGCTGCTTACCAGCGACGAGGCGATCTGGCGGGCCATGCTGCGCGACATGCACCAGAACGGCGTGGTGCTTGCCCGCAAGAAATACCGCCTACTGGGCTATGCCTACCGGGCGTTTCTGGTCGGCCTGGTGCTGACCGTGATCGTTTTTGTGGGGGAGCGGGTGGGCTGAGATCGACGCGGCTCCCGCCAATGACGTTGCCGTAAAACTCAGCAGATCCGGCGAGGAACGCTCACTTCACCCCTAGCACCCCCGCTTCCTGACGGAGCCGCGCCGCCTGGCCCGGATTGGCTGCGACGGCGTCCCTGAGCGCCTGGCCCGCCTTGTCCGGCTGGCCGAGCGTGGCGCGGCTGCGGATCAGCATGAGCCAGCCGTCGGGATTCTGGGGATTGGCCTTGAGCTTGCCCTCGAGCCGGGCGACCATACCTTCGGCCATCTCACGCTGCTGGCTGGGCGGGATCGAACCGGCAGCCTTGAGATCCATCGCCGTGGGTCCCGGGATGCCCTGGGCCACCACCGGCATGCCGGGCGCGGCCGGAAGGCCCATCCCGGCGCCCTGCCCCGCCGGCGCTGCCGGTTGCTTCACCCCGGCGAGGCGGCTGGCGACGTCGATCTTGTGGATCTTGCCGACCTGCTCGATCGTGCGCCTGAGATCTGCCTCCCACGGCGCGCCAGGCGGCGTATCGGCCAGCAGGGCCAGCCAGTCGCCGATGGCGCCCTGGTGATCGCCGCCGAGGTCCTTGTTCACGGCCAGGAAATAGCGGGCCCGGGGGTCCTTCGGATCGATCGCAGCGGCCTTGCGGAAGGCGTCGAGCGCGGCGGCCGGCATCGGCTCCTGCCGGCTCGCCATGACCAGCGCCTCGCCCAGCGCCGACCACACCACTGCAGTTTGGGGGGCAAGCCCGGCCGCCTCCTCATAAGCGCGCGCCGCATCGTCGAACCGGCCCGCATCGAAATACCCCGCGCCGAGCGCCCTCTGCGCGCCGATATCCTGTGGATTGTCACGCGCCGCCTGTTCGAGCGCGGCCAGCGGATCGGCCGCGCCCGAGGCGCTTGCGGCGACCTCGCTGCCGGGCATTGTGGGCGAATTCGTGCGGGTTAGGGTCCAGGCGACGGCAAAACCGGCGACCAGCGCCGCGCCAGCAAGAAGGATTCGGGCCGGCTTCATCGCACTTGTAACTCCCTGCGCTTCGCGTTCATAAGCAGCCCGTCACGTTGGCAGTAATTCGCCGCAGCCTTGGCGCCGCTTACGGGATTAGCGGCAAGGGTTACCGGTTGGCAATTGCGCGGCTATTGCCCGCGACAACAGGTGGGGGGCAAATTGGCAGAGCGGGTACGCATTGCGATCGTGGGATCGGGCCCGGCCGGCCTGAGCGCCGCCGCGCGCGCGGCTGAGCTGGGCCTTAGCCACGTTCTGCTGGAAAAGACAGACCACCTCTCGGATACGATTTACAAGTACCAGAAGGGCAAGCACGTGATGGCGACTCCCGCCAGCCTCGTGCTCCGCTCCGATTTCGATTTCGAGGCCGGCAAGCGCGAGGCGATTCTCGGCCGCTGGAACGAGCAGGCAGCCGCGGCCGGGGTCAACGTGCGCTACAATTCGGAAGTGGTGCGCATCACCGGTGAGAAGGGGGCCTTCGAACTGGCGCTGGGCGATGGCGCCAGCGTGGCGGCCGAGGCGGTGATCCTCGCCATCGGCACCCAGGGCAACCCCAACCGCATGCGCTGCACCGGCGGCGACCTGCCCCACGTGCAGTATCAGCTCGACGATCCCGGCGAATATGTCGACGAACATATTGTCGTGGTCGGGACCGGCGACGCGGGTATCGAGAACGCACTTGGCCTTGCGGCCGATGCGGCGCAAGGCAACGTCGTCTCGATCCTCAACCGCGGGGCCGACTTCGCCCGCGCCAAGTCGGCCAACGTCAAGCTGCTGCAGGAAGCCGCCGCCGCCGGGCGGATCGCCATCCGGCTCGAAACCTCGCCCGCCGAGGTGCGAGAGGGCGAACTGGTATTAGATACGCGCGACGGGCAGGAAACCATCCGCTGCGATCGGATCATCGCCCGCATGGGCTCGGCCGCGCCGCGCGCCTTCGTCGAGGCTTGCGGAATCGAGTTCACCTCGCCCGACCGCGAGGCTTTCCCCGTGCTCTCGCCGGTGTTCGAGACAACCAAGCCGGGGATTCACGTGATCGGCGCGCTGGCCGGCTATCCGCTGATCAAGCACTGCATGAACCAGGGCTATGACGTGGTTGAGTTCCTCAACGGGAACACCACGCTGAAGCCAGCGGACGAGCCGATCCTAGCGGACAAGTTCGCCCCCCTCCCCGGCAGCCGTTCGGTCGAGGACTGGCTTGCCCTGTTCGGCAGCCGCATCGAGATCTTCCGCGAACTGTCCACCCTCCAGCTGCGCGAGCTGATGCTGGACAGCGACGTGCGCGCCTTCGCCCCCGGCGAGGCCGTGTTTGAGCGCAACGAGCCGGGCTCCTCGCTGTTCTGCATCGCGGAAGGCGCCGTCGGGGTGGAGGTCAATCCGGCCGATCCGTCGATCACGGTGCCCATCGGCGAAGGTTCGATCTTCGGCGAAGTGGGCCTGATTTCCGGCCGCCGTCGCGGGTCAACCGTCCGGTCCACCGCCCCGCTGATCGTGGTCGAGCTTTCGCGCAACGCGGCCCTCAAGCTGATCGCCACGGCGCCCGCCGCCGGACGCGCCGTCACCCGCATTTCGATCGAACGCCAGCTGCTGCAGATCTTCGGCTCGGGCCTGACCCGCGAAGACGTGGCCGAACTGGTCGAGGGCGCCGAGGTGAAGACGGTCCGCGCCGGCGAGGTCGTGCTGGCAGAGGGCGATGAAGGCCAGGATGTCTTCATCATTCGCCGCGGCTCGATGATCGTGCAGAAGGAGCTTGGCGGAAAGCCGGTCTTCCTCTCCTACGTCCCCGCCGGGTCCTACATCGGCGAGATGGCGCTGATCGACAAGGCACCGCGCTCGGCCACGGTCAAGGCGGCGATCCGTTCGGAAGTAATCCGCCTGCCGGGCGAGGCTTTCGCCCGACTGCTGGAGAAGAAACCCGACCTGCTGCGCAAGGCCAGCGCCGACATGGACAAACGGCGCGAGGTCAACGCCTTCATCGAAGGGCGCAAGGACAGCTTCGGCGGCGCGGTCGACATGTATTCGGCCACGGCGCAGTTCCTGATCGACAACGGGATCGGCGAGGCCACCGACGTTCTCCTGATCGACGAGAAGCTGTGCGTCGGCTGCGACAATTGCGAGAAGGCCTGCGCCGACAGCCATGAAGGCCTCTCCCGCCTCAACCGCGAAGCCGGCAAGACCTATGCGCACCTCCACGTGCCGACGAGCTGCCGGCATTGCGAACACCCGCACTGCATGGCCGATTGCCCGCCCAACGCGATCCGCCGCGGGCCGGACGGCGAAGTGTTCATCGACGATACTTGCATCGGCTGCGGCAATTGCCAGCGCAACTGCCCCTATGGCGTGATCCGGATGGACTCGGTGCCCCCAAAGAAGCCCTCGCTGCTCTCCTGGCTGCTGTTCGGCAGCGGACCCGGGCCAGGCGAGCCCAGCTACAAGTGGCGCAAGAAGCATGCCTCGGGCGAAGCGCCCAAGAAGGCGATCAAGTGCGACATGTGCTCCGGGATTGAGGGCGGACCGGCCTGCGTGCGGGCATGCCCGACCGGGGCGGCCCTGCGCGTGTCGCCGGAAGCATTCCTCTCGGTCGCCCGCCTTGCCGAGGAAGCCGAGTGATGGCGAGCACACCAGCCCCCCGTAGCACGCCGGGCGGCGCCCAGACCGGCCGCAAGGTTTCCGGCGACCATGAAGGATTCCTGCGCCACCGCTCGTTCCGCTGGCTGAAACTGGCGGCCGTGCTGTGCGTGGTGGCGATCCTCGCCTACGCGCTGGTCGACGTGCAGCCGCATCCTAACGGCGGCTCGTGGCTCGGCTACACCCTTGGCTCCATCGGGGCCGGGCTGATCGTCTGGCTCGCCCTGCTCGGCGTGCGCAAGCGGGCGATGACGCCCGGAGCCTGGTCCTTGAAGGCGTGGACCTCGGCCCATGTCTATCTCGGCCTAAGCCTGATCGTCGTGGCGACGCTGCACACCGGCTTCCAGTTCGGCTGGAACGTCCATACGCTCGCCTATGTGTTGATGATGCTGGTCATCGCCTCGGGCGTGTGGGGCATCGCGGTTTATGCGAGCTTGCCTGCCGCGCTCAGCGCCAATCGCGAGGAGTTGACGCGCGAACAGATGATCGAAGGCATCCGCGCGGTAGACCGGCAGCTGCACGCCGCAGCCCAGCCCCTGCCCCACGACCAGGCCGAACTGGTCCAGGCCGCGTTGGAGCAGGACCTGTTCGCCGGCGGGCTCGCCACGCGGCTCTCCGGGAACTGGCGCAATTGCGCCACGGCGCGGGCGATTGATCGCTTCGCCCTTGCCGGGCCGGGCGACGAGGCGGCCGAGAAGGTGGAGAAGCTGCTGATCCGCCGCAAGGCCCAGCTGGACCGGTTGCGGCGGCAGATGCGCCTGCGCGCCATGCTCGAAGTGTGGCTGTTCATCCATGTGCCGGCGACCATCGCGCTGCTTGCGGCGCTGGCCGCGCACATCATCAGCGTCTTCTTCTACTGGTGAGGGGCATCCCATGACTTTCCGCCTCCGCACCGTATCCACCACCGCCGATGGCCGCCGGATCGTTCGCGACAAGGACGTCTCGCAGGACGCGCTGACCATCGGCCGCGCCGCCGAGAACGACATTCACCTGCCCGATCTCGCGGTCGAGCCCCGTCACGCGCGGTTGGCCTTGCAGGGGCAGCGCGTCAGCGTCGAGGCCACCGGCTCGCTTGGCTTCGTGCTCGACGGGCAGAAGCTGCGCAGCGCCGCGATCGATCCTCGCACCGGCGGCGAACTGCGCTTCGGGTCGACCCGGATCCTCGTCGGCGAGGAAGAGGGCGTCGTCCTGCTGACGGTCGAACCCATCGCCAGCGAGGCCGAGCCGGAGCAGGACGGCATGGCCCTCGCCGCGGTCCTCCCGGGCAAGCGGCGGCTGGCGTGGATCCTTGCCGGCCTGATCCTGGCGTTGTTCCTCGCCCTGCCGGTCGCCAGCTACCTGATGCGCGCGCCCGACGTGAAGCAGAGCCACGTCGTGGGCGATGGAGCATGGACTCCGGGCGCGCTCAGCCTTGCCCACCACCAGCTTGAGGGCAAGTGCGAGGCCTGCCACGTCAAGCCGTTCCAGTCCGTCCGCAACGAAACCTGCATCAGCTGCCACAAGGGCGTGCACGACCATGCCGACGAGGCGCGGCTGGCCATGGCCCGGGCCGAGCCGGGGCTTGGTGGCAAGTTCCTGGCGAAGGTGGCCCATGCCTTCGGCAAGGAGGGCGCGGGCGCCTGCATGGATTGCCATCGCGAGCACGAGGGCATGACCAGGATGGCGCCGCCGGCGCAGCAGTTCTGCGCCGATTGCCACGGATCGCTCAAGGACCGGTTGGGCGACACCAAGCTCGGCAACGCCGCAGATTTCGCCACGCTCCACCCCCAGTTCGCACCCGCCGTGGTGACAAACGCGGCCGCGGGCACCGTCCAGCGCCTGTCGCTCGACGCCAACCCGCGCGAGAATTCAGGACTGGCCTTCCCGCACAAGCTCCACCTCGATCCGCGCGGCGGTGTGGCGAAGATGGCGGCGACGCTGGCGGCGGACAAGGGCTATGGCCAGAACGGCCTGGCCTGTGCCGATTGCCACCGCCCGACCGAGGACGGC
>Ga0070669_100000129_pt1 | contig 69209 bp, 65 predicted proteins | sample KBSS53metaG_FD_64680 | JGI IMG/M metagenome (GOLD analysis project Ga0070669, IMG submission 64680) | Switchgrass rhizosphere microbial communities from Kellogg Biological Station, Michigan, USA - KBS S5-3 metaG | ecosystem: Host-associated > Plants > Roots > Rhizosphere > Soil ...
TACCAGCCGTTCAGCGAAATGAACGCGCCGAACCGGTCCTTGTGATAGGCGGCGAGGTCGAGCGCGAGCTGGCCGCCGACCGAGCAGCCCATGAAGAAGGGCTGGTCGAGATCCAGATGATCGGCAAGGGCGACGACCCAGTTCATCAGCTCTTCGCGCGTCGTCTTGTACGGCTGTTCCCACCAGCGCACGCCGATCGGTGGCAGCGACTTGCCATGATAGGGCAGGTCATAGGCGATCATGGTGAAGCGCTTCTGCATTTCGGGATCGGCGAGCAGGTAGCGGTATTGGCGTCCGTCGGCGCCCGCCGTCGGCTGGAGGAGGAGCGGGGTGGGGCCTGTGCCGGCGGTCTCAAAATAGATGCGGGCTTCCTGGCCATTGGCCTTTACATAAGCGTAGCGGCCGATGGCGTTGTCGGTCTCGCGCCGGGGCGCGGGCTCCGCGCGGCGCTCGGCAAGGCCCGACACCGCCTTGCGCAGCACCAGATAGAGGCGCTGCCACGCGCCCTGATAGGCGGCGACGAGCGAATTGAGATCGCCCTCCACCTTCAGCCCGCGCGCGAAGCTCATGGTCAGCGTCTCGTAGCCCGGATCGGCCAACGGACGGGCGAAGCCCGCCTGCCAGAAGGCGTCGGGGGCGGACATGACCACATCGGCGTCGCCGCTCGCGGGCTCCATCGCCTGCACAGCGCCGCCCACGACCTTGAGGTCGAAGGGGCTGGCGTCCGGCCCGATGCGCACGGTCGCATCGAGCCCGCGCAACTTGTAGGCAAGCTCCTTGTCGCCGGTTGCGGCGGCGCGGAAGGATTCGAGGCTTTGCGTTATATCCATCGGGCGATCTATTCCTTTATGTCGGAAGTCTCGGCATAGGCCGCCATGCGCGAATCCAGCCGGTCGAGCGCCCGTTCCACTTCCCGATGCCGTCGCTCGGCAAGCTCGCGGATGCCCGGATCGGTGATGATGAGAAACTCGCCTTCCTCGATGCCGTCGAGGCAGATGCGGGCAGTCAGGGCCGGGTCCTGGCCCGACGAACTCAGGAAGCTCTTGATCTCCTCGGCCTGCTTGGCCGGCATCTCCATGGGGCCGCCATAGCGTGCCTGCCGCCTCGCCCGGCCGTTCCAAAGGCTGGTGGCGGTCAGGCCGGGGCAGAAGATGGACACGCCGATACCGCCGTCCTTCAGGTCGCGGCGCAGCGCGTCGGCGATGGCGAGCACGGCATGCTTCGTCGAGGTATAGACGGTCGAGGGCGCCATCAGCGGAAGGCCCAGTGAATTTTCGGAGCCGGTGATGACGATATGCGCCGCACCCTTTTCGGCCTGCCGCTCCGCCAGCAGCGGATGGAAGGCCTGCACCGTCGCGATCACGCCGTGGACGTTGACGTCGTAAAGCCATTCGGCCTCGCGCGGGTCGGTATCCACCAGCGTCGCGCCGATCACGACGCCAGCATTGGCGAAGACGATGTCCACGCCGCCGAAATCGCGCCTCACCGCCTGCGCGACGGAGGCCAGCGCGGCAGCGTCGGTCACGTCGCATTCATAGCCCCGCGCCGTTTCGCCCAGTTGCGCGGCCGCTTCCCTGGCGCGTACGCCATCGATGTCGGTTAGCGCGACGTGTGCGCCGCGTTCCGTCAACGCCGTGGCCAGCGCGAAGCCGATGCCATTTCCTCCACCCGTGATGACAGCGACCGTGTCACGATTGAGTTTCATGCACTCACACTCCCCTCGGAACAAAGCTGCGGCCAGGCTCGGGGCCGCTCACACCGCCGTATATTATAATACTCTTATGGCGGAGGCAGCCGGGAGGGCCGCCGGTGGCGCGCACGCGGCAGTTCCAACAACCGCGCGCGTCGTCATCGCCCTCCTCAGGCGACCCTCATCGGCAAGCGGTTGATGGTGTTGATCGCGACCGAGACGGCATGCTTCCACTCTCCGTCGAGTTAGAGCCGCAACCCGGCCTTGCGGAACGTGTCGAACAGGATGCTGGTCTCCAGCCTGGCGAGGTTCGGGCAGGTCGAGATCGGCCGTTTCCATTCTTGTGTCTCCAGAAGCACGTCGACCTTGGCGTGCATGTTTCCGCAGGATCGTCATGCTGTTGCCATGTCCGCTCGGTCGGCGGCACGAGGAAATCAGCTAAGGGCGGGAAGTGCATCCGCCCGGTCCAGGGCGGCTCGGTAAAGGTGCGGATGTGCGGGTCGGTGACGATCATGAAATCGCCTCGCTTCCAGCCCTTCCAGGCAGGGCCGGGCTGTCTCCGCCGGCGTCCGGGCATGCTCATCCATGAACGCGATGATACGCTGCGCCCCCTCGGCGTCGACGGTGGCGCCGCCACCGTAACGATGCTGCCGGGTTCGGCCCGAGTCGAACAGGCGGGCCGCAACCATGCCGGGGCGCAGGATCGATACTTCGATACCATATCCTGAAAATCGCGCCGATCGCAGGCCGAACATCGCACCCTCTTTTATAAATTTCAAGCGTATCATATTAATCGCGGACCGGGTGGTCAAGACAATAGACTAGCCTGCTGCCCGGCCAGGGTTTTGCCCAGACGCCCTCTCGCAAGCATCTTTACTAGTTGTATGTATATACGTATGACATGACCTAACGGTGCAACGCGACAGTCGCCGCCTGCGACCGAGAAGGAGACTTGCATGGCATGGCAACTCTTGCCCCTGAAGTGAACGCGGAGAACCAATAGCGCACCGAACCTGCGCCCACTCCGCTGCCGCCATCGAACGCCAGTTCGGCGGCTTGAAGGAAGAAACCCGGGCCAACATTCTCGGCATTAACGCCGCGAGGTTCTTCAACCGGAAGATTCCCGCCCACGTCGCATAAAATGGGCAAAGGGAGCCCCGCCGCCTGGCACGCGGGGCCGTTACAATCATCCAGCATGGGAAGCGGGGCGGGCGCCATTGCCGCACTTCGACTTCCAGGAGACTTAATGTGGACAAGGATCTCGACTTTTCCGGCAAAACTATTCTCGTGACCGGCTCGGGTCGCAACATCGGCAAGGCAATCATCCTCGAATTCGCCAAGCGAGGGGCCAATGTCGTCATCAATGCCCGGTCCAACCGGGAAGAGGCCGATGGCGTGTTGCGAGAGGCGGAGGCGCTGGGCGCCAAAGGCATCGTCGTGCTGGGAGATGCCGGCGAGAAATCGGTCATCGACGAGATGAAGGCGCGCGCCGAAGAGGCATTCGGGCGAGTCGACATCTATGTCAGCAATGCGGCGAAACGCCTGCACAAGGACTTCTGGGATACGACCGACGAGGACTGGCACCGCCATTTGAACCAGCAGCTGACGGCCTCCTGGTATCTGGCCAAGGCTTTCACGCCGGCGATGCGCGATGCCGGCTACGGCCGGATCATCCATATCAACGGTCCTGACGGCTATGAGGGTGGCTGGACACGCGTGCCCCACTCGACGGCCAAGGGGGGGCTCCGCACCCTGACCAAGTCGCTGGCCGCCGGCCTTGGCGAATATGGCATCACCGTGAACGACATTAATCCGGGCTACGCGGAGACCGTCCGCGATCCGACCACCCATCCTTCGCTCGCCAGCCAGGAGCAGAAGGATCGCATCCGCGAGCAGATCCCGATCCGCCGGGGGGCCAAGACCGAAGAGATCGCCTTTGCGGTCGCGTTTCTTTGCTCGCCCCTCGCCCTGCCGATCACGGGTTCCATCATCCATCTGGATGGTGGCCGCAACATGTTCGGCTAACCCGACGGCGCGGCGGCACGACCTGCCGCCGCGCCGTCATCATCCTATCGGCGTCGATTGGGGGACCGTCGCCCAGAAATCGCGGTCATGGCCATAGAAGATGCGCGCGCCGCCGTCGCGGAGCCGGCGCAGGTTCCGCAGCGTGTCCATGCCCAGCGCCCTGTCGGCGGTGAAGGCGGGAAGGACGAGCGCGTCCAGATTATATTTGAGATAGCAGCAATCGGCCGTCAGCACGACATCGCCGCTCGCCAGCGCCACGCGCACGCTTTGATGCCCCGGCGTATGGCCGAAGGTCGGAAAGATCACGACCGATCCGTCGCCATGAAGATCATGCTCTCCATCGATCACCAGCACGGGATGGCCAAGATCATAGTCGCGCGGGTCGTAGAGGCGCGGGTCCGTCGCGTTCCGGGCCGCGGCGCGTTCGCGGTCCTGCACGATGAGCGTCGCGTTGGGGATGGAGCCGTTGCCGCCGCAATGATCGGCATGGAAATGCGAGTTGATGATCCATTTGATATCGCCGGGATCGATGTCGATGGCGCGCAGGCGGGCCGCGATTTCGGCGCTTTCATCGATGTCGAAGCCGATGTCCGTCGGCCCTAGCCGATCATCCGCCTCGTGCCGATAGCGCAGGTTCAGGCCCGTATCGAACAAGGCCAGGCCTTTGGGGTGCGCGATGAGGTAGGCCGGGACGGGCGAGCGGATGATATCCTGCTCCTCCACTCCGAAGAAGCTTCGCGGCGATTGGAACGTCCCGCAGGTGAAAGCGAAGAGCTTCAGTCCATCCATTCTTCCATGCGCCTCCTCAGCGCCAGCCAATGCCTCGCCTATTTGCCGGCAGGCTTGGCGGTGACGTCCGTCTCGATGAACAGCCTCTCCCGCGACGCCGGGCTGAACGCGTTCTGCACCAGGATAGGCCGGCGGTCGGGATCCCTGACGACCCTGGACAGTTCGAGCATGGGAGCGCCAATATCGACCTGCAACAGGTCGGCTTCAGCCACATCGGCCAATGTCGCGCTGATGATATTGTCGGCGCGCTGCGGCGTGCAACCGATATCGATCAAGATGGAAATCAATGGCCTTTGTTCCAGCATTTCAGCGGTTAATCGGCGGCCTAAAGCTTCGGGCAGATAATGATGTGTCAGACGGAATGGGATGCCGTCGATCCGACGTAAGCGGGTAACGTGGAGAATGGTATCTCCCACGTTCAAATCGAGTTTGGCGGCCAGTTGCGACGAGGCGGGGACGAAGCCGAAGCCGAGTATTTCCAGTTCGCTCGCTTCAGAGAAAGAGCCGACAAGATTCATCACCGGATAATCGGCGCGTGCGTCGGCATCGAGCGAGGCAATGACCTGCGCTCCTACGCCATGCCGACGCCTTACAATGCCCTTTTCCTCCAAGGTCTGCATGGAACGGCGCACCGTGGCGCGCGAAACCTGGTAGGTGTCGGCCAACGCATCTTCGCTGGGCAGCAAGCTGCCTTTTGCATATTTGCCCGATGAGATGCTGGAAAGAAGGATGGAGTAGAGCTGATGATGCAATGACGCTCCGGCCCTTCGCGTGAGGAGCGTCATCGAACTGCGTCTCTGAAGATCGGGCCCTTTGAACGTCTGTACCGGCCGCGTGCAATGTATTGAACTGCCATGGCTCTTCCATCTCTATAGATGGGCAGCCTTATCGTCCTTTCTTCACCCTGTGAACGGTGCAATTTCGTCGGTAATACAGGCTGACCGCGGCGGCGTCGCGACCAGATCGGCGAAGCAAGGTTTTTCGTTTCGCTCCAACCCACCAGCGCTACGGTTCCGCGTCGTGCGAATTCCCGGGCGTCGGCAAGCTCCGTCTCCAGCGGCGAAACAGTTTGCATTGCCACTGTCCTTCTCCCTCAGGGCGACGTGTCCCGCTTTCGCAGGCGTGGCGGCGGAGGCGATGTGACCGACCCTGATCCAGGCCCCTTATCTTTACTTCATATGTATATCCCTATAACCATTCAATTACCGAATTGACGAGGCCTGTCGGCTAATCGTTGCGAGGAGAGAGCATCATGTCAGCTCCGGTCGGGAGCCGCACGAACCTGTCCAAGCCAGCCTGTCGGTCATTCCCTTCGGCATCGAGGAGAAGGCGATCGCGATCGCCCGCTGCGGCGCTGCATTACGGGCAGTGACCGTGCCGCTGAAGCTGGGATCTGCCTAGCGTCGCGCGCATCGGGAATGACGGCGGCTTTCGGGAGAGGAAAGCATGCAGACTAACTATGACTATATCATCATCGGCTCGGGCTCGGCCGGCGCGGTGATCGCCAATCGCCTCACCGCATCGGGCCAGCATAGCGTGCTGTTGCTGGAAGCGGGGCCGAAGGACCGCTATTTCTGGATGAACGTGCCGATGGCGTTCATGCGGACCCTGCAACATGGCGGCTTCGCCTGGTACGATCCCAGCCTTGCCACCCAGAGCGTAGGCGGCCGCACCATAGCGATCACACAGGGCAAGACGCTGGGCGGCGGCAGCTCGATCAACGGCATGCTCTATGTGCGCGGGCAGAAGGAGGATTTCGACGACTGGCGCGACGCGGGCTGCGACGGCTGGGGCTGGGACGACGTGCTGCCTTATTTCAAGAAATCGGAGAATCTCGAGCGGGGTGGCAGCGACGAGCATCATGGGCGGTCCGGCGAATTGAAATTGAGCTGGGTCGACGACCTGCCCCTGACATCGCGGCTGTCCATGCAGGCGATGCGCGAGTTCGGGCTTCCCTTCAACGAAGATGTCAACAGCGGTTATCAGGACGGCGTGGGCTATCTGCTCGCGACCATCCATCGCGGCCGGCGGCAATCGACCGCGAAGGCATTTCTGCATCCGATCCGCGACAAGCGGCGCAACCTGACCATCCTCACGGATGCGCATGTCCGCAAGATTCGGATCGCCGACGGTCGTGCGACCGGCGTCGATGTCGCCACCAAGAAAGGCGAGCGGGCATTTACCGCGCGGCGCGAGGTGATCCTTTCGGCGGGCGCGATCGGGTCCCCCCATATCCTTCAGCATAGCGGCATCGGCGACGCGGCCCATCTGAAGTCCGTGGGGGTCGAACCGCTGGTGCACAGCCCGCTGGTCGGCGAAAATCTCCAGGACCATTTGTTCGGCCACTTGAAGTTCAGGGTGGCGAGCCGGCGCTACAGCATCAACCACAAGCTGCGTTCGACGCCGCGCATGGTCGTCGAACTGGCGAAGTGGATGGTGATGGGGGGCGGTCTCCTCGGCACCTCGAGCTCGCATTTCTGCGCTTTCATCAAATCGGATGAGGCGCTGTCCCGCCCCGATCTGCAACTGGCGATGCGGCCATTCTCCATGCTTCAGCTAAAGCGCGGCGTCACCACCGACACCTTCCCGGGCATGATGATCTCCGCGATCCAGACGCGTCCCTACAGCCGGGGCAACGTCCGGATCCTGTCCAGCGACCCGATGCAGCGGGCGCGTGTCGATATGAACTATTTGTCCGACGACCGCGACATCGCGACGCTGATCGGGGGCATCCGGCAGATCCGCAGGATCGCGAACATGCCCGCGCTCAAGGATGTCGTCACCGAGGAACTGGATCCCGGCCCCGGCCACGTCAGCGACGAGGAACTGGCGGCCTATCTGCGCGCCACAGCCTCCACCGTGGCGCATCCGGTGGGCACCGTCCGAATGGGAGGAGAGGGCGCGCCGCTCGACTCCCGGCTGAAGCTGCGCGGGGTGGAGGGGTTGCGCGTGGCCGACGCCTCGGTGATGCCCCGGATCACGTCGGGCAACACCAATGCGCCCTCGATCATGATCGGGGAAAAGGCGGCTGACCTGATCCTTGCCGACGTCCGGAACTGAACAGATCGGCTGTGGCCGAGACGAGGACTGACGGGTTAGTCGACGGGCAAGCGGCCGATGAAATCGGACATCAGGGCCGCGACCTCGGCAGGCTTTTCCATCATGTTGAAATGGCCGGCATCGGGCAGGATCGCGATCTCCGCATGCGGAACGGTACGGCGTAAAAAGTCGGTGAAAGGCGTGCTTTCCTCGTGGCTGCGCAAAGAATAGCGAGGCGTATCGCGATCATGAAAAGTGCTCTGTATCGCCAACAGGGGCAGGTCGGCGGGCAGGCTTGAAAAGACGGCCTCGGCCCGGTTGACGTCCCAGTCGGCGATGCGAGCCCCGTTCGCTGCGAAAACCGCGCGAGAAATCGGCGACATGCTTTGTCGGACATCCCTCCGGACCGCTTCATCGGCGAAGGGGCCGATCATGCTGTCGAAGCTGGCTCGCGCGCGCGCGAGGCTTCCGTTTCCCGGCGCCATCGTGTCCGTTTCCCGCGTCGGCGGGCCGATGCGGCTGCCGTCGATCAGGATCACCGCCGCCGTTGCGTCCGGCTGCTGCGCCGCGGCCTGCGCCACCACCCTGCACCCCAGGCTATGCCCCACCAGAATGGCCGGGCCGAGCCCCGACTGTTCGACCAGCGAGTTGATATCGCCCGCCCAGCCGGCGATGTGGCATTGATCGAGTGGCGCTTCGGACCGGCCATGGCCGCGCATATCGAGCCGCAGCACGCGGTGCCTGTCGGTCAGATAGGGCGTCAGACGATCCCAGTTGCTATGATCGCACATCGCGCCATGCACCAGCACAAGCGCGGGAGCCCCATCGCCTTCAATGAGATGAAATGGGAGCGCCATGACAATTCCTTCTGTGGCCCGATCCGGCGGGCGGCATCGCATCATATTGATATACGTATATCAATATGACTTTCTGGAGATGGCCGCTGCCTCGACATGACCTCACGATGGTCCGGCCCGCCCGCCCATCGGCCGCGACATCCAGGGCATTCATTGCTTGCCGGCCTCGCGACGAGGGGGGTTGCGCCGGCCGCCGAAATGGTGACACTCATTTCAGATAAAGGAATAGCCGAAGAGGATGCCATGGTGCGAGAAGCTTCGCATGCCTGCGGCCGGGAGACGGTCCCATGATCCCCGGTCTGTATGGCCCATTGTTCCAGGCCGGCTATGTGACGCTGGACATAGAGCGGGCGACCGACCTGTTCCGGCGGACGCAGGGCGTGAACGACTGGTTCCTTTCGCCCACCGGCACGCTGCCGACGCGGGGCGGGGGCATGCAGGTGCGGGTCGCGCTCGCCTGGATGGGCGACACGATGATCGAGATCATCGGCTGCGAGGGCGGGGACGACGGCATTTTTCGCCAGATATTGCCGCGGGACGAGTTCGCGGTGCGGCTGCATCATATCGCCTTTCGCCTGCGTGACGAGGCGGAATGGCAGGCGATGCTGGAGGGCGGGCGCCGCCACGGCTATGATCTGGCGCTCAGCGTCGAGACGGCGAGCACGCGCGCGGCCTATCTCGATACGCGGGCGGCGCTCGGCCATTATGTCGAATATCTCTATTATTTCGACGAGGCGCGCAGTTCCCTGCCGCACATCCCGCAGAACCGGCCCGCGAGCCGGGAGGCTGACTGATGCGCGCGGCGGTGTTCAAGGGGCCGGGGATCCCGCTCGCGGTCGAGACTCTGCCCGATCCCGCGCCGCTGGCGGGCGAGGTGGTGATCCGGGTGGGAAACTGCGGCATTTGCGGCAGCGACCTGCACATGACCGACGGCCATGGCGCCTTCCAGATGCCGCCCGGCCACATATTGGGCCATGAATTTTCCGGCGAGATCGTGGCGTTGGGCAAGGATGTGGAGGGCTTCCGCGTCGGCGATCGGATCACCGCGATGCCAACCACCGGCTGCGGCCATTGCCCGGCCTGCCGCGCGGGCACGCCCAAATGGTGCCCGGATCGCAAATCGATGCAGGGCGGCTATGGCCAATATCTGCGCACCCGCGCCACCTCCGCGCGCAAGCTGCCGGCGGGGCTCTCGCTGGAGGACGGCGCGCTGGTGGAGCCGCTGGCCGTGGGGCTGCACGGGGTCGAGCGGGCACAGATGAAGCCGGGCGACCGCGTGCTGGTGATCGGCGCGGGGCCGGTGGGCCTCGCCGCCACCTATTGGGCGCGGCGCATGGGAGCGGGGCGGATCGCCGTCACCGCCGCATCGACGCGGCGCGCCGACATGGCGATGGCAATGGGCGCGAGCGTGTTCGTCGCGCCGTCCGACACGCCCGTCGAGGATGTGCGCGAGGCGCTAGGCGGGCCGCCCGACATCGTGTTCGAATGCGTCGGCCTGCCCGGCATGGTCGACAAGAGCTGTGACCATGTGAAACCGCAAGGAACGGTCTGCGTGCTCGGCTTCTGCACCGTCACGGACCAGTGGCTGCCGCTGACGCCGCTGTTCAAGGAGGCGAATATCCTCTTCGCCGTGCTCTATTCGCTGGGCGACTTTCAGGTGGCGATCGACACGCTCGACGCCGGATCGGTCGAGCCGCGCGTGATGATTACCGACCGCATCTCGCTCGACGAGACCCCGGCGATGTTCGAGGCGCTGCGCCAGCGCAGCCACCAGTGCAAGGTGCTGATCGATCCATGGCGGTGACGGTGCTGGAATCCGCGCGGATCGTAGCGGCGGCCGCGGACATGGCGCGCGCACCGCTGCCGGCCGACGATGGCTATGCGCCGGGGCTGGCGATGTTGTGTGACGGCGTCAACGGCTGCGCGCTGGCGACGCCGGAGGGGCGGGCGTCGATCGAGCGGCAGGCGATCGGTCATCTCGCCAACCGCTTCGCGATCGAGGCGTGGCTGGCTGAGCATCCCGCGCTGGTGCAGGCGCCGGTGGAGCGGCCGGTCTTCGTGCTCGGCATGCCGCGCACCGGCACGACCCTGATGGTCAATTTGCTCGGGCAGGACCCGGCTGCCCGCACGCTGCGCAAATGGGAGGCCAATATCCCCGTGCCGCCGGCCGCGCCGGGCATGCTGTCGGACGACCCGCGCTGCATTCGGTTGAACGCGGTGCGCCGGGCCGAGGTCGCGTCGGGCAAGCTCCAGACCAACATCCATTTCGAATGGTATGAGGAGCCGACGGAGTGCGTCTTCGTGCTGGCGCAGGACTTTCGATCGACCCTGTGGGACGCCTTCCTGCCGATGCCCGGCTATTCGGACTTCCTGCTGGGCGGTGACATGCAGGGCGCCTATCGCTGGCACCGCCGCGTGCTCCAGCATTTGCAGGCGAATAATGGCGGGCGGTGGACGTTGAAGGCGCCGGGCCATGCGCTGTTCGCGCGCGATCTGTTGCGCGTCTATCCCGATGCGCGGATCGTCTGGATGCACCGCGATCCGGCCACCGTGGTTGCCAGCCATGCGAGCCTGGCGGCCGGCGCCCATCGGCGCTTTGCGGCGCAAGCGGACGTCGCCTATATTGCCGATCTCTATCCGCGCCAGCTCGCGGCGCATGTCGACCGGATGCTGGACGTCGAGGCGGCCTTTCCCGATCAGGTATTCCATGTCCGCTATGAGGATGTCGAGCATCGTCCGGTCGAGACGGTGGAGCGGCTCCATGCGGAAATGGGTGTGGCCTTCACCTCGGACATCGCCCGATCGGTTGCGGCATGGGTCGCCGCTCATCCGCGCGGCGCGCGGGGCGCGCATGATTATTCGTTGGCCCAATATGGCATCGAGCCGGCGCGCGTGGACCGACTATTCGCGCGCTATCGCGAGCGGCTGGCCGCGATCGAGCCGCTTTCCACGGGAGAAAATGCGTGAGCGTTCGCTTCGAGGATTATGTGGAGGATATCAAGGCGGCCGGCGCCGACTTGCCGACCGCAGGCTGGGGCATCGACGCGCAGACCGCCCAGGAGGCGGTGCGAATGGCGTTCGGCTGCCTGGCGCAGGGCTTTCTGAACTATGTGCATGCCGATCCGCGCTACCCCGAATTCCTGCCCGCCTATGACTGGGCGATCAATCACATGGCCCCGGTGCCCGACTATCGGTACAAGGTGTGCCTGATCGACGGCGACGGGATATACCGGATCAGCGGCTATCGCGGCACGTCGCGCTTCGTCGACGTCACCGTCTTCGGATCGATGGTGAGCCTGGGCAAACCGGGGCGGGTCTTCACGCGAGTCAGCCTGGACGACCTGCCGATCGGGGCGGACGGCTGGTACGAGTTCATTCTCTCGGCAGAGCGGCCGGCGGGCTATGACGGGCCCTGGTATGCGCTGGATCCGGCGGCGATCCGCCTTCAGGTGCGGCATGCGAGCTATGACTGGGTGAGCGAGGTCGATGCGCGCATGGCGATCGACCGGCTCGACGTGCCGACCCGCCGCCCGCGCACCGACCCGCAGGAACTGGCCCGCAAGCTCGGCATGTTGGCGCTCTGGACCAAGAACTCGGTCGATTACGGCATCGCCCATGTGCAGGGGCAGGCGGACAAGGGCAATATCAACCGGCTGGAGTTCATCGATTGGGGCGCGGTCGGTGGCTTCGATCCCAAGATCCAGACCTATTATGAGGGTCTCTACGACCTTGCCGAGGACGAGGCGCTGATCCTGGAAACGGAAGTGCCGGAGGTGGCGCGCTACTGGTCCTTCCTGCTTGCCGACCCGTTGTTCGGCACTATTGATTTCATGAACTGCCAGTCGAGCCTCAACGGCCATCAGGCGCGGATCGACGCCGACGGCCGCTGCCGGATGGTGGTATGCGGCAGCGATCCGGCAGTGCCCAACTGGCTGGACACCGGTGGCTATCCGCAGGGTGTGATCCAGGTGCGCTGGAACGAATGCTCGACCCAGCCGCTGCCCGAGGCGCGGCTGGTGAAGCTGGCGGACCTGCGTGCGCACCTGCCCCCAGACACGCCCACCATATCGGTGGACGAGCGGGAGGCGGCGTTGCGTCACCGGCGCCTGGGCGCGCAGTTGCGCAACCGCTGGTAGGTCAAGGGCGGGAGAGGACGATGCGGCAGGAGGATTTTCTGGGCAGCTGGATGCTGCGCCGCTGCTACGAGATACATGACGGCGTGGTGAAGGATGCGAACCGGCTGGGCGAGGGCGCGAACGGCTGCATCCATTATCTGCCCGACGGGCGGGTGGCGGTGCTGATCCAATATGGCGGTTGCCCGTCCCTGTCGGCCGCCCCGGCCGTGGCCAGCGATGCCGAGGTCGCGGCCGCGGCGCGGCGCTTCTATGCCTATGCCGGCCCCTTCACGATCGCGGGTGACCGGATCGTCCATCATCTCGACACCTGCTCCAACCCCAATGATGTCGGCGCGAATTATGTGCGCACCGTCGCCTTCGAGGACGGCCGGCTGATCCTGGGCACGCCGCCGGAGATGCGCGAAGGGGTAATGGTCGAGCTGAGGCTGGATTGGGAACCGGTCGCGCCGCGTGGACCGACACGGCAGTGAAAAGAGGACGGCAGCCATCTGCCGACGAAGGAGAACGAATGTCTAAGGAAGCCGTGCCGGATGTCCCCGCAACTCCCGCGACCGACGACCTGCCGGCGCCTTGGAAGGTGATGGCCGTTCTCATCCTCGCGGAACTCTGCGCCACATCCTGCCTCTCCATGCCGCTGCCCGCGCTGTCGGCATGGTTGCGTATGTATGGCAGCCCGATCGCGGTGGGATGGATCATGTCCTCCTTCCTGCTGGTGTCGGCGGCGACCGCGGCGCTGTGCGGCAGCCTGGGCGACCTGTTCGGCCGCAAGCGGGTGATGTTGGCGATCCTCGTCATTGTCCTGATCGGCAGCGTGATGAGCGCATCGACCGAGACGCTCGGCTGGCTGATCGCCGGCCGCTGCCTTCAGGGCGTCGCCGGTGCCATCCTTCCGCTGTCGCTTGGGCTCTCGCGCGAGGTGCTGCCGCCCCATCGTGTGTCGCTTGGCTTTGGCATCATCATCGCCAGCGCTTCGGGCTCGTCGGCGCTTGGCTTTCCGATCGCGGGCTTCATGACCGATCACTATGGGCCGTCGAGCATCTTCTGGGTGCTGGCGTTGTTCGCCATATTGGGTCTGATCGGCATCGGCGCGGCGCTGCCGGGCGCACGGCGGTCGTCCGTCCGCGCACGCGACATCGACTGGCTGGGCGGCCTCCTCTTCGCCCCCGCCGTCGCGCTCGTCCTGCTCGCGGTCAGCGGGAGCCGGCAGGGCGGCTGGATGGCGCAGCTGATGTGGCCGATGTTGATCGCCGGCGTCGCGCTGATCGCGATCTGGTATGTGCACGAGCGGCGCCATGCCGCGCCGCTCATCGATGTGCGGCTGCTGGCGAACGGCCATTGCCTGATCGCGCTGACGCTGGCCGCGCTGCTCGCCGTCGGCGCCTTCCAGGTCACGGAAACCGCGTCGTTGCTGCTCCAGCAGCCGGTCTGGACCGGCGTGGGCTTCGCCCTGTCGGCTACCGTCGCGGGGCTGCTCAAGCTGCCCGCGATTGCCACCGGATCGCTGTCGTCGATCGCGACGGGCTGGCTGGCTGGGCGCTGGGGACCATGGCCCTGCGTGCTGGTCGGCGGCCTGACGACCTGCATCGCAGCGTTCAGCGCGATGCTCTTTCACGCCAGCGTCTTCAGCATCTTCCTGCTGGTGCTGGTCGTCATGATGGGGCTGACGGCGGTCTATACCAGCGTGCCGGTGCTGATCGCGCTCGGTACGCCCGCCAACCGTACGAGCGAGGCGATGGGGGTCATGGCCGTCGTCCGCGCGATCTTTCAGGGCGTGGGCGCGCAGCTGATCGCCGTCATCCTGGCGAGCCGGGTCGTGATCGGCCCCGGCGGCGTCCATTTCCCGTCGGACACCGCCTATAGCGCGGCCTTCGGCTATATGGGTCTCACCGCGCTGCCCATCGTGCTGCTCGCGCTGCCGATGCTCTGGCGCCGTCCTACTGGCGGCGCGACGCGCGTGGCCGGATCGTCCTGACGGACATATCTTCCCGCCATCGAGGGTGGCGCGCAGTAGCGGAGCGACGAACCGGCGGCGGCTTTGCGCTACGCACCCTGGCGCATGTGGGGTCGCTCATCGCGCTCGCCCTCTCCTTGTTATGCTTTTCGTGCCGGCCGGTCAGATGTTGACGGCCGCCAGCATCTGTTCGGGATAGCGCAGCCCGGCGGGCTTGCCGATCGCGTCGAGCCGCGCCATCTCGTCCACCGAGAGCGCGATATCGGCCGCCGCCACGCTGTCCGCCATCGTCACGCGGCGCTTGGCGCCGGGGATCGGGACGATATCGGGCCGCTTGGCGAGCAGCCAGGCGAGCGCCACCTGCGCCAGCGACACGCCCTTCGCGTCCGCGACGGTGCGGATCACCTCCACGATCGCCAGGTTCGCCTCATAATTGCCGGGCTCGTAACGTGGGTCGTGGAGCCGCCAGTCGCTCGGCGTCATCTGCGACCGGGGACTGGCGTTGCCGGCGAGAAAGCCGCGCCCGAGCGGCGAATAGGGGACGAAGCCGATACCTAGTTCCGCCGTTACCGGCAGGACGTCCTCCTCCACGCCGCGTTCCCACAGCGAATATTCGGTCTGGATCGCGGCGACCGGATGGACGGCATGGGCGCGGCGGATGGTGGCGGCGCTCGCTTCCGACAGGCCGACATGCAGTATCTTTCCCTCCCGCACCAGATCGGCGAGCGCGCCCATCGTTTCCTCGATCGGAACGGCCGGGTCCATGCGATGCTGGTAATAGAGGTCGATGCGGTCGGTGCCGAGGCGTCGGAGCGAACCTTCAATGGCGCGCTTCACATTGGCGGGCGATCCGTCGACGCCCGGGCCGCGATTGCCGCCGTCGAAGCGGAATCCCCATTTGGTGGCGAGGACGAGGCCTTCGCGCTTGCCCCGGACCGCGCGGCCGAGCAGTTCCTCATTTTCGAGCGGGCCGTAGACTTCGGCGGTGTCGAAGAAGGTGACGCCCAGATCGATGGCGGCATGGATGGTCGCAATCGATTCGTCGTCGTCGGCCGGGCCGTAGGAGGCCATGCCCCCCTTCATCGGCATGCAACCGATGCCGATCGCCGATACATTCAGGCCTTGTCCAAGCGTGCGGTAGCGCAAGTCTCATCTCCTCGCCGCGGCGCGATCCGCCATGGTCCGCCGATTTATTGAGGTAGCGCAAATAGCAGGCCGCGCCCGCATGACCAACCCGGATATTTTTGCGGGAGCGGCCCGCATCCGCGCCCGCATCGGGCGGCGGGATTCGCTTGACCCTGGGTATGACGAGCAATAGCCATATAAGAATTGAGGCCGAATGCGGCCCAAGTGCTTAAAGGGAGAGGAGAAGACTATGGCGGTCTTTGTCCTGGTTCATGGCGGATTGCATGGCGGGTGGTGCTGGGAGCGGATCGTACCGCTGCTGCGCGAAGCGGGCCATGCGGTCGAGGCGATCGACCTGCCGGGCGCCGACGGCAAGCTGTCCGGAGCGGCCGTGACCTTCGATGACTATGTCGCCGCCACTGTGGAAGCGGCCGTGCGGGCGCGCGAACCCGCGATCCTGGTCGGCCATTCGCTCGGCGGGCGCTCCATCTCGGCGGCGGCGGAGGCGCGGCCGGATTTGGTGCGCGCGCTCGTCTATGTGACTGCGCTGCTGCCCTCGCCGGGGATGCCGGAGAACCTGCCGGCCGCGGCGGACAATATAATTGCCAGCGGCTTCTTCCCTGTCGATGGCGGCGCGAGCGTGATGCTGGAGGAAGGGCCGGCGCGCGCCGGCTTCTATTCGGACTGTTCGGAAGCGGATGCGAAGGCCGCCTTCGCCCGGATCGTTCCGCAGCCGGTGCAGGCGATGACGCAGCCCGTCCACCTGACGCACGAACGCTGGGGCGGGGTGCCGCGCTTCTACGTCTTCACCACCGAGGACCGCACCATCCCGATCGCCCACCAGCGGCAGATGGAGGCGCTGTCGCCCTGCGCGGATACCTTCGAGCTTCCAAGCGGCCATTCGCCCTTTCTTACCCACCCCCGGGAATTGACCGAGATTCTGTGCGCCCTCGCGTCGCAGCCCGCCCGGCCCGCGAAGGAAAGGCAGGCATGAGCGCGACGATCTGGACGGAACCGCACCTGCGGAGCTTTCCTGGCGGTCTTTCCAATTAAGGTAGCTTTGCCTATCTTGGATGCAAGATTTGGCAATCAGGAGACAGAAGATGATGGGCATGGGCGACGGAAGCTGCCCGTTCGAGTTCAATTTCGAACCTTCGACCTTCAAGATCGGCGACACGGTGAGCTATCGCGTTACCGGCAGTCTCAGCGATTTTCCCTTCGTCGGCACGCTGGTCGAGGTGGGCGAGGATTATGTGCTCATCAGCAGCGATCCGGCAGACCCGGCCAGCCGCATGCGCGGCACGCGGGAAAGCCGGCCGCTGGTGGAAGAAGCCGAAGCGCTGCGCTGACCGCAAGGCACGGCGCAAGCGGGCCCGGGGCAGCGGGATGGCGCCGCCGCTCGATAGCGCCCGCACGACAGCGAAAGGAGTGCTGATGGCCGGCCGCATCCGGGTGGGATTGGTGGGCGCCAGCATCGAGCGCGGCTGGGCGGCAGCGACGCATCTGCCCGCGCTGGTGGCGCTCGACGGGTTCGAACTGGCCGCCGTCGCCACGACGCGGATGGAGAGCGCCCGCGCGGTCGCCGACCATTATGGCGTCCCCCATGCCTTCGACAGCGCGGAGGCGCTGGCGGTGCTTCCCGACCTCGACCTGGTGGTCGTCAGCGTGAAGGCGCCGCAGCATTTCCCGGCGGTGGCGGCGGCGATCGGCGCCGGCAAGGCGGTGTTGTGCGAATGGCCGCTGGGCAAGTCGGTGGAGGAGGCGGAGGCGCTGCGCGACATGGCCCAGGCGGCGGGCACGCCCAATTTCGTCGGGCTTCAGGGGCGCATGTCGCCACCGCTGCGTCATGCTGCGGCATTGATCGCCGACGGCTGGCTGGGCGAGATACTCTCGGTCGATCTCCATTCCTCCCACCAGCCCTGGGGCGACGAGACGCCGCCAAGCGGGGCCTATCTGTTCGATGCGCGCAACGGCGCGACCCTGCCGTCGATCATCGGCGGCCATGCGCTCGACATGTTGGCCGCCTGCGCCGGGTCGTTCGAGATCGTGCACGGTATGACGCGCAATCGCCACCCGCGCGCGCGCGATACCGCCACCGGCGCGATGATCGATAAGACGGCGCCCGATCAGTTTCTGGTACAGGCGTTGCTGGGCAATGGCGCGCCCGTCTCCATCCATGTGCAGGGCGGGGTGCGCAGCGGCGATGCCTTCGCGCTCACCGTCTGGGGCAAGCGTGGCACGCTGCGCCTCGAAAGCAGCGTCGTGCCGGAGATCATGCCGCCCGCGCTCAGCGGCACGCGGGAAAAGGGCGGGGCGCTGGCGCCGATTGCGGTATCCGATGCGCTCTGGTCCGTGCCCGAGGCGATCCGGCGGGGGCCGGCGGCCAACGTCGGCGAACTGTATCAGGGCGTCGCCGCCGCGCTGCGCGGCGAGGCGCATGATGTGCCCGACTTCGCGGCGGGGGCGCGGCTGAAGGCGGCGATCATGGCTGTTCCTGATGCGGGGGTCAGGGCAGGCGGCTGACGAAATCACCGATCATTACGGCGATTTCACTGCTTCGCCTTCCGCCCCGTCAAAAGCCGACGAACCGCACCGAACCGGCAAGCGGCGCGCGGGCAGTACGCAGCGTGTTGACTGGCGCGTCCGGATCGGCATAGCCGATCGCCAGCCCGCAATAAAGGATATGGTCCTGCGGAATGTGCAGCAGCTCGCGGATCGTCCCTCCCGCGTGCGCCCATGCGCCTTGGGGGCAGGTGGCCAGCCCTTCCTCCTGCAACAGCAGCATCACCGTCTGGAGCCAGATGCCCATGTCCGCCCATTGCGCCCGCACCATGAATTGGGGCGTGTGGCAAAAGAGGATGCAGGGCGCGCCGAAGCCGATCCAGTTGCGCGCGGTGTGGGCATGGCGCGCGGCCCTGTCTTCCCGGCCGATGCCCAGCGCTCTATAAAGGTCCGCGGCGCATTCGCGGCGGCGCGCCATCCACGGCTCGGGCAAGGGATCGGGATAGGTTTCATGATCCCCCAGCACCATGCCGGCGGCCTGGTGTTCCGCAAAGCGGGCGAGCAGGTGGCGCAGCGCCTCGCCCGCCACCACGACCGCGTTCCACGGCTGGACATTGCCGCCCGACGGGGCGAAACGAGCCTTGTCGAGCACCCGTTCCAATATGGCGCGATCCACCGGCATGGGCAGGAAAGCCCGGGCGGACCGCCTGCTAGCCACGGCTTCACCAACAGTCGTCACGCCTCATTACCTTTCCCGTGGAGAGCGGGCGATGCATCTCGGCATATCATGGCTCGCTCGCTCGTGCAGCGCGCGCGAACGCGAAATAACAGGCCATGGCTTGGGGATCGGAGCGGCAGCGCCGGGCCAGCAGCGGGCGTTCATGCCGCGGGGTGCTGAGCCATGCCGGCGATCCGCGCGATCGTCAGGGCGCAGGCCGACAGCAGCGACCAATTGGTGCGCGTCGGTGACCCGGCCGCCGCGCCGTCGATCGCGACGCCGTTCACGACATCGGCGGGCGGGGCGAACGCTTGTGTCAGCCGCTGCCAGTCATGCGCCGGTTCGATATTGCTCAAGCCTCTTTCCCTGCTGCTAATGTCGCGATCCGCGGCCGGGCAGGCGCGGACCGTCGGCCCTCAGTCGCTCTCGCGTTGGCCGGCCGCGCGGGCCGGGTCAATCCATCAGCGCGACCCAGTCGTTCGACGGCGGATCGACATCCGCCATGTTGATCGCGCCATGGGCGGTATGGCTGCGGATGGTGCCGCCATTGTCCACGGGCAGCATGACGCCGTTGATGAAGGACGCGTCCGCCGACATCAGGAAGGCGGCACTCGATGCGACCTCGCGCGGCTGGCCGACGCGGCCCATATATTGGTGACGCAGCTTGCGGCCCTTGACCGGATCCTCGACGATCGCGCGCAACCGCCCCTCGCCCGTGTCGACCGGGCCGACGATCAGGCAGTTGGTACGGATGCGATAGCGCGAATAATAGGTCGCCATCTGGAGCGTCAGCGACTGGATCGCGCCCTTACAAGCGCCATAGCAATGGCTCGACACCTGCCCCCTGATGCCGCCGGTGGACGACATGTTGAGAACGGAGCCGCCGCCGGACCGCGCGATCGCCTTCAGCCCGTATTTCGACGCGAAGAAGACGCCGTCCAGGTCGACGCTGGTCAATTTGCGCCAGGTTTCGGTGGAAATCTCGGTCAGCGGCCCGTCATTGCGGTTCTGGATCCAGGCCGCGTTGTTGACGAGTCCGGTCAGCTTGCCGAAGCGGTCGGCCGCGGCGCCGACGGCCGCCTTCACATCCTCCTCCCGCGACACGTCCATCGCTACGAACAGGGCTTCGGTTCCCAGCGCCTCCAGCCGCTCGCGCATCTGCCGACCGCGATCCTCCGACCGGCCGGTAATAACGACCTTCGCGCCTTCGAGGGCGAAGCGTTCCGCCATCGCCGCGCCCAGTCCGGCGGTGGAGCCGGTGATAAGTATGACCTCATCCTTCAGCCGGCCGGGACAAAACAGGCCATCGTCCATATCGCTTCCATCCCCTCTCGCGACGAAAATTCGTGGGTCAGACAGCGGTCCAGCCCGCGTCGATCGGCAGCACCGCGCCGTTGATGAAGCTGGCATGGTCGCTGGCAAGAAAAAGCACCGCGGGCGCGATCTCGTCGGGCGTGCCCCGGCGCGGATTGAGATCGAGCGCACGGCGCAGCGAGGGCCAGAGATTGGGTTGCTCGTTGGTGCCGATCACCCGGCCCTCCGCGCTGTTCCATTCGGGGCCTTCGCCCCGAACGCCGCCCGGCGCGATGCCCATGCAGCGGATGCCTCGGTCGCCATAGCAGGCCGCGATATTCTTCGTGAGGCCCATCAGGCCATGCTTGGCCGCCGTATAGGCCGGGCCTGCCCGGCCGCCGGTCAGGCCGCAGATGGAGATGGTATTCACGATCACGCCCTTGCCCTTCATCAGCATGCCGGGCAGGAACTGGCGCGCGGTCAGAAAAGGGGCCTTCAGATTCACCGCCTGGCAACGGTCCCACCATTCTTCCGTTGTATCGAGCAGGCTGGCATTATTACCGATGCCGACATGGTTGACCAATATGTCGACGGTGCCGAAGGCCTCGCTCGCCGCCTGGCCGACCCGTTCGATATCGGCGGCCGATGCGACGTCGGCGCGGACCGATATGGCCTGGCCCCCCTGGTCCCGGATCGTTCCGGCGGTCAGCTCCGCCGTGTCGGGGTTGATGTCCACCACCACGACTTTCGCGCCGGCCGCCGCGAAGTGGAGCGAGATTTCCCGGCCCATGCCGCGCCCCGGCGCCGCGCCGCCGCCCGTCACCACCACGGTCCGCCCGCTCAGGTCGAATTCGAGTTTCCTGGAGACCGGCTTGGTCGCTGTCGAAATCGTCATGCACCCCATCCTTTGCCCGGCACCGCGGCGCCGCCGGACCGGATATCCGCGCGGACGCACGCCGTCGGCGCACGACTATGGCCGGCCCCTGCCGCGGACAATGGCCGATACGCGACGCATTCATGTCATTTCCGCATGAATAGGATGGGGGGGCGGCTGCTAGAGCAGCTGGGCTGCCGCCTTCGCGACCTGCCAGAATTTCCTGACCGCCGACCGCTCGTCGCCGATCTTCCGCACCACGCCGAATTCGATCTGCGCCCGTGTGTCGAGGATCGGCCGGATCACATAATCGCTCAGCCCGGCATATTGATCGACATAGGCGAGCGCGCAGATGCGTTCCAATATCGCATAGTGATGGACACCCATCCGCCCTTCCTCGACCCAGCGCACGTCCACTCCGGCATCGAGGAAGGGGCCATGTTCGTTGTCATAGGTCCGCGGGATGGTCTGGAGCGGCAAGGCGAGGCGCAGGCCGCGCAGGTCCGCCATGACGATGGCGTCCCGCTCCGCCAGCGGATCCTCCACCGGGATCATCAGGTGCGGGCGCGCGCGATAGACCGGCATATAGTCGATCCGGTGCATGTCGCGGCACAGCATGACTATGGCGACATCGATCCGCTCGTCGGCCAGCGATGCGAGCAGCGCGTCGGTCGAGGCGCTGTGCCATTGCATTTCGATCGTCCGATGGCCGGCCTCCATCGCGCGGAAGATCGTGTGGCGCACCGGCACCCAGTAGGAAAAGCTGCTGGCCCCCACGCGCAGCGTCGCCTCGCTGGCGGTGACGATCGCGCGGGCGGCGCCGTCGGCCGCCGCCGCCGCATCCGCCAGCCGGCGTGCTGCGGGCAGGAACCGCTCCCCTTCGGCGGTCAGGGCGACGGCGCGGGTGGTGCGGACGAAGAGCGTGAAGCCCAGCTGCGTTTCGAGCTGCCTGATCTGGCGAGAGAGCCAGGACTGGTCGACCCGCAATGTCTCGGCCGCACGGCTGAACGACATGCACTCAGCGATCGTCGCGAAGGCGACGACGCGGCCGAGGGGTAGCTTTGCGGTCAAATCCGGTCCTTGTGGAGGGGCACGAACCTCCCGAATAGACCGATTGTGCCGCCATCGCGACCATCATCTGTGGGGAATGAAGCGGGCTCGAGTCGTCGCGCCGCGGCCTTCGTTCCCGTTCGGCCCTGCGACAGGCTGAGGCCGAACGGGGCGAAGGCAGGGTTCGCTCAGCGAACCGGATCTTCGGCGAAATACTCGCCGTACTTCTCATAGGCCGCCTCGAGCAGAGTCGGCACGTGATCCGACGGCAGCAGCCCTTCGACGGGCTGGACGCGCTTGAGGATCTGCTTGCCGAGGACGGCGCGGTGCACCTCGGTCGGGCCGTCGACGATGCCCATGCGGAAGGCCGCGCCGATCATCGGGCCGAAGCGGGTCTCGTTCGACGCGCCCCACGAGCCATGCAGGTGCGCGACGCCCCAGATGATCTTCTCGCACACTTCGGCGGTCTTCACCTTGACCGCGGCGGTCTGGATATAGGCCTCGCGCTGCTTGGCGGGCCCCTGGTCGTACAGCCAGGCGGTGTGCAGCACGAGCAGGCGGAACTGCTGGAGCTCGGCCCACCAGCCGCCGATCTGATCGCGCACGACGCCGAGATCGGCGAGACGGCCTTCCTTCACCTCGCGGCTGACGGCGCGTTCGCACGCCATTTCCAGCGCTTTCTGACAGAGGCCGACGGTGCGCATCGCATGGTGGATGCGGCCGCCGCCCAGGCGCGACTGGGCGACCTTGAAACCCTCGCCCGGATTGCCCAGCACGCAGCTGTTGGGCACGCGGACATTGTTATAGTGGATATAGCCATGGGTGCACATGTCGCCCTTTTCGCCCCACAGGCCGACATTGCGCACGAAATCGATGCCGGGCGTGTCGCCGGGGACCAGGAACATGGTCATGCGCTTGTGCGGCTCAGCATCGGGATCGGTGATGACCGGCACGATCAGGAAGCTGGCGTAGCGGGCGTTGGAGGAAAACCACTTATAGCCGTTGATGACCCAGTCGTCGCCGTCGCGCACCGCGCGCGTCTTGAAGTTGGTCGGGTCGGAACCGCCATCGGGTTCGGTCATCGAATAGCAGCTGATGATCTCGCCGTTGAGGAGGGGTTTCAGGAACCGCTCCTTTTGCTCGGGCGTGCCGAAATGGGCGAGAATCTCGCCATTGCCGCTGTCGGGCGCGTTGGCACCGAATACGCGCGGCGCCCAGTTGGAGCGGCCCAGAATCTCGTTGATGTAACATAATTTGGCCTGGCCGAAGCCCTGGCCGCCCATCTCCGGGGTCAGGTGCGGCGCCCAGATGCCCTTGTCGCGCACCTTCTGCTGCAGGATCTTGAGCAGCTTCATCGAGCCGGTGTTGGTCGTCACATAGGGGGCGTTGGTGCTGTAGCCGTGCACCACATCGAGTGGCTCGACCTCGTTCTTGACGAAGGTCCTGATCCACTCGAGCATTTCCTCGAACTCGGGTTCGAGCGAGAAGTCAATCATTCGGTCTCTCCTTGGAAAGGGGCTTATGCCTGCCGCGTGATTTCCAGCGCACCCTGGACGAGGCGCGGGATGAAGGCGGACAGGCGGTGTGACATGGAGCCGGGCGCTTCGCGCAGGCTCTTGACGTGGTTGAATTCGATGAGGGCCGCGAGCTTGAACATCGACAGGGCCATATAGTAGCGCAGGTCGCGAACATTGAGCCCGCTCAATTCCGCATAACGCCGCGCCAGGCTTTCGCGGGTCGGATAGGCGGAAAGATCGACGGCGAGGCTGTAGCCCGGCGCGCCGCTTTCCGACGGGAATGGATAAAGCGCGCGGCCGAGATCGAGCAGTGGATCGCCGATCGTCGCAATCTCCCAGTCGATCATCGCCGCGAGGCGCGGCGGCAGATCGTTGGCGAACATCACGTTGGAAAAGCTGAGATCGCCATGGATGATGGTGATGCGTTGGGTTTCCGGCCGACTGTCGCGTAGCCATTGCGCCAACTCATCCCAGCCCGGCAGCTGTCGGTCGCCATAATCGGGGTGGGCGCGATGCTTTTCCATCTGCGCCTGCCAGCGGTCGACCTGCCGTTCCAGGAAATTGTCGGGCCTGCCGAAGTCGGTGAGGCCGACCGCCGCGACATCCACCTTTGACAGGGCGGCGAGTCCCTCGATCATGGCATAGGCGGTCTTGTGCCGTTCCTCCTCGGTCCAGCCCTGACCGGCGGGCGGCTCGCCCGATCCCATCCAGCCCTCGACGAAGCCGGTGAGGCAGAAGGGCGCGCCGATCACGCCTTCATCGTCGCAATAGGCAAGGAAGGCGGGGTGCGGCACGGCCGACCCTTTCAGCGCCTCCAGCACGCGCGCCTCGCGCCGCAGCGCATTGAGGCTGTCGGGCCGCGCCGGCCAGGCGACGGTGCGCAGCACCGCCTTCCATGCGCCGGCCGTGGCCAGCATTACCGATCCGCTCGTGCCGCCGGCGAGCGACACCAGCGTCGCCCGATCCGCCTCGATCTCGGGAAAGCGTGCGGCGAGCCATTGCCCCAGCCGCTCGCCCGCCGCCGCCTCGAACCAGGGTGCGGAAACCGTCTCGCTCATTCAGCATCTCCCGCGGCCATGTCGAAGTGTCGGGACAAGAAAGCGGAGATCGCCTCGATAAAGGCATCGTTGCGGTCGTTCACCACCATATGGCCGGCATTGGCCACATCGACATATTCCATCTGAGGCGCCAGCGCGCGCAACGCCTCCACCCCCACCATGCCGACGACGTCGCTCTGCAGGCCGTGGACCAGGAGCAGCGGCTTGCCGAACGCCGCCGCCGCGCTTTCGAGATCCTCGATGCGCCGGTCGCCGCGCGGAATACTGGTCAGGAATTTGGGATCCCAATGCCAGTAATAGCGGCCATCGTCGCGCTGGCGCAGATTCTTCTCCAGCCCGGCCATGCTCTTGGGGGCCGGCTCGCCCTTATAGTCGGCGATCGCCACCGCCGCCTGCTCCAGCGATTCGAAGCCGTCGGCATGGGCCAGCATGAAACTGCGGATGCGCGACGCGCCCTTCGGGTCGACGCGGGGCACGACATCGACCATTGCGACGGCGTCGACCGGCGAGTCGCGCACCGCGCCCGCCAGCAGCGACATCATGCCGCCGAAGGAGGCGCCGACCAGGCCCACCGGCCGGCCATCGCCATAGCGGCGCGCGAACTGGACGAGGTCATCGGCGAACAGGTCCAGCCCGTAATGAGCCTCGTCCGGCCAACCGCTCTCGCCATGGCCGCGCAGGTCCAGCGAAATGGTCTCGAAGCCCTTGGCCCAGAGCGACTCGGCCGCGCCGCGCCAGCTGTGGCGCGTCTGTCCGCCGCCATGCGAGAAGATGATGAGCGGTGCGCCCGGACGGCGCAGCAGATCGCCCACGATGGTCGCGCCTTGGTTCTCGAGGACCAGCTTTTCCATTCAGGCTCCTTCTATTCTTCGCGTGAATCCCATGTCGCGCATCGGCAGCGCGATCAAGAAAAAAGTGATCTCTTTTAAGGCGGGATGCGTCCTGCACATATGTCGCCTCAATCCATATAGAGTGAAGGAGGAGGGGCAGTGAGCAAATCGTGGCGCCTGGTCCGATGGGGAGCTGCCAAAAGAGATAGCTATATCGCGCCGGAACTGGCCTGATGTGGGTGGGCCAGTCGTTTGGGAACTGGGTCCTGCCGGCCGATGGCGTACCGGTGGACGCCGCACCGAAGGTGAAGCGCGCCTTCCGCGCGTTCTTCCACCCCAAGGCCAGCCATTGCACAGGGCAGGTGATTGAGCCCGAGACGCTCTCCTATCGCATCACCGACCCGCCCGCCGGCCTGCTCGCCTGATGCCCAGTCGCCGCCGTGCCCGCACGGGGAGGGCTGGCAGGTCGCGGCGGTCGAGATGCGCAGCCTCGTCTGGACCGAGTGGTGCTTTCGGGCAGCAGCCCGCTGCGCTGGTCGCCACCTTGACTATCAGGCCAATTTAGATAGCTGTTTGGCCATGTCGGCTCATCGCCCGGTCGGCGACGCGGCATCGACGCAGAACAGATAAAGGGGAGAGCCAGGATGCGCATCGGCATGATCGGAACCGGCGGTTTCGCGCGGCGCGGGCCGCTTCCCGCCATTCCCCTGACGGCGGACGTGGAGCTCGTCGCCGCTTATGATCCGCAGCCCGGTTCTGCCGCCGATGCGCTGGAGCGCTGGGGCAGCGGCACGGTCTGCGACAGCATCGACGAACTGCTCGGCCGCGGCGACGTCGACGCCGTCATGGTGGTCAGCCCGCCGCAAAGCCATCTCGACGTCGCCACCGCCGTGCTGGAGGCGGGCAAGCCGCTGATCTGCGAAAAGCCGGTGACGCTGGGCAGCGCCGATGTCGGCAGGCTCGCCGCGCTGGCGGAAAAGCGCGGCATCCCGGTCGCGGTCGATCATGAGTTCCGTTATGATCCCGCGATGCTGCTGCTGCGCGACCGGCTGCGTGCCGGCGACATCGGCAAGGTGCGCTCCTCCGCACTGACAGCGATCGCGACCTTCGGGGTCGATCCCGCGTCGGAGGCGATCCGCTACTGGAATTTCCACCATAGCGCGACTTTGGGTGGGGGCATGCTGCCGCAATTCGCCTGCCACCTGATCGACCTGCATCTCTATCTCTTCGGCGATCTCGAGGCGCGCGGCGGCTACCTGCCGATCATGGTCGACCAGAAGCCGGGCCGGCCCGCGACACCCGGCGGCCCGGAAGGACCGATGCGCGCGGTGGAGGTAGAGGATACGGGCGCGCTCTCGGGCCGGCTCGCCGATGGCGGCGCCGCCTCGCTGGCGCTCAGCATGGTGGCCACCGCCATGCCCACGCTCAGCTGGGCCATCTATGGCGAGGAAGGCACGCTCTTCTATCAGGGCAGGAATGGCTGGTTCGGCGGCACGGTGACGGCCGCGCACGGCTGGGCCGGCGCGCCCGAATCGGTGGCCGTGCCGCCGCGCGCCCGCGAGGTGGAGGCGCCTGATATGAACGGCTGGATACAGGATCTCATCTCCGAACTGCTGACCGATTTCGCCGCGACCGTGGGCGGCCGCCCCGGAGCCGGCCGTTTCGCCACGCTGGCGGACGAGGTGAAGGTGTGGGGCCTGATCGAACAATGGCGGGCACAGCACCGCGGGTGACGAAATGGGCGGGGCCCGCGCGAACGGGTGGCCCCGCCCCACGACAGCGGGCTATGCGCCGGAGGGCATCGGCGCGGCGGCCAATCGCCGCGTAATCTCTACACCGTGGGCGCACGCCAGCGCCTGAATATGATACTTTTTTGGAAGCGGGGAGCGTCTGCGGCCTGGAGACTAGGGCGAAGCGTGCTCGTGCCCACTGTCGGAAAAGTCAGCCTCGTATCAGAGGCCGCGTTTAAGCCGCCGATCCTGCTGATGCCGCAACAAGGATAAGTCCCCTGCCCAACCGAGAGGCGCCTGTCCGTCCTATTGCCCGAAGGTGAAGACCGGCCGCGTCGCATAAGCGGCGTCGAGCCGGTCACGCTCCGCATCGGTCAGCCGGATCGCGATGGCGGCGAGCGATTCCTCCAGTTGCGCCATCTTCGTGACGCCGACGATCGGGATCACCCCGCTCGGCCGGGTCGCGAACCAGGCGAGCGCGATCTGCATCGGCGACACGCCATGCGCCTGCCCGATCTCGGCCAAGAGCGCCTGCAATGCGAAATCCTCCTCGCGGAAATAGATCTGCTCGGCCGTCTTGTCGGCCTGTGCCCGCGCGGTTTCTCCGCCGCCCTCGCGCTTGCGGTTGCCGGCGAGAAAGCCGCGCGCCAGCGCCGACCAGGCCAGCACGCCCAGTCCCTGATCCTGGCATAGCGGGATCATCTCGCGCTCTTCCTCGCGATAGACGAGATTATATTGCACCTGCATGGTCGCATAGCGTGTCCAGCCGTTGAGCGCCTGGATCTGCAAGGCCTTGGCCAGCTGCCACGCCTTGTAGTTGGACGCGCCGATATGCAGCACCTTGCCGGACCGCACCAAATCCTCCAACGCGCGCAGCGTTTCATCGAGCGGGGTCGTGCCGTCCCAGGCATGTTGCTGATAAAGATCAATATAGTCGGTGCCCAGCCGCTTGAGGCTGCCCTCTACCGCCTGCATGATATGTTTGCGCGACGCACCCCATTCGTTGCGGCCAGGGCCAGTGGGAGCGAAGAATTTGGTCGCGACGACCAGATCCTCGCGCCGGCCATATTGCTTGACCGCCTTGCCGACGACGATCTCGCTCTGCCCCTCGGCATAGCCGTCGGACGTGTCGATGAAATTCACGCCAGCTTCGAACGCGCGCTGAAAAAAAGGGAGGCTTTGTTCCTCATCCAGCGTCCAGGCGGAATGGAACTGCCCCTTGCCGAAGCTCATGCAGCCAAGGCAGATGCGCGAGACGGTGAGGCCGGTCTTGCCGAGTTTGGTATAGTCCATGGAGATCAGTTTCCCTTTGCTGGGGTAATGCCGTTGCCTGCAAGGCGCGCGTGGTGCTGCTCCAGCGCGGTATCGACCTCGCCATGGCGGCGTGCGGCGAACGCCCGGATTACCGGGTCGGTGAGGATGAGGAACGCGTCGCGGCGGATGCCGTCGAGGCAGATGCGTGCGGTGACGGCGGCCACGCTTTGGCTGTTGATCTCCATCGGGCTCTTCTCTGTCAGATCGGCAATGAAGCGATGGGCGCTCAATAGGTGACGACGGGGGAGCCGTGTTGGCTCACGAGCAAGGCCACCGTCGCGGAACGGTCGATGAACTTCTCCTCGTCGGCCTGCAGCACCTTGCCTGCCTCCGACTGGGCCACGGCAGCACAGGCATGCCAGCCGGCCTCGTCGTCGAACCAGAGTTCGGTGATCGCATCGAACGCAGGCGCTTCCCCGGCAAGTGTCGCGTCGGGATAGCTGCGCGCATAGGCCCGGAGGGTGGGGAAAAGCGATTGCGCCAACGGCGCATGCACCTGTTCATAATGATCGCGAAAGGCTTGGACATCCATGCCGTTCTTCCGGCGAACCAGCATAGTGATCTTTATCATTTCCACCCTCTCGGACTGAAATAAAAAATCGTCCTCATGATAATAGCCCGATCAGGAGGCCGGGCATTCGCATGTCGATCCGGCGAGGCTATCTTCCATCCATATCTTGCCGTCGAGTTCGAGCGCGATGCCGGCATAGCGGGTGAGTGACCACCGCACAGCGGATCGTCGATCCAGTAGACCGGATTGTCGCGAGGGACGAGGTCGAAGGAAACCGTGAGGCGGCCCATTCCGGAAGCTGGCCAGATCGACCAGATTCAGCTGCTGCATCGTCGCTCTCCGAGATTTCAAATATGATACTCTTTTGTTGAGTGTATTATGTTTGGGCCGAAGGCAAGCGGAAAGTCGGAGGCGCTATTCTGGCATATCGTCGGGTGTCCAGGGTGCCGGTTCGGCCATGTCGCATCTCACCTGCTGGCCTCGGCGGCCCGCATTCGTTACTCCAGGGGCGGCTCAATCGGTGACACGAAACGGTGGGCGCGCCGCCTAAGTCGATTGCGGCTTGCGGATCACCGCGGCTCGGCGCACGCCGTCGCCACCAAGACACGCGGGTGCGAGAGGCGATGGCGAAACATTCCAAGCGCAGTGTTCCGGCCGATGAGGATGAGGCGAACCGTTTCTATTCCGCGCTGCTCAGCCTGTCTGCCCCGGATGATAGCCCCCAGAGCTATAGGCGTCGCGTGCTCGCTCAGTTGCAGGCGATCGCCGCGCATGCTCGGGCGCGCAGCAAGCGTTCGGCTGATCTGACGGGGCACCATCCCAGTTCCCACCTGATCGCGGTGTTGGCCTATCGCGTCAATGAAGCGCACGTCATCAAGGTGCGCGAGCTTCAGCGGGGATTGGGGTTTACTGCGGGCGGGATAACCCGGCGATTGGATATCATGGTCCGGGAAGGGTTGGTCGAACGCCTGCCGGATCCGGAGGACGGCCGCGCCCTGCTGGTTCGCCTGACCCCGGAGGGCGTCGAGCTCGCCGAATTCCTGCTCAAGGATGCCGATCATCGCAGCCACTCGCTGGAGCAGGCGTTCACGCCGGATGAATGGAAAATGCTGAGCGGCCTGTTGCACCGTTTTGAAAAGGCGATCGAATGAGCGGTTGTCCGCACAATAGTTGACTCGTCAACAAAAATTTGAAATGCTCTGCTATATTGGGGCCTGCTACATTGTGGGGCGGCCCGCAGGAGAGTCGAGATGGCGAGCGCAGCCGAAACCCTTGAAGTGAACGCCGAGAATATATGGCGCCTGGAAACCCCGCACCCGGTCGGCTGGGCGCGCACGCCCCGGCCCAATTCGGACAAGCAGAAATATTTCATCTGCTCGGTCGATTCACACATCACGCCGCCAATGGATCTTATCCCGAGCCGGATCGACGAGAAATACCGCGCCTATCTGCCGCGCATGGAAAATCGCGAGGATGGCCAATATATGGTTTCGGAAGGCCGCAAGCCTTTCAAGGTCGTATCTGCGGACTTCCAGGGCGAGGATATGTACCGCGCCAAGGCCGCGGTGATGACGCATGATACCGACGCGGGTATGCAGGTGCGGCTCGCCGACATGGACTATGACGGTATCGACGCCGAAATCTGCTTTCCCAATGGACCCGCGCTGGCGGCCTATGCCGCGCCGAGCGAAGTGGCGATGGCGGCCTTCCGCATCTATAATGACTGGGCTGCCGAAGTGACCGCCAAATATGGCAAGCGCTGCAAGGTGGTGCCGACCGCCGTCACGTCCGACATCCCCGCCGCCATCGCGGAGGTCGAGCGCATCGTGAAGATGGGCCTCGACATCATCGCCCTGCCGACCGACGCGGGCCGGGATAAGCCGCAATATAATCACAAGGATTATGACCCGCTCTGGGCCGTGATCGAGGAAGCCGGCATTCCCATCGCCATGCATGTGGCAACGGGCGACGATCCGCGCCGGGTGCGCGGTCCGGGCGGCGCGATCATGAACCGGGCCTATTCGCATGAGATGATGGTCCACCCGATCGCCGCTTTCTGCAGCGCGGGCGTGCTCGACAAATTCCCCAATCTGCGTTTCGCGTGCGTCGAAGGCGGTGTGGGCTGGATTCCGGCGCTGCTCGACCTGATGGACGAGACCTATAAGAAGCATCATTTCTGGTGCTTCCCCAAACTCAAGCAGGGCCTGCCGAGCGACTATTTCCGTTCGAACGCCATTGGGTCCTTTCAGGAAGATCGCGCCGGCACGCTGCTGGTCGAGCCCTATGGCCTGGAAAACAACTTCTGCTGGTCGAACGACTATCCCCATCATGAGGGCACCTGGCCGCATTCGGGGGCGGCGATCGAACGCGACTTCGCCCATTTACGTGAAGATACGCGGGCGAAGATCCTGGGTCTCAACGCAGCCAAGTTCTTCAACTTCGAAATTCCGCAGGCGCTGATCTGAACGCTGCAGGAGACCGGGCCGTGGATCACGTGCCCGGCCCCCTTTTCGCCTCAGTCGCCACCTTCAAGGATTTTGGCGAATAGGTCGTGGATTGGCGGCAGCGTTTGATCGGGCCCCGCCGCCGCCGGAAACATCGTTCGCAAGGCGGCGGCTTGCGCCGTGCTCGGGCCGGAACGGGACAGTTGCTGCCGGCAGATTCGGACGGCAGTCTGGGGGTCGGGCGACAGGATGTGCAGGCCGCTCCTGCTGCCCCGGCCCATTTCGACGACGCCAAGTTGCTCCAGCGAACGCAAAGCCTCGCGCAGGATCCAGCGGCCGACGCCGAAGCGCTGCGCCAGCTCCTTTTCGCCGCCCAGATTGACCCCGGGATCCCATCCGAGGTTGTAGATCATCTCACCGATCTGGATCTCGACGAGATCGACTTTCCCGATCGGCCGCGCCTGCGGATATATGTCGTAGACGCGCTGGCGCATGGAGCCGTCGATCGGCAGGCGCTTCAATATGCGCGAGGAGGCGTAGAGATCGCGCTGCAGGCCGGCAAAGCGCCGCGCCAGCGGCTCGAACCGGCGCGCCTCGCCCTTCAGCACCGCACCGCCCATCGCCCCGACCACGCCGATGACGTCAATCGCATTGGCATTCCATTTCATTTCGTCAAAATCGGAATAGAGGGCCGAGAAATAAGCGATCTGGTCAAGGATGCCGACCAGCAGCCGCAGGCCGGGATTGCCCGTCATCTCCGCCATCTGGCCATGGGCGGTATGGGACGCGGCGGATTGCGCGGACGGTCCGCCCGTATCCAGTTCCGTCAACGTCCGGCGCAGGGCTTCGCGCTGGGCCGCCGTCGCTTGTCGACTGGCCTGCGCCAGCATCGCCTCGGTGAGCGCACATAGAACCGCTCCATATTCCCCGGGATCGACCCGAACGAAGGCGAGATGATTGGCCGCCAACCTGCACGCCGATTCCTGGCCACTCGAGGCTACGTACAGGCCGCCGGCGATACCCTTACGGGTGGTGACCAGCCCGGATGTGGCGAGCATCCTGATCGCGTCGCGAAAGGTCCAGCGCGAAACGCCCATTTCCGCGACCAGTTCGGCTTCCCGGCCGATATGATGGCCGACGGGCCAACCTTCCTCAACGATACGCTGTTCCAGTTCGCGCGCGATCTTCGCGGCGAGCCGGGGCGGCCGCGGTCCGGTCGCGCCGTTCGAACCGGTGCTGTGGGTTACGGTCGGTGGTTCGTCGAAAAATTCCGGCATGGCGGTCCTGATTTGAACGACCGGTACGCGGCCGGTCAAATTCCCAGGTCGCTATCGCGCTGCCAGAACCCGTTGCAACGGTGCTGTTTCGCCAGACGGCCTTAAGATTCATGCCTGCCCACTGTTGCCGCGCAGCGCAAACTGGGGCAAATCATATTCCGCATCATGTAAGTACAATTGAACAACTATCGCAAAACAGCGTGGGAGGACAGCAGGGCAGCGCCCGTTGCCCCACCGTCCCGCGGAAGGGAAGCATGGACACAGACATCAGAGGCAAGGTCGCGATCGTTGGGATCGGGCACACGGCGCAGGGCGAACTGCCTGGCCAGTCGCCCGAACTCAATTCGGTACTGGCGATCAAGGAAGCGATGAAGGATGCGGGCATCGATCGCTCCTCGCTCGACGGGCTCATCACCTGCAAGTCGGTGCAGGGTACCAATACCGATTGCCAGGTAGGACCGTTGCTGGGCATCAACCCGCGCTATGCGCAGACGCTCGATTACGGGACCTGCAACTTCTCCATCCACCTGGCGGTGCAGGCGATCGTGACCGGCATGGCCGACACCGTGGCGCTCTGCTACGGGGCCAATGCGCGCACGGCGAAGTTTCCTTTCGGCTTCACCCCACCCACGCTGGCCGGCGCGTCGGGGCTGATGCATGTCGGCGGCCCGGCGGCGCTGGCGCTGCAACGCTACAAGTCGCTCTACGGCATGACCGATGAGGAGTTCGGCTATATCGCGGTCGGCGCGCGCGAATGGGCGCGGCGCAACCCCGTCGCCCTATTTCGCGATCCCATGTCGATGGCCGACTATCTGGCGATGGACTATCTGATCGAGCCGCTGCGCCGGCCCGACCTCACGATGATTTCCGATGGTGGCGTCGCCTTGATCCTCACCAGCGCGGAGCGCGCGGCGGACATGCCGAACAAGCCGGTCTATATCCTTGGGATGTCGGAAGCGTCGCAGATACGCGGCGAATATATGCCGGGCTATCTCAACCGTGAATTTCTCGGTCTCGCCGCGCAGCAGATCTGGAATTCGACGGGCATGACCCAGTCGGACATCGACCTGCTCTATGTCCAGGATCCGACGGCCTTCTGGGTGCTCCAGATGATCGAGCATTTCGGTTTCGCGCCGGTGGGCGACGGCGGAAAGTGGCTGGCCGAAGGGCATACGCTGCCTGGCGGCAGCCTGCCGCTCAACACCAACGGCGGCCAGCTGTCGGAATGCTATATGTGGGGCTGGATGCACATCGTCGAGGCGGTGCGCCAGCTGCGCGGCGCAGCCGGCCCCGAACGGCAGGTGTCGGGCGCGGAAATCGCGATGTACCTGTCCACGCAAACCTGGTTCAAGGGAGGGGCGTCGATCATCGCGACGCACAAGGGATGACAGACACAGCCTATACCAAGCCCGTCCCCGATTTGGACGATCCCGCCATGGCGCCCTTCTGGGCAGCCGCGCGCCAACGGCGCCTGACCGCGCAGCAATGCACGTCGTGCAAAGCCTATCGCTTTCCCGCGCTGGAAATCTGTCCGACCTGCCTGGAACAGGGGGCGCATTGGGCCGACGTGTCGCAGGACGGGACGATCTGGAGCTTCGCGACGTATCACCGCGCCTTTCATCCGGGCTTCAAGGACGAACTGCCCTATGTCGTGGCGATCGTCGAGAATGCCGACGGTATCCACTATGTCGGCAAGATCTCGGGTCCGCGCGACCATCTGGCCGTGGGGGCGAAGGTGCGCACGCTGTTCATTGAGTGCACCGATCGCTTCACGCTGCCCGCCTGGGAACTGGTAGACGCCTGACTCTTTCGATCGCGCGCGCTTCATCCCCCAGGAAGCGGGCCATTTCCTCCTATCGCGCGGAATGCTGCGTCAGGTCAGCGCTGAGAGCCGCCCTCCAACCGCCATGCGATGAACGGGATTCCGGGCTCGATCTCTTGAAAGCAGGCGCGTACCGCCGCGCCCGCTTTCGCGTCGGCATCGTGGGGCTCCAGCCGCCCGTAAAGTTGCGGTCCGTCATCCAGCCGCACCAGCGCCACGCTATAGGGGACGGCTGCGGCGGTGCCCGCGCCGAGGGCGCGGTGGTAGGTCGCGTGGCTGATGAGGATGCCGGTGGGCGCGGCTTCCTTCCACTGCGCTGTCGCGGACAGACATTCGGGACAGCGCGGTGCCGGCGGCCAGCGCATATAGCCGCATTTCCCGCACGACTGCAGGATGATCTTTTCCGCCCGCACGCCGTCCCAGAAGGGGGCCAGGGCCGGATCGGCGATTTCGGGGAAGCTTTCGGCCAGAGAGGTCATGCCCTTTCCTCCTGTATCAACCGGCATGCGTCGACAGGATCGTCGCCGCGCCCTTCCAGAAATCATGGGTCTGGGCGTGGAGGGCGACCTCTGCCCCGGCGACCTGCCGCTCGCCGCACTCGCCGCGCAACTGCCGCACCGCTTCATAAAGGTGCATCCAGTTCCACATATAGCATTCGGACAGCTGGCCGCCATTGGTGTTGACCGGCAGCGATCCGCCGGGCCGCGTATGCCCTTCCCACACGAACGGTCCTGCCTCACCGACGCCGCAGAAACCGAAACCTTCAAGCATCTGGAGCACCCAGACCGAAGTCGGGTCCTGCAAATACGCAAGGTTCATGTCGGCCGGGCGTAGCCCCGCCTGCGCATAGGTGCGCTGTGCCATGTCGGCGATCCACGGGCGCATCAGCTTGTCGGGATTCTGGTCGCCCCGCATCGCGGACTGCTGCGCCATCGACAGGAGATAGACGGGCTTCCCCCGGAAATCCTTGGTTCTGTCGGCTCGGGTCAGGATGACGGCGGCGCCGCCGTCCGAAATCATCGTCAGGTCGGCCCGGCGAAGCGGTTCAACCATATAGGGAGAGGCCAGATAATCCTCGATCGTCATGGGATCGCGGAAGATGGCGATCGGATTTTTTTGTGCCCATTCGCGCTGCGCGACCGCCACCCAGCCGATCTGTTCCTCTGTCGTGCCGTAAAGATCCATGTGGCGACGCGCCGCCATCGCCGCGGGGCCGGCGATGTGGACCAGTCCGACCAGCGATTGCCAGTCCTTCGAGAAGCCAGCACCCGAAAAATCGGCGGCGGCGCTGCGGACATTGGTGCCGTAGGTCAGCAGCACCGTGTTGCAGAGGCCGGCCTGAATCGCGGCGGCGGCGAGGTGGAGGGAGAAGGCGCAGGCGCCATATTCCAGCGTCGACGCGAAGGCCGGGTTCATGCCCAGCCGCTGGCCCATATCCTCGTCCGTGCCGACGCGACCGGCGGCGAAGGGAGGGCGGCAGGTGACGAGACCGTCAATCCGGCTCTTGTCGATACCGGCGTCCGCCATGGCGGCGATGGCCGCGCGAACGGCGATCTCACTGGCGGATTCGCCCGGAATCCGTCCCTGTTCGGTCGCGCCGATCCCGACAATGGCCGTCTTTGCCAGGTTCATCGCATCCTCTACCTTCTCGGTCGATCAGACCCTGCGGGCCGCGCGAACCTCTGCCGCAAGCTTGGGCAGGAGCATGCGCAAATCGCCCACGATGCCCAGATCGCAGAAGGACATGATCGGCGCGTCCTTGTCCGTGTTGATCGCGACGATCAGGCCCGATTTCTCGATCCCGATCTTGTGCTGGATCTGACCCGATATACCGCAGGCGATGTAGAGCCGAGGGCTGACCACGGTGCCGGTCTGTCCGACTTGCATTGCGCGGGGCGCCCAACCCATGTCCACCAGGGGGAGCGAGACACCGACCGCGCCCCCCAGCGCATCGGCCAAGTCGCGCACGAGATCGAGTTCGTCGGGACTGCGCAGGCCGCGACCGCCCGACACGATGATATCGGCGGCGTCGAGCGCGGCGGCGCTGGTGTCGGCACCGGGGAGCAGTTCGATGGTCACCCGTTCGGGCAGGTCGGTTGCAGCCGGGGCGACCGCCTCGACAGGCGCCGCCTGCGTGCCCGGCTCACCCGGTGCACATTCATGCGGGCGGAACAGTGCGACCGCCGGGGTGGCTGTCCAGGTGGCGGTCGTGCGCATCGTGTCGCCATGGGTTGCGCGGATACCGCGCAGCCCTCCACCGTCGCGTTCGATGGCGGTGAGCGCCCATTGAACCGACGCATCGCAGTGGACGGCGATCTGCGCGGCAAGTTCGGTCGCGAGGACGGATGTGGCGAGCGCGACGACGGCAAAGCCACGCTGCGTGATCAGATCAGCGATCAGCGCCGCGCGTGGTTCGGGCGCGAGCGTGGCGAAGATTTCGCTTCCGGCGATCAGGACGCCGGCGCAGCGATGGCGCGCCACCTGCTGCGCCACCTCCTGTATGGACGAGCCGCAGACGAGCGCCCAGCTTTCCAGGCCCTGCCCCGCCAGCCGTTCCAGCACGCCCAGCGAGTCGGGCGATGGGCGGCCGTCGATCAATTCGATGGGGACGAGCGCCTTCATGCCAAAATCCTGTGGCTACGCAGCATCGCGATGAGCTCGGCCGCTGCTTCCTTGTCGGATACGAGGCGCGGATGGCGAGTCACCGGGGCGGGCGCGATGTCGATGATCTGCGTCCGCGACAGGACAGGGGGCGCATCCCCGAACAGGTCGGTGAGCGTCATCAGCCTGACGGGTTTGGCATTCGCCTGCGCTCGTCCCTTGAGCGACGCGCTGCGCGGCTTGTTGATCGAGTCGTTGACCTCGACCAGGCAGGGCAGGGGGCAGGAGAGGGCATGATTGCCGACCTCCGCCTGGCGCACGCCGCTCGCGCGGCCATCGGCGATGTCGAGCGAGCGTAATTGTCCCAGCGCCGGCAGGCCAAGGCGGGCCGCCGTCATCGCCACGAGCAGCGCACCGTCAATGTCGCCGCTCCACGGACTGAAGAGCGTGAGGTCCGGCGCTTCCTGCCGCAACAGGGCGGCGAGCACGCGGCTGATCCCGGCGGTGTCGGCATTTGTCAGCGCGGAATCGGACAGGAGGACGGCTCGGTCCGCACCCATTCCCAGCGCCTGGCGCAGGCCGCCCAGGCCTTCGCGCGCGCCGATGGAGACCAGCATGACTTCGCCGCCATTGCGCTCTCGGATGCGTAGCGCCTCTTCCACCGCATGGGTGTCGAACGCGGGCAGCACCGAGGGAAGGGTGCGGTTGGCGCGCAGGAAGGCGTCGGCCGCGTCCACCGCCGCCCCCGTCATCATCTTGACGCAGACGGCGATCTTCACAGGTTCGCCCGTGATCCGCTGATATCCGCGCCGGCGATGCGCCCGAAGGTGACCGCGCGCAGCACCGACGTGGCGGCGGGATATTCATGATAGAAGAGCCCGGCGATCTCGCCGGCCGCATAGAGGCCCGGGATCGGCCTGCCGGTTCCGGTCAGGACGCGCGCCTGCGTATCGGTCTTGATCCCGCCATAGGTGAAGGTGATCGCGGCGGTCAGCGGATAGGCGAAGAAGGGCGCGCGATCGAGAGGATAGGCCCAGTTGGACTTGGGCGGCTCGATGCCGATGGTGCATTTGCCGTCGAGCCGGGCGGGATCGAACTCGCCGGGCTGGACCGCTCGATTATAGGCTTCGACGGTCGCGATCAGCGCGTCGGGCTCGATCCCCAGCTGCAGTGCGAGCTCTTCGATCGTGTCGGCCTCGATCGCGGGCTGGTCGGTGTCGAACAGGGCCAGCAGATGGGGATGATCGTGGACGTGGCGGTCGCCGATATAGAAGGCGGTCTGGTTCTGGTTGCGCCAGATCTCATAGCCGATGAGTTCGAAGGTGGCGTCCATCGTGTCGCGCCCTTCGTCGAAGAAGCGCTGACCCTCGGCATTGACCAGAATGCCATAGGGACAGGCATAGATCACCGCGTCGGCGCGGTCGGTGCGGCTATCCACCGCCTCGGCATGGATGCCGTCGAACTGGCCGGCGGTGCCCGCGCCGATCTCCATCGCCATGCGGATGCCCGCGCCGCGATTATATCTGATCCCCGGCGCGATCAGCCGGAGGTCGCACGCTTTTGGCCCCACATATTGGGTCAGCATCTCGGCATTGCCCTCGAACCCGCCGCAGGCGAGAATGACGGATGGGGCATGCAGGGTCTTGAGCAGGCCGTCGGGCCCGCGCACCACGACGCCGGCCACGCGGCCCGCGTCGGATAAGGCGAGCCGTACCGCCTCGGTCTCATAATATATCGAACCCGTGCCCGTCGCCTCGAAGCAGCGGGCGAGATTCTCGACGATCGCATGGCCGCCGCCATTGGGCAGGCTGGTCATGCCCTGAATGGTCGTCGCGATCGGCTGTTCATGCTCGATCAGCTCGACGCCGTGATCGGTCAGGAAGGTGAGGCTGTCGCGGGTCTCGCGCTCCAGGGTCGAGCAGATGTCGGCATCGGCCAGCCCCTTGGACAGCTGCGCCGCCAGGCCCACCCAGAACGGGTCCAGCCCATCCTTGATCGTGGCGCGCAAGCCCGCGGTGGTCCAGCGGGTCGCGCCGCCGCGTTCGTCCTCGGGAGCGGCCTCCAGCACCGCGATCCGGGGCGTGCGTCCTTCCTTTTGTTCCGCCTCGGCGAAGCTCACCGCCGCCGACAGGCCCGCCGCGCCGCATCCTACGATGATAAGATCGAATTTTTCGCCCTGCGCCATGTCCACTCTCCCGTCGGCTTTATTTCAGCCGTGATTGACCCAGACGCTCTTCACCTCCGTGAAAGCCTCCAGCGCCTCGATGCCGGTCTCTCGGCCGATCCCGCTCGCCTTGAAACCGCCGAAGGGAATGGCGTGGGTGCCTACGCGATAGGTGTTGACCCAGACCGTGCCCGCCCGCACCGCCTCGATCATGCGATGCGCGCGGCCGAGGTCGCGGGTCCACACGCCCGCCGCCAGCCCGAAGCGCGTATCGTTGGCGATGCGGATCGCCTCGGCCTCATCGTCGAAGGGGATGACCACGGCCACGGGCCCGAAAATCTCTTCTAGGATCAGGCGCGAATCAGCCTTGGCGTCGGCATAGATGGTCGGTTCGACGAAGAAGCCGGGATGGTCGGGCCGTCCGCCGCCCGCGACCACCGACAGCCCTTCTTCGCGTGCACAGTCGAAATAAGCGGAGACCTTGGCGAGCTGGGGCCGGTTGGACAGCGGCCCCATCTGCGTTTCGGGATCGAGCGGGTCACCCCAGCGCACATTTCTGGCGGTCGCGGCCAGCTGCTCGACAAACCGGTTGTGGATGCTGCGCTGCACCAGGATGCGCGAACCCGCATTGCACGCCTGCCCGGCGGTCGAGAAGAGGCTGAGGGCCGTCCATTTCAGCATCTCTTCGATGTCCGCGTCCTCGAACACGATATTGGGCGACTTGCCGCCCAGTTCCAGCGATACGCGCGCATGCCGCTCGGCTGCGACCTTGGCGATCTTCGCGCCCGTGGCGCCCGATCCGGTGAAGCCGATCTTGTCGACCAGAGGATGAGAGACCAGCCAGTTGCCGACCTCTCCCGCGCCGGTCACGACGTTGAGGACACCGGCCGGAATGCCCGCCTCGATCGCCAGCTTCGCCACCAGCAGGGTGGAGACGGGCGTGAACTCCGATGGTTTGACGATGATTGAATTGCCGGCTGCGAGCGCGGGAAACAGCTTCCATCCCAGCAGGTTGAGCGGCGTGTTCCATGGCGTGATCGCGGCCACCACGCCGATCGGCTCACGCCGGGTCCAGGCGCTGTAGCCCGGCATCGGCATATCGATCGTATAACCGTGCACCGTTTCGGCCAGCGCGCCGAAAAAACGGCAATCCTCGGCAAAGGCGAGAGTGCCGTAATACATTTCCGAAAACAGCTTGCCATTCTCCCGCACGGCGGTGAGGGCGATGTCTCTGGCATTGGCTTCAATGAGGTCGGCGAACTTGCGAAGGACGGCGGCCCGCCGGGCCGCGGGCAGCCGGCGCCAGACGCCCTCCTCGAACGTGCGATGGGCGGCGCGGACGGCGCGGTCCACATCCTGTTCGGTCGCCAGCGGCACCCGGCCCCAATCCTGGCCGCTATACGGATCGGTGCACGTAAAGGTGCCTCCGTCCGATGCCATCACCAGTTCGCCGTCGATCAACATGTTGGCGGCGGGGCCGGCATCGCCGGCCCATTGCCTGCGAATATCGGCAAAATCCTGTTGGTTCATGCCACGCCCTCCTGCGCCCTTTCTGATTTCCGGTAAGGTCAGCCGAACATATTCTTGCCGCCGTCCAGATGGATGACGGACCCTGTGATGGCGGCGGAGCGGGGCGAGGCGAGGAAGGCGCAGGCGAAAGCGATTTCGCTCGGCCGGGTATGGCGACGGATGGGGATGTCCTTCACCATCGACGCGATAAAGTCCTTGTCCGCGAACTGGGGATGGGTGGTCAGGTCGCGCTCGGTCTCGGCGACGCCCGGATTGATGTCGTTGACGGTAATCCCATATTCGCTCAGCCCTTCGGCCAGCGATTTGGTGAAGATGCGGATGCCGCCCTTCGCGGTCGAATGAGGAACGCGGGTAAAGCCGCCATGATAGCCGTCGGGGCCGTTCATGTGGATGATGCGGCCATAGCCCGCGTCGCGCATTGCGGGTGCGAAAGCCTTTGCCAGATACCAGGCGCCGGTCAGCTGCTGGTTCAAATGGCAATGCCATTCCTCGTCGGTCGTATCCCAGAAATCCTTGTGCAGACGGCGCGCGGCGTTGGCGACATAGATGTCGACGCGGCCGAACGCCTCTTCGGCGCGGGCCTTGAGTTCGCCCACCGTCTCCTTCTGGCCCGCATCACCCAGTACGACGATGCCCTTGGCGCCCAGCGCTTCGGCCTCGCGCAGCACGCCGTCGGCCTCCTCGCGGTTCGATCGGCTGTTGATGACCACATTGGCGCCGCGCGCGGCGAATTCCAGGATGATCGCCTTGCCGATGTTGCGTCCGGAGCCGGTGACCAGCACGGTCTTGCCGGTGAAGTCGAGGTCCTTGTCCATCGCGCCCTCCCAAATGTCATATATTTAGATATTGGCTGCGGAATAGCCTTGCCGCCCACGCCCGGCAAGCCGAAATCGGCACCGCGCGCATGGGCCAGGAGCGGGCCCCGGTCACGTCAGCCGATGACGCCCTTTGCGCGCAGGTCCGCGATCTGTTCGGGCGTTCGCCCCGCCGCCGCCAGGACCGCATCGGTATCCGCGCCAAGGCCGGGACCCGGATGGTGCACGCCGACGGGCGTCCCCATCATCTTGATCGGCACGCCCGCGATCGAAAGCGGCTCCGACAGGCCCTCTATCTCGACTTCCGGCAACATGTTGCGGACGGCGAAATGAGGGTCTTCGGCGATCTCGGCCATATTGTACACCGGACCGAAAGGCACCACGCCGCCCAGCCGCTGCATGAGTTCAGCCTTGGTGAACCGCGACGTATGTGCCGAAAGCGCGGCGATCAGTTCGTTGCGATGGACCCGCCTCCCGTCGGGCTTGTCGAACCTCTCGTCGGCCAGCAGGTCATCGGCGTCCAGCGCCCGGCACAAGGTGTTGAAATAGCCCTGGTTGGACACCGCTATGGCGGCGAAGCCGTCGCTCGCGGGATAAATGCCGAACGGGGCCATGAAAGGCTGATGGTTGCCCGTGCCTCCGGCGATCACATTGCCGAAGGAGCGCTGGTAGACGATGCGCTCGCTGATCGCGAGGATCGAATCGACCATCGCCACGTCCAGAAACTGGCCTTCGCCCGTGCGGTCGCGATGCACCACCGCCGCCAGTGTCCCAATGGCCAGGAACATGCCTGGAACGATGTCGCCGACGCCAGGCCCCACCTTGGTCGGGATGGCGGGATCGGAACCCGTCACGGCATTGATCCCACCCATGGCCTGCGCCACCACGTCGAGCGAGGGCCAGTTGACATAGGGGCTTTCCCCTGAACGCGGGTCGCCAAAGCCGCGCAGCGCCGCGTAGATCAGGCCCGGCTTGCGTTGCTTGAGAACCTCGTAGGACAGGCCCAGCTTTTCCATCGTCCCGGCGCGGAAATTCTCGATCACCACGTCATAGTCCTGGATCAGGTCGAACACGATATCGTGGCTCGCCGGATCCTTCAGGTTGAGAGCGATGCTCCGCTTGTTACGATTGACGCTGTGAAAATAGCCGGCGTGGCGCCTTTCCGTGTCGCTAGGATGATAGGGGCCGGCCGCGCGGGTGGCATCGCCAATGCCCACCACTTCGACCTTCAGCACCTCCGCGCCGAGATCCGCGAGAATCTGCGTCGCATATGGCCCCGCCAGCGACTGGGTGAAATCCAGCACGCGCAGTCCCGCCAAAGCTCCCCAGCCTTCCTTCACCTTCACACGCTCTTCCCACCAAGTTGTTCTGATTTGCGCACTGCGGACGTAGGTTATGCGCATATCCGTACAAAGTAAAGCGCGAGGCGGTGGCTGGGCGGTATCGTCGTGGCGGCCCGGCGGGCCGCAGGCATGTCCGAAGGAGGCGGCGGAGCGCCTGCTCCTCCGGGTCCGCGGTGATGAGGCCAAGCCCCCCTGCGTCGACACCGCCGTGGCGAGTTCGGCATAGTCGACGCCCTGCACGCCGCCCTGAACGATCGGATGCTCGATGCCTAGCATGTCGGTGACGCGAGTCTTGAGAGCCATATATATGGCACTCAGTCGCGTAGTGCGCGGGCGATCTCCGTCATTACCGGCGGGGGCTCGCGCAGCAGATGGCTGGCGCCTTCGCTCGCCGCCCAGCCCAGCGTGCGGGCGAGGTCGAAGCCGGACAGGTGCGGACGCACCACGCCATCGGCGGCATAGCAGATCGGCATGAGGGTGAGGCCAAGGCCCGCCGCGACCATCTGGAGCACGCGCTCGTCATTGGTGGAGCGCAGGCCGAAATGGGGGCGCACGCCGCGCTCGGTGAAGAAGCGGCTGGTGTCGGACAGTGCCTCGCAATGGCGGCGCACGATCATCACCTCGCGGCCCAGCTGTTCCGCCGCGATCTCACCATGCCGGGCAAGCGCATGGTCCGCCGCGAGCGCAAGCGCATAGCCTTCGGTCCGCAGCGGCTGTTCGGCGAAGCGGTCCGCGCCGCGCCCGACCAGTGTCAGCGCCACGTCGACCCGGCCCTTGGCGAGATGCCCGGTCAGTTCCCGCTCGCTGCCGAAGATCAGCTCGAAACGATGCTGGCGCTCCGGCCGGGCCCGAGTGAGCGCGGCGGCGATGATCGCGCCGGGCACGCTCGACAATATGCCGATCCGCAGCGAGGGGAGATTGTCCGCCATGCCCATCGACTGCATGGCGAGGTTGAATTCGCGCTCGATCCGCCGGGCATGGGCCAGGAAGCGGGTGCCCCCTTCGGTCAGTTCGACCCGCTGGTTGGATCGGATGAATACGGGCATGCCCAGCTCGCGCTCCAGCTTCGCGATGCCGACCGAGAGTGTGGGTTGCGACACATTGCAATGGGCGGCCGCGCGGGAGAAATTCCCCTGGTCGACGACGGCGAGGAAGTAGCGCAGAAGATAGCGGTCGAGCATCTAGCCGGTCTGCCGGAGGCTGCGGTCGCGGGCCGGATAGTTCATAGATTCTATCTATAGCGTTGTTTGCGAAAGTTCAATTTTTCTATGGGGCCGGCGCCACGTACAAGGCGCGCCGACCGACAAGAGGGGATGTCCCGGGAGAGCCATGATGAGTGATTTCGATTTCGCGCTGGGCGACAATGCCGACATGATTCGCGAGAGCGCGGCCCGCTTTTCCACCGACAAGATCGCACCCCTGGCGGCGGAGATCGACGAGAAGGACTGGTTCCCGCGCGACGAACTATGGACCGCGATGGGCGAGCTTGGTCTGCACGGCATCACCGTTCCCGAGGAAGATGGCGGCCTTGGTCTCGGCTATCTCGAGCATGTCGTGGCTCAGGAGGAGGTCGCCCGCGCCTCCGCCTCGATCGGGCTCAGCTATGGCGCGCACTCCAACCTCTGCGTCAACCAGCTGCGCCGCTGGGGCAATGCCGAGCAGAAGGCGAAATATCTGCCCAGGCTGATCTCGGGCGAACATGTGGGGTCGCTCGCCATGTCGGAAGCGGGCGCCGGTTCGGACGTCGTGAGCATGAAGCTCAAGGCGGAGAAAAAGGGCGATCGCTACGTGCTGAACGGCACGAAATTCTGGATCACCAATGCGGCTTATGCCGACACGCTGGTCGTCTATGCCAAGACCGGCGAAGGCTCGAAGGGCATCACCACCTTCATCATCGAGAAGGACATGAAGGGCTTCTCGATTGGCCAGAAGATTCCGAAGATGGGCATGCGCGGTTCGCCGACCGCCGAACTGGTGTTCGACGATTGCGAGGTGCCCGAAGAGAATATCATGGGGCCGCTGAACGGCGGCGTGGGTGTGCTGATGTCGGGCCTCGACTATGAGCGCACGGTGCTGTCGGGCATTCAGCTGGGCATCATGCAGGCGTGCCTCGACGTCGTCCTCCCCTATGTCCGCGAGCGCAAGCAATTCGGCAAGCCGATCGGCGCGTTCCAGCTCATGCAGGCGAAGGTCGCCGACATGTATGTCGCGCTCAACAGCGCCCGCGCCTATGTCTATGCGGTGGCCAAGGCCTGCGACGCGGGCAAGACCACCCGCTTCGACGCGGCCGGCGCGATCCTGCTGGCGTCGGAGAACGCGATGAAGACCGCGCTGGAGGCGGTGCAGGCGCTGGGCGGCGCGGGCTATACCAAGGACTGGCCGGTCGAGCGCTATATGCGCGACGCCAAGCTGCTGGACATTGGCGCTGGCACCAACGAAATCCGCCGCATGCTGATCGGCCGCGAGCTGATCGGGGCTTGACGAGTCTTTCCCTCCCGCCTGCGGGAGGAGAGCGGGGGTGGGCAGCGCCTGTCCCCACTGCGCACCGCTTGCAGGCGAGGAGGAGCCCGTTCCTGCCTCTCCGCCAAGCGGGAGGGGAGTAAGAGAAATGACCGCACCTGTCCTCGACACCAAGATCTCGCCCGACAGCGAGACATTCCGCACCAACGCCGCGCACAATCAGGCGCTGGCCGCCGAGTTGCGAGACAAGGTGGCCGACGCCGCGCTGGGCGGTTCCGAAAGCGCAAGGGCCAAGCATGTTTCCCGCGGGAAACTCCTGCCCCGTGAGCGCGTCGAGCGGCTGCTCGATCCCGGTTCGCCCTTCCTGGAACTGGGCCAGTTGGCTGCCAACGGCCTTTACGGCGGCGAAGTGCCCGGCGCGGGCATCATCGCCGGAATCGGCCGGGTGGCGGGGCGTCAAGTGCTGGTCAGCTGCAACGACGCGACGGTGAAGGGCGGGACCTATTTCCCCGTTTCGGTCAAGAAGCATCTGCGCGCGCAGGAAATCGCGCTCGAAAACCGGCTGCCATCGATCTATCTGGTCGATTCGGGCGGGGCGAACCTGCCCAACCAGGCGGAAGTGTTCCCCGACAAAGAGCATTTCGGTCGCATCTTCTACAATCAGGCGAATCTCAGCGCGCGCGGTATCCCGCAGATCGCCTGCGTCATGGGCAGCTGCACGGCGGGCGGCGCCTATGTGCCCGCCATGTCGGACGAGACGGTCATCGTACGCAATCAGGGCACCATCTTCCTCGCCGGTCCGCCACTGGTGCAGGCCGCGACGGGCGAGGTTATCAGCGCCGAGGATCTGGGCGGCGGCGACCTTCATGGCCGCAAGTCCGGCGTGGTCGACCATGTCGCGGAAAATGACGAGCATGCGCTCTCGATCGTGCGCGACATCGTCTCGACGCTACAGCCCGACTTCACGCCGGATTTGAACATCCAGAAGGTGAAGCCGCCAAAGTACGATCCGAAGGACCTGTATGGAATCATCCCGCAGGATGTCCGCGCGCCCTATGACGTGCGCGAGGTGATCGCGCGGATCGTCGACGGCAGCGAATTTCACGAGTTCAAGGCGCTCTACGGCACGACGCTCGTCTGCGGCTTCGCCCATATCTGGGGCATGCCGGTCGCGATCCTCGCCAATAACGGGGTGCTGTTCAGCGAAAGCGCGGTCAAGGGCGCGCATTTCATCGAACTGGCATGCCAGCGGCGCATTCCTCTGCTCTTCCTCCAGAACATTTCCGGCTTCATGGTCGGCGGCAAATATGAGGCGGAAGGGATCGCCAAGAACGGCGCGAAGCTGGTGACGGCGGTCGCGACCGCGCAGGTTCCCAAGATCACCGTGCTGATCGGCGGCAGCTTCGGCGCGGGCAATTACGGCATGTGCGGCCGGGCGTACCAGCCGCGCTTCCTCTTCACCTGGCCCAATGCCCGCATCTCCGTGATGGGCGGCGAGCAGGCGGCAAGCGTGCTGGCGACCGTCCACCGCGACGCCTCCAAGTGGACGCCGGAGCAGGCGGAGGCCTTCAAGGCGCCGATCCGCCAGAAATATGAGCATGAAGGCAATCCCTATTATGCCACGGCGCGCCTGTGGGACGACGGCATCATCGACCCCGCGCAGACCCGTGACGTGCTGGGCCTTGCCTTCGCCGCGGCACTGAACGCCCCGATCGCCGACCGCCCCCAGTTCGGCGTGTTCCGCATGTGATCTTGTGCGGCCGCCCCGTCGGCGGCCGGCCTAAAGGAATGAGAGTCATGAACGAGGAAGTCGTCCTTCTTTCCGGCGTGCGCACCGCCATCGGCACGTTCGGCGGTTCGCTCAAGGATGTCGCGCCCGCCGAACTCGGCCGCATCGTCGTCGCCGAAGCGATCGGCCGCGCCGGGATCGCGCCCGCCGATGTGGGTCATGTCGTCATGGGGCAGGTCATGCCGTCCCAGCCCGGGGACGCCTATCTGGCGCGCCTGGCCGGGGTGAATGCGGGCGTGCCGGTGTCCGCCCCCGCGCTGACGCTCAATCGCCTGTGCGGTTCGGGCATCCAGGCAATCATCTCCGCTGCGCAGATGCTGACCCTGGGCGAGACCGACTTCGCCGTCGCGGGCGGCGCGGAATCGATGTCGAGGGCACCCCATTATGTGACGACCGCCCGCTTCGGCCAGAAGATGGGTGCGATCGAGATGCAGGACGGCCTGACCGGCGCGCTGACCGATCCGTTCGAAAAATATCATATGGGCATGACCGCCGAGAATTTGGCGGAACGCAACAAGGTGAGCCGCGCCGCTCAGGACGCGCTGGCGGCCGAAAGCCACCGCCGCGCTGCCGCCGCCATCGCGGACGGGCGCTTCAAGGAACAGATCGTGCCGGTGGAGATCAGAACGCGCAAGGGCGTCGTTCCCTTCGACACGGACGAACATGTGAAGGGCGACACCACGGCGGAATCGCTCGGCAGCCTGAAGCCGGTTTTCCGCAAGGATGGTTCCGTCACCGCCGGCAATGCGTCGGGCATCAACGACGGCGCCGCCGCGCTGGTGCTGGCGACCGCTTCGGCCGCGCAGGCGAAGGGATTGAGACCCCGCGCCCGTGTCGTTGCATGGGGGCATGCCGGTGTCGAGCCATCGCTGATGGGGCTCGGCCCGGTCGCCGCGGTGCCGATCGCCTTGAAGCGCGCGGGCCTGACGCTCGACCAAATCGACGTGGTCGAGGCGAACGAAGCCTTCGCCTCGCAGACCTTCGCCGTCATGCACGAACTGGGCCTCGATCCGGCGAAGACCAACCCAAATGGCTCGGGCATCTCGCTCGGCCACCCGGTTGGCGCGACCGGGGCGATCATAACCGTCAAGCTGCTGCACGAGCTGGAACGTATCGCCGGGCGCTACGGCCTTGCCACGATGTGCATCGGCGGCGGGCAGGGCATCGCCCTGATCGTCGAGCGGCTGTAGGGCAGAGAAGAAGGGGAGGCGCGCATGCTTAAATCCGTCCTGATCGCCAATCGCGGCGAAATCGCCTGCCGGGTCATCAAGACCGCGCGGCGCCTGGGTATCCGCACGGTCGCCGTCTATTCGGACGCCGACGCCAATGCGCTCCATGTCCGCTCGGCCGACGAAGCGGTGCACATCGGCCCCTCGCCGGTGCGCGAATCCTATCTGGTGGGTGAGAAGATCATCGCGGCGGCCAAGGCGACGGGCGCCGAGGCGATCCATCCGGGCTATGGCTTCCTCTCCGAAAATGCCGAGTTCGCCGCGGCCGTGCAGGCCGCCGGGCTGATCTGGGTCGGCCCCAATCCGGCCTCCATCACCGCCATGGGGCTCAAGGACGCGGCCAAGAAGCTGATGCAGGATGCCGGGGTGCCTACCACGCCCGGCTATCTGGGCGAGGATCAGAGCCCCGAGCGGTTGAAGGCCGAGGCTGACCGGATCGGTTATCCCGTGCTTATCAAGGCGGTTGCGGGCGGCGGCGGCAAGGGCATGCGCAAGGTCGACAGCGACGCCGATTTCGCCGACGCGCTCCTGTCCTGCCAGCGCGAGGCGATTTCCAGCTTCGGCAACGATGTCGTGCTGCTGGAGAAGTGGGTGACGAACCCGCGTCATATCGAGGTGCAGGTGTTCGGCGACAGCCACGGCAATGTCGTCCATCTGTTCGAACGCGACTGTTCGCTCCAGCGTCGTCACCAGAAGGTGATCGAGGAAGCGCCGGCGCCGGGCATGGACCCCGAAACGCGCGCGGCGGTGTGCCAGGCGGCGGTCAATGCGGCGAAGGCCGTGGACTATGTCGGGGCGGGCACGATCGAATTCATCGCCGACGGCAGCGAGGGGCTGAAGGCCGACCGCATCTGGTTCATGGAAATGAACACGCGGTTGCAGGTCGAGCATCCGGTGACGGAAGCGATTACGGGCCAGGATCTGGTCGAATGGCAGCTGCGCGTCGCGAGCGGAGAGCCGATCCCGGTGAAACAGGAAGATCTGTCGATCAACGGCTGGGCGATGGAAACGCGCCTTTATGCCGAAGACCCGGCCAAGGGATTCCTGCCGTCCATCGGCAAGCTGGACATGTTCGAACTGGGCGGCGAGGTGCCGGGCCTGCGCATCGATACGGGCGTGATGCAGGGCGCGGAAATCTCCCCCTTCTACGATCCGATGATCGCCAAGGTCATTGCCCATGGCGCGACCCGCGACGAAGCGCGGGAGCGGCTGGCCGAGGCGCTGGACGATAGCGCGGTCTGGCCGCTCAAGACCAATGCGGGCTTTCTCGTCAAGGCGCTGACCCATCCCGATTTCGCCGCTGCGCGGCTCGATACTGGCCTTATCGGCCGGGAAGGCGACGCGCTGCTGCCGCCCGCGCATCCGAGCGACGAAGCGCTGGCCGGCGCCGCCGCTGCGCTGACGCGGGGGGGCAAGCTGGCGGGCTTCCGCCTCAATGCTCCCATACGCGCGACCGGCACCTTCCTGCTGGAAGGCGAGGCGGTGACGATCAGCTTCGACCCCCGTGAAGGGGCCGAGGAACCCGCCGAGGACGTGCTGGTCGCCGAGGGCGGCCAGGTCTGGCGCCTAGCGCCCTGGCGCGCGGGCGGGTCGGGTGGCGCGGATGCGTCCGACGGCGCGATCCTTTCGCCCATGCCCGGCCGCATCATCGTCGTGTCGGTCGCGGCCGGTGAGTCCGTGACCAAGGGGCAGAAGCTGCTGACGCTGGAAGCGATGAAGATGGAGCATAGCCTGACCGCGCCGTTCGACGGCACGATCGCCGAACTCAACGCCAGCGAAGGCGGGCAGGTGAGCGAGGGCGCGCTACTGGTGAAGATCGAGAAGGCGGCATAGCGGGCCGCTTTCTTCGTCCGGTTCGAGCTTGTCGAGGACCGGATGCGCAGGTTTCTCGACAAGCTCGAACCGGACGATTTCAAAGGACAGGATATGGCAGGCAGGTTTTTCGACCAGTGGGTGATCGGCGAGACGCTGACCCATGAAATCCGCCGTACCGTCACCGAGACGGACAATCTCCTCTTCTCCACCATGACGCACAATCCCCAGCCGCTGCATATCGACCTGGAGGCGGCGAAGGCGAGCGAGTTCGGCCAGATCCTCGTCAACGGCACCTTCACCTTCGCGTTGATGATCGGGCTTTCGGTGGGCGACACGACGCTGGGGACGCTGATCGCCAATCTGGGCTATGACAAGCTGGTCATGCCCAAGCCCGTCTTCATCGGTGACACGCTGCGCGGCGAGACGGAGATCATAGACCTCAAGCCCAGCAAGTCGCGCCCCGGCGCCGGGATCGTGACCTTCGCTCACCGTCTGCTCAACCAGCGCGACGAAGTGGTGTGCCAGTGCCTGCGCATGGCGCTCATCAAAGGCAGCGAAGCATGAAGCTGCGCTCGCTCCTTTTCGTTCCCGCCGACCGGCCGGAGCGTTTCGCCAAGGCGGCGGCGAGCGGCGCGGACGCGCTGATCCTGGACCTCGAGGATTCGGTCGCCGCTGAGAAGAAGGATGCGGGCCGCGCGGCGATCGCGGCGTGGCTGGCGGGGGATCGTGCTGGCGTCACCACCTTCGTGCGGGTCAATCCGCTCGACGGCGACCTGACCGACGCGGACCTCGCCGCCGTGCTGCCCGGCCGGCCCGACGGCCTGCTGCTTCCCAAGGCGGAGGGTGCGGCCAGCGTAACCACGCTGGTCGGCAAGCTGGGCGGCGCCGACCTTCCCGTCCTCCCGATCGCCACCGAAACCCCGGCGGCGATCTTCCAACTGGGAAGCTATGGCGCGGTCGCCTCGCATCTCGCGGGCCTGACATGGGGGGCGGAAGACCTGCCCGCCGCCATCGGCGCCGCCACCTCGCGCGAGGCGGACGGCAGCTACACCGCGCCCTACGAACTCGTGCGCAGCCTGACGCTGTTCGGCGCGCATGCAGCGGGCACGCAGGCGATCGAGACCGTCTTCCCCCGGATCGACGCTCCGCAAGCGCTCGCCGCTTATGTCGCGCGCGCGCGACGCGACGGTTTCACCGGCATGATGGCGATCCATCCGACGCAGGTCGCGACGATCAACGCTGGCTTCACCCCCACCGAGGCGGAGGTGGCGCATGCCCGTGCGGTGATCGATGCCTTCGCCACCAACCCGGGCGTCGGTGCATTGAAGCTGGACGGCAAGATGATCGATCGCCCACACCTGGTGCAGGCGCAACGCATAATCGCAAGGGTGGCATGATGAGCGATACCTATGACACGCTGAAATTCGAACGCGACGGCGCAGTCGCCGTCATCACGCTGCACCGGCCGCAGGCGGGCAATGCGATCGACGTCAACATGGCGCGCGACCTGATGCATGCGGCAATCCTGTGCGACCGGGACGCGGATATTCGCGCGGTGCTGCTACGATCGGAAGGCAAGCTGTTCTGTGCGGGCGGCGATATCGGCGGATTTTCGGGCGCGGGCGACAAGGCGGCCGACCTCGTTTCCGAAGAGACCGCCTATCTGCACGCGGCGGTCGCCCGGCTCGCGCGGATGGACAAGCCGGTCGTCACCGCGATCCAGGGTTTCGCGGCGGGCGCCGGTTTCAGCCTCGCCATGCTGGCCGACATCGCCATAGCGGGGGAGGCGGCGCAGTTCACGCTCGCTTATACCGGCATCGGGCTGACGCCGGACGGTGGCGCGAGCTGGCTGCTGCCCCGGCTTGTCGGATTGCGCAAGGCGCAGGAGATGATCCTGTTGAACAGCCGCCTGTCCGCCGCCGAAGCGCTGGCCGCCGGACTGGTGACGCAGGTGGTGGCCGATGCGGAACTGGACGGCACGGCGCGCGCCACCGCGCAGAAACTGGCCAATGGGCCGACCAAGGCGTTCGCGCGCAGCCGCGAACTGCTGCTCGCCGCCTATGGGGAGACGCTCGAAACCCATCTGGAACGGGAATCACGCGGCATCGTCAGTGCGTTGGCGAGCCGCGACGGCAAGGAAGGCGTTGCCGCCTTCCTCGACAAGCGCAAACCCGCTTTCACCGGCCAATCTTGACCCCGAATCTCACGAGGACCGACATGACCGCACTGGCGCAAACCACCATTCACGGCGGCATCGCGACCATCGTCATCGACTCGCCCCCCGTCAACGCGCTGGGCCTGGCCGTGCGCAAGGCCATCGTCGACAATGTGCGGGAACTGGGGGCGCGGACGGATGTCGACGCGATCGTGCTGCGCTGCGCGGGGCGCACCTTCTTTGCGGGCGCGGACATCACCGAGTTCGGCAAGCCATTCGAGGCGCCCGATTTCAACGAGGTCGTCGCCGCACTGGAGGACAGCCCGAAGATCGTCGTCGCGGCGATCCACGGCACCGTTTTGGGCGGGGGTCTGGAAGTAGCGCTGGGTGCGCACTATCGCATCGCGACGGACAGCGCGATGGCGGGCTTCCCGGAAATCGCACTTGGCCTGGTGCCCGGTGCTGGCGGCACACAGCGCGCGCCCCGCGTCATGGACGCGGGCGCGGCCTTCGCGCTCATCACCAGCGGCAAGCCGGTGGGGGCGAAGGAAGCGCTGTCAAATGGCCTGTTCGACCGGCTGACGAGCGGTGATCTTGCCCTCGACGCCGTCGCCTATGCGCGCGAGCTCGCCGATGCGGGCGCGCCGCTGCGCCGGCTGAAGGATGAAGCGCCCAAGGTTTCGGACGCCGACGCGCTTACCGCCGCCATCGCCAGCGCGAAGGCGTCCAAGTCGCTCGCCACGCAGGGTTGCGCGCAGGCGGTGGAGCTGGCGCTGACAACAGCTTTCGAGGAAGGCCTCGTCAAGGAGCGGGAGATTTTCGATCGGCTGATGGGCGGCGCGGAATCGCGGGCGTTGCGCCACCTCTTCTTCGCCGAGCGCGAGGCCGGCAAGCTGGTAGGGATAGCCAGAGACACGCCGGTCGGCACGATCGCGGCGGCGGGGGTCGTCGGCGCAGGTACGATGGGCGGCGGCATCGCCATGAACTTCCTCGACGTCGGCATTCCGGTGACGCTGGTGGAAGTGAAGCAGGACGCCCTCGATCGCGGCGTCGCGACCATCCGCAAGAATTATGAGGCAACCGCGAAAAAAGGCCGGATGACGCAGGAGCAGGTGGAACAGCGCATGGCTCTGTTAAACCCGACGCTCGATTTCGATGCGCTCGGCAGCACCGATCTCGTCATCGAAGCGGCTTTCGAGAGCATGGCGGTGAAGCGGGATATTTTCGGCCGTCTGGACGCGATCATGAAACCGGGCGCGCTGCTGGCCAGCAACACCAGCTTTCTCGACATCGACGCGATCGCGGCAGCGACGCAGCGGCCGCAGGATGTCCTGGGCCTGCATTTCTTCTCGCCGGCCAACGTGATGAAGCTGCTGGAGGTGGTGCGCGGCGCCAAGACGTCCGATGGCGCGCTGACGACTGCGATGGCGCTGGCGAAGAAGCTGGGCAAGACGGCGGTGGTCAGCCGCGTCTGCCACGGCTTCATCGCCAACCGCATCATGGACGTGCGCCGCGTCGAGGCGGAGAAGCTGCTGCTTCAAGGCGGCAGCGTGGCGGAGATCGACAAGGCGCTCACCGACTATGGCTTCCCGATGGGGCAGTTCCAGATGTTCGACCTTGTCGGACTCGACGTCATGGGCCGGGACAGTGAAGAACGCACGCTGATGGGCGATTTCGTCGCGGCGGGCCGCCTGGGTCAGAAGAGCGGCGGGGGCTATTATGACTATGACGACCAGCGCAAGCCGTCCGTTTCGGCGGCCGCGCAGGAAATCATTGCCGGCTTCGCAGCCCACGCGGGCGTGGAGAAAAAGGCGCTGGGCGAGGGCGAGCTGCTCAAGCGGCTGCTCTATCCGGTGGTCAATGAAGGCGCGCGGCTGATTGAGGAAGGCATCGTCCAGCGCGCGTCCGACATCGACGTCGCGGTGGTCGCCGGCTATGGCTGGCCCGCCGCGACCGGCGGCCCGATCCGGTGGGGCGAGGAACAGGGACTCGCCGGGATCGTCGCCTATCTCGACGCGCAGGCCTTCCCGGTGTCGGGCGAGCTGCGTGAGGCGGCGGAAGAAGGCCGGGCGCTGGGGGCATCACGGATACTCTAGGACGCGCGGCGACGCCTGACCTTCGCTACCAGCGCACGCTTGCCCCTCAGCCCCAGTTCCATGCTCAGATCACGCCCCAGGTGAAATAAGCGTTGAAGCCGTCCGACGGGGTGAAGCCGGCGGCCATGGCGGGGAAGGCATGGGCGGTGATCTCCTCGGGCGTCCAGCCATGGTCGCGATGGACGCTCTTCACCGGATAACCTTGTCCGGCGAGGAAAATTTCGTTGCCGCGCACGATGAAGGCCTGTCCGGTCACGTCCTTCGCCGCGTCGGAAGCGAGCGCGACCGTCACCCGTGCGGGCTGCTCGGGCGTCAGTTTGTCCAGGATCGCCTGATGCGCCGGGCCGCGCACCTGCCCCTGCACCATGCGCGTCTGGGCGAAGGGGGCCATGCAGTTGGAGCGCACGCCATACGGCTTCATATCGAGCGCGATGGCCTTCGACAGGCCCAGGATCGCGGCCTTCGCCGTGCAATAGGGGACCTGGTTGAAATGACCCATCAGGCCCGATGTGCTGGTGGTGTGGACGAAGACGCCGCCATTCTGTGCCTTGAAATGCGGCGCGGCGGCGCGGCTGACGAAGAAGGAGCCGTCGACATGGGTGCTAACGATGGAGCGATATTCCTCGATCTCCATCTCCCAGAAGGGCCCCCAGCGGACATTGCCGGCATTGTTGACGACGATGTCGATCCGCCCGAAATGGTCGAGCGCGGCTCCCACGATATGTTGGGCGGAGGCCCATTCGGATACGCTGTCGGCGGAGATCACGGCTTCGCCGCCCGCGTCGCGGATCATCCGCGCCGTCTCCTCGGCCGGGCCGGTGGAGCTGCCCTCGCCGATCACCGACCCGCCCAGATCGTTGACGACGACCTTCGCGCCTTTGGCCGCGAACAGCAGAGCCGTCGCCCGCCCGATTCCGCCGCCCGCACCTGTCACAAGCGCCACCTTGCCTTCGAACATCCCGTCCTCCAATTTTATGCTGTCAGATATGCGTCGGCCGCGGCACCGCCTTCGCGCCGAGGAAATGGACCGCCGCAGTCGCGGGCGCGCGCGCCGCGCTGCCCGCGCAGTCGCCGCGCGAGTGTGCCGCCTATGCCGGACGCCGCGCCGGTGATAGCATAGGTGCCCATGGGCTCTCCTCTCGGGACGCTCTTGTGTCTCGCCCCTGCCGGCGATCATATGAGGAGTTGACCTTCACCGTCCAGAAAGATTAGCGAATTCCTACATAGGAATAAGGGAATGGGCGAGGATGGCTGACGGGATCGGCTGGGACTATGTCATCGTCGGCGCGGGATCGGCCGGCTGCGTGCTCGCCAACCGGCTCTCGGCGGACGGATCGCGCGTGCTGCTGCTGGAAGCCGGCGGGCAGGACCGCAACCGCTTCTTCCACATACCCGCGGGCTTCGTGAAGATATTGGGCCGGCCCGACAGCGACTGGGGCCATGTCTCGCAGCCCGAGCCGGGGCTGGGCGGCCGCACCCTGCCGCATTTCAAGGGCAAGGTGCTGGGCGGATCCAGCTCGATCAATGGGCTCATCTATGTGCGCGGGCATCGCGCCGATTTCGATGGCTGGGCGCAGGCGGGCTGTAGCGGATGGGACTGGGATTCGGTCTTTCCCTATTATCTGCGGTCGGAGGACTTCGGCGATGCCGCCGGCCCCAACCACGCCAAGGGCGGGCCGCTCGGCGTCGAGCGATCGCCCTATCGCGCGCCGGCGTTGGAGCGTTTCATCGCGGCATCGGTGGAGGCGGGGCTGCCCGCGACCGACGATTACAACCTGCCCGATCCCGAAGGCCTCGCAATCGCCTATTCGACGCTGCGGCGGGGGAGGCGGTGCAGCACGGCGACGGCGTTCCTGCGTCCGGCGCTCGGCCGCGCCAACCTGCGGCTCGAAACCCACGCCTTCGTCGAGCGCATCCTGTTAGAGGGCAAGCGCGCCGTCGGCGTCGTCTGGCGGCAGGGGGGCAAGCGCCATGAAAGCCGCGCGGGCGAGGTGATCCTCGCGGCGGGCGCGCTCAAATCGCCGCAGCTGCTCGAACTGTCAGGCGTTGGGCAGGGCGAGCGGCTTCAGCAACTCGGTATCCCCGTGCTCCACGACCTGCCGGGCGTGGGCGAGAACCTGCAGGACCATGTCGCGCTCTCCGTCGCCTATCGCTTGCGCAACATCGCCTCAGGGAACCAGGATGCGCAGGGCTGGCGGCTGCTGCGGGAGATCGCGAAATTCTATCTGTTCCGCTCCGGCGTGCTGACGATGACGCCGGGCATGGTGTCGGGCTTCGCCTATGTGCGGCGCGCCGCCGCCTCGCCCGACCTGCAATTCATGGCGCGTCCGTTCAGCAGCGACCCCAAGAGCCGCACCTTCAAGCCAGAGGACCAGCCGGGCATGAGCGTCGCGCTCTGCCCCTGCCGCCCGCGCAGCCGGGGCCGGACCCATGCCGTTAGCCCCGATCCGGCGGCCAATCCTGAATTTCTCGTCAACTTCCTGACCGACCCGGAAGACATGCATGTCATCGTCGAGGGGGTGAAACTGACCCGCAGGATCATGGAACAGCCCGCCATCGCCGACGTGGTGGTAGGCGAGACTGCGCCGGGGCCGGAGCTCGCCGACGATGCCGCGCTGGAGGCCTATGTCCGGCGCGCGGCGTTCAGCGCCTATCACATCGCGGGCAGCTGCCGCATGGGCACAGATCCGACGGCGGTGGTCGATCCGCGCCTGCGTGTTCATGGCCTCGACGGGCTGCGCGTGGTCGACGCCTCGGTGATGCCGTCGCTGCCGTCCGCCAACACCAATGCGCCCACGATCATGATCGCGGAAAAGGCCGCCGACATGATCAGCGAGGATCGCGCCCGTTCCTGACCCTATCGGAGGAGAAGTCCATGATCGACGATAGCGACGTCGCCGCCCGCCTCGAATATCTGGAGGATCGCGCCGCCATCACCGATCTGGTGGGGGCCTACGCCCTCCATGTCGCGGCGGCCGATTATAGCCGGCTCGCCGACCTGTTTACTATCGACGGCATTTTTCGCGCGGGCACGAACGTCGTCGCGGGGCGCGAGGTGCTGCGCGACTTCTTCAGTCGCTCGCTCGTACCGGGCAAGACGGTGCCGATCACCGGCAACCTGTCGCTCGCCATCGACAACGATGAGGCGCGCTGCGCCTGCCTGATGGCGACAACCTATCATAGCGGCAAGGCGGGCGGCTTTTGCGGCCGCTATGACGATGTGATCCGGCGGGAGGATGGCGCGTGGAAATTCTTCAGCCGCCATTTCACCTTCTATCACGGCAAGCCGCAGGAGGCCTGAGATGCGCGAAGGCACGGAAAGCCTGGCCGCCGCCGTCGAGCGGCTGGTCGCGATTGAGGCGGTCAAGCTGCTGCGCGCGCGCTATTGCCGCTTCATCGACATGAAGCTGTGGGACGATCTGCGTCCGCTATTGCACGAGGAGATCAGCCTCGATCTCTCCTCCTCCAATGGCAAGCCGCCGATCGTCGGGCGCGACGCCTTCATAGACTATGTCGGCGGCCGTTTCGTCGACGAACCCAGTCTGCACCTCAATTTTCTGCCGGAGATCGAGATTCTGTCTCCCGACAGCGCGACCGCTATCTGGGCGCAGGAGCATTTCCTGTACCCTTTATGGGTGAAGGGCGAGAAGCACAGCCATGGCTATGGCTGGAGCGAGGACCGCTACGAGAAAGTGGACGGCGACTGGCAGGTGCGCAGCGTGCGGCTGTTGAAACCCTGGATCCTGTAGAAGACGTCGCTAGACCCGATCCGCTTCAGATTGCCGTGATTTCCGAGCCGGCAAATGTTTCCATCTGCCTCAAAATCACTTTAGGTCGTCCAGACAAGAAAAAGGGTGGCAGGCGGCAAAGCCCGCCACCCTTCCATCTTTAGAAGGTCCCGCCGACCGTCAGGCCGAATTCGCGCGGCGCTCCCTCGAAGGAGGGATTGATCGTCAATCCCAGCGGAGCGAATGCTGTGTTGAAGTTGTAATATTTCTCATTGAACACATTCTTGCCCCAGAACGCCACGTTCAACCCGTTCTTGAAATTGAGGCCGAGGCGCGCGTTGACGACGCTTCGGTTGTCCAGGCGCACGAGGGACGCGAAAATCGGGTTCGCGTTGGCGAATTGCGCATCGGTGTAACCATAGGTCACGCTGGCCGAATATGTGCCGTAAGATACAGGAACGTCATAGGTCGCCGTCGCAGAAACTTTCCACTTCGGTGACAGCACCGGAATGAAGTGCGCCGGATCGGATTCCTTCACCTTGGTGTAGCTGCCCGACGCATCCAGAGTGAGCTGTCCGAGCTTCAGCGTCGATTCGACTTCGACACCGTCGACCTGTGTCGTGCCGGGCAGGTTGGCGATGAATGTCGTTGTCAGGCCCGGGCTGAGCGTGAGCGGCACGATGGTGGACTGCTGCTGATCCTTTACCCAGCTATGATAATAGTCGATGTTGAATTTCAGCTTGCGATCGAGGAACAGGCTCTTGAGGCCGATTTCCACGTCTGTGAGGGTTTCCGGCGTGAAAGCGGCGGAGGAATCAAAGCCGATCGTGCCGTCAAACGGATTTACGGCCGCCGCATCAAAACCGTAACCACGCGCCTGCTGGCCGCCGGAACGCGATGCCCGGCCTGATTTGACATAGACCAGTACATCCTGCGAGACCTTGTAGTCTAGGCCGACCGCCCAGGATTCGAAAGAAGTCTTGGCGTTGCGCGACAGAGTGCAATCGGTAGGGCTGCGGACCACCAAGCCTTCCTGCGGCGGCTTGAAGGGGCAGAAATTGTTCAGTCGACTGTTATTGTCGATCCCCTTGCTATCCCACGTGTAGCGGGCGCCGAGAGTCGCGCTCAGTCTGTCGGTGATGTCGAACACCAGATGGCTGAAGACCGATTTGCTCTTATTGCGTGCGTTGCTGGCCGACACGCGATAGTCCAGCCCGTAGAAGGCAAAGGAATCGGTGCGCTCGCTGCCCTTTTCGTCGAACCAGAAGCCGCCGACCAGCCAGTGCAGACGGTCATCGATCGCGTCACCCGTCAGCTGAAGTTCGGCCGAATCCTGCTTCATGTCCATGGTATAGATATAGTCGAGCAGGAAGGCGTCTGAGCCGTCCACGTCGGAACGATGCTTCACGTCGACCTTGCGGTGCGCAAGGATCAGCTTGGCGACGGCCGCTCCCAGATCCCATTCCGCCGTGCCCGAGACGCCCCATTGGGAGACATTGGCAAAGGGGACGAGATGCGAGCGACCAACGCGAAAATCGCTGCCTTCCGGCGAGAAGGAAAAGCCCCGATTCGCCGGATTGAAGACGTTGCCGGAGAAAACATCGCCCAGGTTGTTGCGGGTCAGGATGCCGTTCGTGTTGTTCTTCGTATAGTCGGCCGCCAGCGTTAGTGTGAAGGCATTGCTGGGCTTGGCGACCAGGCTGCCGCGGACCGACTTGAAATTCTTGTCATTGGTATCGACGACCTGTCCGGTCGGCTTGGCGGCGACGCCGATCGACCCGCCATCGGTCACGATCGTCTTGGTCCAGCCATCCTGAATACGCGACGTCCCCGAGACGCGGATCGCCAATTTATCCTCGATGATCGGCAGGTTGACCCCCGCCTCAGCCGCCAGATAGTTGAATCTGCCGTAGCTGAGCGACACATAGCCGCCCGCTGGTGCCGAGGGATCAGCCTTTTTCGTGATGACTTTGAGCGCGCCACCCGTAGTGTTGCGGCCATAGAGCGTGCCCTGCGGTCCCTTCAGCACCTCGACGCGTTCGACGTCGAACAATTCTGTCAACTGGCCGTTGGCGCGGCCGAGGTAGATATCGTCGAAATAGACGCCAACAGATGGATCGACGGTTATCACGGTATCGGCCTGAACCTGACCGCGAATATTGATGACTGCCGAACTCGGTGCGCCAAACTGGTTGCCGAAGCTGAGGCTGGGCGTCGAGATTTCAAGGTCTCGCGAGTCGCGCATGCCCTTCTGCGTCAGCGCTGCGGCGGAGAAGGCGGTGATCGCGATCGGCACGTCCTGCATGTTTTCCGCGCGCCGCTGCGCCGTCACGATGATCTCGGCGATGCCCCTTTCCGCCTGTTCGATCGCCGACGGCGTCTCGGCTGCCTGTGCCGAACCGGCGGCGCCCGCCGAAAGCAGCGCGACAGCGGCGGTGGCGACAAATAAATGCCTCTTGTTCATAGCAATCCTCCCCACGCTCAAATATTCTTCTCTGGCCTGTAGACCCGGGGGTGCATAGGCCGACGACTTATGTGGAATTCGGAGGTGGGACCTTGTTCGTCGGCAGCATACGCACATGCTCTGCAAACACGCCACATGCGTGGGCAGGCTGCATGAACGATGGTGCGGCGACGGGCTCTCCTCTCCATTCCGCTTCGTATTTTTCGAAGCTATAGATATATTGATATAAGTCTTTTCGGCGTTTGAAAAGTTGATAATCGCTGAACCGTCAATGCGCCGGAGCGACAAGCCGTCCGCCGGCGGAGCGAGAGAGGGTGCATCATGAGATCGGTCGAACAGGCCCCCGGAGCAGCCGGCAAGGGGCCGGACATTGGCCCGGCGAGCGGGGCCTATCGCGTCTATCTCCTGTTCCTCTGCTGCTTCAGTTTCTTCGTCGCCGGCGTGGACCGGCAGGTCTTCGCGACCGTGATGCCCGCGCTCAAGGGCGAGTTCCAGCTGTCCGACACGATGCTGGGCCTGCTGTCGGGTCTGGGGTTCGGCTTGACCTACAGCCTCTGCTCGATTCCGGTGGGCCGACTGGTCGACCGGGGGAACCGAAAGCTGATTCTGTGCGGATGCATCACCGTCTGGAGCGTCATGACGCTGGCGTGCGGGGCTGCCGCCTCCGCCGCGCAATTGATGGTGGCGCGGCTGGGCGTCGGCGCGGGAGAGGCGGGGGTGAGCCCCGCCGCCGTGTCGATGATCGTCGATCTCTACGAGCCGCCCAGGCGCGCGCGGGCGGTGTCCTTCTATCCCATCGCCGGGGCGTTGGGTATGAGCGCTGCGCTCCCGGTCGGCGGCTACCTGGTCGCCGCCCATGGCTGGCGCGCCGCCTTTTACGCGCTCAGCCTGCCGGGCCTCCTGCTCGCGGCGGCGATCTATTTCACCTTTCGCGAGCCCCGGCGCGGCGCGCATGACGCGGGTGGAGCGGATACTGCCGGGGTGTCGCTGGGCGTCGCGGTTCGGTCCGTGCTGGGGCGGCCCGTCATCATGCTGCTGTTCCTGGCCGGGGGGCTGGGATCGATGGTGACGTCGATCGCCCACTGGCTGCCCAGCTTCTACCAGCGCTCGCATGGCATGGGGCTGGCGGAGCTGGGGGCGATCCTTGGCCCTATTGTCGGCGTCGCCAGTCTGGCGGGCATGTTCCTGGGCGGCTGGCTGGTGGATCGCGTCGGCGGGGAAGGGCGGATGCACCGCATCTTCTTCGTGCTCGCGCTGACTTCGTTGGCGCAGGCGCTGTTCGGCACGCTGATGATCACCATGGACAATCTCGCCCTGTCCTTCGTCTGCGCTGCGCTCTGGGGCGTCACCTCCACCTGCTGGGCGCCGGCGGGATTCGCGCTCAGCCAGTCGCTGGTGCGGCCTGGCATCAGGGGCACGTCGCTGGCGATCATGAACATCTTCAACAATGTCGTGGGCTATGGCCTCGGGCCATTGGTGATGGGCGCGCTCAGCGAAAGGATGAAGGGCGGCGCGGGCGTCGAGTCGCTCCGATGGTCGCTGGTCGCCGTGTCGGCCACACTGGGCGTGCTGATCGCGGCGATCTACGTCGTGAACGGTCTGTTGCAGCGCCGCCGGCAGCGCGCGACGCGGGCATAGCCGGCCGACGGCGGGTATCTCCGCCGCTGGCGATCGGCGCGCCGATATCGGGCTAGCCCAGGTCGGCGAACCGGCGCGCGGCGCTCCCCTCCATCATGTTTCATGTCAAACGTCGGCGCCCATCAGCGCGCCATAGACCTGTGCCTCGAACGCTTCGTCCGACAGCGAGACCATGGCGGCGAGCGCCTCGCCGAACCCTTCACCCACATAGGTGCGGAAGGGCGGGTCCGGATCGAGCATCACCTGCTCGACCACGCGCGCGACCTCGACGGCGGGCAGCGCCCGGTCGCGCATCGCCCTGGTCCGGGCGATCATGCGGGACGCCAGCACCTCGTAGCAGCTGCCCGTGCCGTCATCGACGACGCGATTGCGATCGAGGTCGCTCTCGACAGCGCCCATGCCGACGATCGCGACCTTCACCGCCGTCGGCCGCAATTCCATGCGCATCGCCATGGAGAAGGTTTCGAGCGCAGCCTTGCTGGCACAATAGAGGCCGACCATCGTCCGCCGTCTCCACCGGCCCCCACAGGCCAAGGCCGGCATTGTTGACGAGGATATCGACCGGTCCCGCTTCCGCAGCGCAGCACCGAGCCGGGGTCGGTCACATCGAGCCGCAGCTTTGCCGCGACGTCGAGATCCTTCAGTGTATCGACCTCCCGCCCGGTTGCGACGACGTCATGCCCCCGCCCGCTCAGATAGGCTGTGATGGCGCGCCCTATCCCGGAGTGCAGCCCGTGACGAGAACGCGCATCCTCTTTCATTCCTTCTCTTTCTTGCGACGGGGCTTCTTCGCCCTTTCCGGATTGAACAGGCCCTCGATCAGCCATTCGTGGCTCATCTTCGCGCAGCGCCGTGCCGCCAGCACCGCCAGCTCGTCGTCGGATTCGATCACCGCCTGCGCCAGCCGCAGCCGCTCGCACCGATAGGCGGCGAGCCTTTCGGGATGGCCGCGATACATGTCGCTTTCCCGGTGCACCATGGACGAGAGGTCCAGCAATATCTCGAGAAACAGCGACAGAGTGGCGCTGCCGGACAGATCGCCGAGCAGATGGTTGAACGCGCGCTCGCGCTGGAGGAAGCTCTGGAACTCCAGCTTTTCGCCAGCCTGTTCCTCCTCGGCCAGGAACTCGACGATGCGGGTGCGCGCCTGCTCGTCGTCCGACAGGGCGGCAAGCCGGGCGATCTCCACCCGAATAGGGCGCACCGCGTCGGCCAGCTGCCTGATGCCCACGTTGCGCGAGCGCAGATATTGGGAGACGATGTGCGTCACCACGTCCGTATCTGGCCGGCGGACGAAGAAGCCGCCCCCCACGCCCCGCCGCGCGAGCAGCAGTTGCTCCTGGATGACGAGCCCCGCCGCCTGCCGCAGTGTCGGCCGGCTGACATTGTAGCGCAGGATGAGGTCTTCCTCCGAACCCAGAAAGGCGCCATCGGCCAGCTGAAACACATCCTCCCTAATACGCTTCGCCACCTGGTCGACCGCCGAAGCGCGGGGGAGCTGCATCCGCTCGATCCTCTCCTGCCATCCCGCGCCGTCCATGTCGCTACTTTGGCCCTTCACGCCGCGCGTCGCCCGTTCAAGCGTCGATCCTCTTCCTTATGAAGATTAAGGTACAGAATTCAATGCGCAATGCATCCCGGCTGGCCGCCACGGCCCTCCGGGATGCCCGTAAATGCCCGAAGCGGCCTAGAAACGGTAGGTCGCCTCGAGCCCGTAAATGCCTGGTTCGCCATAGATGAAGGAGGTGTTGCCATTCGTCCCGCCCTGCGGCACGCCGCCAATCCTGTACAGCTTATCAGTCAGGTTGCGGCTCCAGAGCGAGAGGGTCAGCCCCGTCCCGCCGACCTTGGCGAGGTCGACCCGGCCGTTGAGCAGCGTATAGCCGCGGGCAAAGCCCTCATAGTGGGAACACGGTATTGGCGTCGAGCGCCACCCGCGCCGTCATATAGCCGGTCAGCGAGGTCGAAAGGGTGCCCACGTTGCCGGGCAGCTCATGCTCCCCGCGCAGGGTGGTGCCGCCGCTATGCTTGGGCACGCCCACGGCGTGACGCTGCGCGCCATGGACGTAACCGATGTTAGCTCGAATCTCGATGTCGCGGCCGACGGCCTTTAATGGGCATCGCCGGTAGAAGCGTCAGGAAGGCGCTGCGGACGAGTTCGATATAGGTTCCTTCGGATAGTTGGACCTAGGAGTCGTTCTGTAGGCGTTCATAACTTCTGCCAAAATGTTAAATAAATCTGCTTTATCGTCATTTAGTATATAATAGTAATATTACCTATATTGCTTGTTGAAGATTATACGCCGACTAGGGAACGATAAAATATTACCGTCACAGGTGTAATGAGTTAGCTTTAATATTTGGAAAAAGTGGATGCATAACTATCGTCTCTATTTTTTAGGTCAACCACATGGGCACATAGAAGGATTCGAACCCATATTCGCTTTGAGCGACGGCTTGGCGATGGAAGCCGCGAGCCGATTCAGAGGTCCGCTGCACCTTGAGCTCTATTGGAGAGCTCGAAAGGTCGGCGACATCGAGGCTGCTCGACGAGGGGGCCTTGATCAAGAAAAATAGCTCCTGAGCAAATGCGTAATCAGCCAATGAAATCAACCATGGATACGCACGTTCGAACTTGAAGCGATACTCAGCAGCAAGGAAAGATATAAATTTCAGCATGACTGAAATATCGAAAATAGATCAAATAAAATTTGTTAAGTATAATAATTTTCACCGAAGTCCGTGAATAGGCATAAACACGAACGTTGTGTTAGGTAGTTATAATATATGTGGAAATCGCGAGATCGAAAATAAATGGGATCTCGTTGTTTTAGATAGCGTTATAAAGGCTAGTAATATGAAGCGTTTTATAATCGGTAGCGTTACGATATTGAGTGCACTTGTATCCCAAGCCGCTTTCGCGGCGACGGAGACCACCGATATCGGCGCCAGTGCGAGCGTGTCGACGGTGTGCACGCTCGACGCCTCGGCTCTTACCTTTGGTGAAGTGGCAATCACCGGCGCCACGCCCGGCACCTCGACGATCGACGTGACCTGCACCGGCGGCGGCGCTTACACGGTCGGTCTGGGCAACGGCCTGCACAATGTCGCGGCCCAGCGCAATCTCGTAAGCGGCGCCAACATCCTGGCCTACGACCTCTTCAAAGAGGTAGGGCACACGACCCGCTGGGGTGATGCCGGCGCGGGACTGGTTTCCGGAACCGGCTCCGACGTGGAGCAGACCCTGACGGTATACGGACAGATCACGACCGGTCAAACCTTGGTGTCCGGTAACGGTACGCCGTACACCGACACTGTCCTCGTCACGCTCACCTACTGACGTGATCGACAGTGATGGTGATGGGGTGATGATGCGACTGAAACTGGTCGTGGCAGCGCTGATATCTTCGGCGTGCCTGTTCACCGGGGAGGCGCAGGCAGCCTCTCTGGAAATCACCCCGGTCGCCATCAATCTCGCTCGCGGCCAGAACGCCACGACGATCGAGGTCAAGAACCGCGGCGGCGCACCCGCCGCGGTTCAGATCCGCGCTTATGCCTGGACTCAGACGGGCGACGCGGATGTTCTGACGCCGACCGAGGACATCATTGTGTCACCCCCGATCTTCACCCTTTCGGAGGGTGTGTCGCAGACCATCCGGCTATTGTTGCGGGGCGGCGCAGGCGCTGCCGGCGAGCGGAGTTATCGCTTGCTGCTCGACGAAGTGCCGCCGGCCCATAAGTCGAACCAGCAGATTGTCATTGCAATGCGGGTATCGCTGCCGGTTATCGTCGCGCCGGCGGCGCCGGCGCCCCAGGCGTTGCAGTGGCAGGCGGTTCGTGGCCCGGAGAACCAGATTCTGCTGTCCGCCATCAACGGTGGGAATAGCTATGATGCCGTTCGCGCCATCACCGCGACCCTGCCCGACGGCACGCATCTCCATGCGACTCTCCGCGGTGAGAACGCGTATGTCCTGTCTGGTGCACAGCGCCAGTGGGTTGTCCAGGGTGGCCGCGTACCGTCGGGGCCGCTCCGGCTGAGCGTTACAACTCGCGCTGGCAAGAGTGAGCAAACCCTCGTCCTGGCGCCTTGATCCGTGGTTTCAGCGCCGCCGCGCTCTTGGCGTCGCTGTTGGCGGCGGGCGGCGCGTCGGCCGCTGAACGCCAGTTGGTGCTGGAGGTGGTCATGAACGGTCGGGCCACGGGCCGGGTGGGTGAGTTCATCGATCGCGACGGCGCGCTTTATGCCAGACCCGCCGAACTGCACGAACTCGGCTTCATCCTGCCGCTTGGCTCGGCGGACGGGCCCAGTCTAATCCCACTCTCGTCGCTGCCGAATGTCCGTGCGGAGCTGAACGAGGCGAGACAGCTACTGGTTGTGGTCGCTGGCGACGCTGCCTTGCGCCCGGCCGAACTGGGCGGTGGAACCGCGGCCCGCCTGACTCCGCTGTCGATCTCCGGATACGGTGCCTTACTCAACTATGATCTTGCGGCCACGGTCGCCGGTGGACGCCCTACGGGCGGAGCTTTGCTCGATCTGCGCGCCTTCAGCCCTTATGGCGGGCTGCAGATTTCCGGTCTCGTCAACATCACGCCGTCTCCCGGTCAAAAACATTTCGTGCGTCTGGATACGACCTTCACCCGCTCCCAATCGGACCAGCTACGCCGGTGGCGGCTTGGCGATGTGGTGACCGGGGCTTTGCCATGGAGCCGGGCGGTGCGACTGGGGGGTGGTCAGGTGGCCAGCGACTTCGCCATGCGCCCCGATCTGGTGACCTATCCCTTGCCGGTGATCAGTGCCTCCACCGCCGTGCCTTCCACCGTCAACGTGCTTGTGAACGGCGTCCAACAACTCAGCGCGCCCGTCCAGCCCGGTCCGTTCGCTATACGGACCTTGCCCGTCGTGACGGGGGCCGGCGAAGTGGCGGTGACGGTGCTGGATGTGCTCGGCCGGCAGACGCTCATCACGCTCCCATTCTATGCCAGTTCCGCGCTCCTGAAACCGGGGCTCGCCAGCTATTCTCTCGAGATCGGCTCGGTCCGCCAGGATTATGGCCAGAGCAGCGACCGATATTCGGGCTGGGCTGCGAATGTGTCCGGACGCTACGGCGTAACCGATTGGCTGACTCTCGAAAGCCATGGTGAGGCGACGAAAGGATTGGGGCTGTTCGGTGCCGGCGCGGCCATGCTGGCGGGCACGCTCGGCATCGTCAACATCGCGGCGGCCGGGAGCATCGGCGGGGGGAGATATTCGCGGCACGCGAACGGCGCCATGGTCTCGGCGGGCTTCCAACGAGTTTCACGCAGGCTCAGCGTCAGCGTGAATGCTACCTATGCCACGATCGGATATCGCGACATCGCCGCCGAACATGGTTCGCCGATGCCAAAAACGACGCTGAATGCCAGTCTCGCCTATCAGTTCGACGGATTGGGAAATTTCGGCGTCACCTATAATAGCCGCATATCAAGGGCACAGCCATCAAGGCCTCCCCAGGGGCAGGTCTTTGACGGCATGTTCACCAATCCCCATGTCGAACTGATCACCGCAAGCTACAGCGTTCCGCTGGGACACCGTGCCAATTTATATGTCACCGGTTTCAAGGACCTCCGCAAGAAGGCCGTGTACGGGGTGGGTGTCGGGATTAGTCTTGCGCTCGGCGGCTCCGTTTATGGATCGGTCGAGGCCTCGGTCGACGGCGGCCGTTCCACCGCATCGGTGAATATTGCCAAATCGGCCCAGCAACAGAACGACTTTGGGTACCGGCTACGCGAGTCGCAAGGCGCCGCGCCGCGTCGCTCGGCCGAAGGGGAATATTTCAGTCGCTGGGGCCGCTTGTCTGCTGGGGTGGACCAGTCGTCGGGGGAGATCGCCGCGCGCGCGGGCGCACGCGGTTCGCTTGCCTGGGCGGGCGGTCAACTGTTCGCCGGCGATCAGATTCAGGACAGTTTTGCGGTGGTGAGCACCGGAGACGTCTCGGGCATTCCGGTGCTGTATCAGAACCGCCCCGCAGGCAGCACCGACGCGCATGGCAAGCTCTTGATCCCTTGGCTGCAATCCTACGAGGACAATCGGCTCGCGATCGATACGACCCGATTGCCGCCGGATATCGAGGTCGGACAAACCTCGCTTTTGGTGCGTCCTCCCGATCGATCCGGCGTGATGATCGATTTTCACATCCGAAGAGTGAACGCTGCGCTGCTCACGCTGCACGACCGGGAAGGCAATCCCATCCCCCTCGGCGCGGTTGCGAAGGTGAAAGGCGCGGAGGATCAGCCGGTGGGTTATGATGGCAAGGCCTATGTAACGGGGTTGAAGCCGACCAACCAGGTGGAGATGATCTTGCCGGACGGCACGGGCTGTCGCGTACAATTCGATTACAAGCCGATACCGGGCGAGATCCCGCTTATCGGCCCGCTGGTCTGCCAATGACCTTCGGGGGCCGGATACGGCGCACGTGGTTGCCGTTGGTGGTTCTGGGATCGTGCGTAGCGCTGTCCTCGACAGCCGCCGAAGCAGTGGGCGGGGCGCACTGCACACTTTCGTCCACCGCGCTCGCTTTCGGACAATATCTGCCATCCCGGGGGACGCCGTCCGATTTCACCGCGACGATCAATGTGAGCTGTACGGCTTCGGGCACCGCGCCTGTTCCGATCCTCGGAACGGTGACCCTGTTGGGCTCGGGCGGTCTGTCGGACCGCGAACTCACCGACGGGCCAAACCGCTTGCGCTATCAGCTATTTCTCGATCCCGCGCGGACCATTCTCTGGGGCGAAGGTAGCGGAGCCGGCGGCGCGAAATCTATTGCCGGGGTCGTCGGGCCAACCACGCCTTT
>Ga0070669_100000135_pt1 | contig 66559 bp, 64 predicted proteins | sample KBSS53metaG_FD_64680 | JGI IMG/M metagenome (GOLD analysis project Ga0070669, IMG submission 64680) | Switchgrass rhizosphere microbial communities from Kellogg Biological Station, Michigan, USA - KBS S5-3 metaG | ecosystem: Host-associated > Plants > Roots > Rhizosphere > Soil ...
AAAGAACCGGTCTTGGGTCGAGCCCGGGACCATGCTGATTTGGGAACCTGATGACCGACCTCGACGCCTTTATCACCGGTCTGCCCAAGGCCGAGCTTCACCTCCACATCGAAGGCAGCCTCGAGCCCGAACTGATGTTCGCGCTCGCCGAGCGCAACGCAATCGCCATTCCGTACAACAGCGTCGAGGAGGTGCGCGCTGCCTACGCCTTCTCGAACCTTCAGGACTTCCTCGACATCTACTATGCCGGCGCCGCCGTGCTGCGGACCGAGCAGGACTTCCACGACCTTGCCATGGCCTACTTCGCCCGCGCCGCGGCGGATGGCGTGATCCATGCCGAGATCATGTTCGACCCCCAGACGCACACCGAGCGGGGCATCGCCTTTGCTACCGTGATCCAAGGTCTGCTCTCGGCGATGGCGCGGGCCGAGGCCGAATACGCGATGACCATGCGGCTGATCCTCTGCTTCCTGCGCCACCTGCCGGAAGAGGCGGCGTTCGCCACGCTGGCCGAGGCGGAGCCCTGGCTCGACCGGATCGCCGCCGTGGGCCTGGATAGCTCCGAAGTCGGCCACCCTCCGGCCAAGTTCGCGCGCGCATTTGCCGCGGCGCGCGAGAAAGGGCTCAAGATCACCGCTCATGCCGGCGAGGAGGGGCCACCCGCTTACGTCTGGGAAGCACTCGATGTGATCCACACCGACCGCATCGACCACGGCAACCGCGCCATGGAGGATCCAGCGCTCGTCGATCGCCTCGCGCGCGAACAGATGACGCTGACTGTCTGCCCGCTTTCCAACCTCAAGCTTTGCGTCGTCGATGACCTTGCGCACCACCCGATCGACCGAATGCTGAGCGCCGGTCTCGCAGCGACGCTCAATTCCGACGATCCGGCCTACTTCGGGGGCTACGTGGCGGACAATTATCGCGCCGTCGCCGCTGCCAGGGGCTTGGGCAAGGCCGAACTGGCGACGCTGGCGCGCAACAGTGTCACCGGGGCGTTCCTGCCCCCTGAGATCGTTGCCAAGCATCTCGAAACGCTCGACGCCTACCTCGCGGAAAACGGGTGAACCAGCGCTCGCGTCGACAGGTGGCTTACTCCCCGCCGGCGCTGCCCGAGCCGGGCTGGGGCTGGCCCTGCGTGGAAGGTGCCGAAGTCTCGATACCCATGCACAAGTACTTGACTTCCATGTAGTCCTCGAGCCCGTACTTCGAGCCTTCGCGGCCCAGGCCTGACTGCTTGACGCCGCCGAACGGAGCGACCTCGGTCGAGATCAGGCCGGTATTGATGCCCACCATGCCCGCTTCCAGCGCCTCGGCGACACGCCAGACCCGGCTGATGTCCCGGGCGTAGAAATAGCTGGCCAAGCCGAACTCGGTATCGTTGGCGAGGCGGATGGCCTCGGCCTCGTCGGTGAAGCGGATCACGCCGGCAAGCGGCCCGAAGGTCTCCTCCTTGGCAAGCTTCATGTCGGCCTTCACCCCGGCGATGACGGTCGGCTCGAAATAAGTGAGCCCCAGGTCCGATCGCTTGCCGCCGACCAGCACCTTGGCGCCGCCGGCAAGCGCGTCCTCGAGGTGTTCCTCGACCTTGTCGACTGCCTTGGCGTCGATCAGCGGGCCCACTTGCGTGCCATCGTCCATCGCGTAGCCGACCTTCATCGCCTTCACGCGATCAGCCAGCTTGCCGACGAACGCGTCGTAGACGCCGTCCTGCACGTAGAAGCGATTGGTACAAACGCAGGTCTGGCCGCCGTTGCGGAACTTGGAGATCATCGCGCCTTCGATGGCGGCGTCGACATCGGCATCATCGAACACCAGGAACGGCGCGTTGCCGCCCAGTTCCATCGAGCATTTCTTGATCGTCTCGGCCGATTCCCGCAGCAGCTGGCGGCCGATCTCGGTCGATCCGGTGAAGGTGATCTTGGCGACCTTGGGATTGCCGGTCAGCTCGCCGCCGATCTCGGCGGCGCTGCCGGTCACGACGTTGACCACGCCCTTGGGTATGCCCGCCATCTCGCACAGCAACGCGATCGCCAGGGCTGAGAAGGGCGTCTGCGAGGCCGGCTTGATCACCATCGTGCAGCCCGCGGCAAGCGCCGGGCCGAGCTTGCGCGTGATCATCGCATTGGGGAAGTTCCAGGGCGTGATCGCGCCGACCACGCCGATGCTCTGCTTGATGACGACGATGCGACGGTCGGCGGCATGGCCGGGGATCACGTCGCCGTATGCTCGCTTGCCCTCCTCGGCGAACCACTCGATGAAGCCGGCGCCATAGACGATCTCGCCCTTGCCCTCTGAAAACGGCTTGCCCTGCTCGCGGCTGAGCAGTTCGCCGAGGTCATCCTGATGCTCGATCATCAGGTCGAACAGACGCCGCATCAACTTCGCGCGCTCGCCCGCGGTCTTCGCGCGCCAGGCGGGCAGCGCGGCTTGCGCCGCGTCGATCGCGCGGGCCGTCTCGGCCGCCCCCATCTTCGGTGCGGTGCCGAGCACTTTGCCGGTACCGGGATCGGTTACCTCGAAAGTGGCGCCGGAATCCGCGTCGACCCACGCGCCGTCGATGTAGCACTGCGGCTTCAGGAAATCGGTGTAGGCCATGTGGACGGCATCCTCGTCGCTCTTTGGGCGTGGCGGGTCCGCGTGCAGCGGCCGGTCCGGTCGGACGGGGGTGGAATAAGCATCGGCAAGGCTCGTTGCAACCGCGGCCTGACGAGGCTTTCCAGACCTTCCGCCAGACGGGCAAACGCGGCGGCGAGTGTGCCCGGTTCGAGGTGGGGCCTGCCCTTTCCTCCCTAAAATTGTGCGCCGCCGCATGCGCCCCGTTGACTTGCCCGCGTGGCACGTCATGTCTCTCCCTCGATGAACCTGACGCTCACCTCCGTCCTCCTCGGCATCGTCGAGGGCCTCACCGAATTCCTTCCCGTCTCCTCCACCGGCCACCTGATCCTGGCGACGCAGCTGTTCGGGTACGATGCGGACACATGGAAGACGTTCAACATCGTCATCCAGCTTGGCGCCATCCTGGCCGTCGTCGTGCAGTTCTGGCGCACGTTCTGGGCGGTCGGGTCCGGGCTGCTCAGGTTCAATCCCACCAGCTTGCGCTTCGTTCGCAACGTCCTGCTGGCGTTCTTGCCCTCGGCGGTCCTCGGCGTGCTGCTGAAGCACCAGATCGAAGGGCTGCTGGGCTCGCCGCTCGTGGTGGCATGGGCGCTGATCATCGGCGGCATCGCCATCCTGGTGGTGGAGCGGATCGCCAAGCAGGGTCCGCTGACCGGCGTCGCCGAACTGCCCGTGAGCCAGTGCCTGGGCGTCGGCCTCGCGCAGTGCATTGCCATGGTGCCCGGTGTCAGCCGGTCCGGCGCGACCATCATGGGCGCGCTGGCCATGGGTATCGAGCGGCGGACCGCGGCCGAGTTCAGCTTCTTCCTGGCGGTGCCGACGATGCTCGGCGCCACCGCGCTGGAACTGCTCGGAGCGCGGCATGAGCTTGCCGCCGGCCTGGGGCCAGTGGGCTGGACGCAGATCGCCATCGGCTTCGTCGTCGCCTTCATCGTCGCGCTCGTAGTGATCAAGGCCTTCATGGCGTTCGTCAGCCGCTCGGGCTTCGGGCCGTTCGCCTGGTATCGCATCGTCGCCGGTGCGGCCGCGGTCTACCTGCTGACCCGGTGATGGGCCGCAAGCACTCGCTCAAGCGCAAGGAATACGAGGCCGCGCTCGAACCGCTGGAGGTCGAGCTGGTCGGCATGGCCCGCTGGGCGGCGGCGACCGGCGCGCGGATCGTCATCCTGTTCGAAGGGCGCGACACTGCGGGCAAGGGCGGCGCGATCGGCGCGATCCGGCATGTGCTCAACCCCCGGCAGTGCCGCGTCGTGGCGCTCTCGGCGCCGAGCGAGCGCGAGCAGGGGCAATGGTACTTCCAGCGCTATGTCGAGCATCTGCCCACCAAAGGTGAGATCGTGCTGTTCGATCGCAGCTGGTACAATCGGGCCGGGGTCGAGCGCGTCATGGGCTACGCCTCGCCCGAGCAGGTCGAGGCGTTCCTGGCGCAGGCGCCCGCGTTCGAGCGGATGCTGGTCGACGATGGCATCCTGCTGTTCAAATACTGGCTTGCGTGCGATCAGAAGGAGCAGGAGCAGCGGCTCAAGGAACGGCTGCTCGATCCGCTCAAGCGCTGGAAGCTCTCGCCCGTCGACCTCGCCGCGCGTGACAAGTACGTCGCCTATACCGAGGCGCGCGAGGCCATGCTGGCCGCCACCCACACCCCGCACGCGCCGTGGACCCTGGTCGATTTCAATGACCAGCGCCGCGGTCGGCTGACGCTGATTCGCAACCTGCTCGACCGGCTCCCCGACACCCGGTGCGATGCGCAGGAGATCGATTTCAAACCGCTGGACCACAAGCCCGCTCACGAGGAATACGGCGTTCTCAAGCCGGTAGCGCCATTCCCCGAGCCGTGAGCCGCCGCTCCACCGCTTGACTTTGCGCGGCGCCTACGCCATGGGCCGCAGCCTTGCGGGGCGGCGCGTATGGGCCGCCCTCATCGTTTCAGATAGCTAGGAAGCGGCCGCCCCGGCGCGGCTGGAAGGAACAGGACAAGCGCCATGGCGAAGCCCGCAACCGTAAAGATCCGGCTGGTCTCGACCGCCGACACCGGATTTTTCTATGTCACGAAGAAGAATCCCCGGAACACGACCGAGAAGATGAACTTCCGCAAGTACGATCCCGTCGTGCGCAAGCACGTCGAGTTCAAGGAAGCCAAGATCAAGTAAGGGTTCAGGGGCGGTTCAAGGCTCCGGACCCACGAGGGAGCCCATGAACCGACCTTTGAAGATCCTTCGCAATTGTGCGAGCGCGGCCGTTTTGGCCGCGCTTTGCGTTCCGGCGTTCACCGCCAGCGTTCCCGCGGCGGCTCAGGCCGTCAATCCGCTCGACGAGGCTGTCGCGGCGCTGCGTGCGATCGGCACGCTCCAGGCGAACTTCGTCCAGACCGACCGCTCCGGCCAGACGGTCAGCGGCGTGCTCACGCTCAAGCGGCCCGGACGCATCCGCTTCCAGTACGAGAAGGGCGTGCCGATGCTGATCGTCAGCGATGGCAAGGCGCTAACCCTGATCGACTACGAAGTGCGCCAGGTCCAGCGCTGGCCGATCAAGAACAGCCCGCTCGGCGCGCTGCTCGACCCGACCCGCGACGTGCGCAAATTCGGCACGCTCAAGCCCACCGGCAATCCGAACGTGATCAGCATCGAGGTGCGCGATCGCACACATCCCGAGTACGGGGTGATCACGCTCATCTTCACCCGCAAGGCCAGCGCGCCCGGCGGGCTGGAGTTGTCGTACTGGGTCGCACTGGATTCGCAGAACAAGCGCACGACCGTGCAGCTCAGCAATCAGCGCTATGGAATGGCGATCCCGGACTCCGCTTTCGGGTGGAAGGACCCTCGGCTGCCAACTCGTCGATGAGGAGCGTCGTCCGGCCGTACAGCGTTTTTGCAGTGCGACAAACTGCGACAGAAATGCGCCGCTCGTTCACTTGGCAGACAGGCACTCGCTCCTACATTGAGATTGTCAGAACGGCTTGAGGCGGGTTTCCCCCCTGTTGCCCGCGCCTCCTGGTAAGCCGTCTGGCAAAGCGTGACGAACGCACAAAGGAACCCTCGAGCCTCTGCCCCCGGCTCGAGGGTTTTCTTTTGTCCCACTCGCGCGTCATTGCGAGCGAGTGGGACAGTCCGCCTTTCGATTCCGCGCTACTCGGGCGCGGCAATGGTCAGCGTGATCGGCTCGAGCCCTTCGATCGTGCCCTCCAGCACGTCGCCCGGCGCGATCGGGCCCACGCCTGCGGGGGTGCCGGTGTAGATCAGGTCGCCCGGTGCCAAGTGGTAGAGCCGCGAGAGATCGGCGATGAGCTCGGGCAGGCTCCAGATCATGTCGGATAGCTGGCTGTCCTGCTTCAGCGCGCCGTTCTGCGTGAAGGTGATGCGCTGCTCCCCGGGTGCGCCGAAGGACTGCGCGCGTGTGATCGGGCCGATGACGGCCGCGTTCTCGAAGTCCTTGCCCGTGTCCCACGGGTAGCCTTTGTCGCGCGCTGCGTTCTGCAAGTCGCGTCGGGTCAGGTCGAGGCCGCAGGCATAGCCGAGGACCAGGTCCATCGCCGCTTCGGGGGCGATGCGAAAGCCACCTCGGCCGATCGCGACGACCCATTCCATCTCGTAGTGGCAATTGGCGGTGCCGGGAGGATAGGGGATCGTGCTGCCGCTATGGCAAATCGCAGCAGGTGCCTTGGTAAACCAGATCGGAGCCTCTTTTTGGGGCGCGAAGCCCATCTCGCGGGCGTGCGCTTCGTAGTTGCGCCCCACGCAGAAGATGCCGTGCACGGGGAATTCGGCGTCTTCCCCGACGATCGGGACGGCGGGAACGGGCGGAAGATCGAATAGCAAGGACACGGCATGGCTCCTTCAGGGCTGCCGTTTGCGCTTATCCGCCTTCGCAGAGGCAGGGAAGGGTCGGAGGCGGCCAGACGCCGTTGGCGCGGCGCGCCGGTCCAGGCGTGCGTGCGAGCGCCTTGCCGTTGGCCGGCGGAACGGTACACTCGTGGCCTGTGACCCAGGAGCAATACCTTTCCGGCCGGCTGCTGCTGGCCATGCCGGGCATGTTCGACCCGCGGTTCGAGCGCTCGGTGAACGTCATGTGCGTGCATGACGAGAACGGTGCGTTCGGCATCGGCATCGGCCACGTGCGCGAGGGCGTGCGCTTTCGCGAGCTGCTCAAGGAAGTCGGCATCGATCCGGGCATCGCGCCCGATCGCGAGGTGCACCATGGTGGCCCGGTCGAGCCCGGGCGCGGGTTCGTGCTGCATTCGCCGGACTGGGGCGGCCAGGACACGATCGCGGTCGAGCCGCTTTGTGCGCTGTCCGCTTCGATCGACATTCTGAAGGCTATCGCGGAAGGCCGGGGGCCGAGCCAGTGGCTTATTGCGCTAGGCTATGCAGGGTGGGCGCCCGGGCAGCTCGAGAACGAGATGCGCCACCACGGCTGGTACGCCGCGGCGGGGCACAAGGAGGTGCTGTTCGAGACTCCGGCGGAAGGACGCTGGGCCGGCACGTGGCGGGCGGAGGGGATCGATCCCTCCTTCCTCGCCAACACCACCGGCAGCGCCTGAGGTCCCGCCGCCACCGGTGCCACCGCCCCGCCTGGCGGCGGAGCGGTGGTCGACAAGGATCAGCGCAGGCGGACCGGCACGTAGGCGGCGGGCTGGCCGCGGCGCTGCACTCGCAGCAGGACGGCATTGCGGTTCGCGGCCTTGGCGGCCCGCACCGCCGCTTCGAGATCGGCCGGGGACGCGAGGTCGCGGTAGTTCGCCGAGAGGATCACGTCGCCGCGCTGCAGGCCCTTCTGGCCCGCATCCGAGTTGGGATCGACGGCCGTGACCACCACACCGCGAGCGCTCTCGGGCGATCCGAGCTGGCGGGCGATCTGCGGAGTGAGCGCGATGCCCGAAACGCCGAGCGACTGCTCGGTGACTCCGCGGCTCGGCTGACCCTGCTGCGGCTGTTGATCCGACCCGAAGGCGTTGTCGTCGCCATTGTCCGGGTCGAAGCTCTGCTGCGCCAGCTCCTCCTCAGTCGGCCGTTTGCCAACGGTCGCGTTGAGAGTGAGCGGCTTGCCGTTGCGGATCACGTCGATCGGGATGCGGGTGCCGGGACGCTCGTTGGCGACGATGTAGGACAGGGTCTGTTCCGGCGTGACTTCCTTGCCGTCGACACGCACGACGACGTCGCCCGCTTGCAGGCCCGCAGTCGCGCCCGCGCTGCCCGGATCGACTGCCTGGACGAACTCGCCGCGGTTGCGCGCGAGGCCGAGCGATGCGGCGAGATCGTCGTTGATCGGCTGGATTCGCACGCCCAAGTAGCCGCGCTCGATCGATTCGCCCTTCATCAGCTTCTGGACGATCGGTGCGGCCGTTTCCGCAGGGATCGCGAAGCCGATGCCGACGCTGCCGCCTGTGGGCGAGAAGATCGCGTTGTTGATGCCGATCACCTGGCCCTTCATGTCGAACAGCGGACCGCCCGAGTTGCCCCGGTTGATCGAGGCGTCGGTCTGGATGTAGCGATCGTAGGCGCCGCCCGCGCCGGTGTTGCGGTACACGGCCGAGATGATGCCCGCGGTGACCGTGCCGCTGAGCGCGAAGGGGTTGCCGATGGCGATCACCCAGTCGCCCACCCGTGCATGGCCGGAGTCGCCGAACTTGACGAACGGCAGCGGCTTGCTGGCGGCGATCTTGAGCACCGCAAGGTCGGAGGCGGCATCCTTGCCGACCAGCTTGGCCGGATACTCGGTGCCGTCGGTCGTGGTGACGGTGATCGATTCCACCTGGCTGCCGCGCCCGTCGGCGGTGATCACGTGGTTGTTGGTGACGATGTAGCCGTCGGCCGAGACGAAGAAGCCCGATCCCAGCGACTGGGCCTCGCGCGTCTGCGGCGTGCCGTTGCCGCCGCCCTGTCCGCCCTGGCCGCCGCCGAACAAGTCCTCGAACGGCGTGCCGGCGAAGGGGTTCTGCGATTGCACCTGGACGCGTTGGCGAGTCGAGATGTTGACGACCGCCGGCGCGAGCTGCGCGGTGAGGTCGGCGAAGCTCCCCGGGGCCCCGGCCCGGGGGACGACGTTCGCCATCTGGCTCGCCTCGTTCTGGGCGACCTGGGCGCCGGCGGGCATGCCGGTGATAAGCGAGGCGGTGGCGCCTCCAAGCAGGAGGGCGGTGGTCAAACCATAAGCATAGCGCACGGGCTTCACGTCCTTTGTTTCCTCCATTGCGACGGGTGGACCGTCATCATTCTGCGGCCCAGTTCGACAAGCGCGCCGGCGATTGACGCGCCCCCGGCTTAACTGGGATTGAATGCACGCGTTCCCGCGCCCGTCGCGGCGCCGATGGGGTCATCGGCCCTTGAACTGGCTCAGATAGGAATTGTCCGGGGAAAGCACGATGGTCGTGCCACCTTCGCCCTTCGAAAACGCATAGTCATAGCTCTGCATCGCGCGGTAGAAGTCGTAGAACTTCGGGTCCTTGCCGAAGCTCTGGGCGTATGTCTGCGCGGCCTGGGCCTCGGCTTCGGCCTGGATGATCTGCGCCTGCTTCTGGCCTTGCGCTCGGATCGTCGTCGCTTCCTGTTCGCGCGCTGCCTGCATCCGGGAGAAAGCGCTCTCGAGCGCGCCTTCGGGCAAGTCGGCGCGCTTGATCCGCACGTCGACCACTTGCGCGCCATACTCGCGCGCCTCGCGGTCGAGACCGTCGCGAATCCGGGCCATCGCTTCTCCGCGCTCGGCCGTCAGCAGCGAGCGAAAGGTACGCTTGCCCAGCTCCTGGCGCAGCACCGAGGTCAGGATCGGCTCCAGCTGCTCCTCCACGCGCTCGGGCGTGCCGGCGGTGCGCACCATCTTGACCGGATCGATGATGCGAAAGCGCGCATAAGCATCGACGTTCAGGCGCAGCTGGTCGGTCGAGAGCACTTGCTGGGGCTGCATGTCGACCGAGAGCAGGCGCTTGTCGATGCGGACCACGCGCTCGGCGAAGGGAATGCGCGGCACCAGGCCGGCCCCGGTCTGGCCGAAGTCCACGCCCGGACGGTACTGATTGATGACCCGTACCGGCTCGCCGAAACGCAGCACCACCGCCTGCTCGGTCTCGGGCACGACGATGAAGCTGGAAAGCGCCGCGATGATGACGACGACGAGCGCGATCAGGGGCGCCTTGTAGTCCTGCAGCACCTGGTTCATTGGCCGGCTCCCGCTGTCGCGCTGGCCGTGGGCGCCGGTGCAGGCGCCTGGCGCCGGACCTCGGGCAGCGGCAGGTACGGCGTCACGCCGCTCGCTTCGACCACCACCTTGTCGTTGCTGCTCAGCACGCGCTCCATCGTCTCGTAGTACATGCGCCGCTTCGTCACCTCGGGTGAGAGCTTGTATTGCTCGTAGACCTTGTCGAACGACGTCGCGTCGCCCTGCGCCTTGGCGAGCAGCTGCTGCGCCCAGGCGCGGGCGTTCGAGCGGTCGCGCTCGGCATCCTGCTGGGCGGCGGTCACTTGCTGGAACGCTCCGATCACCTTGGTCGGCGGATCGGCCTTCTTGATCTCGACACCCTGGATCGCGACCCCAATCTGGTAGAAGTTCAGCACGCGCTGCATGCGGTCGCGCACTTCCTGCTCGACTTGCGCCCGGCCCGAACCGGACAGCGCGCCGTCGAGCGTGATCTCGGCGATCGCCGAGCGCATCGCGGCCTCGGCCACTTCCCGCACGGTCTCGTCGGGGTCGGCGAGGCGATAGCGATAATCCTTCAGGTTCTTGATGTTCCAGCGCACGAGATAGGACAAGTCGACCAGGTTCTGGTCGCTCGTCAGCATCAGCTTCTCGCTCTCGCCCTCGGGGATGATGAAGCGCTGGATCGACGTGACATCCGTCGCGTCGACGTTCTGGATCGGCCACGGCAGCGTGACCGAGACACCCGGGCCGATCGTGCGCGAATACTTGCCGAAGGTGCTGACCGTCGCCTCTTCCTTGGGGCCGACCATGTGGACCGAAGTCACGCCTAGCCACACCAGCACGACCCCGGCGACCACCAGCGGCAGCCAGCTCTTGCCGTCGGGCCGCACCGGCAGGCGCGGCATGCCCGAAGGCCGGCCGGGACCGCCGCCATTGCCGCCGCGCCCGCGGGGATCGCGCATCTTGAAGATATCGTCGATGCTGGCCGAACGACGCGGCTTGTCGGCCGGCGGCAGCCAGGGATTGCGCGGTCCGCGGGTCGGCTCCGGGGTGGCGCCCTTGTCGCCCTCTCCGTTTCGACCCCCGCCTCGCTCCTCGCCGGAATCCCCATCCTCGCCAGGACCGTCTTCGCCTGCGCCGCCGTTGCCGCCCCAGGGGCTGCGGCGGCCGGCCATGGCGAGAGCCCCGCGTGCCAGTGCACCACCGATTGTTCTCATGGGCCCACTTATAGGAAGGGGCTCGCGGAAAAACAGTGTCTCTCTCGCGCTTTTTCCTTGCTAGGGGCAGCGACGCGCGCAACCCAAGCGGAGAGGACATGACCAGCGACGACGCCGAGACCCTGAAGGCCCTGCTGCCGGTCGAGGCGGCCGGGCGGCTGCAATCGCTGCGCGTGGCGGACGGACGGGCCACGCTGGTGCTCGACGCCGGGGGCCTGCGCGAGGATCAGCGGACCGCGCTGGAAGCGGAGGTCACCGCTGCCCTGAAGGGCACTGCCGGCATCAGCGAGGTGCGGGTGGCGATGATGGGCGAGCGCAGCGCGCCGCAGCGCCGTGGCCCCAGGATCATCGCGGTCGGATCGGGCAAGGGCGGGGTCGGAAAGTCGACCGTCGCCGCAAACCTGGCCGTCGCGCTGGCGCGGCTCGGGTACAAGGCTGGGCTGGTCGATGCCGATATCTACGGCCCGTCGCAGGCGCGGCTGCTCGGTGCCGAGGGCACCCGGCCGCAGGCGCGCGAAAAGCAGCTGCTCCCGGTGGAGAGCCGTTGGGGCGTGCCGTTCCTGTCGATGGCGCAGCTCGTCGAGCCGGGGCAGGCGATCGCCTGGCGCGGGCCGATGGCGGGCAATGCGCTGGTGCAGATGCTGGAGGGCGACTGGAGCGGCGTCGACGTGCTGGTGGTCGACTTGCCGCCAGGCACCGGCGACATCCAGCTCACCATGCTCCAGCGCTTCAAGCCCGAAGGGGCGGTGATCGTATCGACCCCCCAGGATCTCGCGCTGATCGACGCGACCCGCGCCGTCTCCTTGTTCGAGAAGGGCGGCGTTCCGATCGTCGGGATGATCGAGAACATGGCGGGCTATGCCTGTCCCCATTGTGGCGAGATCAGCGATCCGTTCGGCGCGGGCGGCGCCCAAACGGCGGCGGACGAGATGGGCGTCGCCTTCCTTGGCCGCATCCCGCTCGACATCGCGATCCGCCGCGAGAGCGATGCCGGCACGCCGCCTGCCGCCGGCGACGGACCGCAGGCCGAGGCGTTCGCCACGCTCGCCGGCGCCTTGGCCGCTTGGCTGGCCGAACGGTGAACCGCCGCTTGCTCCGCTCGACCTGAATGGTCCCGCTCAGCCGTCGCCGCATCCTGATCGGGGCGCTGGCCGGCGGCGGCCTCGCCATCGGCTACGCCTTGCGCCCGCGCCGCTACGCGCTGCCGCTCGCGCCCGGCCGTGACGAGGTCGCCTTCGACGCCTGGATCAAGCTGGCAAGCGACGGCATGCTCACCGTGGCCGTGCCGCAAGTCGAGATGGGGCAGGGCGTCACGACGATCCTGCCGCAGATCGTCGCGACGGAACTGGGTGCGGACTGGCGCCAAGTCGCGGTGGAGCCCGCGCCGCCTAGCCCGCTCTATGCCAACGCTCCCCTCGCCGCGCGCTGGGCCGAGTTGTGGATGCCGTTCGCACTTGGTCTGGCGGATGAGCCGGACGACGTCCTGACGAGACGCTGGGCCGAGGATCACCGCTTCAACGTGACGGCGGACGGCACCAGCCTTGCCGCCTACGAAGCCCCGGCGCGCGCGGCGGCGGCCTCGGCCCGCGCGCTGCTGTGCATGGCGGCGGCCGAGCGCTGGGGCGTCTCGTGGCAGGACTGCGACGCGCAGGACGGGTTCGTTCAGCACGAGGGCAAGCGCCTGCCGTTCGGCCCTCTTGCGAGCGAGGCCGCGCGGCTCGATCCGCCGCGCAGCCCGGTTGTGCGTGCGACTCCGGTGGCCGAGAAGCCCGAGCAGTTCCCCGCCGGCGCGCCGCTGCGCTTTCCGCGGCTCGACTTGCCCTCGAGGGTCGACGGCAGCTTCACCTTCGCAGGCGACGTTCGCTTGCCCGGCATGGTCTATGCCGCCATCCGCCACGGGCCGATCGGCAAGGCCGCCTTCGCGGGATACGAGAAGGAGGCGGCGAACGGCGTGCGTGGCGTGCTGGCGCTGGTGCACAATCCCGGCTGGGTCGCGGCCGTAGCGACCAACTGGTGGGCGGCGGAGACGGCGCTGACGCGGATCGACGCGCAGTTCTCCGCCAGGGACCGGGCCGATTCGGGCACGATCGACGAGGCACTCGATACCGCCTTGCGCACCGGCAAGGCGCACCGGCTCCATCGGGCCGGCGATCCGGACACTTACCTGACGGGCAAGCTGCCGGTGCAGCTGCGCTACGAGGCGGCGCCGGCGCTTCATGCCACGATCGAGACCACCACTGCCACGGCGCGGCTCACCGACGGCCGGCTCGAGCTGTGGATTGGCACCCAGGCGCCAGAGGCCGCGCGCCGGGCGGCGGCTCGTGCCCTCGGCCTCAGTCCCGCAGCCGTGGTCGTCTACCCCATGCCGATCGGCGGCAGCTTCGACCGGCGACTGGAGCAGGACCATGCGGCGCAAGCCGCGCTGATCGCCAGCGCCTGCGGACGTCCGGTGCAGCTGGTCTGGTCGCGCAAGCAGGAGCACATCGCCGGCTGGCCGCGCCCGCCCGCCGCCGCCGTGCTGAGCGCCAATCTCGATGCCAACGGAAACCTGGGCGGCCTGCGTGCCCGGATCGCCGTGCCCTCGGCCGCGCGCGAGTTCGGCCGGCGCCTGTTCGCGGGCGCGACCGCGCAAGCCGCGATGGCCGACGCGGCGGGCGAGCCCGACCCGCTCGCGATCGAAGGCGCCGTGCCGGCCTATGCGATCGAGCACCTCGCCATCGACCACGTGCCTGTCACCATCCCGCTACCTTCGGGCCGGCTGCGGGGCAATGCGCACGGCTACACCGCGTTCTTCACCGAGTCCTTCATCGACGAACTCGCGCATCTCGCCGGGCGCGAGCCGCTGTCCTACCGCATGGCGCTGCTCGGCAACGATCCCCGCATGGCCGAGTGCCTGCAGCGCGTGGCGGCCATGGCGAACTGGAGCGGCGGCGGCGACAGCAGCGGCCAGGGTATCGCCTGCCACCTGATCGGCGCGGGCGAGACCGGCGGCCGCATCGCGGTGATCGCCAGTGCCCGGCGCGAGGCCGAGGGCGTGCGGGTTGACCGACTGTGGGCGGTCGCCGACATCGGCCGCATCGTCAACGTCGACATCGCGCGCCAGCAGATCGAGGGCGGCCTCGTGTTTGGGCTCGGCCTCGCGCTGGGGTCGAGCACCGGCTACGAGGCCGGGCTGCCGATCACCGGCAGGCTTGCCTCGCTGAACCTGCCGCTGCTGGCCGATTGCCCCGATGTGGCAGTTGACTTCGTGGGTAGTGAGGCCGAGCCGGTGGACCCTGGCGAAATCGGAGTGGTCGCGGTGGCTCCGGCGGTCGCCAATGCGTTGTTCTCGGCGACGGGTCTGCGCTTTCGCCGGCTGCCGCTGCTTTCCGAGGAGGACATGTGACCGCACCGCCCGATCATCCCCGCGTGCTGCTCGGCAAGGTCGGCGTGCTGCTGGTCAATCTCGGAACCCCGCAGGAGGCGAGCCCCGCCGCGGTGCGTCGCTACTTGGCCGAGTTCCTCTCTGACCGGCGGGTGGTGGAGATACCGCCGCTCGTGTGGCAGCCGATCCTGCGCGGCGTGATCCTGCGGGTGAGGTCGCGCAAGTCGGCCCATGCCTATAGCCAGGTCTGGACCGCGGAGGGCTCGCCGCTCGCGGCGATCACCGCGCGTCAAGCGCGGGCCCTGCGCGAGCGGATGGGCGACAGCGTGCTGGTCGACTGGGCGATGCGCTACGGCAAGCCGGCCATCGCCGAGCGGTTCCAGGCGCTCCAGGCGCAAGGGTGCGACCGCATCCTGATCGCCCCGCTCTACCCGCAATACTCGGCCGCCACCAACGCGTCGGTGATGGACGCGGTGTGCCGGACGATGGGCTCCCTGCGCTGGCAGCCGGCCTTGCGCACGCTGCCGCCGTACTACGACGATCCCGCCTATATCGGGGCGCTCGCGAAGGATCTGGCCGCCCAGATCGCCGGGCTGTCCTTCGTGCCTGAGGTGCTGCTGCTCTCGTTCCACGGCATGCCCGAGCGGACGCTGCACTTGGGGGACCCGTACCACTGCCAGTGCCGCAAGACCGCGCGCCTGCTGGGCGAGGCGCTTGCGCCGCGCTTCCCCGGCGTGCGCATCGACACCACCTTTCAGTCGCGTTTCGGCCGCGCCAAGTGGCTGGAGCCCGCGACCGACGCGACGATCGCCGCCGAGGCGCGCGGTGGCACGCGCCGGATGGTCGTGGCGGCGCCGGGCTTCGCCGCCGATTGCCTCGAGACCCTGGAGGAACTGGCGATCCGCGGGCGCGACACGTTCCTCGAAGCCGGCGGGCAGGACTTCGCGGCGCTCACATGCCTCAACGATCGCGAGCCCGGCATGGCCATGCTCGAGCATCTGATCCGGCGGGAGCTGGGCGGCTGGGTCTGAGCCACCGAAGCCTAATTCTGCGACACCGTTCTCATCCATTCTTGACTTATTCCCGATTTGTTCTATTATCGTTCGCGACTCACCGGCTGCAAGGAAGAGCGCGATGACCTATCCCGAGAGTGCCGCCCGCGTTCAGGATTGGACTTATGCGAGCGGGGACGATCCTGCCGGACTCCCGCTGACCTTGTCGGTCTACGCCGATCGCCCGCACGTGCGAGCCAGCTTGTGCGAGGATGCGGGCGCCGCGGGATTGCGCATGAGCGTCACCGCCGACCTTGCCGGCCTCGTAACGGGAGAAGCGCGGCCATTGGGCGACGTGGTCATGGTCGATTGCCCGGTCGTCGACGCGGCGATGCTGGCAGCCTTGACCCGGCTCGACATGCGCGCGGCGCGCTGCGGCTCGCGGCTGATCGTCTCGACCAGCGTCGCCGCGCTCGAAGACGTGTTCGGCTGCCTCGACCAGTCGGGCGCGCAGATCCTGGTCGATCCGGACCGGGCCGAGCGGGTCATCGCCCTGGGCCATGTGCTCGCACAGTTCCCGTCCGCGCGCCTGCGCGAGCTGTCGGACGACGAGCGGCTGCTGCTGGTGCGCCTGACCGAACAGGTGGGGCAGATCGCCGGTCGGATCGAGCGTCTGGCGCCATCGGGTTCGCCGCTGAGCGGGATGCCGCCACTCGCGCCACTGGCCTCGCCGGCCGCTGGCGAGATCGCCCAGCCTCAGGCCGACGCGGGCGAGCCGAAGGTCCAGCGCGCGGTGCGCCCGCCTCTGCCCGATCCGCGCCTGGTGCGTCGCATCCTGCGCCATCGTCAGCTGCGCGCGCGCCACTTCGATGCGCAGCTGTTTGCCGATCCGGCCTGGGACATGCTCCTCGACCTGACCGCCGCGCGCGCCGAACATACGCGGGTCTCGGTCACCTCGCTGTGCATCGCGTCGGGCGTACCGGCGACGACGGCGCTGCGCTGGATTAGCCAGATGGTGGAACAAGGGCTATTCGTGCGCGTCGGAGATCAGACCGACCGCCGCCGCGCCTTCATCGAGCTGAGCGAACGCAGCTCCGACGCGATGGCTCGCTACTTTGCCGAACTCGGGCCCAATCCACTGCTCGCCTGAGCGGCGCTTTCGCCGGCAGTTGACCAACTGCCCTCGGGCGATCATAGCGCCGAGCATATACGGCCCCACGCGGCGCCGGGCGGTTAGCTCAGTTGGTAGAGCATCTCGTTTACACCGAGAGGGTCGGCGGTTCGAGCCCGTCACCGCCCACCATTTCAGGCCGACGCACACGTCGGCGCCGTTCAGGCGCGATCAGTTGACCAGCGAGGCTTCGATCGCGATGCGGATCGCTTCGGACGTGTGGTTGGCGCCGAGCTTGTTCAGCATGTTGGCGCGGTGGATTTCGACGGTGCGCGGGCTGATCGCCAGCTTCTCGCCGATGAGGCGGTTCGACAGGCCGCTGGCGACGCCGTCGAGCACTTCGCGCTCGCGCTTGGTCAGGCGATCGAGCCGGGCCTTGGCCATCACTTCGCGCAACTTGCTGTTGCCCGACGCCTCCGCCTTCTCAATGGCGTGCGCAAGCGTGGCGTTCAGTTCCTGGGCGGTGATCGGCCAGGAGACGTAATCGATGGCACCGTCCAGCACGGCCTGGACGATGCGGTTCGCCGCCGGGTTTTCGCTGAAGGCGATGATCGGGTACCACTCGGCATGCGTGGCCATCTTCTCGATCAGGTCCGCCACGGTTCCGGCCTCGTCGTGGATCATCACCACACCCGATCGCGGCCATGCCATGGCGAGTTCGGCGATGTTCTCGAACGGCTCCACATGGATGCTCGCGGCGGCAAGGGCATGGCTGATGGCAGCCCGGCGGCGCATGTCGCTATCGATCAGAATGAGATTGGAAACGTGCTCCACCGCTGTGGCCCTTAAAGGTTTGTGCCTAGGGACATACTCGCAGAATCTCGGGTCCTGCGGGTGCGCGACCGGCCCCGATTTCGATTGAAGTTTCGTGGCTTGGGGCTGTAGGTCGCGTGCGCGGCCAGCCTAGCATGCCCCAAAATGGGTGAAATTGCGATCACGCGGCACGCAGGGCTCCGCCGATTTCGATGAAATCCCGGCGTAACGCTTCGATGCGGATTGAATCGAAGCGGATCGCGCTGTCGAGAATTGTGCGGCGCGCGGCTTCGTAGACCTGCCTCAGAGCCGAGGCGATGCCCGTTTCGCCGGTGACGCCAAGCTGCAGCGCGGTGACCGCCGTCAGCGCGTGCGTGAGCGAGCGGCTCTTGAGGGCGTTGTCGCCCTTGTCGGCCGCGAACAGGGCCGTGCCGAGGGCGCCGACGAGATGCTCGTAGCACAAATGGACCAGCTCGGCCGGGGCGGCGCCGGAAACGCGCGCGTCGAAATCGACGCGGCGATAGGCTTCGTGGGGAGAGCGTTGCTGCAGCATGTCAGCCCTTTGCGTTGTTCCAGGCGGCGATCTGGTTCTGCAGGAACGACAGCGTCGACTTGGAGGACGTGATACGCGTCTCCGAAACCCCCAGGCGCGAGACCAGGTTCGCCCGCAACGTCTCCTGCTTGGTGGCGAGGTCGGCCTTGTCGGTCGTGACTTGCTTCAGCAGCTTGCTGTAGCGGTTGATCGATCCGCCGAGCGAATTGGCATCCCCGCTCGCGGCGGCGCCGCGGTAGAGCTTGTCGATATTGGCGTAGACGCCGTAGAGCCCGTTGGTGAACATTGCCGAGACGCCGGCGGGATCCTTGGCGATGGTGTCGGCCAGGCGCTTGGTGTCGAGGACGAACGTGCCGTCGCGCTGGGTGGAGAGGCCAAGGTCGGCCAAGGTTCTCGCGGCTCCGGTCGCGCCCGGGATCACCGTCGCGCCGGCCAGCTGGCCCAGGCTGCGCTTGAGCGCGCGAGCGCCGGGATCGGTGCGCAGTTCGCCGCTGTCCGGGTCGGTTGCCTTGGTGAGCGCGGCGACGACTTCGTTGAGCGCGGAGGTCAGATCCGACATCGAGCTCGTGATCGCGCTGGAGGTATCCGCGAAAGTGACCGTCGTCGGCGCGCCGGGGTTGGTGGCGGTCAGCGTCATGGTGACCCCGGGGATCGCTTCGGAAACCGTGTTCGAGGCAGAGGTGCGCGCCAGGCCGTCGACCTTGAACGCGGCGTCGCCGGCGCTCGCCAGCAGTTGGCCGGCGCCGCCCGAGGGCGACCACGCGAGCTGGGCCAGCCCCGGATCGGACGCGGTCTCGGCCGCATCGAGGACGAAGCCGTTGGCCGCGCCCTCGGCGCCCTTGAGGACGAGTTGGGCGCCGGCGTCGGTCGAGGCGACGTAGGCGGTGACGCCGGCCTTGGCCGCGTTGATCGACGCGGCGACGTCGGAGAGCTTCGCGCCCGCGGGAATGGTGATCGGCACTGCGGCATGGCCGGTGTCTTGCGCGAAGCTGCCGTTCGCGACCGTGCCGAAGCGCAAGGTCAGCGTGCCCGAACCGACAGGAGAGCTCGGCAAGGCCACCGCCTGGGTGGCGATGGACTGCGACTTGGCCAGGGCCGTCACTTCCAGCGTGAAGGTGCCGGTGGGCGTGCGCGTGCCGGACAGGGTGGCTTTCGCGACGCTGGCGTTGGTGACTTGCGGTGTCGGCGACAGGCTGCCGTTGCGCACCGCGTCGCCCATCGCGGTCGACAGGTTGAGGAGGACCGACTTGAGGTTCGAGGCCGAGGAGATCTTGGCGTTGAGCGTGTCCGACTGGTTCGTCAGCCGGTCGGTGCGCGCGGCGAACTCGGCGGTCGCCAGGTTGTTCGCCAGCGCAGTCATGTCGATGCCGCTGCCACCGCCCAATGCGCTGATCAGCGACTGGGTTGTCGAAGCCGAGTTGGTCGAGGAGGTGGTGGTCATGATCGGGAGAACGGTTTCCGGGCCAAGGCCTTAAGGATCGGGATCAGCAAATCGACGGATCGAGCCGGCCCTCGGCATCGAAGCGCAGGGTGACGGGCACGCTGACTTCGGGACGGACCGGATGCTCGCCGCGGCGCAGCGAGAAGACGAAAGCCAGAATGGCGGCAACGGCGGCGTAGAGCTCCTCGCGGATGACCTGACGCTCGCGGGTGGTGTAGTAGATCGAGCGGGCGAGGGCGGGGTACTCGAGCACCGGGACCGCGTATTCCGCGGCGAGTTCGCGCATCGCCATGGCCTTGTCGCCGCGCCCTTTGGCAAGCACCACCGGCGCCGCCGCCTTCGCCGGATCGTAAGCGAGGGCGACCGAGAAGTGGGTGGGGTTGGTGACGATGAACTGGGCCTCCTTCATAGCCGGGATCAGGCCGCCCATGGCGATCTTGCGCTGCCGTTCGCGCTGAGCGGACTTCTTCTCGGGCGAGCCCTCGCTCTCCTTGTGCTCGTCGCGCACCTCCTGCTGCGTCATCTTGAGCCGGCCGAGGCGGCGCAGCCACTGCACCGGCACGTCGATGAAAGCGATGACGGTCAGCCCGGCGCCGAGCGTGAACAGCAGCATGACGAGGTCGTGCCAACTGCTGGCGAGCTCGCGCGTCAGATCGCCGCGTCCCAGGCGCATGATCGCGGCGAGGTGGCTGTTCGCCCATGTCCACGCGATCGTGCCGAGCAGGACCACCTTCAGCAGACCCTTGCCCATCTCGATCCACCCGGTGGGACCGAACACGCGCTTGAGCCCGCTGAGCGGGTTGATGCGCGAGGCCTTGGGCAGCAGGTTCTCACCCACCCAGCGTCCCTCGCCGAATGCGAGCTGCGAGACCAGCGAGACCAGCAGCACGCCGCCGCTGAGGACGGCGAGCGGCGGCAGGACAGCCAGAAGCGCGCCGAACAGGAGGCGCTGGGGTGCGAAGTCCTCGATGGTGGCGCGGTCCCAGGTGAAGCCGGTCTTCAGGCTCTGGGCCATGAGGCGCAGCATCCAGGGCCCGGCCAGCATCAGCCAGGCCGCGCCGACGAGCGTGGTCGCGGCCGTCGCCAACTCGCGCGAGCGCAGCACGTCGCCGTTGCGTGCGGCCTCGCGGATGCGCTTCTGGGTTGGCGCGAAGCTCTTTTCGCCGGAGTCGCCGCTCACAGTGAAAGAACCCTCGACACGGAGGCAAGCGCATCGGCGGTGAGCTCGCTCGCCTGGTCGGTCAGCACCGGAGCCGCGACTATGAGCGCGGCGATGCCGGCGAGCACGCCCGCGGGCAGGCCCAACGCGAAGAGATTGAGCGCGGGAGCCGAGCGGCTGAGCACGCCGGTCACCACTTGCACGATCAGCAGCACCATCGCGACGGGCAGTGCCATCGCCACGGCTGTAGCGAACATCGCGCCTGCGAAGTGCGCAACCTCGGCGAAGCGGTCTGGTCCGAGCCAGGTGTGCCCGGGCGGAAAGACGCGGTAGCTGTCGACCACCAGGCCGATCCACTGCAAGTGTCCGCCGAGCGCCAGGAACACGAGGGTGACGACGACGGTGAAGTACTGGCCGAGCGCGGGCGACTGCGTGCCCGAGTTGGGATCGACGGTGCTCGCCATGCTCAAGCCCATGCCGCCGCCGATCACCTCCGCGGCGATCAGGGGCGCGGCGAACGCGAATTGCAGCACGAAGCCAAGCGCGAGGCCGACGAGGACTTCACCGGCAACGCCGACCATGCCTGCGAGCGAAAGCAGGTCGGAGGGCGCGGCCACCGGTGTCCAGGCGCAGACCATCACGGCCACCGCGCCGGCGGCGATCACCCGTATCTGCGCGGGCACGCCCGCGGCTCCGAACAAAGGCGCAGCGAACATGGCGGCGCCGATCCGGGTCATCACGAAGGCCAGGCGCCAGAACTGCGCCTCTACGGGACCGAAGCCGAAATCGAGGCCGGGCACCGCGTGCGGCTACTTCGCGATGTTGGCGATCTGGGCGAAGACTTCCTGGGTGAAGTCTCCGATCAGGGCCATCATCGAACCGCCCATGATCACCAGCACCACCGCGATGATCGCGAGCTTGGGCACGAACGTCAGCGTCTGCTCGTTGACCGAAGTCGCCGCCTGGATCACGCCGATGATGAGCCCGACCGCCAGCGAGGCGATGAGGATCGGCGCGGCGACCAGCGCAGTGGTCCACAGCATGTGGTCGGCCAGCGAGAGCAGGGGGGTGATGTCGTCCATGGCGGTCATCCGAAACTGGAGGCGAGCGAGCCCATCAGCAGCGCCCACCCGTCGACGAGGACGAAGAGCAGCAGCTTGAAGGGGAGCGAGACGACCATCGGGCTCATCATCATCATGCCCAGACTCATCAGGACCGATGAGACGACCAAGTCGATGACGAGGAAGGGCAGGAACAGCATGAAGCCGATCTGGAAGGCGGTCTTGAGCTCGCTGGTGACGAAGGCGGGCAGCAGGATCGAAAACGGCACGTCGGCGGCCTGGGCGAACTTTGGCGCCTTGGCCATGTCGGCGAACATCATCAGGTCGCGCTCGCGGGTCTGACGGATCATGAAGGCGTGGAACTCGCCTCCCGCCGCGCCGATCGCCTGCTCGGCGTTGATCGTGCCGGCGGCGTAAGGGGCGATGGCGCGGGCGTTGACCTGCTCCAGCGTGGGCGACATCACGAAGAGCGAGAGGAACAGCGACAGGCCGATCAGCACCTGGTTGGGCGGCGACTGCTGGAGACCGAGCGCCTGGCGCAGGATTGCCAGCACGACGAGGATGCGAGTGAAGCTCGTCATCATCAGCACGAGGCTGGGCAGGATCGTCAGCAGCCCCATGACGAGCAGGAGCTGGAGCGACAAGGTCATGCCGGGACCGCCGGTGCCGCCCATCGACCCGAACGCGCGGTCGAGGGCGCCGGGAATGGCCGTCTGGGCGTGTGCGGCAGCGGGGATCAGCAGCGCCGGCGGCGCCAGGACGAGGCGGATGAGTCGCGGGCGCCGGCTCAAGGCCGCACCTCTCGCGCCGGGGCCTCGGCAAGCCGGGTCAGCCCGCTGCGCGAGGCGGAGACCAGGATCTCGCGCCCGTGGAACTCGATCACGGCGAGCTTCAGCGTGGGGGACAGCATCGTCGTCTCGATCACTCGAACCGACTTGCTGCCGGCGCCGACGCCCGCCTTGGCTTGCACTTTTTGCGCCAGCTTGAGGCAACCCCAGATCGCTACGCCGATCAGCGGCAGCATGACGACGAGCTTGAGGACGTACCAGAGCATCAGGCGCTCTCCCCGTCCGAATACGCGTCGTGGCGGGCGCCTGCGAGCTCGACGATGCGCAGTCCGAAGCGGCCGTTCTGCGCGACGATCTCGCCCTTGGCGATCGGCTGACCGTTGACGAGCACGTCGAGCAGTTCGTCGGTCAGGCGGTCGAGCACGACGACGCTTTCCTCGGCGAGAGTCAGCACGTCGCGCAGCTTCATGTCGGTCCGGCCAAGTTCCACCGAGAGACGCACGTCGACGTCCTTGAGGAAGTCCAGGCCACGCGGATTGACGGTCATTGTTCGGGAATCCCCAGTCAGAAAGCGGATGTGAGCTGGACCGCGACGCGATCCTCGAACTCGCCGATCGTGCCGACCGCGAGGGTGCGGCGCCCGGCCTTGAGCGGGACGCTGCGCGCGACGGCGACCGGCAGGATGTCCCCGGGCTTGAGGTCGGCGAGCTTGGAGAAGCCGATGGCCATGTCGACGATCACGGCGGTGAGCGTGACCGGGATCGATGCGAACGGCTCGTCGCCGGGCCCCTTGCCGGCCATGGCGGGGGCTTGGCTACGCCGCTTCTCTCGCCCCTCGAACAGGCGGACCAACGTTCCCAGCGGAAAGGCGAGCGCCAGCATCCAGGGAGGTGAGCCTCGCTCTTCGATCGTGAGGGTGAGTTCCACCACCGGCTCGGCTCTGGGAAACGGCGCGAGCTGCGGTAGCCGCGTCTCTCGGCGCAGCGGGACGATCGTGAGGACGGCATCCCCGAGCGACCGCGTCAGCGCCTCCGACACGGTTTTCTCGAGCCGACCGATCAGGAGCTCGGCCGAGAGCGGAAAGGCCTCGGGCAGCGGATCGGGCACTTGTCCGCGTCCACCGAAAGCCCTGTCGACGAGGCGCAGCACTGGCGCAGCCGCAAGAGTCAGCAGCACCGGGTGGCCATCGTCGCCGGCGGCGAGCAGCCCGTAGCTGGCCAGGCGGAGCGCCTCCTGTTCGATCTGCTCGAGCGTCGCGGTGCGCGGCGACGTGGCCCGCACCGTCGGCGCGTCGGTTCCGGTCAGCCGCGCAAGCCCGAGCGCCAGCTGGCGGGCGAGACGCTCGCCGAACAGGCCGACCTGGGGCAGCAGATCCGAAATCGCGGGAAGCGAGGTCCCCAGCAACTCCGGACAGTGGCGTGCGACCACCCGATCGGCAACGAAGGCGCGCTGCGGCTTCATCGGCTCACTGGATGATGAAGCTGCGGAAGTAGACGTCGTCGACGCCGCCGAAGCCTTCCTCGTCGGTCAGCACTTTGTTGATCGCGGCGGTCAGGCGCTTCTGCAGCCGTTCCTTGCCATCGATGCTCGTGATCTCGTTCTCGGTGGTGTCGGCCAGGATGTTGAGCAGCGCCGAGCGGATCGCCAGCTCGTGCTCCTTCAGCCATAGGAGCACCCGCCCGTCGCGGCGGGTCGAGGCAGCCAGGCTCACCTGGATGAGCGAGCTTGAGTCCTTGAGATTGGACGTGAAGTCGCCGTCGAAGCTGTAATAGACAGTGCGAAACTCGCTGCCGCCGTCACCGTGGACATCCTCGCCGGCGGCCTCGTCGTCCTTGCCCTCCTTCTTGGGTGCATAGGGATCCACTTCGCCCTTGCGGATCAGCTTGGGGTTGTTGTCCTCTTTCGCCCCGGCCTTGGCGCCGCCGATCACACCGGCCTGCATCAGGCCGAACGCGCCCCCGCCGCCGACGCCCAGCAGGACGACGGGGAGGAGTACTTTCATCAGCATTCCCTTGCCCTTGCCTTTGGGCTTGTCCTTCTTCTCGCTCTTGTCACTCATGATGTTTGCCTCGGATCAGGTGCGTGGCTCAGGCGTAGATGCCCGCGCGGCGGAACGTGGGTGACGGGCGGCGCTCGTCCTGCGCCGCCGATGGAATGGCGCCGCGACTTCCGGGAGCGGGTGCATCCTGCCGAGCGGCGCGCTGCTGAGACGCCGGCTGCTGGTGCGAGGGATCGCGGCCCGCGCTCGTCGAAGTCTGCGCGAAGTGCTGGGGCGTGAGGGCATGCGGACGATCGCGCGCGCGATCCTCGCCTGCCGTGTTACCGGCGAGCGAGGCGGCCGCCGCGGCCTGGACCGCCGGGGCGAGCCCTGGGTCGGCGCTGCCCATCGTTACGGCGATGTGGTCCTGCTCGGGCCGGAAGTGCAGCGAGACCGCGCCGAAGTCGGCGTGCACGAGGGCCGCATGCACCACTTGCGGCCCGGCGGCCGCGCGCGCTTCGGCGATGCGGTCGACAAGCGCTGCGACGTCGTGCCTGGGCGCACTCACCTGCGGCGTCATCGCGATGGGAGCGGTGGTATCGAGCTGCGGCGCGGTCGCCGCCGAGGTGACATGTGGAGGGTGCTGGACCGATGCTGCGAGAGTGGGAGCTGTCGGTTGCTCCTCGGTGTGACGGGTCACTGCCGGGGCAGGGGTGCCTGGATCGGCGCGGGCTTGGTCCGGGCGTAGGGTGGACATGGTCGGAGGCGCGACGCCAGCGGGCTGGTCCATTTGCGGCACAGGCACAGGCACAACTGGCGCGTTCGTCCCGACCTTGAGCGAGACCGGTGCGGAGCGACTTGAAGGATTGGTCCTCGTGGCAGTCGGACTGCCCGAGGAAGTTGGGGCCACCGTCTGCGCAGGCATGGGCGAGGCAGACAACATGGCGGCAAGCTGCAAGGCGCAGGGCGCGACGTGGGGCGGTGCCGGAGGCGCTTTGCTGACGCTCGCGTCGCTGTCGGACTTGGTGCTGGAAGGGGCGGCATCGGCAGGCGGCAAGTCCTTGCCGGCAGGCTTGCCGCTTTTGCCGGACGGCGCGGCATCCGGAAGAACGATCGCCTGCGGCATTGCCGCCTCAAGTGCAGCTGCGGGGATCGTAGGCGGCGGAGGCAGGTCCAGCACCGGCGAAGCTGTGGAAGCGCCGGCGCTCTGCAGAAGCGCCGAGAAATTGACCGCCGGCGCGGCGCCCTCGGGTGACGGCGCGGCCAATGCCGCGGGCGAGACGCAGGGCGTCGCAGAGAGGGACGCGGCGACGGGGGAGCTGGTCTCGATCATGCCCACCTTTATTCAAGACCCGTGCCAGACGGCTTGCGCCCGTGAAGCGCAGGCGTTTCGCGTCCGCGCGCGATCAGCCGCTCCTGCGCCTGGGCTCGATCGTCCACGGCGGCGCGGCGGCGTTCGGCTGTGGCGAGGAGGCGCAGCTTGGCATCGGCGATCGCTTCGGCGCGGCGCATCTCGTCCAGGGTGTTGCGCCTGATGGCCTCGAGCCCATCGACGAAGCGCAATTGCTGGCGAAGGGCGTCGCCCTGTTCGGCGTCGCGCCGGGTGGCGTATTCGCCGGCGAGGCGGCCGGTCCGCTCGCACAGAGCGCGCAGCTGGGCCAGCGTACCCTCGGCCTCGGCGGCGTCGCGCGCGGCGGTCTGCTTGGCGATGTCGCGGATCTTCTCGAGCCGGCGCAGCCGCAGCAGCCGGGCACGCTCGGCGTTCATGGGCCGAGCAGCGCCTCGAGCTGGGCCGTGCCGCTCGCCAAGTCGATCACCTCGCCGGCCGCCTGGCACAGGAAGGCACTGAGCGCCGGATGCATGGCGATGGCGCGGTCGAGCTGAGGATCGGCCCCGGCGCGGTAAGCGCCCATCAGCACGAGGTCGCGGTTCTCCTCGTAACTTGCGACCAACGCGCGGAAGGTGCGGGCAAGCTGCTGGTGCTCGGCGGGCACGATATCGTTCATGACCCGGCTCAAGGAGGCGGCGATATCGATGGCCGGATACTGGCCGCGCTGGGCGAGCGCGCGGGAGAGCACCACGTGCCCGTCGAGGATGGCGCGGGCGGTGTCGACCACGGGGTCGTCGTGGTTGTCGCCGTCCGCCAGCACGGTGTAGAGTCCGGTGATCGATCCCCCGCTCGCCGCCGAGTTGCCGGCACGTTCGACCAGCTTGGTGATCGTCGCCAGGGCCGACGGCGGATAGCCCCGCGCGGCACCGGGCTCGCCCAGCAACAGGCCGATCTCGCGCGCGGCGTGCGCCACCCGGGTGAGGCTGTCGAGGATCAGCAGTACGCGCCTGCCCTGCGCGCGGAAGTGCTCGGCCATCGCGGTGGCGAGCATCGCGCCGCGCAGCCGCAAGTTGGGCGCGTGATCGGCCGGGACGGCGACCACGACGGTGCGCTCGCGCTTGTCGGCGTTCATGTGCCGCGCGACGAAGTCGGAGACCTCGCGCGCGCGCTCGCCGATCAGGCCGACGACGATGACGTCCGCCGAGGCGCCGTGCGCGATCATGTCGATCAGCACCGACTTGCCGACACCGGACCCGGCCATCACGCCGATGCGCTGGCCGATGCCGAAAGTCGTGAGCGCGTTGAGCGCGCGCACGCCGGTGTCGAAGGGGAGGCGCACCGGGCTGCGGTCCAGCGCCGAGGTGCGGTGCCCGCCCGCCGGCCACAGCGAGCGCGCATGGATCGGCGGACCTCCGTCGATCGGCAGGCCCTCGCCATCGACCGCGCGGCCCAGGAACGGTTCGCCCACCGGGAGCATGCCCGGGCGACCTTCCGGACGGACCCGGGCGCCCGGGCGGAGCATGACGCTGTCGCCCAGCATCATCATCATCGTGCGGCCGTTGCGAAACCCGATCGCTTCGGCGGGAAGGCTGGCATCATCGCCGTAGGTGACGCGGCACATCGCGCCAACCGGCACCGCCAGGCCACTCACTTCCAGCAGCCCGCTGTCACAGGCGGTGACCAGGCCGAAGCGGCATGGGGACAGGTCGATCGGTTCGAGCCCGAAGCCGGCCAGGATCGGCTCGAACAGGTTCAGCATCGGGCCAGCGCCTCGGCGATGGCCTTGCGCCAGGTCGCCGGACCGTCCTCCACGCCGCCGCTGGTGCCCTCGACCCGGATGGCACCGCGTTCCAGCGAGGGATCGGCCAGCACCTCCCAATCGACGCGCATGCGGCTGGTCAGCAGCTTGATGTCGTCAGGGTGCAGGCGGATCACCCGCGCGTCGTCGGCGCGGGCGAGCATCGCCGCCGCCGCCGCGACCCGCCGCTCCAGCAAGTCGACATCGAGCGCGAGCGGGGCCAGCGCGGCCTCGCACAGCGCAGCCACCGTGGCGCGAAGGCGGTCGCGCAACTGCTCTTCGAGGGCGCGGTCGAGCCTGGCGAAGGCGAGCTGCAGCGTCCCTCCGGCTTGTGCATCCGCTGCGGCCGTGGCGAGCGTTTCGACGCGAACGTCGCCGGCGCCGTCGGCATAGCCTTGCGCATAGGCATCGGCGAGCGGGTCACCTTGTTGGGGGTCCGGAAACGTCGCCTCCTGCAGGGGCTGAGGCTGGGGCTCGGTCTCCTCCTCGGCCGCGGCGAAGCGGCGGTCGGCACGGAACGGCGTCCTTTCGCCGAGCCGAGCCAGGGGAAGGCGCTCAGACATAGTCGCCGTCGCCCGATCCGAACACGATCGTGCCCTCGGCCGCGAGCTTGCGGGCGATGGCAACGACGCGCTTCTGGGCCTCGACCACGTCGGCGAGCTTCGTGCGACCCCGCGCCGCGATCTCGTCGCGCACGCCATCGGCGGCGCGGCTGGACATCGCGCGGAAGAAGCATTCGCGCTCGTTCTCGGCCACGCCCTTGAGCGCGTCGATGAGCGTGTCGTTGTCGGTCTCGCGCAGCAGCGCGCCCATGGGATTGGCGTCGAGCACGAAGAGGTGCTCGAACTTGAACATTTCCTCCTCGATCTTCCTGGCGAGCAATTTGTCGAGCTTGGCGATCTCGGGAAGGACGCGCTTCTCCACCGCCTTGCCAGCGCCGTTGATGATGTCCGCCGCCTCGCGCGGACCGCCCATGGCGAGGGTGCCCGAGCCATGCCGCTCGGCGATGCGCCGGGTCAGCAGTTCGTCGAGCATGACGAGCGCCTCGGGCGAGACGGGCTCCAGCGTGGCGATGCGATGCACGATCTCGGGCTGATGCTCGGGCGGCAGAGCGTGCAGGACAGCGGCCGCCACCTCGGGATCGAGCTGCACCAGCAGAACGGCGATCGCTTGCGGGTGCTCGCCCCGGATCAAGGGCGTGAGCGCCTCTGGCACCAGCCAGCGGGCGAGCTCGATGGTCGAGCTGCGCTGCGCTTCTGGAGCGATACGGCGCATCAGGCTGTCGGCCTTCACCTCGCCCACGGCGCGGCCCATCATGGTCCGGACCTGGCCGATGCGATCGTGCGCGACGAGGCCGAGCGCTTCGGTCTTCTGGACGAAGCCGGCAATAGCGCCGGCGATCACGTCGGGACCGATCTCGCCGAGTGCGCACATCTTTTGGCCCAGCAGGCGCAGTTCGGAGGGCTCGAGCTCGGCGAGGATGCTGGCGGCCTGTTCGTCGTGCAGCAGCATCACCATCACGGCGGCGCTGCCCGCGGGATCGAGGTTCGATGCGATCTCGCTCATGCGGCCTCTGCGCGGTCTTCAAGCGGCGTTGGCGGGTCGGCGAGCATCTGGCGCAGCGCCTGGACCGCGCTGTCCGGCTTTTGCGCGACAAGGCGCTGGGCGAGATCCACTTGCTGGGCGAGGAGCTCGGAGCGGGGGATCTCGGCGACCGGCTGTTCGGCCTCGGCAAGCTCCGGTGCGGTTTCGCCATCCTCGCCAGCGGCTGCGCGTTCGCCGCTCTCGCCGTCGGCGTCCGGTTCGCCCTTCTTGGCCTTGCTCTTCTTAGCCTTGTCGCCGCGCTGGGCGGCGATCAGGGGACGCACCCCGAGCAGCAGCACGAGCAGGACCGCGATCAACGCCGAGCCATAGCGCACCAGTGTCGCGAACCAGGGCGTCTCGTAGAATTTCTCGGGCGTATCGACGGTCGGCTCGAAGCTGCGCATCACGACTTTCACCTGGTCGCCGCGCTGCGGGTTGGCGCCGACCGCGGCACTGACCAGGGCCTCGATGTCCTTGAGGTCCTGCGGCTTGGCGCCCTTCAGCGCCGCTTGGCTCAGGGCCACTGCGACCGAGATGCGCTTGATGTTGCCGGGGTGCTGGTTGGAGACCGCCACTTCGCGGCCAAGCTCGTAAGTCTTGCTGGAGCTCGACTCGCCGTTGCTCGGCTGCTGCTGCCCGGTCGGCGGCTGCGTGCCTTGTGGCGGCGCGTTCTGCGCCAGCGTGGCGGGAGGCGGCGTGTTCGAGAGGACGCCGGGGACACCCGCCGCTTGGGAGGGGCTGGTCGATTGCGACTGCTCCTGCGTCTCGGCGCGTACGACACCGTTCTTGTCGTAGCTCTCGCGCGCCGAGGTGACGTCGCTCATGTCGAGCTCGACCTGGATTTCGCTCGAGAAGTTGCCTTCGCCCAGCATCGGGGCGAGCAGCTGGGTCACTTGGGTGCGCAGCTTGTCTTCCATGCGGGACTGCATGTCGAGGCGGTCGCTGTCGGGTCCGTCCTGCTGCGAGAGCAGGCGCCCGTGCTGGTCGATCACGCGCACCGCGTCGGGCGAGAGGCCGGGCACAGAGCCCGCGACGAGGTTGACGATTGCCGAGACTTGCCCGGCGGCGAGCTGGCGGCCGGCCTTGAGGCGTACCATGACCGAGGCGGTGGGCGGCAGATTGTCGCGCACGAATGCGGACTTCTCGCCCTCGGCCAAGTGCACGCGCACGGAATCGACACCGTCGATCTCCATGATCGAGAGCTGCAGGTCGCGCTCGCGGGCGGCGCGCAGACGCTCGCCCTCCAGCGACCGGCTGGCGCCCATCGGCAGGGTGTCCAGCATCTGGTCGCCACTTTGCGGCGTGGCGAGAGTGCCGTTGGCCGCCACCAGCATCTTCGCGCGGTAATAGTCGCCTTCGTCGACCGTCAGCGCGCCGGTATCGTTGTCGATGTGGTACTTGATCCCGGCGGTGTCGAGCGCGGAGGCGACGCCGGCGCGGTCGCTATCGTCCAGTTGCGCATAGAGCGCCCGCTGGGGGGAGGGGGCGACGGCGCTCCAGGCGAGCGCTGCCCCGCCGAGCGCCGCGACGCCCAGGAACCAGGGCAGCATGCGCTTGACGGCAGGTTGGCTGGCGAACGTTCCGAGGCGGGTCAGCGCGTTGCCGCCCGCGGGATCGGTGAATGCGGCAAGCACCGAGGTTCCGGGTGCGGGCGCGGCTACGGCGGGAAGCAGGTCCGCCATCTATCACACGCCCATCCGCATGATGTCCTGATAGGCGGACAGCAGCTTGTTGCGGACCTGGAGCGTCGCCTCGAACGAGACGCCGGCCTCCTGGCGTGCCAGCATCACTTTGGCGACATCGGTCACTTCGCCCTTCTGGTAGGCCTCCGCCAGCCCCTCGGCCTTAGCCTGGGTCGCGTTGACGCCGTCGAGCGCGCTCTTGAGCGTGCCGGCGAAGCCTTGGGCCGGTGCCGGGCCGGCGGCGCCTTGCGTCTCCTGCGGGGCGTGAAGCTGCTGGAGAAGCTGCGAGCGGTCGATGATCTGCTGGCGCAAGGCGATGATCTGCTGCACCCCGCCTGCGCCCGAACCGATCGGAGAAATGCCGCTCACCAGCGGCCTCCCGCCACGCGGCCGAGCTCGATACCGGCCTCGCGGAAGGAGGCAAGGCGATAGCGCAGCGTCCGCTCGGAGATACCGAGTTCTCGCGCGGCGCGCAGGCGATTGCCGCCGCACGCCTCGAGCGTCGCGATAATGGCGCGCGCCTCCGACAGCTGGACCACGCTCGACAGCTTGCGCGCGGCGGGTTCGGCCTCGACCGGATCGTTGGGCGCCGAGACCAACCGTGCCGGGCAGTCGAACACGATGTGTTCGGGCGTGATCGCGTTTTCGTCATGCGCAAGCAACAGCGCGCGCCGCACGACATTCTCCAACTCGCGCACATTGCCGGGCCAGGGATGCAGCCTCAGCATCGCCAGAGCCGCGTCGTTGAAGCAGGCCACGCGGGAGGGATCGGGCGCGTGGCGCAGCGCCATGGCGAAGGCGAGCGGCGCGATGTCCTCCGCCCGCTCGCGCAGCGGTCGCAGTGCGAGGGGGAAGACGTTCAGGCGATAGTACAGATCGGCGCGAAACCGGCCCTCGGCGACTTCGAGCGGCAAGTCGCGGTTGGCGCAGGCGATCACGCGTACGTCGACCGGGATCGGCCTGGTCGCCCCGATCGGCACGACTTCCTGCTCCTGTAGCGCGCGCAGCAGCTTCGCCTGGAGGGGCAGGGGCATCTCGGCGATTTCATCGAGAAGCAGCGTGCCGCCGTCCGCCGCGCGCATGAAGCCTTCGCTCGACTGCGTGGCGCCGGTGAAGGCACCCTTTTGATGGCCGAACAGCATGGCCTCCAGCATCGCCTCGGGCATCGCCGCGCAGTTCACGGCGATGAACGGCCCCGTAGCGCGGCGGCTGCGAGCATGGATGAAGCGGCTGAGCACTTCCTTGCCGGTGCCGGTCGGGCCGTTGATGAGGACCGGGATGTTGCTGGCGGCGAGGCGTTCGGCCAGCGCCAACACCGACAGGCTCTCGGGGGCGGCGGCGATCGGCTCGCCCGGCGGGGTGATGGCGGCCAAGGCCATGGCCAGCGCTGCTTCGCCATGGGGCTCGGTGTAGCGTACCTCGATCCGGTTCGCGCCCTGCCGGGAGATGCGCGGGGCGCCGCGCGAGAGCGCAACCGTGCGTTGGCCCCGTGTGGGGCTGACGTCGTCCCCTGCGTCGACGATGGCGATCCTGTCGCCGCCGCTCAATGATCCGACCAGCGCGCTCAAGCGCTGGACCAGCGCTCCATGCTCTCGAACGACGTTTTCTCCCAGCGCCAAAGCGGACATTTTCTGTGCGACCCCCGAATAGCCATTAACCGGCTTGTCTGGGTCTTATCTGGCGCGCCAACGGCCAAACTTTCGAGAATTTAAGGCCAGGTAAAGCCCCTTAAGGGATCGCGCGAGTGTGCTGCGGGGAGCGCCATCTGCACCGACGACCCAGGCTTAAATCCCACGGCCGCTTTCCCGTTCTGGTGGCTGACAGCCGAGCCGGATGGGCCGGTGGGCTGCCGGACCACGGGACACCACGGGAGTACGCACATGTCTGTCATCAACACCAACATCTCGGCCATGAAGGCCTCGAACGCCTCGATCAGCGCCAGCAAGATGCTGAGCACTTCGATGGAGCGCCTCTCCACTGGCAAGCGCATCAACTCGGCCAAGGATGACGCCGCCGGCCTCGCGATCTCGACCACGATGACCGCCCAGGTGAAGGGCATGGGCCAGAGCATTCGCAACGCCAACGACGGCATCTCGCTGGCGCAGACCGCCGAAGGCGCGATGGGCGAAGTCACCAACATGCTGCAGCGCGTTCGCGAGTTGGCGGTGCAGTCCTCCTCGGGCACCTACCAAGCGTCTGACCGCGGCTACATGCAGTCGGAAGTCACCGCGCTGACGAACCAGATGAGCGACGTGCTCTCCAAGACGAAGTTCAATGGCAACGCGTTGTTCTCGACCACCGCCGGCACCGACAAGACCTTCGCCATCCAGGTCGGCGCCAACTCGGGCGACAAGATCACGCTGACTTCGAAGGCGATCGACGGCACCAACATCAGCGCCACCGCCCTCGACGTCACCGACTCGACGAAAGCCTCGACCACGATCGACAATGTCGACCTTGCGCTAGCGGATGTGAACGCCAACCGCGCTTCGCTCGGTGCCGGCCAGAACCGGCTCGAATCGGCGGTCAACACGCTGACCAACAACGTGACCAACCTGTCCGACGCGCGCTCGCGGATCGAGGACACGGACTACTCGGTGGAAACGACCGCGATGGCCAAGGCTCAGATCCTCTCGCAGGCATCGACGGCCATGATCTCGCAGGCCAACCAGAGCCAGCAGAACGTCCTGTCGCTGCTCCGCTGATCCCGGCGACGACGGCACGCCCGCACCTGCGGGCGCGGGCCCGGCGGCATCTCAGTCCGCCGGGCCCATTCGTGCGTCGCGCTCTTCTAAAGGACTTCGAAGTTCCGCAGGCGTGGATGCCCCGAACGCGGCAGCGATCACGCCGAGGCCTTACGCGGCTCTTTCCGCCGTGCTGCGCGTGATGCGCATCTCATGTCGGAGCAACGCGTTCTGCGCTTCGGCCTCGCCTTGGACTTCGACTGCCAATGTGACATGGGCGAGGCTCAGGCATAACGCCATCAGCCGTTCGTCCGCCGGCGTGAACTCCGCGAGCCCCTTGCGATCAAGATAGGCCAAGGCATCGTTCAGATAAGGTGCAAAGGCGTCATAAAACTCGCGCATCTGCGCAAGGCTGCTGGTTTCGCGCTCGCGGGATCGTTCGAACGAGGTCGCCAGCGCCCACTTGTCGACGAACACTTGGAGTGGTTCGAATCCGCCCGGTAAGACCGCTGCGTCGGTCATGCGCCGAAACCTCCAAGGGACTTCTCCGCCTTGTACGCCTGCACAGTCGCGTCGACAGAGTTGATGAAGTGCCGGCAGAGCGCTTCCTGCGCCTGGAAGTGGATATGCTGGATAGCGCCGCTGCTGATCCCGCGCTGACCAGCCTCGATCACGCCCCTGTCCTCCGCGTGGACATCGCGGGTCGCGGCGACCGCGTATTCGCGCGCGAAGCGTTGCGTGGCACTGTCGTCCTCGCCGCGCCAGTAGAAGCGAATGACCCCGCGCGACTTCTCAGGTCCGATCGGAAAGACGGTGTGCGAGAATGGCAGGATGGGTGAGTTGAGCATGAAGAAGTTCGGAAAGACCGCGAAGTACTCCGAATTCGCCAACAACTCGTCGTAGCCGCCGGACATCGCATCGTTCACCAGGCGTTCCAAGGCACTGACCTGCACCGGCCCGGGCTGGTGCTCCGGATTCATCCATAGCGCCTGCTTGCGATGGAGCCCGACAAAATCGAACCCGGTTGCGTAGCCGAACGGATTCTCTGGCCCTGTCGCCGTGGTGCCTACCGATCGTGGGTGAATGAAGCGGAGATGATAATTCTCCTGGAAGTTGTCGTACACAAGCTTCCAATTGGCATCGATCTCGTAAAGGTACTCGGCAAACGTCGTAGCGGTTGCGCAGGGAAGCTGTTCGAGCTGCGTCTCGAGGGGACTCAGGAATTCCGACAAGGTTTGTTCGGGTTCAGGCGTAAGATTGATGAAGATCAGCCCCGCTGCCACGTCCACCGCGACCTTGGACAACCCACAATCCGCCTTGTCCAGGAAAAATCGTTCAAAATCAGGCGCGCCCCGTAACTCGCCGTGATCGTTGAATGTCCACATGTGATAGCGGCAACTGAAGGTTGAGGCGAGGCCATCGCTCTGCGCCACCAGTTCGGTGCCGCGGTGCGTGCAGACGTTGTAGAATGCGCGGATGACGTCGTCCTTGCCGCGCACGATCAGGATCGAGGCCCTTGCCGCCTCCACCTTGCGAACGATGAAGCTGCCTGGTTCGGGCAATTCCGATACGTGGCCGATGTGCAGCCATGCGCGCTTGAATACCGCCTCTCGCTCCAGCGCGAAGTAGTCGGGGTCATGGTATGGACCGACAGGGATGGGCTGCGTTCCCAGCACGGCGACCTGTTCGTTGCTGACAGGGCGGAATTTTGCTGCCTCGACATTCATCGCAGGGCACCTCTCAATTCGCTAATTTATTGTTTGTGTCTTTTCGTATCCCGACAGAATGCCTAATGCCAAGTCTTAATTGACGTGCCCGGTTTCACGGGCGGAGCACAGATGGGAGCGGATAGTCATGCCGATCGCGATCGCTGGCAAGCGAATCATAGTCACGGGCGGCGCACGCGGGATTGGTGCCGCGGCCGTGCGCAACTTCGTTCTTGAGGGTGCCCACGTCGTTGCGTTCGACAATCGGCCAGAAGGTGAAGCCGTAACTGCCGCCGCGGATGCGCAAGAGCCTGGCAGCGCGCGATTCACGCTCGTCGACGTCAGCGACGAAGCCGCGGTAAAGTCGGCTGTCGACGCGGCAGCCGCCGCGCTGGGCGGGATCGACGCGGTGTTCAACGTCGCCGGGATCGAGCGAGCCAGATCGGCCGAGGCGCTCAGCACTGCCGACTGGCGAATGATGCTTGACGTGAATGTGATCGGCGTCGCGAACGTCTGCGCGGCGGCTTATCCTCACATGGCCGTCAACGGAGGCTCGATCGTCAACTTCGGCTCTGATGCGGCGCTCGGCCCGCACCCGAATGGCGTGCACTATTCGGCGTCGAAAGGAGCGGTCATCTCCTACAGTCGCGCACTTGCGTATGATTGGGCGAAAGTTGGGATCCGGGTGAACTCGCTTGCTCCTGCGATTTGGACCCCAATGTATGATGAACATCGGGCGCGCTTCACCAAGGACGAACTCGCCGCGCACGACGAGATGATGAAAGTCACCATCCCACTCGGCGGAAGGCTGGGTGACCCAGATACGGACCTGGCACCCGTCCTGGTATTCCTGGCTTCGGACGCGTCGAAGTTCATCACGGGGCAGATCATCTCCGTAAATGGCGGCGCGGGATACACGCGCTGAACAGCCCTTTGGACGATCCAGCCTGAATCTTTCAGCTGTTCGATTTTCCGACGCGAGATGCATGGCCGGGCCGGTGCAGTTCCACGGCCCCCCTTGAACCTCGTCAATGCCCGCGGCGGCCTCGCCAACCTCCGCCCGGGTTGCCGTGGAAGCGCGGCATGGTCATGCCTTGTTGCGGCCGGAACTCACCACGCTGCTGTTGGAAGCGGTCGTATCCGCGGTAGCCTTGTCGCGGGGCGTTGCGCAGGAAGTGGTTGCGGTCGGCGCGGCGAAATCCACGATCGCTCGCCGAGCCTCGGTAATAGAAGTAGTTGTCGCTTCCCCAATAGCCGTCGTAGATCGGTCCGTAGTGGCCGTCGTACCAGCCATCGTAGGCATATGGCTGATCCCAACCGATCGAGCTGGCGCCATAGCCGTACCCATACCCATCGGCGGCGCAGGCGCTGAGGCCCATCGTGCACCCGGCCAAAGCCAGGGCTAACATCGCTTTTTTCATAGCAACCCTTCGTTCCAGGAGCGGCTTCGAAGGCGCGCCGCATCGCCATGGGAACGTGAAGCCGGGTTGGTCGGTTCCGCATCTGCCGTTTTGGACGACGTGTGAAAATCGGGACGCGGACGGCCCTCCGCGCGTTACGCTCGCACATGCGCGGCGCGGCCTCGTGCCTCGTCTCAAGGTAATCGACGGAGATGATCGGATGAGCGCTCAGGAAACCACGGTCCCCGGCATGTACGACTGGCAGAAAGAGCACCGGCGCCGCTACCTCTGCTCGGGCGGCGCGGATGGGCACTTCTACGACTTCGAGCCAATCAACGGCGAAGGTTATCAGCCAACCTGCCTGGTCAAGCACGTCGGCCGCAAATCCGGCCGGACCTTGGTCACGCCGCTGATCTACGGCATGGTGGAGGGCGAGATCGTGATCGTCGCATCAAAGGGCGGTGCGCCTGAACATCCCGCCTGGTACCTCAACATCGCGGCCAGCAGCACACTGGAAGTGCAGGTCGCCACGCAGGCTTTCCGTGCGACCTGGCGTGAGCCCGAGCCAAGCGAGCGGCAGCGGGTCTGGGACCAGATGGTCGCGATCTACCCGCCCTACGCAGAGTACCAGGAGGCCACTGAACGTCTCATCCCGTTGGTAATGATGAAACCGGCAGCTACGATTCCCGTGTTCCGTGAAGCCGATCTCCAGCGATGACGAACGACGCCAGTATGCGGGCGTTGTTCGCCCCAGTCTGATCCGCTTGGCAGTCTGATCCGCCTGGCCCGTCCGGGCCGGGCCGGCTCAAAGGATCAAAACGCCATCACGGTCGGCGCGCGCGGGGAGGCCGTGGTCTCCCCGAGCAGGCGCTTGCGGAACAGCGATTGGATCACCCGAGCTTCGAGGATACGGCCGATCACGTAGAGCGCCGCGAAGAGGCCCGCGAAGACATAGGCCGACGTGGGCGAGCGGCCCTCATCCTCATCCTTCTTGTCTTTCTTCGGCTTCTCCGGCGCAGGCGAGCCAAGCGTCTTGTCGATCCAGCTCTGCTGGGGCACGAAGTCCTTCTTGTCGTCCTTCTTCTTCGCCTTCTCCTCCGTCGAGGGAGAGGACTTCTCCCACTTGCCGATGGCGACCGTGAGTTGTGCGAAGGCCAGGAACATCAAAGGAGCAAGGAAGCACGCCAGCAGCGCCTTGCTGGTCATGCGGTAGCGCAGCACCCCGCCGCCTTGCGCGGTCTCGAACTGCAGAGTGCCTCGGTCGATGATCGACATCTTGTCCTGGGCCGCCGGGTCTTTCTTGCTAAAGGTCAGCGTATCGCGTGCGCGCTCAAAGCTCGTGCCGGGCTGGCGGAATAGCGGATCGAGGCGGTCGAAAGCCTGCTGGCTCGACATGGGACGCGAGACCACGACAGTGCCATCGATGTGCCAGATCCAGTCGGTAAGACGTGCGAACACGGACGATCCTCGCACTATTCGGCCGGCACGGCGGTGGCGGGGCGGGCGAACCGCTCACGCAGGGCCTTCCAGCCTTCGGTGAAGGGATAGGTCATCTGCTCGCGGATCGACATCCGCCGCCCGCCTTCCATGCCCAGAAGTTCAGCCTCGCCATCGAGGCAGGTGCCGAAGAACCGGTCGATGAAGATGAACGTGTTCGAGTAGTTGCTGCGCGTGGACTCGTAGTCCTGCGAATGGTGCAGGCTGTGATGCTCGGTCGTGTTGAACAGGTAGCGCCACCAGCGCGGCGAGTTGAACCGCGTGTTGATGTGCTGGTACGAGCCGATCGCCATGCCGATGGCGCCGGCCATCATCGCCGCGCGGGGCAGGAAGTCGAAGAACCCGCCGATACCCAGGCCGATCAGGAACAGCTCGACCGGGTTGCCGACCGCGCCCTTGTTGATGTTCAGCTGAGTGATGTAGTGGTGCACCGAATGCGGCAGCCACAGCGGGTACCAGTTGTGCATGCCCCGATGCATCCAGTATTGCCCGAAGTCGAAGATGAAGGCGATCAGGAACGCCTGCAGCAGCAGTGGTAGCGCGGTGAACCACGCGAGCTTCGACAGGTCGAAGTGGCTCTGGATCGCACCGATGATCGCGTCGCTGCCGATGTATCCTTCGATCAGGCCAAGGAACGTGTAGCCGAGCGAGACGTAGAACAAGTCGGTGACAAATTCCTTCCAGGTCAGCTTCCAGCTCTCGTGACGTGGATTCACCCATTCGAGCGAGAGCAGCAGCAGGCGGAAGGCAATGCCGATGCCGACGGCGGTCGAGGCCTTGGCGATCGAATTCGGCGCCCAGTACCAGAACGCCAGGAGCGAGAACAGCACGACGGGCTGGAACCAAGTGAAGAAGGCGCGTTTTACCGGGCCGCCCTCTACCTTTGGTATGTTCTCCCAGCCGATGGTGACCGGCGACTGGGTGCCCACGATCCTCTTGCCTACGCGAACTCCGTCCATATGCCCGTGCTCGTACCTGGTTTGCCGCAAGTGCGGTGCGTGTTCAGCCCCTGGGGGCGACGTGCCGTCGGTTGGTAACGGCTCAAGTCGCGCAAGTATCTGACGATACATCGTCCAGTGATAGGTGGCAAAGGGGTATAGAAGCCATAGTCCCTGCCTATGACTCGGTCTCAATTCTCGCGCGCCGGCACTGGTACGATGATGAAGCGATCGTGCACTTGCGGCTTGTCGGGCGTGTCCAGCGGTGCCTTCAATCCGCTGCGCAGCTCGGCGATGGTCGCGACCGGCAGTTCGAGCGGGTGCTCGTCCGGATGGGTCGGCGCTTCGTGCGGATAGTCCTTGCCTGCGGTGTGGGTCATCTCGATGTGGGCGCCGAGCAGGGCGCGGATCGGATGCGTGGCGGCAAAGCGCGTGATCCGCTCCACGCTCGCGCGCTCGTCGGCCATGAAGTTGACGGGCACGTAGAGCCGCCCGGGGTAGATCGTGTCGCCCGACAGCAGGATCCGGAGGCGCGGGTCGTAGACCATGATCGCGGCCTTCTGGTGGCCCGGCGTGGGAATGATGCTGAGTGCGCGCCCGCCCAGGTCGAAGCGGGCGATACCGTTCGGCCACTCGGAAATGCCGAAGGAACTGGCGACATCCTCCGGCTTGAGGCCGATCACGGTCGTATCCGGCCGCTCGCGAAAGGCGGCGTCGCCGGCGATGTGATCGCCATGGCTGTGGCTATGGGCGACCACCAAGGGGGGCGCGGGGCGACGATGCGCTCTCGACCACTCGGCCATCACCCGATCGACAGCCGCGCGAATGCTGCCACCTTGCGCTCCGGTGTCCACCAGTAGCGCCTTGTCCCGGCCGATCAGCAGGTAGACGAAGGGCGCCTCGAAGTTGGTCTTCACCGATTGGCGGATGACGAACGTATCCGCGTCGAGCGCCTGCACTTGCGCGGCCGGCTCCTGCGGTAAAGTGCCGTCGATCCACCGTTCCTGGAACAAGTGCGGCAAGGGTGCCTCGCCGGCGAGAGCCGGGGCGGCGATCAGCAGGGCGCAGGCGCCAAGCATCCATCGCGCCCGCAGAGTGCGAAGCGTCATGTCGGCGATCCTTTTCCGGAAGCAGAGGAGGCCCGATCTCGGGGCGCCGCCTGAGCGACGCCCCGCCCCGGGGCATGGGGTCAGTACTTGACTCGCGCTTCGAGGCCGACGGTCCGCGGATTGAGGACCGACTGGCGATAGTAACGCAGCCGGACGCCATCGTTGAGGCCGACACGCGACAAGTCATTCGAGACAGACGTCACCGCGTACTTGTCAAAGATGTTGTTAGCGAACAAGCCTATGCTGTACTTGTCGGTCTCGTACATCAGCGAAGCGCGGTTCTCCACGAAGCTTGGCAGCTTTTCGCCATAGGCGCGATCCCAGCCGAGGCGCGTCACGATGTTGCCGCGGTAGGTCGCGGTCCAATTGGCGACGAAGTTGCCCTCGCCGGCCGGGACCGTGTAGGTCGCACCGAGGCTGCCGCTGTTCTTGGCCGAGCCGGGAAGGCGATCACCTGCAAGCGCGTCGAGACGGATCGGGGTGCTGGGGTAAGTCCCGGGTGGATCGTTGACGGCGATCAGACGGGGCACGTCTTGTGTCAGCTTGGCATCAACATATGAATAGGTGCCTTGGATAGACAGGCCTTCGAACGGCCGTGCCTGGAACGACGCTTCGAATCCTTGGGACTTAGCCTTACGACCATTGACGATTATGCCGACGATGCCGTTTATCGTGGCGGAGCGTAGTTGGGTACCGTCCCATTTGATATGATACACGTTGAAGTTGAAGGTCAGCTTGCGGTCGAACAACTGAGTGCGGATGCCGACTTCGATGTTCTTCGTGGTGTCGGGTAGGAAAGTCGTCTCGTTGGGCAGCGCGCAGACGTTTTGTACGTCCGGGTCGAGCGGCAAGTCGCATTCGGCAACCGTGTTCGGGCCGCCGATGCGATAGCCCTTGCTGTAGGTGCCGTAGAGCATGATATCGGGCGTAAAGTTGTAGGACGTGTTGAACTTCCACACCCAGCCGTTCTTCCCTGACTTGCGGCCGGCGGGAGGGAGATCGTAGGGGCTGAGCGGATCGCCGAGGATCGGTACGACCGCCTGGCCGCTTTGGTCCGAGGAGTAGTCGAAGTAGCGAGCGCCAGCCGTGACTTGCCATTCCGGAACGATCCGGAAAGTGCCTTCGCCAAAGATAGCCTTTTCGGTGACTTTGGACTTGGTGAACGAGTTGTACTCAATTTCGTTCGGGTTGGTCGTCAAGTCGACCCAGGGATGTCCAGGCACGTGCTCGGTGTATTCGCGCAGGCGCTTCTGCTGGTTGTAGAAGCCGCCCAGTACCCAGCTGAACGGACCGCCATGCGTCGAGACAAGGCGGACTTCCTGGTTCCACTGCTTACGCCGATCATGGCTCTCGTTCCAGCTGGAGAAGGCCGGGAACTCCTCGTAGCCGTAGTCTAGGTCGAGCAGCAGGTCGGTGTTGTCCCCGCGGTCGTCGCTCTTAACGTCGGTATAGGCGGTCGTGGCAACAAGATCGGCGAAGTCGAAGAGGTTGGCATTGATCTCCATGCTGGCAAGGTGGGCTTGACGCTTGACCGGCTCGACGTAGCGCGCGGCACTTTGGTAGCGACCGGTACCGAACACACCGTCGCTGTTATACTGCCCGCCGTCGGTCTTCGTCTGCTGATAGGCGTAGGTAAAATCGACTTTCAGGTCTTCGTTGACCTGGACCAGCAGCTGATTGCGCGTGGTAAAGGTCTTTTCGAAGTTGAGATCCTTGTAATAGTCGAAATTGGCCGCGCGGCCGGCCTGTGTCACGGTATCTGGCCCGTCCGGCTGCGGCAGCGACACACCAGGCGTGCGCAGAACCAGCGGGTAATCGATGAAGCCCGGATCGTAGTAGTACCCGGTCGCCGAACGGAAGGCGACGTGGTCCTTGATGATCGGGAGGTTGATCATGCCGTCGACTTGGTAACCCAGCTCGCTGCCGTGCGCCTTGGCGTAGACGCGGCCGTGCGCTTCGCCCTCGAAGTCCGTGGTATTCGGCCGATTGGGGATGTTGCGGATCGCACCTGCAAGCGTGCCCAGGCCGTAAAGTGTCCCTTGCGGACCGAGCAGGACTTCGACACGATTGATGTCGAGGAGCTTGAAGTCGTAATAAAGTGGAACTTCGCCGAGATAGACGCCGAGTGCGTTATCGTAAGAGTTGCCGCTAGCGTCTGAATCTGACCCGTTAAGGCCGCGCAGCACGATAGTGCCGGTTGAGCCCGGGCCGGTGTCCGAGATGGTGACACCGGGTGTGAAGGCGGCGATGTCGCGTACGTCGTCGATGCGCTCGCGGCTGAGCTGATCTGCGCCCACCGCTGTAATGTTGATCGGCACGTCTTGCACGGACACCGCGCGTCGCGTGGCCGTGACGACGATTTCGTTGGAACTCTGGTTATCGGCCGGCGCGGGGGTTTCCTGCGCCATGGCCGGCACGGACCCGACTCCCATCAGGAAGGTCGCGCCCAGCAGCGTGTTGCGATACAGTCTCATAGTCACTCCAGCCCCTTGCATTAGGCCTTCAAGTGACATCCCCTCCGTCGACGCTCTGGGCATGCCGGCGCCTTGCCGGCCGGAAAGCCGGCCGATCGTGTGTTGTTCTGGTTGCGACGCCGCCGATCACGGCAGGCGTCCTTCATTCGGCAAGCATTGCGCCTTGCAGCGACAAGCGCCGCGAGGCTGGAATGACGGGTCGATCGCACCCGGGAAACGGACGTGACCGGCGGCCGAAAGCGCTTTCGGAAGAAGAGCGAGTTCGCAAGCCAGGCGTCGATCCAAGTCTTTCCCCCATTTCTGCAGCCGGCTCTCGCCGGCGATATCCACCCTTCCAGTATGCCGCCTCATGGAGCAGCAGACCCTACGGTATGGATATTACAGAATGCGTCAAGCGTAATAATACTGCAGTTGCTCAGTATGAACCGCGGGAGGTGCTGCGACGCACAAAACCGAGGTATTCCTGAGGCTCTGGGTGCTCTGACGGTGCTGGCGCTTCGGCCTAACCAGCCTCGCGAGCTCGGCCGCACCAAGCTCACGTATTGCGAATCGGTGACACCATGACCACCAAGTTCAACAGCGAAGACCCTCCGCGTCCGCGCCGAATTTAAATTGGATTGGCGCCGGCTTACGCCTAGGGATGGCCCTTGCGGTTTATTACCCTTTTTGCTTCTCGTAATAAATTACCTCTAGACAAGCTTGCGCCGCCAAGTGATGCTGCATTGCGAAAGGGGATCGAGTCATGGTCAGTCGGGTGGGCAGGTTCGCAGGGGTCGCTCTGATCGCAGGAGCGCTGACGCTGGCGTCCTGCTCCAAGTCTTCCGCACCCGGGGCTGAGGCGCGCAAGGAGTTCAACATCGGCTGGTCGATCTACGCCGGCTGGATGCCCTGGCCCTATGCGCAGCAGGCCGGCATCGTGAAGAAATGGGCCGACAAGTACGGCATCAAGATCAACTTCGTGCAAGTGAACGACTACGTCGAATCGGTAAATCAGTACACGGCCGGCAAGTTCGACGGCGTCACCGTCACCAACATGGATGCGCTCACCATCCCCGCTGCTGGCGGCAAGGACACGAGCGCGATCATCGTGGGTGACTATTCCAACGGCAACGACGGCGTCCTGCTCAAGAACGCGGACGCGATGAGTGCCATCAAAGGCCGCCAAGTCTATCTCGTCGAGCTCTCGGTGTCGCATTACCTGCTTGAGCGCGCGCTCGAAAAGAGCGGCCTCAAGCCGACCGACGTGAAGACAGTGAACACCTCCGACGCCGACATCGTCGGCGCCTTCGGCAGTCCCGACGCCACGGCCGCGGTCTCCTGGAACCCGCAGCTGTCGGTGATGAAGGCGCAGCCCGGCGTGAAGGAGGTGTTCAGCTCCGCGCAGATTCCGGGCGAGATCCTCGACCTGATGGTCGTCGACACCGCCACGCTCAAGGCCAACCCCAACCTCGGCAAGGCGCTCGCAGGCATCTGGTACGAGACGATGGCGGTGATGAAGCGGCAGGACGAGCAGGGCAAGCAGGCGCGCGCCGCCATGGCCAAGCTCTCGGGCGCGACGCCCGAAGCCTTCGACAAGCAGCTGACGACAACCTACCTCTACACCGAGCCGAAGGCGGCAGTTGCCGCCGCGGATGCTCCCGCGCTGGAACAGACGATGCGGCAAGTGCGCGACTTCAGCTTCTCGCATGGGCTGTTCAAGGGCGCGAGTTCGGCGGACGCGGTGGGCATCGGTCTGCCCGGCGGCAAGGCTTTGGGCGATCCGCAGCGGGTGACGCTGCGCTTCGATGACAGCTTCATGCGCATGGCCGCCGACGGGAAGCTTTGAGCCTCCCCCTGGAACGTCACACGGAAGGTTGGTCGAGATGCGTTGGGTGAACCGACACGTTCGCCGGAGCGACCGGATCCTGCTGGGCGCGGCACCGATCGTGCTGCTCCTGCTGGTCTACCTGCTCATGGCCGCGCAGCGCCATGCCGCGAACCCGTTCGACAAGATCCTGCCGCTTCCCGGCGGCATGGCGCAGGCGATGTCGGCCCTGCTGTTCGAGCCCGACCAGCTCTCAGGCCAGGTCCTGTTTTGGGCCGATACCCTGGCGAGCCTGGAGCGCCTGGGCATCGGCCTTGGCCTCGCGACGCTTCTGACAGTGATCATCGGCCTGGTGCTTGGTGTGCTGCCGCCGTTGCGCGCCACGTTCGGGCCGCTGGTGACCGGGATCGCGGTGATCCCGCCGATCGCGCTGCTTCCGATCCTGTTCATCGCGCTTGGCCTGGGCGAGACCGCGAAGATCGCGCTCATCGTCATCGGCGTCACGCCCGTCATGGTGCGCGACATCACCGCCTATGTCGCCAGCCTGCCGCGCGAGCAGATCGCCAAGGCGCAGACGCTGGGCGCCAGTTCGTGGCAGATCATGATCCGGGTGGCGCTGCCCCAAGCCATGCCGCGCCTGATCCATGCGATCCGCCTGGCGCTCGGCCCTGCCTGGGTGTTCCTGATCTCGGCCGAGGCGATCGCGTCCGACGTGGGCCTGGGCTACCGCATCTTCCTCGTCCGCCGTTACCTCGCGATGGACGTGATCATCCCCTACGTCGCCTGGATCGCGCTTCTGGCGGTGGCGATGGACGTCGCGCTCACCGCGCTCGACCGCAAGCTGTTCCCCTGGGCGCACGGAGCCGGCCATTGAGCACGATCCTTTCCCTGCGCGACATCTGGGTCGAATACGGCGACAAGATCGTGCTCGAGCGAGTCAATCTCGAGATCGAGGCGGGCGCCTTCGTCTCGATCATCGGCCCCTCGGGCGCGGGCAAGAGCAGCCTGCTGCGCATCGTGCTGGGGCAGGAGGTGCCGACGCGCGGCCGCTTGCTGCTCGATGGCGAGGCGCTGACGCCCGAGTGTGGACCCGATCGCGGTGTCGTGTTCCAGCGCTATTCGGTGTTTCCGCACCTTTCCGTGCTGCGCAACACCATGTTCGGCCTCGAGTGCGAGAAGGCGCCGCTCACCGCGCGCCTGTTCGGCACCGCCCGACGCGAGGCGCAGGAGGCGGCGACCGAGATGCTGCGCGCGGTCGGTCTGGGCGATGCTCTTCACCTCTACCCCGCGCAGATGTCGGGCGGCATGCAGCAGCGTCTCGCGATCGCGCAGGCGCTGATCAAGCGGCCGCGCATCCTGCTGCTCGACGAACCGTTCGGCGCGCTCGATCCCGGCATCCGCGCCGACATGCACACGCTGATCACCCGGCTGTGGCGCGACTATGCGCTGACCATCATCATGGTCACACATGACATCCGCGAGGCCTTCAAGCTCGGAACGCGCGTGCTCGCGCTCGACAAGCGCCGGCACGATCCGCACGCGCCGCACCGCTTCGGTGCCACCGCGGTCTACGACCTGCCGCTGCGCAATCGCCAGGCGGACCCGGAGCCAGGCCAGGTGGTCGTTCCGCCGCCGGCGAGAGAAGAAGCCCAGGAGATGATGGGACATGGCTAACGAGACCGCCAGTCTGGCGCGGCTCAGCATGAGCTTGCCGGCCGAGCTGTTCCGCCAGCTCGACATGATGGTCGAGGAGCGCGGCCTGCCGTCGCGTTCGCAGCTGATCGCCGAACTGATCCGCCACGCCCTCGCCGAGCACGAGGCTTACACCCGGCCGGACGAGATGCTCGCCGGCACGATCACCATCGTCTACCGGGGCGACCGCGGCCGCGTGCGTCACCAGCTGGCGCAGACGCAGGCCGACTACCTCAAGGAAGTGATCTCGTCGCAGCACGTCTTCCTGGAAGACGACCAGTCGCTCGAAGTGCTGCTGGTGCAGGGTCCCGCCTCGCTTCTCAAGGAGCTGTGCGACGCGCTGCGGCGCGTGCGCGGCGTCCACCAGCTGCAGCTCGTGACCACGACGTCGCTGCTGCCCCCCCTCTACGAACAGGAAGCCGCCGCGTGACAGACGTTCTTGCCCATCCGCTCGCCGCCCGCGACCACGCCCGCGCCATGGCTGGCACCGTCGTCGAGGCGATGCCGGTCCTGCCGCCGGTCGCCGACGACTTGCCGGAGGGCGTCTCGCCCGACGACCTCGTCTGGGAAGAGACGATCGCTCCGGGCGGCTACGCTACCCGGCGCCTGACGCGCGGTTCGCGGCTTCGGTTGATCGACCTCAAGGGCGACGCCTGCGCCTCGCTGCTGGTGTTCAATGCCGAGATGCCCACCGAGCGGCTGAATGTGGCCGACACGGTCAAGGTCCAGTGGAACGCGTACCTCGGCGCGGGCAAGCTGCTGCTTTCGGACATGGGCCGGGTGCTGATGAGCTTCCTGTCGGACGAGGCCGGCACGCACGATGCATTCTGCGGTACGTCGAACGCGGCCTCGAACGAAGCCAAGTACGGCGCCGGCGCCAACAGCGGACCTTATCCCAACGGGCGCGACCGCTTCCTGCTCGGCGCGGCCAAGCACGGATTGCAGCGGCGCGACGTGCACCCTTGCGTCAACCTGTTCAAGGGCGCCCGCATCGAGGAGGACGGCACGATCACCCCGCTGGTCGGCCCGTTCGCGCCCGGCCGCTCGCTGGTGCTGCGCGCCGAGATGGACGTGATCGTGGTCATCGCCAATTGCCCGCACGTTCTCGATCCGCGCGAGGAGTGGTCGATCACCCCGCTGCGCGCCACCGCCTGGCGTGGTCATGTCACGCCCGCCGACGACCCGATCCGCAGTGCGACGCCCGAGGGCCTGCGCGCCTTCGAGAACGTCGAAGACTACTTTCGCCGCTGAACAGGAACACCCTCGCATGAGCGCCGATCCCCATCTCGCCGGTTTGTCCGGCACCGTTGTGCACGACGCGATCGTGCCCGCCCGCGCCCCCTGGCTCCACCATGTCGCTGCAGGCCAGACGCTGCGCATTGTCGACCTGGAGGGCAACCAGGCCGTCGATTTCCTGATCTATTCCGCGGCCGACGATGCCGAGCGCTACAGCGCGCAGGATACCGTCGCGGCGCAAGGCAACCTGTTCCTGCGCCAGGGGACCGTCCTGCGTTCCAACGAAGGCCGGCCGATGATGACGATCGCCGACACCTCGGTCGAGTATCACGACACGATCGGCGGTGCCTGCTCGTGCGAATCCAACACGCTGCGCTACGGCCATCACACCAAGTCCGAGCACGCATGCGTCGAGAATTTCCTGGAGGCGAACCTGACGCAAGGCCGAGGCAAGCGCGACATCGTGTCGAACATCAACTTCTTCATGAATGTACCGGTGGAGGCCGACGGGTCGCTCGGCATCGTCGACGGCATTTCCGCGCCGGGCCTGACCGTGGACTTGCGCGCCGAGATGGACGTGATCGTCGTCGTCTCGAACTGTCCGCAGATCAACAACCCGTGCAACGGTTTCAACCCCACGCCCGTGCGCATGATCGTCACCGCCGCATGAGCTTCGATACGGTTCTTATCGCCAATCGCGGCGCCATCGCCACGCGCATCATCCGCACCTTGCGGCGGATGGGGCTGCGCTCGGTCGCGGTCTATTCCGAAGCCGACGAAGCCTCGCTCCACGTGGCGCAAGCGGACGAGGCGGTCTGCATCGGTCCGCCGCGCGCGTCGGAGAGCTACCTGAACATCGCCGCGATCATCGCCGCCGCGAAGGCGACGGGAGCCGGCGCGATCCACCCCGGCTATGGCTTCCTCGCCGAGAACGTCGAATTCGCCGAGGCCTGCGCCGAGGCGGGAATCGTCTTCATCGGCCCGACGCCCGACAACATCCGCACCTTCGGCCTCAAGCACAGCGCCCGCGAACTCGCCGCCACGCACGAAGTGCCGCTCGCGCCGGGCACCGACCTCCTTACCGACGAGGAGGTTGCGGCCGAAGCGGCCAACGCCATCGGCTACCCAGTGATCCTCAAGGCGACCGCCGGCGGCGGCGGCATCGGCATGCGCGTGTGCGAGGATGAAGCCGCCGTACGCGAGGGCTTTGCCACCGTCGCCCGGCAGGGCCAGAGCAACTTCGGCGACGCCGGCATCTTCCTGGAACGCTACATCCGGCGCGCGCGCCATATCGAAGTGCAGATCTTCGGCGACGGGCGAGGCCGCATCGTCGCGCTGGGCGAACGCGACTGTTCGCTCCAGCGCCGCAATCAGAAGGTGGTCGAGGAAGCGCCCGCGCCATCGTTGCCCCGGGGCGTGCGCGAGGAACTGATCGCCGCCGCCATCCGCCTCGGCCAGGCGGCTCGCTATCGCTCCGCCGGCACGGTCGAGTTCCTCTACGATGCCGAGCGCGAGGAGTTCTTCTTCCTCGAGATGAATACCCGCCTCCAGGTCGAGCACGGCGTGACCGAAGAGGTCATGGGCATTGATCTGGTGGAGTGGATGATCCGCGGGGGGGCGGGCGACTTCGGCTTCCTGGACGCCGAACCACCCCGGCCGAGCGGCCACTCGGTGCAGGTCCGGCTTTACGCGGAAGACCCCGCGCTCGACTATCGCCCTACGTCCGGCACGCTGACGGCGGTGGAGTTCCCCACCGACGCCCGCGTCGAGACCTGGGTCATGGCGGGAACAGAAGTCAGCATCTGGTACGACCCGATGCTCGCCAAGCTGATCGTCCACGCCCCGACCCGCGACAAAGCCATCGCCGCTATGCAGGCCGCGCTCGATGCGAGTCGGCTCGATGGCGTCGAAACCAACTTGCGCTGGCTGCGCGACGTCGTGCGCACCGAGGCGTTCGTCAGCGGCGAAGTCTCGACCCGCCTGCTGGACGGCATCGCCTATCACCCGCGCGCCGTGCGCGTCATCAGCGGCGGCACCGCGACGACCGTGCAGGACTGGCCGGGGCGCCAGCGCCTGTGGGCCGTCGGCGTGCCGCCCTCCGGGCCGATGGACGACCTCTCGTTCCGGCTCGGCAACCGCCTGCTCGGCAATCCCGAAGGCACCGCCGGCCTCGAGATGACGGTCAGCGGTCCCACGCTCTCCTTCACGGCGCCCGCCCGCATCTGCCTGACGGGCGCCGATTTCGGCGCCACGCTCGACGGTGAGCCGCTCGAGCGTGGCGCCGTCATCGACGTCGCGGTGGGTCAGACCCTGGCGCTCGGACGGGCACGCGGTGGCGGCCTGCGCGGCTACGTGCTGTTCGCCGGCGGCTTCGATATCGCGCCATACCTCGGGAGCTGCAGCACCTTCGAGCTCGGCCAGTTCGGCGGTCACGCCGCCCGCCGGCTGCTCGCGGGCGATACGCTGCACCTGGGCGACGGCGCAGTCGGCGATGCCCTGCCGGCAGTCGCTCTGCCCGAGCTGCCGACCGAGTGGACCGTTCGCGTCCTCTACGGCCCGCACGGTGCGCCGGACTTCTTCACCGACGAGGATATCGAGACGCTCGTCGCCGCCGAATGGCAAGTGCACTACAACAGCAACCGCACCGGCGTGCGCCTCGTCGGCCCCAAGCCCAAGTGGGCGCGCGCCGACGGCGGCGAGGCGGGGCTGCATCCCTCCAACATCCACGACAACCCTTACGCGATCGGCGCGGTGGACTTCACTGGCGACATGCCGATCATCCTCGGGCCCGACGGCCCTTCGCTCGGCGGGTTCGTGTGCCCGTTCGTGGTGATCGCCGCCGATCGCTGGAAGATCGGCCAGCTCGCCCCCGGCGACAAGCTGCGCTTCGCGCCGGTCAACGTCGACGATGCCGCGGTCGCCGACATGCTCCAGCGGCGCCTGATTGCTTCGGGCACGCCCTATGCCACGGGCGAAGCGCGCCCGGTCGAGACGCTCTCCCCCATTCTCGCGCAGATCGAGGAAGGTCAGGGCCGCCCGCGCACCGTCTACCGCCAGCAGGGCGACCGCAACATCCTGGTGGAATACGGCCCCATCGTCCTCGATATCGAGCTGCGCATCCGCGTCCATGCGCTCATGCGCGAGCTCGAACGCATGGCGCTCCCCGGCATTGTCGACGTGGTGCCTGGCATCCGCTCGCTCCAGCTCCACTTCGACGGTGCAGTGCTCGACCAGCGCGGCGCCCTCGCGGCGCTGATCGACGCGGAGGAGCGGCTGGGCGACCTGGCCGACTTTACCATCCCCTCGCGCATCGTCTACCTGCCGCTCAGCTGGCGTGATCCCGCCACGATCGAGACGATCGAGAAGTACATGGGCGCGGTGCGCGACGATGCGCCCTGGTGCCCGGACAACATCGAGTTCATTCGCCGCATCAACGGTTTGCCCGACAGCAGGGCGGTCGAAGACCTGATCTTCGATGCCAATTACCTCGTGCTCGGCCTGGGCGACGTCTATCTAGGCGCGCCGGTGGCGACCCCGGTCGACCCGCGCCACCGCCTGGTCACCACCAAGTACAACCCGGCGCGCACCTGGACCCCGCCCAACGTCGTGGGCATCGGCGGCGCTTACATGTGCATCTACGGCATGGAAGGGCCGGGGGGTTATCAACTCTTCGGCCGCACGATCCAGGTGTGGAACACGCACCGCCAGACCGACGCCTTCATCGAGGGCAAGCCCTGGCTGCTGCGCTTCTTCGACCAGATCCGCTTCTATCCGGTCGAGGCCGAGGAACTGATGGCGTGGCGCCGCGATTTCCCGAGCGGGCGCCGCTCGATCCGCATCGAGCCGTCCGAGTTCCGCTTGGCCGACTACCGGGCCTTCCTCGCCGACAATGCCGAAGCGATCGCCGAGTTCGAGGCCAGCCGCCAGGCCGCTTTCGACGAGGAGCGCGCCGAGTGGCGCAAAAGCGGGGAATTCGACCGCCTGACCGACCTCACCGAAGCCGACGTCCAGGCGCCCGCTGATGTCGACTTGCCCGACGGTACCGACCTTGTCGAAGCTCCGTTCGGCGGCAGCGTGTGGAAGCTGCTCGTGGCGGCCGGAGACGCGGTACAGGCTGGTGACACGATTGCGATCATCGAGGCGATGAAGATGGAGTGCGTGGTGCAAAGTCCAGGAGCCGGAACCATCGCGGCGGTCTACGTTCAGGAGCGCCAGGCCCTGCAACCCGGCGCGCCGATGCTGGCGCTGAGGGCCGAGGCATGAGCGTGTCGTTCGACCGCCGCAGTGCCGCCACCATCGCCGCTGCCGTCCAGGCGGGCCGGACCAGCGCGGTCGCCGTGGCCCAGGAGACGATCGCCCGTCTCGAGGCTTACGACGCCATCCAGCCGCAAGCCTGGATCAGCCGGTTCGACGACGCCGAAATCCTCGAGGCGGCGCGTGTCGTCGATGCGCGCATTGCCGCCGGAGAAGTGCTGCCGCTGGCCGGCGTACCTTTCGCCGCCAAGGACAACATCGATGTCGCCGGCCTAGAGACGACTGCCGCGTGCCCGGCCTTCGCCTATCGCCCGGAGCGCTCTGCAACCGTGGTCGAGCGCATGCAGGCGGCGGGTGCGATCTGTGTCGGCAAGACCAACCTCGACCAGTTCGCGACCGGGCTCAACGGCACCCGCAGCCCCTACGGAGCGCCGCGCAACGCCTACAACCTCGCCTATGTCAGCGGGGGCTCGAGCTCGGGTTCGTCGGTCGCGGTCGCCGCCGGCCTCGTGCCCTTCGCGCTTGGCACCGACACCGCCGGCTCGGGGCGCGTGCCGGCCGCGTTCCAGCACCTCATCGGGTTCAAGCCCAGCAAGGGCCGTTGGAGCAATCGCGGGCTGGTGCCCGCGTGCCGCACGCTGGACTGCATCACCGTGTTCACCGGCGACACCGCCGACGCGCGGCTGCTCGATGGTGTGGTCGCCGGCTTCGACGCGGACGATGCCTATTCCAAGCCGCTCGCCGACCGCCCGCTGGGACGCCGCACGGTCGGCGTTCCCCGCCGCGGTCAGCGCGTCTGGTTCGGCGACAGCGAGTCCGAGCACCTCTACGACCGCGCGATTGCTCACCTTGCCGGCATGGCGGATCTCGTCGAGATCGACATCGCGCCGCTCCTGGAGGCCGCGCAGTTGCTCTACGGGGGGCCTTGGGTCGCCGAGCGCACCGCCGCGCTGGCCGATATGCTCGTCAACAACCCTGACGCGATCGACCCGACAGTGCGCGAAGTGGTCGAGCCGGGCCTGTCGGTGAGCGCTGTCGAAGTGTTCAACGGCATCTACCGTCTCGCCGAACTGAAGCGCCACGCGGATACGCTGTGGGAAAGCATCGACATGCTGGCGTTTCCGACGACCGGCACCACGTACCGCGTTTCGGAACTGCAGGCCGCGCCGATCGCGCTCAACAGCGCACTCGGTTTCTACACCAACTTCGTCAACCTGCTGGACATGGCCGCTGTCGCGGTGCCGGCAGGCATGCGCGCCAACGCCACCGGCTTTGGCATCACTTTGATCGGTCCGGCCGACACCGACCGCGCGCTGCTCGAGGCGGCCGATACCTACCTCGCCGCCGCCGATCTCCCAACTTTGCCACCGCTCGATCTGGAGGGCCGAATGCAGACCGTGAAACTCGCCGTCGTGGGCGCCCACTTGAAGGACATGCCGCTGCACTGGCAGCTCACCTCGCGCGATGCGACCTTCATAGGCGCGTTCGAGACGGCACCCAACTACCGCCTCTACGCGATGGCCGACAGCGTTCCGCCCAAGCCGGCGCTGGTGCACAGCCAGGACGGCGCGCCGATCAAGATCGAGGTCTACGAACTGGGCGTCGCCGAGTTCGGGAGCTTCGTGGTCGAAGTGCCGGCGCCGCTGGCGATCGGCACGGTGACGCTTGCCGATGGCAGCAGCGTCAAGGGCTTCGTCGCCGAGCCGCGCGCGCTCACGGGAGCGGAGGACATTACCGCCCTGGGTGGCTGGCGCGCCTATATCGCGCAGAAGGCGGCGTGATGCGCCGCCGCTACGCCGCCGCCGCGATCCTCGCCGCCGGATGCGCCTTCGCCGCCGTGGCCGCGCGCGCGCAGGAGGAACAAGTCATCCAGGTGCCCGGCTTCGCCGACTTCCTGGCGGTCGACGGCAAGACCGTCTGGGCGACGAACGCCGGCCGGGTCGAGCAGTGGTCGCGCAAGGGCAAGCTCGCGCAAGTCGCCATTTCCAAGCCGTGCGGGGCGATGGTGATCGAGGGCGGCAGCCTGTGGGTCGCCAATTGCGAGGACGGAACGCTCAACCGGATCGATCTCAAGACCGCCAAGCTCGCCGCCACGATCCCGACCGGCATCGCCAAGCTGACCAACGCCGAGCTTCAGCTGGCCGCCAGCCCGGGCGCGATCTGGATCGCCACCGATGCCAAGGGCGTCATCTCACGCGTCGACACCGCGACGAATACGGTGGTGGCGACTGTCACGGTGGACCCGCAGACCTCCTACCTGGCCTACGGCTTCGGTGCGGTCTGGGCGGTGTGTCTCGACGGGCAGACGATCCAGCGGATCGACCCCGCGACCAACACCGTCACCAAGCGTGCGGCGCTCGGTAAGCAGCCGGGCTTCCTCGCCGCGGGCGAAGGGGGCGTGTGGGTGCAGGAGCAAGGCGACGGCACGGTCGCGCGCATCGATCCCGTCAGCGGCGAAGTCACCGGCCGAGTGAAGATCGGCGACGCGCTCAAGTGGGGCGACATCGACACTGGCGGCGGCAAGGTCTGGCTGCGCACCACCGAGGATCAGACGTTCGTGGTGATCGACCCCAAGACGCTGGCGATCCGCGCGCGCGTCGGCAAGGCGGTGGGTAGCGGTGCGCTGCGCTACACGAAAAAAGGCGTGTGGACGTCGGCGCACGACATCCACACGCTCTCGTTCTGGTCCAAGCCGAACACGATCGGCAAGTAACCGCCTGCGGCCTTGAAGGCCGCAAGCGGTCGTGAATTCGTCAGTTCGCGAGGGCGACCCGAGTCGGGGCCGAGGCCAGCGCCATGCGGGACTCGATCTGCGAGCGCACATCGGCGATCACAGCGGTGCGGCAGGCCTGCGCCTTGGCTTCGGCGGCGAGGTGCACGTTGGCGAGGTTCTCGCCGCAGACGGCGCGGGCGGCCTGGTCCATGCGGATGGCGAGGCGCTGCTGGCCTTCGGCGCTCGCAAGGTCGATGCCCTGGAGGTTCAGGATCGCCTGATCCTTCGCCATGGGGTTCTGCGTGGGGGTGGCCGAAGCCGAAGTCGCGATAGCGAGGGCGGCAAGCGCCGCCAGAGCGGTTTTCATCATCATCTCCTGCGAGTCGAACGGGCGCCACTCTACGGCAGCTGGCGTTCACATAGCGCCAGCAGGAGATGCTTACAAGATCGTGCGAGAAATTGTTATTTTATTACTTTAAAGCCTCCTGAATATTACTTCGCAGTCACAGTAAGATAGGCAAGATCGGGGGCATGGCCGAGCAAGCCGATCGGCAGCGCCGCCTTGGTCTCGACGCCGGCGACCTGGATCGTGATCTTGCGCGCGAGCGGTGCCGACCAGGCCCGCACCGTCTCGACCGATAGCCGCGCCCGCCACTTCCGACCGCCGCTGACGGGAACTTCATGGCCGTTGATCGCCACTGGAGCGGTGCGATCCGCGCGTTGGCCGGTCACCAACAGGCAGTCCTGTTCGCCGCAGTCGACCAGCTTGGTCGCAGGCCGCGCCTCGGCAAGCCCGGGCAGTGCGGTAAGTGCCAGTAGTGGGAGGATGGATCGGCGAAGGGCTGTCGGCGTGATGATGGCGGATTTCCTTCGTTTAATCGCAAGAGATGCCGGCGGCTTCGAGCACGCGGCGGGCTGGTTCGAGGACGGCGGCGTGCTGCTTCCAGCGCGCGACCGAATCGGCGTAGATCGGGCGGCGCACTTGCGCGGCGCTCGGGGTTGAGACCGGTGCACTGTTCGCGTGGAACTCCAGGCACGCGTCCGACCACTCCAGCCCGCAGTGGGCCAGGATGCGGCGGCTCTGGCTTTCCTGGTCGGCGATCAGGTCTTCGTAGCGGACTTCGAGTAGCGCGCCCGGCAGCGCCTCGCGCCACAGCGCCATCAGCCGGTCGAAACGTACATAGTAGGCCGCGATGTCGGCAAGGTCGTAGCTGTAGTCGTAGTAACGCGAGCTCACCGCGAAGAGATTGCGGAAGTTGCTCAGGACCGTGTCGAGCGGATGGCGGCGCAGGCAGACGATGCGCGCGTTCGGCAGGGCGCGCGCGATGAAGCCGGCGTAGTGGAAGTTGCCCGGGAACTTGTCGGTGAAGCGCGTTTCCGAGGCCCGGCGATGATGCTGGCTTCGACGCAGGTAATCGCGGCCGATCCCGGCCATGTCGGCTTGCGCCGCGGCCGCGATCGTCTCCGGATCGAGCACGGTCGGGGTGCGCGTGCCGGCGGCGAACTTGACCGCGAGCGGCATCGCCTGGAGCTCGCCCGCGCTCTCGACCTCAGGGTGCGAGGAGATGATGCGGTCGACAAGTGTCGTGCCGGTGCGCGGCATGCCGATGATGAAGATCGGCGCCTCGTGCGACGGGGCGCTCGCGGCCTCGGGCAACGGCCAGCTTGCCTCCACAGCATCGAAGACGGCCGCATCACGTGCGAAGTCGTACGGCAGCGTCCGGCGGTGCTCGGCGTTGGCCGCGACCAGGCAGTCGAGCGCCTGCGTCGCCTTGCCGATGTCCTCCAGCTCCTTGGCCAGGGCATAGCCGAGCAGCAGCCGCGCGCGGGGTTCACGAGTGGCAGCGCGGACATTTGCGAGACGCTCGACATGGTTGTTGGCGCTAGTCTGCTTGCGCAGGGCGGCGAGCAGATGGTGCGCGCGCGCATCGCCCGACGACAGCGTCAGCAGCGCTTCCAGCGCGGCCTCGGCTTCCTCGACTTGGCCAAGGAAGTTCAGCGTCACCGCCTGGTTGTATCGGTACTCGGTGTTCTCGGGGCTGAGCCGGACCGCCGCGACGAAATGGCCGAGCGCGGCTGCATGGTCGCCCAGGCGCGCGTAGACGCAGCCCATCGTGTCACGGCTGAGCGCATCCTCGGGTAGCGCCTGCTCGGCTTCGCGCAGGGTCGCGGCGGCCTCGCCGTCCTGGCGCACCAGCGTGTAGAGCTTGGCGAGGTGGGCGCGGTACTCGCCCAGCGGATTGGCGGCGACGGCCTGTCGCAAGTGCTCGATCCCAGCGCGAACGCGACCCGACGAGGCCTCGACCGCGCCGAGCAGGAAATGGCCTTCCGCGTCCGCGGCGTTCTCCGCCAGCAGCGTCTGCGCGAAGCGGCGGGTCGTCGCGAAGTCGCCGCGCGAGAGCGCGGTCCTCGCCGCTTCGACCCGGGCTGCGCGCATGCCCGTCATGCGGCCGCCGCGGTCTCTTGCTGGTCGTTAGCGGTCGCCCGCGACCGCGCCTTGGCCCTGGCAATCAAGGGCTGGAACGGGAACAGCGTTTGCTCCCACACCGACAGCCGGCGGCGCTCATCCTGGCCGACCAGCACGCTCTCGCCTTCGCGGTACGTGCCGAAGATCCGATCGAGCAGGATCAGCGAGTTGCCGTAGTTGCAGCGCGTGCTCTCGTAGTCGGTCGAGTGATGCAGGCTGTGGTGGCGGATCGTGGTGAAGAAGAACGAGTACCAGATCGGCGGATTGGCCCGCACGTTGGCATGCGCGAACACCGAGATCACGTTCATCAAGTTGAACGCGGCGAACAGCGCGGTGGTGTCGAAATCGAACAGCGAGAGCACGCTCAGCGTGATCAGGAACAGTTCGATCGGATTGCCCACCGCGCCCTTGGCGGCATTGAGCTGGGTAATGTGGTGATGCGGTGCGTGGGTCAGCCAGAACGGCGTCCAGTTGTGCATCAGGCGGTGCATCCAGTACTGTCCGAACTCGAGCAGGAACACCGCGAAGGCAACCTGGGCGAGCCAGGGCATCGCCAGCACCCAGTGCGTGGTGATGCCGAGCGAAGCCTTGAGCGCAAGCAGCGGCCCTTCGGCGACATGCTCGGAAACCCAGGCGATCACCGTCGCGCTCAGCACCGAGTAGTAGAGGTCGGTCACGAACTCCTTGCGGTTCATCCGCCAACCCGCATGGCGCTCGTGCACGAACTCAAGCAGTTGCACGACGATGACGATCAGTGCGCTCGTAGCCACCAGTGTCGCGGGCTGGCCGAGCAGCTTGGCGGGGCCAAAGGCCCAGAACAGCAACACCACGCCGATCATCAACGGCGGTATGTGGTTGAAGAGCTTGTCCTTCATCGCGTCATCTACCCTTGGCGAGCCTTGGGCCGCGCTGCGGAGGGACGACGAGCGCCGACTCCGCTAACCGGCCATCTCAAGATGCGCTGCGATGCGTCATGAAAGCAGACACGAATCTGCAATGAAAGGCATAGATGCAGGCTATGTCTTGGGATTTAAGGCTTTGGTTTCAAGGTCGGCGCTGGGCGCGAACCCGGCGGATCACTTCGTCCCAGAACAGCTGAGTCGCCGTGTCGCGCGCGGGCTCGCTGCGCGCGAGCAAGAAGATGTCGTAGGAGGGTTCGAAATCAGCATGGAGCATGGGCCACAGCCGGCCGCTTGCCACCTCCGCCTGCGCCGATAGGACCGGCAAGAAACCGACGCCGACGCCCAGTGCGATCAGCCGGCGCGCCTCGTTGATGTCCTCGGCCAGCCCGCTGACGTTGGTGCCAAGCCGGTAGCGACGGCGCAGATGCGTGATCGCCTCGATCTCATCGTCGCCGGTCAGGACAAAGCCCTCGTCCTTGAGCTCGCCCAGGCGGCTCACGCGATATCCGAAGTAGGGGTTGCTGCGCGCGCAGTAAAGCTGCTGGCGCTCGACGAGCAGCGGCTCGTACATCAGGCTGCCGCGCACGGTGCTGTCATAGCCGACGCCGATCTCGACTTCGCCTTGCTCCAGCGCGTCCAGCAGTTGCCGCCAAGGGGATACGCGGATTTCGACGTGGATGGCCGGATTGCGGCGATGGAAGCTGGCGATGGCCTCGTCGAACTCATGCGAGACCAGGCCCGAGATGATCTGGATCCGGACGATGCCTTCGACGCGCTTGGTCGCCTGGGCGATCTGGTGCGGCATCATCCGCGCGAGCTCGAGCATGTCCTCGCATAGCGCCAGCATCGCCTTGCCCGCCTCGGTCGGCTCGACGCCGCTGGCGGTGCGATGCAGCAGCGTGGCGCCGACGTGGTCTTCCAGGCGCTTGAGCGCGGCGCTGATACTTGGCTGCTGGCGGTTCAGCTGGCGCGCCGCCGCGCCGATGCCGCCCGCCCGCACGATGTCGACGAACGTGCGCATCAGGTTCCAGTCGACCCGGCTGGCAAATTTCTTGTCGTTGAGCGGCAGCCGTTCGGTCGTCATCGGAGTGTCCCAAGCCGTGTCTAGGATCGTACGCCGGCGATACTAGGTAGGCATAGACCAAATCGATGGAAGAGCGCGAATTTGGAGCAGTTCGGCTATGTGTCCCCCTCTTCCTGCGAGGGTCGGTTCGCCGCACCGCGCCAACTGCGAAAAATTACCGGAGGTGACTGCGGACGCTTCGCGTCTGCGGCGTCCTTCGTGGATGCGGATCGGTTTTCTCTTCAATCACGACCAGATCCATCAGGTCGCGCATAGCCTGCCGATCGCGCTCGCTTTGGCCGAGAGCGGCATCGATGCCGAGATCATCGTCGCCACGACCAATGCCCGTCTTGCCGCCGAAGTGCGGCGCATGGCCGGCGATGCGATCGGCCGTGGGATCGAGCACCTCGAGTTGCGCCCCGGCGCGCTGACCCGGCGCGTCGATGCGTTGCTCGGCAAGGTGCTGCCGACGGCCAAGCTGATGATCTATCGCGACAACCTCGCTTTCTTCCGCAGCCTCGACGTGCTCGTCGTTGCAGAGAAAACGTCGCTGCTGCTCAAGGATCGCTACGGCCTGAACGACCTTGCCATCGTCCACACCCGCCACGGCGCGGGTGATCGAGCGATCGGGTTCGATCGGGCGAGCGCGCGGTTCGATCACGTGCTGTGCTCCGGCCCGAAGATCCGCACCCGGCTGATCGAGGAGGCGCAAGTGCCGGCCGAAAAGGTCAGCGTGGTCGGCTACGCCAAGTTCGACCTCGTTCGCGACGCGCCCGCGCACTCCTTCCTGCCCACCTCGCACAAGACCGTGCTCTACAACCCGCACGTATCGCCGCACTTGTCCTCTTGGTACGAGCATGGCCACCAGGTGTTCGAGACGTTCCTCGACAATCCCGACTTCGGCCTGCTGTTCGCGCCCCACGTCATGCTGTTCGAGCGGCCCTTCGTGGTGACGATCGACAAGCTGTCGCTCGACCGCGCCGGACAGATCCCGCTGCGATTCCTGCGCGGCGACAACATCAAGATCGACCTCGGCAGCCGCGCAGCGACGGACATGACTTATGCGCTGTCGACCGACATCTACCTCGGCGATGCCAGCAGCCAGGTCTACGAGTTCCTGCTGCGGCCGCGCCCGTGCATATTCCTCAACACCCACCGCCAAGCCTGGCATGGCAATCCGAACTTCACCCACTGGACCCTGGGCGAGGTCATCGAGCACCCCGACCAGCTGCCCGCCGCGCTTGCCCGCGCGGATGAGCTGCACGAGGAAATCTACCTGCCCGTCCAGCAGCGCCTCTTCGCCGAGAGCTTCGACATCACCAACACCCCCTCCTCGATACGCGCGGCGGAGGTGATCGCTCGCATCGCCGAAAAACGGTGTACACCAAAGCTTGGCAGCGCGCGCAGGCTGGAACCGACCGCCTAAATCGGACTATCTGCCGGGAATGGTAAGACACGCGGGCCTCAGTGCGTCCGAGCGCATCGATTCGCCTGCAGGTTCCGACCGTGGGACCGTGCGGCGCATCTTCTCGGGGCTGGGGCTCGTCCTGGGCGGAAAAGCGGGGGCGGGGCTGATCAGCCTGGTCTACCTGTTTCTCGCGACTCGTTTCCTCGGCCCGTCGGAATATGGCGTGCTGGTGCTCGTCCACGCCTATGTCACGACCGTTTGCGGCATCGTCGAGTTCCCCGCGTGGCAGGCGATCGTGCGCTACGGGGCGCAGGCGAACGAAGACAAGGACCCCCACCGCCTCTCGCGCCTGCTGCGCTTCGGCGCCTCGCTGGAGTTGTCGGCGGGCGCCCTGGCGATCCTCTCGGCTTTCGTGCTGGTGCCGTTCGTCGGGCCGCACCTCGGCTGGCCGCCCAAGGCAATGGCCTTCGCCCCGTTCTATGCCTTTGCCGTGCTGGGATCGGTGCGCTCGACCCCGGCGGGCTACCTGCAACTCGCCGGTCGGTTCGACCTGCTCGGCCTGCACAACCTGGTGCAGCCTCTGGTGCGGTTGACCGGCACGCTCATCGTCATCGCCTGCGGCTGGGGCCTGAAATCGTTCCTCGTCGCTTGGTTGCTCGCAGCGCTCTTCGAGTTCGGCACGATGTGGGGGATGGGCCTGTGGCTCGCCGCGCGGGACCTGGGCGACGCGCTGCGCCAGCCCGGGAAGGGTCGCGTGCTGCAGGAGAACGAGGGCGTCTGGCGCTTCCTCGTCGCCACCAACGCCGATGTGACCCTGAGCGAGCTCGCCGGACGTGCGGCGCCGCTGATCGTGGGCTGGGTGCTGGGTCCCGCCGCGGCCGGCCTGCTGGCGGTCGCCCAGCGCGCGACGGTGATCATCGCTCAGCCCGCGCAGATCCTGGGCAACACAGCTTACGCCGAGCTGGCGCACATCGTCGCTGCCGGGCGGGGCGGACTGCCGCTGCGCCGCACGCTGCTGCGCGTCGTCCTCATCGCTCTTCTGGCGACCGCGCCGGTGGTGCTGATCGTCTCGCTGTTCCCGGGCCTCGTCGTCCATGCCCTTGCGGGTTCCAAGTTCGCCAGTGCGGCGCCGATCATGGTCGTGCTCGTCGCTGCGCGCGCGATTGCGCTCATCGGCCCGCCGTGCAGCTCCGCGCTTTCGGCGCTCGGCCAGCCCTCCCGCTCGGTCGCGGCGAACCTTGTCGCCAGCCTCGCCTTCCTGGGCGCGCTGCCGTGGATGCTCCTGCACTTCGGCCTGATGGGCGCGGCGTGGCAAGCGATGGGCCAGGCGGTGACTGCCAGCGGCCTGCTCATAATCCTGGTCTGGCGCTGCAGCCTGCGCCACTGATGGTGCCCCGGATCGCCTACGTCATCAACTCGGTGGAGGGCGGAGGAGCCGCACTGCCGGTGCCGGGAATCGCGCAAGTGCTGCGCGACTGCGGAGCCGAAGTGCGGGTCTTTGCGCTCACCCGCCGCGACGGGCGCGCCCTGCCGCCGATGGAGCGCGCCGGCCTAGACCCACTGGTGCGCGAAGGCGGCACCGGAGACCATGCCGCAGCGTTGCGCTGGCTGAAGCGCGAAGTGCAGGGCTGGGGCGCGACGCACGTGTGGACCTCGCTCAGCCGCGCGACGATCCTCGGCCTCTTGGCGGGTCCTGGCCTGGGTCTCCCGGTGATCGCCTGGCAGCATGCCGCTTACCTCAAACCCTGGAACCGGCGGCTGATGCGCCTGCTGCAAGGCCGGGCGCGGCTGTGGGTCGCGGATTCGCACTCGGTGGCGGAGCTGACGCTCGAGCGGCTGAAAGTCGGCCGCGACCGGCTCGAGATCTGGCCGATCTTCGCCGCCGATCCGGCGATGTCCGTCGCGGCGCCGTGGCAGCCGGGCATGCCGCTGCGGATCGGCAGCCTCGGTCGGCTCCACCCGGTGAAGGGCTATGCCGTCCTGCTGGCCGCGCTCGCGCGGCTGCAGCGCGACGGCTTCCGCCCGCCCATGCCGCTCGACCTCAGCATCGCGGGCGAGGGCGAAGAGCGCGCGCAACTGGAGGCACAGGCGGCCGCTCAAGGCGTGCCGCTCCGGCTCGTCGGCTACGTCGAGGAGCCGCGCGCCTACCTTGCCGCACAGCACCTTTACGTGCAGCCCTCGCGCTCGGAAGGCTTCTGCATCGCCGCGCACGAGGCCATGACGGCGGGCCTGCCGGTGATCGCCTCGTCGGTCGGCGAACTTGCCTTCACCGTCGAGCCCGGCCGCACCGGTTGGCTGGCACCGCCAAAGGACGAGGCGGCGCTGGCGCATGCGCTGCGCGAGGCCTTGTCCGATCCCGCTCGCCTCGCCTCGATCGGCGTCGCCGCGCGAGCGCATGTGCTCGACCGCTTCTCGCAGGAGCGCTTCGTCGCGACCGGCTCCGCTATCTATCGAAAGGTCTTCGCAGCAGGCGACCCAGCTCGATCCTGAGGCTCGAAATCGAGCGGTCGACCGTCTTCACGTCGATCAGCGTAACCGGCCCGCAAGCCGAGAGGGTGTGCATGCCCTCGCACGCCGCCAGCGCGCGTTTGGGAAACGGCAGCGGCTCGCCCGCTTGCGCCAAGAAGCCCGTTTCGTCGAGCCGGTCGATCCATAGGGGCCGGACCGCGCCGCCATACGTGCGCGTGCAGTCCTGCACCGGCAGCATGATCCGCTCGCCCACCACCAGCGGCGTGCCGCCCGGCCGAGTGGAGCTGCGGTCGCTACGTACGGGATTGGCGGGATGCGCGGTCCACGGCCCTGTCAGCCGGTCCGCCCAGGCGACATGCAGGTCGTCGACCTTGCTCGCCTTGCTCTTGGCCGACGCATAGAACAGCCACCAGCGGCCGCCATGCCGCAGGATCGAGGCGTCCACCGGCACGCAGTCGAGCGCGATCGTGCACTCGGCCCGCCAATCCTGGAGCGTGCCATGCGCGCGGTAGAGCGTCAGCGTGCCCGAGCGATGCGCCTCGGGCAGCATCCACTGCGCCCCTTCCGCCTCGAACACCAAAGGGTAGGACAAGTGCCACGGCTCGCACAGCGCCAGCGTGCGCTCCACCAGCGCGAAGCCGCCATCGAACACCAGGCGCTCGATCCGGCCGTGCCGCGTGCGGTAGTCGTACTGCTCGACGAACAGGTGCAGCGCTCCGGCGTGCCACATCCCGAACGGATCGGCGAGGAAGGTGTACGCGGGTTCTGGCGGGAGCCAGTGCACCGCAGCCTCTCGCATCACGCCAGCGAGCAGGTCCGCCGCGGGCGCCTGGACGATGCCGACCTGCCAGATATCCTTGCGCCTCGGCATGCGTCAGCCGTTCGTGGCGCGATCGGAAAGGAACGCGCATCCTTGCCGAAACTCGCAAACCCGCACGCCCGCCTCCATCCTGTGCCGACGCGCTTCTAAGCCGCGCCGCCGCGCGATCCAAGCGGCGACTGCGCCGCGTCGGCAACGACGATGGCCTTCGGGGCAGGCCCCGTTGCGGCGCGTCGAGCGTTGTCCTTCCATCAAAGCAGCGGCGCTGCTCCCGGAGAGGATTTGCCCATGACGATCAAGGCTATCGCGATCAACTGCACGCTCAAGGCCGATACCGGCGAGACTTCGTCGACCGACGCGATGATCGCGGTCTTGCGCGAAACCTTCGCGGCGAATGACGTGACGATCACCGAGACGGTGCGCGTAGCCGCCCTCGACATCAAGCCGGGCGTGACCTCGGATGAGGGCGAGGGCGACGACTGGCCGGCGCTGCGCGCCAAGATCCTGGACCACGACATCCTGATCTTCGGTGGCCCGATCTGGATGGGTCAGGTCGGCAGCGTCGCCAAGCGCGTGCTTGAGCGCATGGACGCGTTCCTGTCCGAGACGGACGATCAGGGGCGCATGCCCAGCTATGGCAAAGTCGCCGTCGCCGCGATCGTCGGCAATGAGGACGGCGCGCACTTCTCCGCCGCGCAACTGTTCCAAGCGCTCAACGACGTGGGCTGGACGATCCCCGCGGTCGCCGCCTGCTATTGGGTGGGCGAGGCAATGGGCTCGACCGATTTCAAGGACTTGCCCGAGACGCCCGACAAGGTGACGAAGACGGCCAAGATGGTCGCCAGCAACGCCGTTCACCTTGCGCGACTTCTGAGGGGTGCGCCTTATCCAGGGTGAGCCGGAAGGCCAAGGCCCGCGGGGAGCGGTCGCACTGCCGCCTCACTCCTTCTCGTGGGTGAAGGCGGCGGCGATCTGCTTCAGGCTGCCCTTGATCAGGCCCGCTTCGTCTGGGTCGCCCTTCAGCACGGCATGCATCATGTTGCGGGCCTGCTTGAAGGTGATGTGCGGGGGAAGTGGCGGCACTTCGGGATCGGTCTTGACCTCGAGCACGGTCGGCCTGTCGGCGGCCAGCGCGCTGCGCCAGGCGCCGGCGAGTTGCTCGGGATCGTCGACGAACACGCCTCCAAGGCCGATCATCTGAGCGAACTTGTGGTAGGGCACATCGGGAAGGTTCTGGGTGATCTCGGCCTTGGGATTGCCCTCCATGACCCGTTGCTCCCAGGTGACCTGGTTCAGGTCCTCATTGTTGAGCACGCAGACAACGAATGCGGGGTTGCGCCACTGGCGCCAGTATTTGGCAACGGTGATCAGCTCGGCCATGTTGTTCATCTGCATCGCCCCGTCGCCCACGAGCGCGATCACTGGCCGCTCGGGATACGCGAACTTGGCGGCGATGGCATATGGGACCGCTGCCCCCATCGAGGCGAGCCCGCCTGAGAGCGAGCTCATCATCCCGCGCTTCATCTGGATATCGCGCGCGTACCAATTGGCGCACGAGCCCGAGTCGCTGGTGAGGATCGCAGTGACGGGGAGCATCGGCGACAATTCCGTGAACACGCGCTGGGGATTGACAGGGTTCGCCGGCACTCGCGCGCGATCCTCCAGGGTCGCCAGCCAGTCTCGCTTCCATCCGGCGATGTCGTCGCGCCAGACGGTGTCCGCCTTACTTGTGAGCAGCGGCAGCAGTGCCTCCAGCGTCGACTTCACGTCGCCTACGAGCGGCACTTCCATGGGATAGCGCAGCGACAGCATGCCTGAGTCGATGTCGACCTGGACACCGCGCGCCTGGCCTTCCTCAGGGAGGAACTCGGAGTAAGGGAAGCCCGAACCCAGCATCAGCAGGGTGTCGCACTCCATCATCAGCTTCCAGCTCGGCTGCGTGCCGAGCAGGCCGATGGAGCCGGTCACCCACGGCAGGTCATCGGGCAGCACCTGCTTGCCGAGCAGTGCTTTGGCGACACCCGCGCCGAGGCGATCGGCAACCGCCTCCAGCTCGGCCTCGGCGCCGATGCAACCCGCGCCTGCAAGGATCGCGACCTTTCGACCGGCGTTGAGGACGTCGGCCGCGCGGTGCAGGTCCGCCTCGGTTGGAAGCACCCGCGGCGCGGTGTAGCCCACGCCCGAAAACACCATCCCGTGCTGGCGCGTGGGCTGCTTCATCGGCAGTTCCTGCAAGTCGTTGGGCACGATCAGCGCCGTGACCCGCCGATGGCCAAGCGCGATGCGGCAGGCGCGGTCGACCAAGTGGCGCACCTGCGCCGGCTCGGCGGCATAGCCGGTGAAGGCTCCGGCCACGTCCTTGAACATGGACTGCAGATCCAGCTCCTGCTGGTAATGCGCGCCCACCGCGGTTCTCGCCTGCTGACCGACGATGGCGAGCACCGGCATGTGGTCGAGCCGCGCATCGTACAGTCCCGTGACGAGGTGCGAAGCGCCGGGGCCCGAGGTCGCCAGGCACACGCCGAGCTCGCCTGTGAACTTGGCATGCGCGCTCGCCATGAACGCGGCCATCTCCTCGTGGCGCACTTGCACGAATTCGAAGCGCTCGCGCACCCGGTCCAGTGCACCGACGATGCCGTTGATGCCGTCCCCGGGATAGCCGAAGATGCGGCGTACGCCCCACTGGTGCAGGCGGTCGAGAAGGAAGTCGGCGACGGACTGGGACATTCAGGCGGGCTCCTTGGATACGACGCCGGCCCCCACTCGGCTCGCCTCCACAACCTATGCGGAGCAGGCAGCGTTCCGTCGCGCTGGGAAAAAGCTGTCCGATCGGGATGGGTCGGGATGCGCCTCCCGCACTTTACGTCAGAAACGGCACCGCTACGTCCGCCGGCACGCGCATGAGGCGCCCGGTCGCGAGGTCCAGCATCGCCCACTGCGTCCGCGCCGAGACCAGGAGCTTGCCGGCCTCGTTGTGGAATTCGTAGCGGCGCTCGAACCGCGCACCTTCTGGCGGCCCCGCAACCCAGGTGGTCGCAACCGCCTGTTCGCCCTCGCGAATGTTGCCGCGGTAGTCGATCTCGTGCCGCACCACGAGCCAGGCGTAGGCGGCCTGGTGCTCGGCTGGCGCGGTCGCTTCCCAATGCGCGCCGGCCATCGCTTCCATCCATTGCACCCAGACCGCGTTGTTGACGTGGCCCATGCGGTCGATGTGCTCAGGGGCCGCAGTGAAGGTGAGCGTGAAAGGCTTCAGGTCTCCACTCCCAGCTGCCACAGGATGAACGCGAACTCCTCCGCCGTCTCTT
>Ga0070669_100000137_pt1 | contig 65956 bp, 52 predicted proteins | sample KBSS53metaG_FD_64680 | JGI IMG/M metagenome (GOLD analysis project Ga0070669, IMG submission 64680) | Switchgrass rhizosphere microbial communities from Kellogg Biological Station, Michigan, USA - KBS S5-3 metaG | ecosystem: Host-associated > Plants > Roots > Rhizosphere > Soil ...
GCGGTTTTTGGTCCAGCCCCGAAGGGGTTGCCCTATAAAAGGCCCTGGCAGCGTTGCTCGGCCTGGAGCCGAAGGCCAGCGTAGCTAAAGAGGCCCACTCTTCCTGCGTCCTCGCGCCTCGCCAGGGCCTTTTATAGGGCAACCGTGGCGTTGTGGAATTTGTCCACGCCGCCTAGCGAGCGGGAAGGGCGGCCGGAATTACATGTGCTGCGCCATGCGGTCGACGATATCGCGCGCTCCCATGAGCAGGGAGCCTGCGTCAATCAGATACTCGCTTCCGGTGATCATGGCGGCGTCGTCCGACGCGAGGAACGAAACCAGCTTGGCCACGTCGGCGGTATCCATGATCGTGCGCAGGGGTAGCAGGCTGGCAACCCATTCCTGGGGCACTGCCTCGGTCTGTGGTGTCTTCATCCAGCCGGGATGTACCGAGTTCAGCCGGATCCCTTCGGGTCCCAGCATGTGCGCGCCGGTTTTGGTCAAGCCGGTGATGGCGAACTTGGAGCCGGTATAGGCAAGGCCGCCCGACGAATGCAGTCCGGCGGTGGATGAAATGTTGACAATGGAGCCGCCCCCGCTGCGCCGCATGGCTGGAACGACAGCCCGCATGCCCAGGAACGTGCCAAGGGCGTTGACTTCGAAGACGGCCTTGAACAGCTCTTCGGTCACTTCGTCGAAAGGCACCTGCTCGATCAGGGCGGCATTGTTGACCAGCACATCAACCGATCCGAAGCGCTCCTGGGCGGCTGCAACCGTTTCAGCCCACTGCTCGGATTGCGCCACATCGAGCTGCCGGAACACGGCCGCATCACCGATTGCGTCCGCCACGGACTGGCCCTGCTCCACGAGGATGTCGCACAGCATGACATTGGCGCCTTCGTGCGCCAGGTCGACCGCTATGCTTGCGCCCAACCCCCGCGCGGCGCCGGTCACTATCGCGTTTTTTCCCTTGAGTCGCATGGCATCTCTCCAACAAGCAAGTCTTGTGCCGGATTTAATTTTCCATTGACGTAGCGTGTCAATCCGGGCTTGCCGATGCCATTTGCCTGTGAGTTTTCCTAACGGTCGTCAATAAGAAAACTTGACACAACGGGGCATCTGCCATTTCGATGGCGGCAGGCCGCGCCCAGAATCGTGGCAAGGATGGAGAGACGGAATGATCTTCGACTATGTGATTGTTGGCGCAGGATCTTCTGGATGTGTGCTGGCCAACAGGCTTTCCGAAGATCCTCGAGTCAAGGTCGCCATCATCGAGGCCGGCCCCACCGACAGCAACCGCGCAATTCACATGCCCCGCGGCTTCCCCAAGGTTTATCAGCACCCTGATTTGTTGTGGCGTTATGACGCCAAGGTGGGCGGTGGCAGCAACCGCAACGAATTGTGGATCAGGGGCAGGACGCTGGGTGGGTCCAGCTCGGTGAACGGCATGGTCTATGTGCGCGGACATCCGCAGGACTATGACGAATGGAATGCCATGGGACTGACCGAATGGGGTTGGCCGCAAATGCTCAAGGCATTCCGGTCCATGGAGAATCACGAACTGGGTGCCGATGAGATGCGCGGCAGCGGCGGCGCTCTCGATGTCTCGGCCTATCCGGGCAGGCAACCGCTCGCCGATGCCTTTATCGATGCTGCCGAAGAGCTTGGCCTGCCGAGGCGCGAGGATCTCAATCGTGGCTCGCAGGAGGGTGCAGGCTATTATTTCCGCACGATCCATCGCGGCAGCCGCAACAGTTCGGCCAGGGCGTTTCTGGCACCGGCGCGCAAGCGCAAGAACGTCACGGTGTTTACCGATCTGACAGTGGACCGCCTCTTGTTCGAGGGCAGGCGCGCCACGGCTGTGTCCGGGCGGCGCGGCGGCGAAGAGGTGATCATCCAGGCGCGCGAAATCATCCTGAGTGCAGGCGTGCTCAATACCCCCTTGCTGTTGCAGCGCTCTGGCGTAGGCCCGGCGGAATTGCTGCGCCGCCTTGGCATTCCGGTGATCGCCGACCGCGCCGAGGTGGGCCGAAATCTGAAAGACCATCGCGGCACTGCCGGTGTTCAGCTGCGCGTCGACCGGGACAGCCTGAATTCGTCGTTCTCGGGCTTGAAACTCGTGGCCAATGTGGTGAGGCAACAGGTCTTCGGCAGTGGTCCCCTGGCCAACTGCTCGTTCGAGGCTGGTGCATTTTTCCGCACGCGCCCCGATCTGGATCGTCCGGACGGCCAGCTATTCATGGGGGCATTTTCGGTCGACGGATCCAAATCCTTCACCGAAACTGTTCTCGAGAAAGAACACGGCATGATGATCGGCGGCTATTTCATGCGGCCATTCAGCAAGGGCTTTATCGAAATCACCTCGCTCGATCCGTTTGACAAGCCGTTCATCGACGCCAACGTGCTAGGCGACCCGCGTGACCACCAGCCGTCCATCGACGTTTTCAAGTTCGCGCGGTTGTTCGCCGCGACGTCGGCCCTGCAGCGCTATCACGCGGTCGAAACGGTACCCGGCATCGATTTTGCGAACGACGACGAGATTCTGGAATATATCCGGCAGATGTCACAACCGGGTATCCATGCCACCGGCACCTGCCGCATGGGCACGGACGAGGGGGCCATTGTCGATGGGCGACTTCGCGTGAACGGCGTCGAGGGCCTGCGGGTGGTCGATTGCTCGGCCATGCCAACGCAGGTTTCGGGTAACACCAATGGGCCCGCGATGGCCTTTGGCTATCATGCCGCCAACCTTATCATGGAAGATCGGCTGGTTGACGCCTGATGCTCCGGCGCTCGCCCGGTCCGCTGCCACCGTGCACCGGGCGGCGCATCTACAAGAATCGTGCGGAACGGGTCGGGACCAGCGCATGAACACGATGGACCAGGATCGCGTAAAAGCATTCGATGGCGTCAACAATTTCCGTGATTTCGGCGGATGGCGGACAGGCGGGGGCGCGCGCGTTGCAACAGGGGTGCTGTTCCGCTCTGCCCATCTGGCCAAGGCCAGCGAGGCGGACTTGGCGCGCATGCTTGCCTTGGGCATTACCGACGTCACCGACTTGCGCCAGGCAGCCGAGCAGGCGGAGCAGCCGAGTGCCTGGATCGGCAAGTTGCCGCTCGCCGTTATCGAGGAACCCGACGAAGCCATGGCCGGCGATGCATACGGCGCGGGCATGGCGCCCCACATCGCCGCTTTCGCAAACAGTGATTTCAGTTCCAGGGCGATGCGCGACCTTCTTGCCGGGCATTACCGGACGATGCCCTACGAACGCCGCAACATCACGCTGTTCCGGCGCTATTTTGACCGGCTGGCAACAGGGCGCGGAGGGATGCTGATCCATTGCGCAGCGGGGAAGGACCGGACCGGTATCCTTGCGCGCCTGACCCACCATGTTCTCGACGTTCATGCAGACGATGCGCTGGAAGACTACCTGTTGAGCAATACCGCGGGCAATCTGGCCGAGCGATTGCCCAGGCTCAAGCGGCACATGGAGCAGACGTATGGGCGTCCGATCGCCAGCGAGGCGATCCTTACCCTGCTGTCGGTGGAGCCAGGCTATATAGAGCAATGCTGGACGGCGCTTTGCGCGAAGTCGGGCTCGGTGGACGGCTACCTGGCCGACGTGCTGGGCGTGGACGAGATCGTCCAGCAGCAGATCCGGGAGCGCCTGTTGTCATGAGCCTGTGCAGCGATTGTTTCCCTGTGGTCAAATCTATGTTAAATTATTGGCTTCTAGTGCAACATCCAGGCACGCGATAAGGACAAGTCGGGCCTCTCGCCCCGCTCTTGCAAGACCGACAGGCGGCGTGCCCTCTCTAACGTAACTTCACCCCCACCGCGCCTATACAGGAGGCTGACAATGTCCATTGCCATGCCAAAGCCCGACGCATCGACCTTGGCGAAGCGCAACGGGATCGTGGCTGCCTTGCGCCGCATCGTGCCCGGCGAGGGGGTGATTGCCGATCCCGATGGTCTGCGTCCCTGGGAATCGGATGGCCTGACCGCCTATCGCCAGACACCCATGGTCGTGGTTTTGCCCGAAACGGTGGAGCAGGTTTCCGAAATCCTGCGCTGGTGCGCACGCGAAAACGTCAAGGTGGTGCCGCGCGGTTCGGGCACGTCGCTTTCAGGCGGGGCGCTGCCGCTCGAAGACGCCGTTCTGTTGGGGATGGGCAAGTTCAAGCGCATCCTCGACATCGATTATGAAGATCGCGTCGCTGTCGTGCAGCCGGGCGTCACCAACCTTGCCATCACGCAGGCGGTGGAAGCGCGGGGCTTTTATTATGCGCCGGACCCTTCGAGCCAGATCGCCTGCTCGATCGGCGGGAACGTGGCCGAAAATTCAGGCGGCGTGCATTGCCTCAAGTATGGCTTGACCACCAACAACGTTCTGGGGGTGGAACTGGTCTTGATGACCGGGGAAGTTGTTCGGCTGGGCGGCAAGCATCTCGATCCGGGCGGCCTGGATCTTTTGGGCGTCATCGTCGGATCGGAAGGCCTTTTGGCCGTGGTGACCGAAGTGACGGTGCGTATCCTGCCAAAGCCGGAGACAGCGCGGGCTGTTCTGGTCGGCTTTCCCGACGCGGAGAGTGCGGGCGCCTGCGTGGCCCAGGTGATTGCCGAGGGGGTTATCCCGGCCGGCATGGAAATGATGGATCGTCCTGCGATCCATGCTGCCGAAGCTTTCGTCAACGTGGGCTATCCGCTTGACGTAGGCGCTTTGTTGATCGTCGAAGTCGACGGGCCAGCCGCAGAATGCGACCACCTGATCGATGAAATTGCGCGCATTGCCAATGCCAATGGCGCAACAACATCGCGTGTCTCGCAAAGCGAGGCGGAGCGCGTGGCATTTTGGGCAGGCCGCAAGGCGGCGTTCCCGGCCGTGGGCCGCATCTCGCCCGATTACTACTGCATGGATGGCACCATCCCGCGCCGTCGCCTGCCCGAAGTGCTGGGCCGGATGGAGCAGCTGTCGCAGAAATATGGGCTGGGAGTGGCAAACGTCTTTCATGCCGGCGATGGCAATCTGCATCCCTTGATCCTGTACGATGCCAACGTTCCGGGGGAACTCGACCGCGCCGAGGAGTTCGGCAACGACATCTTGCGGCTGTGCGTGGAAGTAGGCGGCGTGCTGACGGGCGAACACGGGGTCGGCATCGAAAAGCGCGACCTCATGCCCGAGATGTTCACCGAGGCGGACCTGATGCAGCAGCAGCGCGTCAAATGCGCGTTCGACCCGGGTCTGCTGCTCAATCCTGGCAAGGTCTTTCCGACTTTGCATCGCTGTGCCGAACTGGGCCGCATGCATGTTCACCACGGTGCGCTCCCGCACCCTGATCTGCCGAGGTTCTGATGCTGCTGCCCAGAGATACCGAAGATCTGGTGGACATCGTGTCGGCCGCCGCAGCTGATGGCACCAAGCTGGAATTGGCAGGCGGGGGAACCAGGAGCGGCTTTGGCGCGCACCGAGACAGCCGGATCGTATCGCTGCGGCAGATCGCCGGCGTGATCGACTATGATCCGGCTGAACTGGTGCTGACCGTACGCCCTGGCACGCTGTTGGCCGATATCGAGGCCCTGATTGCCGCAGAGGGACAAATGCTCGCGTTCGAACCCTGGGGCGATGCTGGCGCCACGATCGGTGGCACTGTCGCATCTGGCGTTGCCGGTTCGCGCCGCGTCACGGCCGGCAGCGCGCGCGACCACCTGCTCGGCTTCACGGGCGTTTCGGGCCGGGGGCAGGCTTTCGTTGCCGGGGCCAAAGTGGTCAAGAACGTCACCGGCTATGATCTGCCCAAGCTGATGGCGGGGTCTTGGGGGCGCATTGGCGCAATGACCGAGATCACGCTCAAGGTGCTGCCCAGGCCGCGCCAGACCGTCACGATGGTGGCGAGGGGATTGGCGCTCGACGCGGCCTATGCGGCAATGGCACGCGCCTTGGGCAGCAATGCGGAAGTATCGGCGGCGGCGGCGTTGCCTACGGGGGAAGTGCTGCTGCGCGTTGCCGGCTTTGCTCCATCGGTTGCGGCACGCTGTGCGGCGCTTCCCGGCTTGCTCGTCGGTCATTGCCGGCTGGAGCCAATGGATGATGCGGAAGCCGCGGCCCTTTGGCAAAACGCCATGACCGGCGCGCATGTGGGCGGCTCGGTACGCTGGGACGTTCATATCGCCCCGCGCCATGCCAGTCGCCTCATCGATGCGTTGACGGCTCTGGCCATCGATTGGTCGATGGATTGGGGCGGCGGGCGTATCTGGATCGGCACCGAAGCGACCTGCGACGGCGTGCGCCAAGCGGCGGCGCAACTGGGGGGCGAAGCCCGGCTTGTGCAGGCCCCCGCCGAGATGCGTGCTCGAATCGGCGCGTTCCATCCGCGCCCGCCCGGCGTTTCCAGACTGGAACAGCGGGTGCGCCGCGCATTTGACCCTGCCGACGTTTTTGCCACCGGTCGCTTTGGGGAGGATGCGGATGCAGACCAGTTTTTCGTCTGAAGCACTTGCCGACCCGGCCATGCGGTCGTCCGAGCAGGTCATCCGCAAGTGCGTGCATTGCGGATTCTGTACCGCGACCTGTCCCACTTACGTCCTGCTTGGCGATGAACTGGATTCACCGCGCGGGCGGATCTACATGATCAAGGACATGCTGGAGAACAAGCGGACGCCCAGCCCTGAAGTCGTCAAGCATGTCGACCGCTGCCTTTCATGCCTGTCGTGCATGTCTACCTGCCCATCGGGCGTGAACTACATGCACCTGGCCGACCATGCGCGCGCCTATATCCATGACAACTACCAGCGTCCGCTTGCCGATCGGCTCTTGCGACGCTTGCTGGCGTTCGTGCTGCCCCATCAAGGCCGCTTCCGCTGGTCGCTGACCATGGCCGCGCTTGCCCGGCCGCTTCAACCGCTGCTCCGTGCGATTCCCGCTTTCAGGCCCATGGCTACGATGCTGGACCTTGCTCCGGTCAAGGCCCATCGGTCCAAGCCCGTGCAACCTGCCGCCGTGCCACGCGCAAAGGGGCGCGTTGCCCTGTTGCAAGGCTGCGTAGAGCCGGTGCTGCGCCCTGAATTCCGCGCGGCGGCCGTGCGCCTGCTCAATCGCTGCGGCCACGACGTGGTGTTCGCACCGGGCGAGGGGTGTTGCGGCGCTTTGGTCCATCACATGGGGCAAGAACAGGACGCGCTGGCAGCAGCCCGGCGCAATGTCGATGCCTGGGCCGCCCTGATCGATGACCAAGGCCTGGATGCGATCATCGTCACGGCATCGGGCTGTGGCACGATGATCAAGGACTATGGCTTCCTGCTGCGCGATGATCCGGCCTATGCCGAGAAAGCCGCGCAGGTCAGCGCGCTTGCCATGGACGTTTCGGAATACCTGGCCCGCATCGAACTGCCGGCGGCGCGACAGCGGGAACTGACCGTAGCCTATCACCCGGCCTGTTCGTTGCAGCATGGCCAAAAAGTGACCGAGGCGCCCAAGCGTCTTCTGGCCCAGGCCGGATACACGGTGCGCGTTCCGGCCGAGGCCCATCTGTGCTGCGGTTCGGCAGGAACCTACAACATTCTCCAGCCTGAAATCGCCGAAACCCTGGGGCAGCGCAAGGCCGGCCATATCGACCGGCTGGAAGCAGACGTCATCGCCACGGGCAATGTCGGATGCGCCACCCAGATCGCCCGCTTCACCGGCACGCCCGTGGTTCACACTGTCGAATTGCTGGACTGGGCGACCGGAGGCCCTCGTCCGAAGGCACTCGATCATCTTTTTTCGGAGTAACAGACAATGCCAGCTATCTCTCTCGAACAGGCCCAAGCGATCGTCACTGCAGCGCTGCAGGAAGGGCGCACGCTTGGCCTCAAGCCGCTCAGCGTTGTGGTCCTCGACGCAGGCGGGCATATGGTGGCGTTTGCGCGCCAAGACGGCTCGTCCAACTTGCGCCCCCAGATCGCAACCGCCAAGGCTTCCGGCGCGCTCGCGCTGGGCGTGTCATCGCGCGCGATCGGCGAAATGGCGATCGAACGACCCACGTTTATCAATGCCGCTGCCGGGCTTAATCCGGCCGGCATCGTTCCTGCGGCCGGCGGTGTGCTGATCCGCAGCGCGGAAGGGCACCTGATCGGCGCAGTCGGGGTCACGGGTGACACCAGCGACAACGACGAAAAGGCCGCGCTGGCCGGAATCGCTGCGGTGGGGCTATCGGCCTGACCGAATTTCGGCAAATCCCGGCGCAGGGCGACAGCGCCCTGCGCCGCAAACGCGTCAATGGCTATTATTGAAACGCTCGGCCGTCTGGAACTCGTGATCGATGGCATCGCTATAGCACATGCCATAGGCTTCATCGATCAAGGTGTTGTACGCCAAAACGATCTTGCGGTCATGCCGGGCAATGTCATGGGCCAATGCCATTGCCGCATCGAGGAGCTGTTCCGGCTCCACCAGCCTGTTGACCAAGCCCCAGCGTTCTGCCGTGGCAGCGTCGATCAAGCGGCTCGACAGTGCCATCTCCTTGGCACGGCTCACGCCGATCAGGTGCGGCAACAGCGACCCAAGCAGTGCGCCAGGCAACATGCCGACGCGTGAATGCGCATCGCCAAACCGCGCCGTCGTCGAAGCCAGCCGGATATCGCAGCACAAGGCAAGCTCGAGCCCGCCGGCAACGGCCACGCCGTTGATGGCACCGATGACCACGCCCTGAAACGCGGCCATTCCAAAGCGGGTGTGCCCCACACCCTGCCCATTGGCGGTGGGCTCCCCATGTCCGGCATCACCGGCCATTTCCTTCATGTCGAGGCCGGCGCAAAAAGCTCTCTCGCCCGCGCCGGTCAGCACGGCGACCAGCACATCATCGCCCAAGCCCGCGAATGTTTTATCGAGTGCCTGGAAAACCGCGCGCGATAGCGCATTCATCGCTTCGGGGCGGTTGATTGTCACGATGGCAACCGGCCCATCGCGCTGCACTGTCACCACAGGCTTGTCTTGATCGGGATTAGCCATCGCAGGTCCTTCCATATCCATTACTCACGGCGACAAGTCGGGCGCCGGTGTGCATCGCAACGGCCCAATTCGCGCCCGCCACAGGCCATTCAGCAGGTCATGCCGTTTTCGCGCGGCTCGATTTCCAGCACGATCCGACCGGCGCTTTCGCCCTTTGCCGCCTCTGCCATGGCCTCGGCAAAATCTTCCAGGCGGTAACGGCTCGCGATGGCCGGGCGCAACCGGCCGCTGGCGGCGAGGTCGAGCAAGTGCGCCATGTTCGCATCTGCGCGCTCGGGCTCGAACTTGTAGAGGTCGCGAATGTTGACGCCGACCATGCTGGCACCCTTGAGCAAGGGCAGGTTGGTCTTGAGGCTGGCAATGCCGCCGGGAAATCCGATGATCAGATGCCTGCCCCGCCAGCCAAGGCTGCGAAAGGCGGGGTCGGTGGCCTGGCCCCCCACGGGATCGAACACGACGTCCACGGGCTTGCCACCGTTTGCCGCCCTGACCTGGTCGCGCCAGTCCTCGGCGCGCGCATCCACGGCCACGTCTGCACCGGCGCCGACGGCCAGCGCGCGCTTTTCCGGCGTGGATGCCGATGCGACGACACGGGCACCACATTCCTTTGCCACCTGCACCGCCGCATAGCCGGTGGCACCGCCGGCGCCGAGCACCAGCACCGTTTCGCCGGGCTGGACCTGTGCCCGATCGACCAAGGCATGCCACGCGGTGGAAAAGCTGGCGGGGAATACGGCCGCATCCAACAAACTCAAAGCGGTGGGTATGAGCGTGACGGCAGAGCGTGGCAGCACGCATTCCTCGGCAAACTGGCCATACCAGCCGCCACAAACCACCTTGTCGCCAACTGCCAGGCCGGCCACATCGGACGCCATCTCGATCACGACCCCGGCCGCCTCACTGCCTGGCACGAACGGCACCGGTGGCTTGAGCTGGTAATCGCCAGCGGCGGTAAGCACATCGACATAGCTGATACCGACTGCCCGCAAGGCGACACGCACCTCTCCGGGCCGGAGCTGTTGCCTTTGCACATTGCGCAAGGTGTAGTGGCTGATGGGGCCGAGGACATCGGCCATGACAGCACGAAACATAGGGTGTCTCCTGGATCGCGGCGTCAAGCAAGCCCGCCATCGATGCGGACGAGCGAGCCGGTGGTGAAACTCGATGCCGGACTGGCGAGCATGAGCGCGCCGGTCACGATCTCTTCGGGACGGCCGGGCCGCCCCAGTGCCGAAGGAGCCGATTCACGCATTTGCGGCGTCCATGCCTTCGCGATGTCGGTCAGGAATGGTCCGGGGCTGATGGTGTTGACGCGAACATGGGGGGCGTATTCCGCAGCGAGCGATCGTGTCATGGCATTGAGCGCTGCTTTGGCGGCGCCATAAGCGACGACCATGGGCATCGGCACGAGCGCGCCCGAGGAACTGACGGTGATGATGCAACCGCCGTCGCCCTGGGCCATTCGCCAGGCGGCCTGGCTGGCGAGGCGGAATGGCCCCTTGAAATTGAGGTTCATGACGGAGTCAAACAGCGACTCTTCCACCTCGTGACTGGGCGTTGCCGGGCTCATGCCTGCATTGATGATCAGGATGTCAATTCGACCGAACGCGGCATAAGCTGCTTCCAGCAGGGCATCGCAATCAGGCCATTTCCCGGCATGCATGGAAATGGCCAGCGCGCGGCGCCCCATGGCCCGGCATTCATCGGCAACCCGTTCGCACGCTTCGATTTTCCGACTGGCGATGACCAGATCGGCGCCACGCTGTGCAAAAGCCAATGCCATTTCACGGCCCAACCCGCGGGAACCACCGGTAACGACGACAGTCTTGTCCCGGAAATCGAACAGTGGATCAGGCTTCATCGACAAAGGCCCTTCACCCGCGCGCGCGCGCCAAAGCCTCGGCTCGCGCAAAATCGCCATGAACCAGCTTGTCGAACAGCTTGCCCGTTTCGGTCGACATTAACCCGGCAGAGCTTTGGGCTACCTTGTATTCAAGGATACAACCGCACTTGAACGCGGCCAGTACGCAGTAGAAATCGAAATTCGCCATGTCGCGTCCTGTGCCGGCGGCATAGTAGCGCGCCAGTTCCTGCCGCGTCGGAAAATTGCCGGCGTTGTACAAGGCGTCTTCGTAGACGAAATCAGGACGCCGCTCATCTCTCATGCGGCCGGTGAACCACGCCAAGTCGATCAACGGGTCGCCGATGGTGGACAGTTCCCAATCGATCAGCGCATTGAGCCGGGCCGGACGATCGTGGGCAAATATCGCGTTGGGCGTGCCGACATCGCCATGAATCACCCCCGCGCGAAAATCGTCGGGCACATTGGCGCGAAGCCAATCCCGGGCATAAGCGAACCCGGGAATCTCGCGCCACTCACTGCCATAAAGCGAGGGATAGGACTTAATCTGGCTTTCCCAGCGATCAACCTGCCGCACCAGGAAATTGTCTGGCTTGCCAAAACCTTCAAGGCCGATCGCGCGCCAATCGAGGTTGGCCAGCGCGACGAGCGCGTCCACCATCGTGAACCCTATGCCATATTCCGACGGCATCGTGTCGAACGGTGCGGGGTGAAGGATGCGGCCGTCTTGCAGCGTGGCAGACCAGCCCGCCACGCGTTCCATCACGTAAAACGGCGCACCGATGACGTCGGCATCGGCACAGACAGCAAAGCAGTATGGATGCGGAACGGCGGTATCGTTCAGGGCAGTCAGAACACGGGCCTCGCGCAGGACCGCCTTTTCGCTGCCGGGGGGCGGCACGGCCGGGGGGCGGCGCAGGATCATCTGCGTGCCGCTGCCTCGATCGAGCGTCAGAACCACGTTGGAAGTACCGTTGTGAATCTGGTCGATTACGAGCGGACCGTTACCGAGTTCGGGCACATGCCGGTCTAGCCAGGGTGTTAGACGCTCAGGATCAGCAACTGTGTTCATCGGCCTCTACCTCTCGATCAATCTTGTATCTGGCGGGCAAGCCCTCTGGGTCACCAACCTTTTCCCACGCGTCGGGTTGGTGGTGACGCTCGGGCGCCGGCGGCGTGCAGCATTGCGTGCGCCCCCCTTTGCGGGAGGGGGCACGACGGGGCGGGCGGCAAGACTGCGTGTTTGCCGCCCGCCCGATAGGATCAGCGAACCAGTACGGTCTTCATGTGCAGGAATTCGTCGATCCCGGCCTTGCCACCTTCCTTGCCATAGCCGCTGAGGCCCAGGCCGCCGAAGGGTGCGTTATATGTCAGCGGCGCGCCGCCGTTGACCCCCACGGTACCCGACCGCAACTGTCCGATCAGCCGGCGGACGCGCCCGGCATCGCCGCTCTGGATATAGGCGGAGAGCCCGTATCCGGTGCCATTGGCCAGGGCTACCGCTTCTTCTTCCGACTTGAAGCGCATGACAGAAATGACCGGGCCGAAGATTTCCTTCTGGGCAACCGAGCTGTTGGGATCGACATCTGCCAGAACGGTCGGCGCCACGAACCAGCCTGAGTCGAGTTCCCCGTTCATGCGCTTGCCGCCGGTCACGATGCGTCCCGCACCGGTGCTCGTCGCTTCATCGACAATGCCCAGAATGCGCTCGCTCGATGCCCGGCTGATGACGGGACCAACGATCGTTTGGGCGTCCAGCGGATCGCCCACTGCCAGTGCTGAAACAGAGGCTTCGAGACGGGCAACGAAATCGTTATAGGCCGAATCTTCCACGAGTACGCGGGTCGGCAGGGCGCAACCTTGTCCGGCGTTCGCCAATCCGGTCAACGTGGTGTGTGCGCATGCGGCATCGAGGTCAGCGTCGGCAAAGACGAGGTTGGCCGACTTGCCGCCCAATTCGAGCAGCGCGGGCGTAAGGTTGGGTGCAGCCGCTTCGAGAATGCGGTGGGCCGTGGTGGCGCCGCCCGTGAACGTGATCTTGGCGATGCCCGGATGGCCGGTGAGAGCAGTGCCTGCCTCGACGCCGCCGTGGACCAGGTTGATGACGCCGTCGGGTACCCCGGCCTGGCGCGCAAGTTCCAGAAACATCTGCGACGAAAACGGCGCGATCTCGGCAGGCTTGAGCACGACGGTGTTGCCGGCCGCCAGAGCGGGGATCACTTTCATGCCCAGCGAAATGATCGGGCCGTTCCAAGTCACGATCACAGCGATCACGCCGAGTGGTTCAGGAATCGTGTAGACGAAGCCGGATTCGTCGTCATGCGTGATGACCTGGCCTTCGAGCTTGTCTGCCCAACCGGCATAGTAGTTGGTGAACTGCCTCGAAAGCGACGCGAGGTGGCGCGTGAACGCGAGCACCCCACCGAATTCCAGAGCCGACACGCGCGCGAGCTGCTCGCTGTTTTCTCCGATCAGGACGGCCAATCTTTCCAGAATGCTGCGCCGCTTTTCGGGCGAGGTGGTACGCCACGCCGGAAACGCCGCTCTCGCCGCTGCCACGGCCGCATCGACTTCACGGGCGCCGGCCAACGGGACAACGGCCTGCACTTGTCCGGTCGCCGGGTTGACGTGCTCGTAGGTGCCGGCAGATTGTCCATTGTCGGCCGAGCCTGCAATGATGTGACGAAGTGTCGGAATTTCGGTGGCCGCATCGCGATGGCGGTTTAACAAAGACATGGAACGACTCCTGCAAGATATGAGCGTCGACGCATCACCACGCCAGACGGAGGGATTCGACTGAGAAGATATTGCCGACCCACCCAGGCATCCCGTCGTTGGGATGGCCGACAAGGCGGAAGTTGGGCACGCTGTCGAACCAGCTTTCCATGGCCACTTTCAACTCCCGGCGCGCTAGCGGGGCACCCAGGCAGTGGTGAAGGCCAAAACCGAAGCTGAGGTGGCGATTGGGGTTACGGTCGATGTCGACCTCGTCGGGTTTGTCGAACGCATGGGGATCGCGGTTCGCCAATTCCGTGCCCAGCGTGATCAGGTCGCCCTGTCGAACGTGGACACCTGCAATCTCGAAGTCTTCCAGCGCGGTTCTTGCGCTGCTGACGACGGAGTAAACCCTGAGCAATTCCTCCACGGCCGCCGGGATCATGCTGCGGTCGGCACGCAGGCGGGATTGCAACTGCGGGTTCATCGCCAGATAGCGGAAATGCCACCCCAGCGATGCCGAAACCGTATCCATCCCGCCCACGAACAGGTTCAGCGATAGCGCGAACTTTTCCTCGTCGCTGATGGGCTGTCCGGCGATCCGCGCCGTCGCGATATGCGAAATGATATCATTGCGCGGGCTTTCCTCGGCGCGCTTGATCTGATCCTCGAGGTAGGCCTTCACACCGCCAAGCGCGCGTCCCTTTTCAGCGAGATCGGGATGGTAGGTCAAGGTGCAGGCCAGGTCGTTGAGGCGATCGATGTCTTCGACCGGCAACCCCATCAGGCGCAGGAATACGCCAACAGGAAAGCGGCGGGCGTAGTCTGCCATGAATTCGCATTCGCCGCGCGGGAGTGCCGCTTGCACCAGTTCGTCGGACAGCGCGCGGATGGATGGCAGCAGGCTGTCGAGCGGGCCATTCATGAAGAAAGGCCGGAGCACGCCGCGATAGCCCGAGTGGCTTGGCGGATCGGCTTCGGACGGGACCATCCGCAACGCTTCGCCGAGCAGGGCGCCGACTCCGGTCTGGTTTTCGACCGAAAGCTGGCTTGTCTTGGCGTACAGTTCCTTGATCAGGGCAAAGCGCGTGAATACCCAGCTTCCTGCACCGCTTGCGTGGCTTCCGGGGGCGTAGAAGACTTCGTCTCCGTCCCGCAGCTGCGCGATGAGCTGGTATGGCTCCGTGTGCGGAGGCAGCGAGCCCCATAGCGGGAATTCCTTGGTCGTCGGCTGCCCGTCCATCACATCCCTTCCCAGCTTTGCTATTGTTTATAAAAACGCCCGGTTGCATTTTGGCGGATTGGCGGGCTTGTCTGGAACAGGGCTCCGATCCGGACTTCGCCAGGTTTCATCTCACAGGATCGACGAAATTCCCCCGCCTTCGACGCGCAGGGCGGCACCGGTAGTTGCAGACGCCTGGGGAGACGCGACATAGACGACCATGTTGGCGACCTCTTCCGAACGTGCGAGGCGCTCCAGCAACTGGGTCGGCCGATGATGGGCAGCCGCCTGGCGCTGAATGTCGGCCATGGTAACACCCTGCTCGCGTGCCGAAGCTTCCAGGTCGCGCTCGACATGCTCGGTCATCGTCATGCCTACCAGGATCGCGTTCGATGTTACCCCAGTGCCCCGAGCGGTTTCGGCAAGCCCACGCGACACGGCGATCAGCGCCGTCTTGCTGGCGCCGTAGTGCATCCGGTCCCGCGGCGTGGTGACGCCCGATTCGCTCGCTATGTTGACCACGCGTCCCCAGTTCCTTGCCAGCATGCCCGGCATGAAGTGACGCGCCAGACGCACCGCGCTCATCACGTTGATTTCGAACATGCGAAACCATTGTTCGTCGGTGATGTCGAAAAACGGAACACGTTCGTAAGTACCCAGATTGTTCACCAGGATGTCTGCCTCGCCGACACGCTCCACGAAGCTGTCGACACCGTCCTTCGTGCCCAGATCGGCGGAAATTCCCAACACTGTCGCGGCAGGATAGAGGCGCTGCAGTTCTGCCACGGCGGCATCGGTGATATCGTTGCGCCGGCCATTGATGACCACGTCAGCGCCAGCCTCCAGCATGCCTTTCGCGATGGAGAGCCCGATCCCACTGGTCGATGCCGAGATAACTGCCCGACGACCGCTCAAATCAATATTCATTGCCGCTCCTGACATGATGGATGCAGACGGGGCTTGCCTTGGCGCCGGTCCCGAACTGTCGATGCCGACTGCATACCCGGCGTCGCGTTTCACCCGGCCTGCCCAACGCAGGCCAAGCTCGCGCGCGACAGACGGATCAATTCCAGCGATTGTCCGACAATTCCCGTCTCCCAAACCTATTCCATCAGGCTAATATCAATTCTATCGGTCGTCAAATAGAATACCGGCTGGCCAACGCCGGTTGGGAGTGATATCCGCCGTCGTCTGGGCACGCTGGAGAGAGGTGCGCGATCAATCACATCTGTAGCGGCGCGGGCCATCCGATGATGGCGTCCTGCGACCTAGGCGGATTGTCTGGCGCGTCGATGGCCGCGGGAAAACGGAGATCATGGTATGGATGCGGTTCGGTACGAGGTGACGGACGAAGTCGCAGTGCTCACGGTGGAATATCCGCCGGTGAATGCGCTGAGCGCGGCCGTCCGCACCGGGCTGGGCGCAGGTCTGGAACGTGCCAGGGCCGATCCGGCGGTTGTCGCCGTCGTGATCATGGGCGGCGGGGCCACTTTCATTGCCGGCGCCGACATCACGGAGTTCGGGACCGAGAAATCGAAAGTCCTTCCCAGCCTCGCCGAACTCCAACAAACCCTGGAAACCTTTCCAAAGCCCACCGTTGCCGCGATTCACGGTACGGCCCTGGGTGGCGGGTTCGAACTTGCACTGACCTGCCACGCGCGCATTGCCGTGCCGTCGGCGAAGGTCGGTCTTCCCGAAGTCAACCTTGGGCTGCTGCCCGGCGCGGGTGGCACCCAGCGTCTTCCGCGCCTCGTCGGGCCGGAAACGGCAATCGACATCACCACCACGGGCAAGCACGTTTCTGCTGCCAAGGCACTTGCACTGGGCATGATCGATGGGGTGGTCGACAGTCTGCCGGCCGGCGCGATCGACCACGCGCGCAAGCTGGCCGCGCAGGGTGGTGTCCTCCAGCCCTTGATTGCCCGCAACGACAGGATCGCGGGTGTCAGGCCCGACCTGTTTGCCGCCGCGCGCCGCGACGTGGCGCGCAAGGCGCGCGGCAAGATCGCCCCCCTTGTCATCATCGACTGCATCGAGGCCGCCTGTACGCTTGACCCGGCCGCGGGCCTTGCTTTCGAATTGGGCAAGTTCCGGGAGCTGTATGCCAGCGAGCAGCGTGCTGCGCTGATGCATTATTTCTTCGCCGAGCGGGAAGCCCGTCGGGTGCCCGGGCTGATGGCGCAGCCCCGGCCCATTCGCAGTGCTGCCGTCATCGGCGCCGGCACCATGGGCGGGGGCATTGCCATGGTCTTTGCCAACGCCGGCATACCCGTTTACCTGACCGACATCAGTGAAGAAGCCGTGGCCAAGGGGCTTGGGCTGATCCGGCGAAACTATGAAGTCTCGGTCGGGCGCGGGTCGATGAGCCAACTCGCCATGGACAAGGCGCTGGGACTGATTTCCACTGCTACGGACTACCGCGACCTCGCTGAGGCAGATCTTGTGGTCGAGGCCGCGTTTGAGCGCATGGATATCAAGCGCGACATTTTTGCCCGCCTCGACGCGGTGATGAAGCCCGAGGCCATCCTCGCCACCAATACCTCCTCGCTCGACATCGATGCGATCGCTGCGGCAACCAAGCGGCCGGGCAAGGTAGTGGGTGTGCACTTTTTCTCGCCAGCCAACATCATGAAGCTGCAAGAGAATATTCGCGGCAAGGAAACCTCGGAAGAGACGATTGCAACGGTCATGGCGCTGGGCAAGGTCCTGGGCAAGAACGTTGTGCTGGCTGGCAACTGCGACGGCTTCATCGGCAACCGTATGCTGCAATACTACACGGGCGAGGCGGAATTCCTGCTCGAGCAGGGCGCCCTGCCCGAACAGATCGATCGGGTTGCAGAAAAATTCGGCATGCCGATGGGGCCGATTTCGATGCGCGACATGAGCGGCCTGGACGTTGGCGTTCTGGTGCGCGAGGCGCGCAAGGCCACGCTGCCGGCAGGCGAAAGGTTCTCCCCGATCCTCGAGCGGCTGGTCGCGTGCGGACGCCACGGCATGAAGACCGGCAAGGGCTTCTATCGATACGAAGGCCGCGACAAGCACGCGGACCCAGAAGCGATCCAGATCATCGAGGATGTTTCCCGCGAACTGGGAATCGAACGGCGCAGCTTTACCGACGAAGAGATCGAATTTCGCCTGTTCGCCCCGCTCGTGAACGAAGGCGCAAAGGAACTGGATGACGGCACGGCCATCCGGGCAAGCGACATCGATGTCGCCTGGGTCAACGGCTATGGCTTCCCCGCCCACAAGGGGGGGCCCATGTACTGGGGCGAAAAGGTCGGCCTTGGCCGCATTTTCGAAGCAGCACGCGAAGCCGCGCAACGCAATGGACCGCGCTGGGCACCGGGCAAGCTTCTCGAGCGGCTGGCCGCTGAAGGGAAGGGATGGAAGGATGCCTGAGTCGCGCGGGCTCGAGGCACTGCTGCGACCGCGCTCAGTCGCGATACTGGGGGCCTCTGCCGACGTCACCCGGATCGGCGGGCGGGCGCTCCGCCATCTCAGGGAAGTGGGATTCAGCGGTGATATTTACCCGGTCAATCCTGGACGAAGTGACGTGCAGGGCATGCGGGCATGGTCGACCGTTGACGATCTTCCGGCACCTGCTGATTGCGCGGTGGTTGCGCTGCCATCGGCGGCTGTGCTGCCGGCGATCGAGGCCTGCGCGCGCAAGGGCGTGAAGGCAGCCGCGATCTTCAGCGCGGGCTTTGCCGAAATGGGGGAGGAAGGCGCGCGCGCGCAGAACACGATTCTGGACGTTGCGCGAAAGGCCGGGATGCGATTGCTCGGTCCCAATTGCCTAGGCCTGTACAACCTGCACGATCGCAACTTTCTATCCTTTTCCGGTGTTTTCGACGACGTGCGCGGAACGGCCGGACGGCTGGGCCTGGTCAGCCAGAGCGGCGGCTATGCCGGGGAAGTCGTCAAGTCGGCGCGCGAAGTCGGGCTCGATTTCGGAACCTGGATCACCACCGGCAACGAAGCCGATGTCGGGCTGGGCGAAGCGATGCGGTTCCTGGCGGGAAGCGATGACGTCGACGTCGTGGTGGGCTACATCGAAGGCGTACGCGACAAGGCTTCGTTCTTTGCTGCATTGGAAGCCGCGCATGCCCGGCGCAAGCCGGTCGTTCTGCTCAAGGTTGGTCGCACCGAACAAGGTGCCCTTGCCGCCGCCTCGCACACGGCGTCGCTGGCTGGTTCCGATGGTGTCTATGATGCCGTGTTCAAACGGTTCGGTGCCTATCGCGCGCGCACAACAGAAGAGATGCTCGATGTGGCCTATGCCGCAAGTTGTGGACGCTTTCCACGCGGCAGGCGGATTGCGATCGTCACCAATTCGGGCGGCATAGGCGTTCAGGCGGCCGATTTCGCTGCCGATGAACAACTGGATATCCCCACCGCCTCGCCCGAATTGCAAGAGCGGTTGATCGCGCTGTCTCCCAACGGCGCTGTCGCCAATCCCATCGATCTGACCGGCCAGGTCGCCAATGATCCGCCGATGTTCGCCAAGGCGCTCGATGCTATCCTGGAATCGGGCGAGTTCGATATGGCCTATTGCAATGTCGGCCTGATCGCCGGACTGCCGTTCATCCGCGATCCCCTGCTGGACAGTCTTGGCACGGCCGCCCGTCGCCACGGCGATGCGGCGTTGGCCCTGTCGGTTACCGCGCCTCAAGACACTGTCGATGCCTATGGCGAGGCAGGGTTCATCTGCATCCGCGAGCCGGCCCGGGCAATCCGCGCCTTGGCCGCGCTGGCGCAATTTGCCGATGTCTGGGACCGCCCCTTGCCATCGGGTGCCGAACCGCAGGGGTTCCCGCAGATCGCGGCGGGCCAGAAGTTTAGCGAAAAAGCCGCCAAGGCGCTGTTGGCCGGCATCGGCATTCCTGCTCCCGCCGAATTCCTGGTGACGGACGCGGCTTCGGCCGAAGATGCGGCCGCCAGCATTGCTGCCCCCATGGCGGTAAAGATCGTCTCCCCGGACATCCTGCACAAGTCGGACGTGGGCGGTGTTGCCCTGGGCGTGGCGCCTGCGGCGTTGGAAGGGGAGGTGGCAAGGATGCTGGCGCAGGTTTCAGCCGCCGTACCCCACGCGCAGATCGATGGTTGCCTGGTGTCGCCGATGATCACCGGCGGTGTCGAATGCATCGTGGGAATTCATCGCGATCCCATACTGGGCCCCGTCGTGATGTTCGGGCTGGGCGGGGTGACGGTGGAACTGCTCGGCGACGTCGCAACCCGCCTGGCGCCGGTGACCATGGCAGAAGCGCACGAGATGATACGCTCCATCCGCAGTTTTCCGCTGCTGGATGGCTATCGCGGCAGGCCCAAGACCGATCTGGACGCGCTGGGCCGGGCGATCGTGGCGCTGTCTCACCTTGCCATTGCCAATGCCGACACGATCACCACGCTGGAAATCAATCCACTCGTGGTGATGGGGGAGGGCAAGGGCATCCTTGCGCTCGATGCCGTGATCGAAACCCGTGCCATCACATAAGCAATTGCTTCGCTGGGGCGAGCCCGTGGCGCTGGTGGGAGACCCGCCGTTCCCGTGCCCACCGATTAAAGCAGGAGAGGATCCTATGCCATGAGCGAGATGAGGTGTTGGTTCATCAAGAATTTTGCTGAGTGCGAGCGCGTCACGCTCAGCACCGGCTTTCCGCAAGCATAGATATCCTCATTCATCCAGGTGAGCATGATGCAATCCATCCCATCCGATATCGTCACCAGCAGCGTGCAGGAAGATGTCTGCATGCTGACTCTCAACGATGCCGAACGGCTCAACCCGCTTTCGGACGCGATGCGCGGGGCGTTGCTCGTCGCGCTGGAGGCAGCAATGGCTGATCCGGGCATTCGCGCGATCATCCTGACCGGGGCCGGCGGCAATTTCACCGCCGGGGCCGATATCCGGCAATTGATGCGTGCGACAGGCCCCGATCCGGCGCGCTCGCGCCGCCGCCTTGTTCCGCTGCACCGTGCGATCGAGATCATTGCGGGCGGTCCCAAGCCGGTCATTGCCGCAGTCGAGGGCGCCGCATTCGGAGCGGGCCTGTCGATTGCCGCAGCGTGCGACTTCGTCATCGCCGGAGAAGGTGCGCGCTTTGGCGCAGCCTTCGGCAAGATCGGCCTCACTGCCGATTGCGGGCTGATCTGGTCGCTGCCGCAGCGGGTCGGTCAAACGCTGGCTCGGGAGATCATGTTCACCGGGCGGCCAGTCAAGGCAGAGGAAGCCCACCGCATCGGGATCGCCGACAGGCTGGTACCCGCTGGCGACGCGCTTTCCGCCGCCATCGCCAAGGCTGCAGATTATCGCGGCGTGGCGCCCCTCGCCATTGCGGCGATGAAGTCTGCCTTCGCATGCGGCCCCGGTTCGCTGCGCGATGTTCTCGCCCTCGAAACGCAGCAGCAGCCGATGCTCAGCATGACGCGCGACCACCTCGAGGGCCTGGCCGCATTCCAAGAGAAGCGTCCCGCCGTGTTCACCGGGTATTGAGGCGGGCAGCGCACGAGGCAGGTATCCATGCGTATCTTCGCCGCAACGCCGCTCTATGTCCAAGGGCCGGGTGTCATGGACCAGGTTGGCAAGATTGCTGCCCGCATCGGGCAAGCGCCAGGCATCGTCATCGATGCGCAGGTCCGCCACCTGGTGGGGCCCGGTCTCCAACGCGGCTTCGCCGCGTGCGTGCCGATCGCGTCGTTCTCGGAAGAGGTGACGGATATGGCCGTAGCCTCGCTCGCTGTCGCGCTGTCCGGTTGCGATGTGATCGTAGCCGTAGGCGGCGGCAAGGCGATCGATGCGGGCAAGGCGGTGGCTCTGCGCATGGGTGCCAGTGTCATCTCTGTACCCACCATCGCATCGACCGATGGCCCGGCCAGTCGGGGGATTGCCATGTACGACGATGCCCATCGCCTGGTGCGGGTCGATCAGATGCCGGGTAATCCGGCTGCGGTGGTAGTCGACACCCAGGTCATCGCCCAGGCGCCGGCTCGCTTTCTGCGCGCCGGGATCGGCGATGCCATTGCCAAGACCTTCGAGGCCGAAGCCTGCTGGGCCGGCAAGGGGCTGACCAAACATGGCACGCGGGCCACGCATTCAGGGCGCGCGGTGGCGCATGCCGCCTACCGGATGCTGCGCGAGCATGCGATCGCGGGACTGGCCGACGCGGAGCGGCAGCAGGTCAGCGAAGACCTGGAGGCGACAATCGAGGCATGCGTCCTGCTCAGCGCGATGGGATTCGAAAACGGTGGATTGTCGATCGCTCACTCCGTCACGCGCGGGCTGATGACGCTGCGGGGCGCTAGAGAGCGCCTCCATGGCGAACATGTGGCCTACGGTGCGCTGGTCCAATTGGCCACGGAGCGGCGCGAAGCGATGCTGGCCGATCTGGCCGCTTTTCTGGAAGTCGTCGGCCTGCCCACCTCGCTGGTTGCGATGGGCGTAGACGATCCGACAGATGAGGAGATCAGGCATGTGGCTGCTGCGACCATGACCAGCCCGCATATGCGGGCGTTTGCCCGCCCCGTCGCCATCGCAGACATCGCCGTTGCGGTCAGGCAGGTTGAGGCGTTGGGCGCCCGCGCCGCGTCTCCGCAAACACATACGTAATTTCCGGACCACCAGTTGCTCTATCGTTGGATCGTGCCGTAGTCGATAGTCAGGAGAGTGAAATGGCGATTGAGTATAATCGATTGATGGCGCACGAATTTGCCGACAAGGTACACCGCTATTCATGGCGCGATACGGTGCTTTACGCCTTGGGCGTAGGTTTGGGATCGAATCCCTTGGATCTCGACGAATTGAAGTACGTATATGAAAACGGTCTGGAAGCGCTGCCCACCATGGCCGTGGTGCTGGGGCACCCCGGTTTCTGGGTGAGCGATCCAGACACCGGAATCGATTTTCGCAAGGTCGTCCACGGTGAGCAATCGCTGATCATCCATGCGCCGCTGCCGCCCGAAGGCATGCTGATTGCGCGCAACAGCGTCGACGAGATCATCGACAAGGGTGAGGGGCGCGGGGCGATCCTGCGCGTTCGCCGAGACCTGATCGACCAGCAGACGGGCGTTTTGCAGTCCACGCAGGTCATGTCGATGTTCTGCCGTGGCGACGGCGGCTTTGGCGGACCGGCAACGGGCAAGCCACAGCCAGAGGGCATTATTCCCGATCGCGCGCCCGATATTTCGGTAACGCGCGCCATTCCGGAACAGGCTGCGCTGATCTATCGCCTTTCCGCCGATCTCAACCCATTGCACGCCGATCCGCGGGTTGCCCAGGCAGCAGGCTTCCCGCGCCCGATCCTGCACGGCCTGGCCACGTTGGGGGTTGCCGGATACGCCGTTCTGGCCGGTGCCGGCCACCGCGCGGCATCGTCCCTGCATGCCCTGTCCTGCCGTTTTTCCGCACCGGTGTTTCCCGGTGAGACCTTGCGGACTGACATGTGGGTCGATCGCCAGGAAATTCTCTTCAGATGCACCGTGGTGGAGCGTGACAAGATCGTGCTCGATCGCGGCCGCGCCAGTTTTCATTGATGGCGCGGCATGACAACCAAGGAGACCAGGTTTGACCCAGGCCCCCCCCACAAAGACCTATTTCGATTGTCTGGCCGAGGGCAGGTTCGTGATCCAGCGATCTGCTAGCACGGGGGAATGGGTGTTCTATCCGCGCATGATCGCCCCGCGAACGGGCGCGACCGACCTGGAATGGGTGGAGCCGACCGGATTGGGCACTGTCTACGCGACGACCGTCCAGCGGATGAAGCCGCCGGCGGCGGACGTCAGCATCGCGATTGTCGAACTGGACGAGGGGCCGCGCCTGATGACGCACGTACAAGCCATGCCGCCTGAAGACGTTTTTATCGGCATGCGCGTGCGCGCCAAGATCGCCGACGGCCCCGATGGCAAGATCGTTGTCTTCGAAGCGGATAGCGCAGAATGATGCGCGGTTTGCAACTGCGCGGCAAGACCGCGTTCGTCGGGGCGGCAACCTTTGGTTGTGGCGAGGCACCCGGTTACACCTCGATCGAACTGGCCGCCGAGGCAGCACGACTGGCCATTGCCGACGCCGGGCTAACGCCATCGCAGATCGACGGGCTGTTCATTGCCCTGCCAACCGATTTCCTTTCGGGTCTCACGATTGCCGAATACCTGGGCATCCGTCCGGCGATGACCAACAACAGCCGTACCGGCGGATCGGCCTTTCTTACCCATGCGGAATGGGCGATGCTGGCACTGGACGCAGGGCTGATCGACCACGCCCTGATCTGCTACGGCGCCAACCAGCGCACGGGTGCTGGCAAGCTGGTTTCCGCCCAGATGCCATCGGCGTTCGAACAGCCATACCGCCCCAACAATCCGGTGGCGTCATACGCTTTGGCGGCATCGCGCCATATGTATCAATATGGCACCACGTCCGAGCAACTGGCGTCGGTGGCAGTAGCGGCGCGGCAATGGGCCAATCTCAACCCCGAAGCGTTCCGCAAGGGGCCGCTGTCGATCGACGACGTGCTGTCGACACGCCTTGTGGCCGATCCGCTGCACGTTGCCGATTGCTGCCTCGTGACCGATGGCGCGGCAGCCGTTGTCATGACCCGCACCGATCGCGCCACGGACCTGCATAAGACGCCCGTCGCGTTGCTGGGCGCCGCATCGGCCACCTGGCACCACGAAATTGCGCAACTGGCCGACCTGACCGTGTCGGCAGCCCGGGAATCGGGGGAGCGCGCGTTTGCACAGGCTGGCTTTTCCCCCGCCGACATGGACGTGGTGAACCTTTACGACGCCTTCACCATCAACACGATCATGTTCCTGGAGGATCTGGGCTTTTGCGCCAAGGGTGAGGGCGGCCCCTTTGTGGCCAGTGGCGCCATCGCTCCGGGGGGTGCCTTGCCGGTGAACACGAATGGCGGTGGGCTCTCGTTCTGCCATCCCGGCATGTACGGCCTTTTCACGATGGTCGAAACAATCCGGCAGCTTCGCGGTGAGGCGGGCGAACGGCAGATCGACGGTGCCAAGCTCGCCCTTGCTCATGGCAACGGCGGCACGCTTTCGAGCCAGGCGACCTGCATCATGGGACTGCTGGAAACGGTTTGAGGACATCGAAATGACAGTCACATGCGAATGCAATGGTCCGGTTGCCACCATCACGCTGGATCGACCCGACAAGAAAAATGCCTTGAACCTGGTCATGCGCGAGCAGTTGCCCAAGCTGTTCCAGCAAGTGCAGGACGATGTCTCGATCCGGGCCATCGTGCTGGCAGGGAGCGGCGGCGATTTCTGTGCCGGCGCCGATGTTCGGGAAATGGGTGGCGGTGGAATTGCCGAGTCCATGAACCGGGTCGAGATTCTGCATCGCATGGTGCGTGGGCTCGTCCGCACCGACATCCCGGTGATTGCCGCCGTGCGCGGGGTGTGCGTGGGGGTGGGCTGGTCGATGGCTCTTGCGTGTGACTATATCGTCGCTGCGCCCGATGCCCGCTTCCAGTTTGCGTTCCGACACATCGGCCTGGCGCCTGATGGAGGCGCCGTTCACCTGCTTTCGCAAAACCTCGGTGCAATCCGCGCCAAGGGGCTGGTCTATTCCGGCAGGTTCGTTTCCGGGCAGGAGGCGCACGATCTTGGCCTGGTGAGCGAACTGGTGGCAGCCGACCAGGTGGTCGAACGCGCGCAATTGGTGGCCAGCGATCTGGCGCAGAGCCCGACGCTATCGCTCAAGATGATCAAGCGGCAGTTCGCGGCGGCCGAGACGCAGACGTTCGAGGAAGCCCTTGCCGGCGAGATGATCATGCAGCCATTGCTGGTTCGCTCTGAAGATTTCCGCGAAGGCGCAAATGCTTTCAAAGAAAAAAGGAAAGCGAATTTCATCGGGCAATGAAATTTTAGGTTGTGGATGAATTAAGTTTGATCTTGTTCTGCGAATATTTCCAGACAATAAGCGTTAAATAGGGAAAGGTTTCATTATGGATTTCTCAGTCTATCCCGAGCAATTCAAGTTCGATCTCACCGATGGGGTGCTGACGGTCACGCTCAACAATCCCGAGCAGCTCAATGCCATTGCCACCCACATGGACGACCTGCTGCCGCGCATCTTCTTCGAAGCCGATCGGGACAGCCGCGTCGAGATCATCGTGATCACCGGCGAGGGTCGCGCATTTTCTGCCGGTGGCGATCTGGAAGGCATGAAGCGCAATCTGGACGGCATCGACAACTTCCTGGCTGGCTATCGCAACGGCAAGCGCTTCATGCAATTGATGCTCGACACTGAAAAGCCGATCATCGCCAAGGTCAACGGCGATGCGGTGGGGATGGGCTGCACCATTGCGCTGTGCTGCGATATTGTCGTTGCCAGCGAAACTGCCCGGTTTGCTGATCCACACGTGCGCGTGGGCCTTGCGGCTGGCGATGGTGGCGCCGTGTTCTGGTCCAAGAACGTGGGTTCGGCCTTGGCCAAGTATTACTTGCTCACCGGTGACCTCGTCAGCGCGCAGGACGCCAAGGATATGGGCCTGATCGCCAAGGTGGTCCCTGCCGACCAGCTCGACGCTGAAGTCGATCGCATCGTGGGCAAGCTGCGCAACAACTCGATGGCCGCAGTGCGCTTCTCGAAGTCCATCCTCAATATCCCGCTGCGTCAGGATCTTGCCACCATGGTCGATGCCGGCTTCGCGCTCGAAAGCATTTCGAGCCAGCTGGCCGATCACAAGGAAGCCGTCCACGCGTTCGTAGAAAAGCGCAAGCCGCAGTTCCGGAAGCCCTGATCGTGATGACGGCCGGCCAATGCAAAGGAAAAGCCGTCGTTGTCACGGGGGCTGCCAACGGCATTGGCCGCGCCATTGCCCTGCGCTTGGCGGGCGAGGGCGCGCGCGTTGGCCTGCTGGATATCGATGGCGCAGGACTCGCGTCGCTGATGGCCGAGATTAAGACGCTGGGCGGCATGGCACTTGCCATCGAGACAGACATGCTCGACCGTGCAGCGATCGCAGACAGCTTCGCCACAACCGCGCAGACGCTTGGCCCCGTTGACATCCTGATCAACAATGTCGGGCAAAGCGCGCGTGACAAGGCAGCCCCTTTCTGGGAGGCCAGCCCAGACCTGGCTGATTTTCTCGTTCGCATCTGCCTGAACACGACGATGGACGCCTGCCGCGAGGTTGTGCCCCTCATGCGGGAGCGGCGGTGGGGCAGGATCGTGAACATCGCGTCGGATTCAGCATTCATCGGCAGCAAGTCTGCGGCCGCCTATGCTGCGGCAAAGGCCGGCGTTCTTGGGTTTACCCGTTCCCTTGCGCGCGAGTTGGCTGAATTCGGCATTACGGCCAATGCCGTGGCGCCGGGCTATATCCGGACACGGGCGATGGATCAGCTACCCCAAACGTTCGTCGACAAGGCTATCGCCGAAACGCCGTTGCGCCGCCTGGGCAGTCCTGAAGACATCGCCCACGCCGTGGCGTTTTTCGCCAGCGACCAGGCCGGTTTCGTGACAGGCCAGACATTGATCGTCAATGGCGGACGCTGGATGAACTGAAGGGCCGTGCGCTTGCAATCGGTCCGAACCGATCGGCACTTGCGGGGCGGCCATGTTGCTGTGGCGTTGATCACCATGTCCCAATGGTGTGTCGCAACCAGACAACACATCCAGCCGTTTCGCTTGTTGCCCTGCCGGATGTCTTCCAGCGCTATCGCGTAGATGGTGGCCTGTGCCTGTTGCAGCCACATGGTGGTCTGGCATAACCGGGCCACCAACCAGAGGGGACTGCTTGTGAGGAAATTGGCGATCGGCTGCGCGTTCTTGGTGGCGACGGCTTCACCGGTCTGGTCTGCGCCGCCGCTCAATCTGCCGGGGCCGCAGGCGATTTCGCAGGAGGACCGCGCCACCGGTGCCAAGGCCCATCCAGACATGGTGTCCGAATATGGCGGTGTCTATGCCGGGCCGCAGACGGCGCTGGTGCGTCGGGTGGGGCTGCGCGTGGCGGCGCAATCGGGCATTGCCGATGTCGACCGGAGCTTCACGTTTACCTTGCTCAATTCCCCGGTGGAGAACGCTTTCGCGATTCCGGGCGGATACGTCTACACCACGCGCGCGCTTCTCGCGCTGATGAACAACGAGGATGAACTCGGTTTCGTGCTGGGGCACGAGACCGGCCATATCGCCGCGCGCCATTCGGCCAAGCGGCAGCAGGTGGCGCAGCGCAGCACGATGCTGGGCGCCCTGGGCCAGGCGGTGTTGGGCGGCGTGCTCGGCAATGGCACCTTGGGCCGGATCGGCAACCAGATCGGCCAGGCCGGGATCAATCGCCTGGTGGTGGGCCATGTCATGGCTTATTCGCGGGGGGAGGAATTCGAGGCCGACGACCTGGGCGGTGTCTATATGCAAAAGGCGGGGTACAATCCGGCCTATGCCTCGTCCATGCTGTCCTCGCTTGCCGCGCAGACCGGGCTGGAAAGCCGCCTGCAGGGCAATGCGCGCACCACGCCGGGCTGGGCATTGTCGCACCCCAATCCCGAGGCGCGCGTGACGCGCGCGCTCGACCGGGCGCGGCAACTGGGCGTGGGCGCGCCGCCGGGTGCCAAGGCAAATGAAACGTTCCTGCTCTCGCTCAAGGGCATGATCTATGACGACGATCCGCAGCAGGGCGTGATCGAGGGCCAGACATTTACCTATCCGCCCGATCGCCTGCGCTTTGCCGTGCCGGCTGGCTATGGCCTGTCCAACGGATCTGACGCGGTGACGATCAGCGCCAAGGGCAGTTCGGTGGCTGGCCAGGCGCGGTTTACCGGCGGCAATTACAATGGCGATCTCAATGCCGTGCTGCGCGGGGCCTTTGCTTCCCTGTCCAAGGACGGACAGGTTGGCACCGTCAACGGTACGTCGCTGACAGTCGGCGGAATGGACGCGCGGCGCGCCACTGCCCAGGCGAGCACGTCTTCGGGCAATGTCGACGTTATGGTGGTGGCCGTGGCCGTGGCGCCCGGCAAGGCCTATGCCTTTACCGTGATGCAGCCAGCCGGGCAGGGACTTGGCGATCTTGCGCCGCTGATCAACAGCTTCACCCGCATTACGCCTGCGCAGGCTGCGGCAATCCGTGCGCGCGTGGTCGATGTCGTACGGGTCGGTCCCAAGGATACGGTGGCCAGCATGGCCGCGCGCATGGCCTATACCGATGCTGCGGCAGAGCGGTTCCTGGTCCTCAACGGCTTCCCGGCGGGGGCCACGCGCTTGACGCCAGGAAGCATGGTCAAGCTCGTCGTGTGGAAGTGAAGATCGCGTTCGGGAGGGCGCTATGCGCATTCTCCCGAATGCTAACATCCAGAATCTACATACTTTTTAACAAAGCGGCCGATGTTTTGGGTTGACAGGCCGGGCCCATCGTCAAATCGTACGCCCCAGTGCAATAAGCTCGGGGGAGAGGTGATGATGGGTTCTACACGATTGTTTTCGCAGGGTATCCTCGTGGCGCTGGCTGGTCTGACGCTCGCCGGATCGGGCCATGCGCAAACGCCCCCGTCTTCACCATCGCGCGCCATTGAGCAGGACGGGACGGTGAACGTCCCGGCTTTCCGCCTGCCGCCGTCGGTCTATACGAGCCCCGAGGCGCAGAAGGCCCTGCCGCGCGCGCCTGCCGATTTCGGTGCGCAGCTCGATCGTGCCGTCGCTTCGGGCGCCATTCCCAAGCTGCGCGAATCCATGCCCAAGGTTTATGGGCCAGCGCTGCGGCGGCTTGCGGAATTGTACCCCACGCGGACCGAGCCGGTCGTGATCGGGGGCGTCAAGGGCGTGCGCATTGTTCCGGCCAATGGTGTTGCGCCGGAAAACCGCGGCAAGGTTCTGCTCAATCTGCCCGGCGGCGCGTTCCTCATGGCCAATGCCGAGGGTGGCGGGCTGCTGGAGTCCATTCCTCTTGCCGCTATGGCGCGCATCGAAGTGATCAGCATCACTTATCGCCAGGCGCCCGAAGCAAAGTTCCCGGCGGCAAGCCAAGACGTTGCCGCCGTCTATCGGGAGCTTCTGAAAACCCACAAGGCGGGCCGGATCGGCATTTTCGGATGCTCGGCCGGCGGTTTGCTGACGGCGCAGGCACTGGCCTGGTTCCAGCAGGAAAAGCTGCCCAAGCCTGGCGCTGCGGGCATTTTCTGCGCCTCGGCCGATGCGCGCTGGGCGGGCGATAGCTGGCATTGGCAGCGCGCGATGCACGGATTGACCTCGGCGCCCACGCTCGACGAGCGCTTCTACTATGGCGATCACGATCTGTCCGATCCGCTGATGTCGCCTATGCAGTCAGACGCGGTGCTCAGCGCTTTTCCGCCCACGTTGATCCTTACCGCTTCGCGGGCAGGGGAACTGAGCAGCGCGATCGACACCCACCGCCGCCTGGTGCGCAATGGCGTGGATGCAGAACTGCACGTGTGGGATGGGCTCGACCATGGGTTTTTCCAGGATCCGAACCTGCCGGAATCCCGCGAAGCCTTTGCCGTGATGAAGCAGTTTTTCCTCAAGCACCTGCGCAACCGCTAAGGGAGGCAGGCACCGTGAGGGGTGTCAGCCCGAAATGGACGCCGACGCGATTTCGTCGTCGATGCTTTTCTGGGCTACGTTTGCGGCCTTGGCGGCGGCTGTCTTTCCAGCGCGGTCGGCCAGCACCTGCCAGGCGGCCTGGGAGCGCAAGTATTTGTCGCGCTGATTGGCCAGGTCGGTTTCATCGGCAGCCTTGGCGCTGAGGGCAACCTGCCGGAGGTAGAAGTCCTGAACTTCGGACATGGTGGTCTCCTTCGGGCAAGTTGCCGGGATTTGCGTTCAGCCCACCATCTGGGCAACGATCTCGCGCAGTTCCTGCCGGGTCAGGCCGTTTTGGGCGCTGGCGGCGCGCATGGGGCGGCGCGGGGCAGGGAGGGGATGGTGGGTATGCAAAGCAGTGGTAGCGAAAGTATATTGCGTATTCATGTCTTGTCTTTTTTGGTTATTGGGCGTGCGACCGCCGTGTCAAAATGCGTTAGCGCCGTTTGCGCAGGGCAGCCGGGCTGCCACCGATTTTCTCACGATAGACGATACGCCCTTTGGTAAGGTCGTAGGGGGTCATTTCGACACGGACGCGATCGCCCACGATCGAGCGGATGCGAAACTTGCGCATCTTGCCCGCAGTGTAGGCGATAATCCGATGATCGTTTTCCAGAAGGACGCCGAAGCGCCCATCTGGAAGGATCTCGTCGATTTGGCCTTCAAGGGTCAGCAGATCCTCTTTGGCCATGGGATTATACCGACTCGAGGTTGACAGCCGCTTCCTTGCCGCGACGGTCGGTTTCGAGTTCGAAGCGCACGCGCTGATCCTTGTTCAGCGTGGCCATGCCCGAACGCTCGACGGCGCTGATGTGCACGAAGCTGTCTGCGCCGCCGCCATCGGGAGCGATGAAGCCATAGCCTTTGTCGGTATTGAAGAATTTCACGGTGCCGATCGGCATGGGTGTTTCCTTTTCACGAAACAGGATGACCCACCGGCAACTGCACCGGCGGAGCTTGTAGCGAGAGAAAGGAAGTATCGGCCCGAATGGCAATGGCACGGTTACGCACCGTCCGGGGCTTCAAAATCCGTCGCAGGCGACGTTAGCAAAGCACCATATGGGGCAAACCGCGCGATTTGTCAATCTGGCCGCCAACCGGTGCCATGTGCCGGCCAAAGGTCCAATATCGACCCGGCCCGCATCGTGGCAGTGCCAGGGCAAATAGACAGCGGAGTGGAGAAGTTATGTCCAAAGGCCTGATTCTGGCGGCAATGCCCGCCGTATTACTGCTGGCTGGCACCGCCCATGCTGCGCCCGCGCCGGCTCCTGCCACCTGGGCGCGCTGCGCCGTGTGCCACGACAATACCAAGGGCGGGCCCAACAAGATCGGCCCCAACCTTTATGGTGTGGTCGGCAAGAAGGCCGGCACGCATGCGCCCACGTTCAAGTATTCCGATGGACTCAAGAAATCGGGCCTCACCTGGAATGCGGCCACGCTCGACAAGTGGATCGAAAATCCGCGTGCCCTGGTACCAGGCACCATGATGTCGTTCCCCGGCCTCAAGGACCCGGCCAAGCGCGCCGAACTGGTCGGCTATCTCACCAGCCTGAAATAAACTTCCGTTTCCGGGTCGCAAGCCGGAAGGGCCGGGTGGTATCCGCCACCCGGCCCTTTTTTGTTGTGCTGCGTATGTAAGCACAAAAAAGGCCGGACAGCCCGGGGAATTGGGCTGTCCGGCCAATCCCCGGCGCCTGGAGAGCAAGCGCCGGGGCGTGGATGAAAAGGTCCGATCAGAAGAAGAGAATGCCGCCCAGCGCCAGCGTGTCGGACTTGGCACTGTTGCCGTTGTGCGCCACGGCCTTGGCCGAGACATATTCGCCGATCAGCGTGACCCAGCTCGTCAGGCCATAGCGCACCTGGCCGACAATGCTGCTGTTCCTGGCCACCAGCGTGGGCGTTGTTGCGGCATCGAGCGCATTGGCAAAGTTCAGCCGGCTCTCGCCATAGCTGCCGCCCACCGAGACCTTGCCGAACGTGGCCAGCGCCTGCGCATAGAAACCATGGCTGTCGCGCGCATGGCCCAAGCCATCGCTGTCGAACAGGTTGAGCACGGTCGTGCCCAGGCCGGAGGCGGTATAGTAATAGCCCACGGCCGTCACCGGGCCGGCGGTCAGCTTGGCGCCCACGTCCAGCCCCTTGCCGGTATAGGCCAGTGCGCGGTTGAGGGTGTCGTGCTTTTGCGTGATGCCCGATGCCCACAGGTGCGCGGCCACGGGGCCCAGCTTGCCGTCATAGGAAAGCTTGGCCTGGAAGCCGGGGCTGCCGTTCTGCTCGGCCGGGCCGGTGAGCGAGCTAAGCGGCTGGAACACGCCGACCGCTGCCTTGAAGCCCGAAAGCGAAGGCGTCGTATAGGTGATCTGCGGCTGGAAATCGGTGTAGATATAACCCGATCCGATGCGGCCCAGCGTGGTGTTGGCCGGCGCGACATTCCCGCCCGGCGCGCCCGACGAGAGCAGCGTGATATCGTTGAGGATCGCGTCGGAGCCGAACAGCCCGATGTCGCGCCCGATCTTCACTTCGCCAAAGCCGGCGCGGCCGAAAGTCAGGTAGGTCTGGCGGAAATCGATGCCAGCTGTGGCCAGCGCCGTAGGCTGCCCGCCGTTGTTGGCGCCCAGCGTGCCCCAGGCCGCGCTGTTGATCCCCGGATACATGCCGAAGTGCGCGCCCACGTCCCAGCCGCCCTGGTGCGTCGTCGCTTCCACCTTGAGAAAGCCGGGCAGGAGGCCGTTGCGCACCGAAGATGTGCTGTTGCCGCCCACATTGGCAATGCCGCCCGTCACCGCGGTGCTCGCCGAAGGCGTCTGCGGGTTGTCGTGCACATAGAACCCGTTGATCGAGCCCGAGAAGGTCAGCGCCACATCGCCGATTTCGAGCCCGACGCCGCTTGCCGTACGGCGCACGAGACGGTCGCTGCCCGGTGCGGCAGCCGGCGCTGCGGCTGGTGCAGGCGCGGCACTCTCGGCTTCGTCCTCGCGCAGCAATTGCTGGTATTCCTCGTCGGACAGGATGCCCTTTTCATGCAGCCGCTTGAGCAGTGCGGCCGAAGTCCCGGCCATGGCGGGCGTGGCGCCCAGCGTGATCCCCAGTGCAATCGTCGTGGCAAGCATCGCGCCTGCCAGCCCCTTGTGAGCCTTCATCGGTCCATCCCCTCCCATCGTTTTTGCGCCCCAAAGGGCAGGCCAAAACGATGCGCCGAGGCGCGCCAGCGCGAAATTGGACTATGGTTCTCGTTCCAAGGAACTACGCATGTCTGCGGCCCAAGATCCTCCCCCGCACCGTGGGGGAGGTGGCAGCCCGCAGGGCTGTCGGAGGGAGAATGTTGGATTGTGACGGTGAGCAACCCACGCGCACAAATGCATAATGAGGCGCAGGCGCGGAGTAACTATGGCGCGCGCCGGCAAAGAATATTTCGCGCAGAGGCGCAGAGGCGCAGAGAGACGGGAAGTCTCTGCGCCTCTGCGCCTCTGCGCGAAATCAATCATGCCGTTCGAACGGCTGCAAACGGATCAATCCCTCTAACCCAAATCCGCCCTCTCTCAATCCCCCACCACCGCCCCCCAAGGCGCCACCCCAGCCGGCACCGTGGCGATCACCTGCCCGGCCACCAGGTCCACCACCGAAACATCGTTCGACAACCCGTTGGCCGTAAAGGCGCGCGTGCCATCGGCGTTGAGCGCCAGGTGCCACACGCGCTTGCCCACCGGGATCGTCGCTTTCACCGTGCGGCTCGCCACGTCGATCACGGCGATGCGATCGGCGCGGCCCAAGGCGACCACGGCGGTCTTGCCGTCGGGTGTGAAGCGGATGCCGCAGGGCATGATCTTGTAGTCGGCCACGCCGGGAATCGCGAAATGGATCGTGGCCGTGATCGCGCGGGTCTTGGGATCGGCGATCTGCACCACGCCGCCCACTTCGGCCGCGATCCACAGTTCCTTGCCATCGGCGGTAAATTCCACGTGGCGCGGGCGCTTTTCGGTCTCCATGGTGGAGACCACCGCCTGGCTCGTCAGGTCGATCCAACTGACGGCATCGTCTTCTTCCGAAGTCACGACCAGCCATTGGCCGGCCGGGCTTTGCGCGATGCCTTCCGGTTCCTTGCCCACCGAAACCTGGAACGCCACGCGGCCGCTGGCGAGGTCGATCGCGCTGACGGCCGCGTCGTTTTCGTTGGCCACGAACACGGTCTTGCCATCCTGGCTTAAAAAGAATTGCTCAGGGTCCTGCCCCGCGCCGATCTCGCGCAGGATCTTGCCGGTCTGGCGGTTGATCACTTTCACGGCGTTGTCGTTGCTGACGCAGACCAGCACGAACCGGCCATCCTTGCTCAGCGTGATGCCGCGCGGGCGTTCGCCTACCGGCCAGGTGGCGATGGGCTTAGCCATAGCGCCGTCGATCACGCTGATCGAATTGCCACGCTCGTTGCTGACATAAACCGTCTGCGCCCTGGCGGGGGCCAGCATCGCAAGGGCAATCGTGGCCAGGGCCGCACAGGCAGTCACACGCATCGGGTTCATCCTCTTCCTGTGCCGCACCTTATGCTGTGCCAGCCCGGCTGGGCATTCGACCAAAGATCAATTTCTTGGCCGCGCTGCATGGTTCACACCATGGCCAGACGATAAATGCAGGGAAAGGGATTGATGCGATGAAGTTCACCGGACGACTGGCGCTGCGTGCGGCAGCCGGGGTCTTTGCCCTCGCCGGCGCCACGCATCTCCTGGCCCATGGCGATGTGACGCCGCAGCCGGTGGATACGACCGCGCTGCCCGATATCCAGCCCGACAACGACACCTGGGCGCAGCACAATCCCTATCGCGGCAATGCCAAGGCGATCGCCATCGGCGAGCATGCCTATGCCCAGAACTGCGCGCGCTGCCACGGGATCGAGGCCATTTCCGGCGGCATCGCCCCCGATTTGCGCTATCTGGAACTGGGTGATTCGGGCGATGAATGGTTCGTCCAGCGCTATCACCACGGTTCGGTGCGCGACGGAAAAGTCTATATGCCGCCGATGGGCGAGATCCTGGGCCAGAAGGCCGGCTGGGCGATCCGTGCCTGGCTCGAAACCGTGCACGAGGAATAAGCCGTGGGCCTTTCCCGCCGCGCCATGCTGGCCGGTATCGCCGCGGCCGCCGTGCTGCCACGCATGGCCGATGCCGCGCCGCTCGCCAAGGTCAAGGCCAACGGCATGCTGCGCGTGGCGATCTATCAGGATAATACGCCGTGGTCGTGGGAAGAGGGCGGGCAGATCAGGGGCATCGATGCCGATCTGGGCCGCGCGCTGGCCGCAGCATTGGGGGTAAAGGCCGATCTGGCGATCTTCCCCGCCGGTGAAAGCGTGGAAGACGATCTGCGCAATGCGGTGTGGCGCGGCGGGTTGCTGGGCTTCCAGGCGGCCGACGTGATGCTGCACGTGCCGTTCGATCCCGCCTTTGCCGCCACGCAAGACCAGGTCGCGATCGTGGCTCCCTATGCGCGCGAGCGCTTCGGGCTGGCCTGTGCCACCGGCAAAGGGCTGGAATGCGAGGGTCTGCCCGTGGCATTCAAGGGGCACAAGCTCGCCGTGGAAGTGGCCACGATCCCCGATTACTACCTGATGGGCCAGTTCGGCGGCGCTCTGGCCAAGGACGTGGCGCACTATCCCAATGGCACTTCGGCGGTTTCCGCGCTGGTCAAGGGTGATGCGGACGCCGCCATGGCCACCAATGCGCAGCTGGAATACGGCCTTAAGGACGTGGGCCGGGGCTTTGCCCGCCGCAAGGGGCCGCTGCCGATGATGACCAGCCCCGGTTGGGACGTGGGCATGGCCGTCAAGGAATCCAGCCGCACGCTGGGCGATGCGCTGGAAGAGATTATCGCAGCCATGACCAAGGACGGCCGAATGGCTGCGCTGTGCCAGCCTTATGGCGTGACGTGGCAGGCGCCGCTCGCGGGTTAGGCGCACGGCACGTTTCTCCCCCTCCTCTTCAGAGGAGGGGAGGAAGGAGTGCTGCCCCGCGCTTGTCGAAGGGCGCCCGCACAACGCCATGCTGCACCAACCCAGCCGCAGCAAACCTAGTGCCAAGGTCCAATTGCCCGGCCCGCGCGAACGAATAGGGTCTTGCATCACAAGGTGGGCGGGGCAGGGGGCACCGGCCGCAGCAAACCCACCATCGGCCCCCCATAATCAGCGCAACGTGACCGGCCCGCGCGAGAGGCCGCAACGATCAACCGGAGGTGTGATGATGAAGGGATTTCTCAAGGCGACCGCAGCCTGCGCGCTGGCCATGATGGCGGCGGCGCCAGCCCTGGCCGATGGCCAGGCGGCCGGGCCCGGCGATGCCGACCTGATGGCCGATGCCACCACGACCGGCGACGTGCTGACCTATGGCATGGGGCCGCAGGCGCACCGCTTCAGCCCGCTGACCAAGATCAACACCGGCAACGTGGCGAAAATGGTGCCGGCCTTTGCCGCCTCGCTCGGCGGGGAAAAGCAGCGCGGCCAGGAATCGCAGCCGATCGTCTATGACGGCATGATCTACGTTACCGGGTCTTATTCCCGCGTCTTCGCGTTCGACGCGCGCACCGGCGAAAAGCAGTGGGAATACGATGCCCGCCTGCCCGACGGCATCATGCCCTGCTGCGACGTGGTCAACCGCGGCGCGGCGATCTATGGCGACAAGATCATCTTCGGCACGCTCGATGCGCATGTCGTGGCGCTCAACCGCAAGACCGGCAAGGTCATCTGGAACAAGACCGTGGCCGACTACCAGGCCGGCTACAGCCAGACCGCCGCGCCGCTGATCGTCAAGGGCCTGGTGATCACCGGCGTATCGGGCGGTGAATTCGGCGCGGTTGGCGTGGTCGAGGCGCGCGATGTCAACACCGGCGAACTGGTGTGGACGCGCCCGGTCATCGAAGGCCACATGGGCACCCTGAAGGGCCAGCCCAACGGCATGACCGGCAAGCTCAACGCCACCTGGCCCGGTGACCTGTGGAAGACCGGCGGCGGGGCCACCTGGCTTGGCGGCACGTATGACCCGGAAACCAACCTGATCTATTTCGGCACGGGCAACCCGGCGCCCTGGAACAGCCACCTGCGTCCGGGCGACAATCTCTACACCGCCTCCACGCTGGCGATTAACCCCGACAACGGGCAGATCGTCTGGCACTATCAGACCACGCCGCACGATGGCTGGGACTTTGACGGGGTGAACGAATTCATTCCGTTCGACGCCACGATCAATGGCAAGCCGATGAAGCTGGGGGCCAAGGCCGATCGCAACGGCTATTTCTTCGTGCTCGATCGCACCAACGGCAAGTTCGTGAGCGCGAGCAAGTTCGTGATGCAGACAACCTGGGCCAACGGTTTCAATGCCAAGACCGGCCGCCCCAACTATATCGATGAAAATCGCCCCGGCGCGCCCGATCTGGCCGGCGGCAGCGAAGCCAAGGGCAAGACCGTGTTCGCCAGCCCCTCGTTCCTGGGCGGCAAGAACTGGATGCCGATGGCCTTTTCCGACCAGACCGGCCTGTTCTACATCCCGTCCAACGACTGGGGCATGGACATCTGGAACACGCCGATCGCCTACAAGAAAGGCGCGGCCTATCTGGGCGCCAGCTTCACCATCAAGCCGATCGTCGACGATCACATCGGGGCGCTGCGCGCGATGGACCCCAAGACCGGCAAGATCGTGTGGGAATACAAGAACAAGGCGCCGCTGTGGGGCGGGGTGATGAGCACCGCTGGCGGGCTTGTCTTCACCGGCACGCCCGAAGGCTACCTCAAGGCCTTCGATGCCAAGACGGGCCAGGAGTTGTGGAAGTTCAACACCGGTTCGGGCGTGGTCGGCTCGCCCGTCACCTGGGAGCAGGACGGCGAGCAGTATGTCGCCGTGATGTCCGGCTGGGGCGGCGCGGTGCCGCTGTGGGGCGGTGAAGTCGCCAAGACATTCAAGGAAATCAGCCAGGGCGGCGCGCTCTGGGTATTCAAGCTGCCCAAGTCATGATGGGCCGGGGCGGAAGCTGGGGGGCTTCCCGCCCCCACCCGTTCATGCGGGGGGCCATTGATGGAGGGCTGGCTCCTGCCCTTCGTCTGGCTGCGGGACCTGCCGGGGAAGGCGGTAGGTCCCGACCACCGCTGCCGCTGCGCAGCCCTTGCTTTTCTCCCGGCGCTGCCGATAGTGCCGCGATGGCCAACGCAGCGCCCGAACGCATCCTCGTTGTCGACGATCATCCGCTGGTCCGCGATGGCCTGCGCAGCCTCCTCGCCGTCACGTTCGACACGTGCGACATTCTCGAGGCGGCCGGCGTGGAGGAAGCCTGCGCGGTGCTGGCCCAACACGGCGATTGCGATCTCGTCCTGCTCGATCTCAACATGCCCGATGCCACGCGCCTGTCGGGCCTTACGCAGTTGCGCGAAGCCTTTCCCATGGTTCCGGTCCTGATGGTTTCGGGCAGCTTCGACCGTGCCCTGGTGCAGGAGGCATTGTCAGCCGGCGCGGCCGGTTTCCTGCCCAAGTCGATGAAGCGCGATGGCATCATCGCTGCGCTGCACATGGTGATGGCGGGCGAAATCTACATTCCCGATACGGGCCTGGAAGAAACGCCCACATCGCGCGAGGAAGCGCAGATCCGCACGCGGATCGACAGCTTGACCCCGCAGCAAAAGGTCGTGCTGCATCACCTGGTCCATGGCCGCCTCAACAAGCAGATCGCCCATGATCTCGATGTCTCGCTCACCACGGTCAAGGCCCATGTCTCGGCCATCCTGCAAAAGCTGGGCGTGTTCAGCCGCACCCAGGCCGTGATCCTGGCCAATCGCGTGCATTTCGATTGAGCCGGCGGGTCGCAGGACCCCAACCTGCTTGTACCAGCAGGGGACGATCGCGACGCTGTCAGCCCACCGCTTCGCCCGCAGGTGCCACATCCACCGAGACGCGCAGTGTTTGCCCGCCGCCGCCGTGGAACACGCCGTCCATCGGCGCCACATCGGCATAGTCGCGGCCCATGGCGGTAAACACGTGGTCCGTGGCGGCCAGAACAGCGTTCGTCGGGTCAAAACCGATCCAGCCCAGCGTGTCGCCACACCACAGTGCGGCCCAGGCATGGGTGGCGTCGGCGCCCACCAGCCGTGGCTTGCCCGGCGGCGGCAATGTGCGCAGGTAACCGCTGACATAGGCCGCAGGCAGGCCATGGCCGCGTGCGGCTACGATCATGACATGGGCAAAATCCTGGCACACGCCGTGCCGCGCCCGGAATGCCTCGGCCGGGGTCGTTTCGGCGGTGGTGGCATTGCCATCGTAGGTGAATTCATCGTGGATCGCGTGCATCAGGGCAAGGCCCGCTTCCATCACGCTGCGCTTGTCGGCCAGGATCTTGCCGGCCCATGCGATGATATCGGGTGTGAGCGGCGTCATCGCCGAAGGATAGATGTAGCTCGCCGGCCCCAGCGCGGAAAGGTCGCGGTGCGCGGCGGCGCGGGCGCCGATCTCGGCAATGGTGGGCGTGTTGGTCGGCGCAGGATCGACCGTCGGTGGCGCCACTGTCACCCGAAACGAACTTTCCACGGTCAGTGCATCGATCGGCTCGCGAATGAACAGGCGGCTGCGGTTGACCAGGAACGGGCCGGCTTCCTCTTCCATCGTCCAGGGCACGGGATCGACCGTCAGGCGAAAATCGCTGACCGTCTGCGTGGGCCAGGGCGCCGGGCGCAGGCGGAGGTTGAACCGTGCCAGGCGCACAGGCGCGGCATAGGTCACGCAGGTCTGGTGGCGGATGCGGTAGATCACGCGAGCAGGCTGTTCTTGGCCACGGGCTCGGCCTTTTCGAATTGCAGGAAATAGCGGGTGGAAATGGTGTCGGACAATGCCAGCAGGCGTCGTTCCACATCGGCCAGCCGCGCCAGGTTCCACGCCGATACCGGCAGGCTCGACAGCGGCGCCAGGATGGCGCGCGCTTCCAGCAGCGGTGCTTCGGGCAAGTTGTCCGTGCCCAGCGAAGGCAGCGCTTCGATATGGCCGACCAGCGCCTGGGCCTGGTATGCCAGCGAGCGCGGATTGGCCGGGTCGAGCAGCAGCAGATCGAGCACTGGGGCCGTGCTGGGCGTGGCGAGATAGCGCGCCCGGTAGGTGATCTGGCTGTCCGACAGGTCCAGCAGGACGCCCAGTGCCTCTGGCGTTTCGATCTGTGCAGACAGCGCGCGCAGTGTCTGGCACAGCGCCACCGCACGCTCCAGCCGGCGCCCCATGTCGAGGAAATGGCGCGATGGGCCCAGCGTGAAGTTTTCCGCCAGCAGGCCCGATAGCGCGGAAAGCCGCTCTACCAGTTCGCGCGCGGCATGGACCAGGGCACCGGAGCGATGGACATCCATGGGCGGCAACGGCCGGCTGGCGATGCGCCAGAAATCGGTGGTGAAGCGATCGCGGAGCGTCAAGGCCGTGGCGCGGATCGCGGCAAACAGCGCGCCCACCGATCCATTCATGGCCGTGTCGGCCAGCGCCGTGCGGCAGGCTTCGGGCACGCTGAGCCCGGCGTCTTCGCGCGAAAGCGCACCCCAACCCACCATCAGGTCGATCAGCCTGGCAATCACGTCGGGATTGTGGCCGGCGGCCGCATCCACCTCGATCGAACTGCCCAGTACGGCGCGAACGACGCGCACCGTCGTTTCGGCGCGCTCCATATAACGGCCGAACCAGAACAGGTTGTCTGCCGCCTGGCTGGCAAGGATGCCACCGCCGCGCCGCACGGCCGGAGACGCACCCAGTGTGGAAGGCGCGCCGGCCAGTGCCGCTGCATCCGCCGCGCCATCGACCACGCAGACGTCAGCGGAAATATCTCCCTCGCCCATCATCGTGGTGACCATCGCGCCCGAGGAGGACAGGCGGGCAAAGCCGCCGGGCATCACTGTCCATTCCCCCGCCGCATTGCGCGCGACGAAAGCGCGCACGGTAAAGGCGCGGGGCACGAACGCATCGTCGATCAGGGCGGGAGTGGTGGACAGCGTCACGATTTCCTGTCCGCAATAATCGACCGGGCGGCGCGCCATGGCCGCCAGCAGCGTTTCGCGCTGAGCCGGGGCCAGGCTGGCGCCCGCCACCGGGCGGCCGTGCGGCAGGCCGACCACGGCCCGGCCGAACGCGGGCGTGATCATCAACTGGTCGAGCCGCGCCGCTACGTCCTGCGCCTCGCGGGGCTGGCCGCACCACCAGGTTGCCACATTGGGCAGGATCGGGTCCTCATCCAGCAAGACGGAGAACAGGCGCGGCATGAACGCGGCAAAGGCCGGTGCTTCCAGCACTTCGGCGCCGGGCCAGTTGGCCAGCGCCACACCGCCATGGGCCAGCGCCTCGAACAAATCGGGCACCCCGATTTCCGATCTTGCGTCAAAGCGCAAGGGATCGAGCGCGTTGGTATCGATCCATCGCCACAGCGCATCCACCCGCTTGGGCCCGGCGATGGTGCGCACATAGAGGCGATCGTCGCTGACTGTGAGGTCACGCCCCTCGACCAAGGGAAAGCCCAGGTAGCGCGCCAGGTGCGCCTGTTCGGGATAGGACTGGTTGAATCGCCCTGGCGTCAACAGCGCGATGCGCGGGTTTTCGCGCTGGCAGTTGTGCGCAATGCCGCCGCGCAGATCGGAAAAGAACTGTGCCACGCGGCGCGCGCGCATGTCGGTCAGAAGGCTGCCGGTCACGCGCGACAGGGCAAGGCGGTTTTCCAAGGCATAGCCTATGCCATTGGCAAGGCGCAGTCGGTCGCCCAGCACGCGCCATTGCCCGCGCGGACCGCGTGCCAGATCGACGGCGTAGACATGGATGTGCGGGCCGGTGCGCGGGCTCACGCCAACCATCGAGCGCGCGAAAAACGGGCTGCCGGCCATGAGCGCTGCGGGAAGGTGGCCATCGGCCACCAGGCGCCCTTCGCCATAGATATCCTCGACCACGGCTTCGAGCAGGCGCGCCCGCTGCACCAGGCCGCGTTCCACCGTGGCCCATTCCTGGGCGCCCACGATCAGCGGCATGGGCGAGAGCGGCCAGTCGCGTTCTTCGTCCTCGCCTGTCAGGCGAAACGACATGCCCATGTCGAGGATCTGGCGCCCGACCAGCTCCTGCACGGCAACGCCGGCTTCCCGGCGCAAGGCCGAAAGGCTTTGCGCGGCCTGCTGCCAGGCCTGGGCCACATCGGGCGCAGCGTGGCGATAGAGATCGCCCGCGCTCACATCCACGGGATAGGCGGCCAGGCCCGATGCCGGGCGCAAGGCGGGCTTGGTGGGCACGTGGTCAGGCCAGCCAGGCCGGGCGGCGCAGATCGAGCGTCATCGGGAACTCCCCTGCCATTTCCGTGGGCGGGACGGGCAGGTGGCCAGGCGAATGGCCATGGTCCTGGAACCGCGCCTTGCGCCGCGCTTCGGCTTCATAGCCATTGACCGGTACGGAATCGTAACTGCGGCCCCCTGGATGCGCCACATGATAGACGCAGCCGCCCAGCGATCGCTGGTTCCAGGTATCGAAGATGTCGAACGTGAGCGGGGCGTGGGGCGGCAGCATCGGATGCATGCAGTTTGCCGGCAGCCATGCCTTGTAACGCACGCCGCCGACCGCTTCACCAGGAACGCCGGTATGGTTCAAGGGCACCCTGCGCCCGTTGCAGGTGATCACATGGCGCCCCGGCACCAGGCCGCTGGCACGCACCTGCAGCCGCTCGGTCGAACTATCGACATAGCGCACGGTGCCACCAATCGCGCCGGTCTCGCCCAGCACGTTCCATGGTTCGAGCGCGTGGCTCACTTCCAGTTGCACGCCGCCGCCTTCCACGGCGCCGTGTATGGGAAAGCGGAACTGGCGCTGTGCCTCGAACCACACGGGATCGAAATGATATCCCGCGCCGCGCAAGTCTGCCAGCACGTCGAGGAAATCCGCCCAGACGAAATGCGGCAGCATGAACCTGTCGTGCAACTGCGTGCCCCAGCGCACCAGCGGGCCATCGACCGGCTGGCGCCAGAACCAGGCACACAGCGCGCGCAGCAGCAATTGCTGAGCCAGGGACATGCGCGCGTCTGGCGGCATCTCGAAGCCGCGAAACTCGACCAGGCCCAGCCGGCCGGTGGGGCCATCGGGCGAAAACAGCTTGTCGATGCAGATTTCGGTGCGGTGGGTATTGCCCGTTACATCCACCAGCAGGTTGCGGAACAGGCGATCGACAACCCAGGCCAGCGGTTGCGGCTGGTCGGGGCCGGGCACCTGGGCCAGCGCGATCTCGAGTTCGTAAAGCCCGTCGTGCCGCGCTTCGTCGATGCGCGGGGCCTGGCAGGTGGGGCCGATGAACATGCCGGAAAACAGATAGGACAGCGCCGGGTGCCGCTGCCAATAGATCACGAACGACTTGAGTAGGTCCGGCCGGCGGATGAACGGGCTGTCCAGCAATGTCGGCCCGCCCAGCACGATGTGGTTGCCCCCGCCCGTGCCGATGGCGCGGCCATCGACCATGAACTTGTCGGCCGTCAGGCCCACCTCGCGCGCGCACTGGTAAAGCGTTTCGGTGATCTCCACCGATTCGGCCCAGGATGCGGCAGGCTGGATGTTCACTTCGATCACGCCGGGATCGGGCGTGACTTTCAGCACCATGAGGCGCGGATCGGGCGGTGGGGGATAGCCTTCGATACGCACGGGCAGGCGCGTTTCCTCGGCCACGGCTTCCACGCTGGCGATCAGGTCGAGATAGTCTTCGAGCGTTTCGACCGGCGGGATGAACACGCACAAGTGATCGCCGCGTGGCTCCACCGTGATCGCCGTGCGGACCGCGCCTTCGATGGCAATGGTCTGCTCCACGCGGGTTTGCCGACCCGCGCCGCTGTCCGCAATGTGCCGCTCGTGGCCCTGCGCGCGCGCTTCGCGACTGCGGTCCTCGTGCGACATGCCGGCAGCATCCGGGGCTACTGCATCGCGAGTCTGCACCGCGCGTTCGATCGCCTGGGCGCGGAAATCGGCCAGCGGCTCGCGCGGTTCGGCGGTGTCGCGCGGATGGATATAGGGGTAGGCCGAAGGCGGTACATGCGGCAACGCGCTGAGCGGCAGGCGATAGCCCAGTGCGCTGTCGCCGGGCGCGGCAAACAGCGCGCCGCGCCGCAGTTTCCATTTTTCCGAATACCAGGTGCCGGCGCCGTGGGCGCGCCGCGCCTGCCACGGCTGACGCCGCTGGATCGGCAGGACATGGCCAACCGGCTTGGTCAGCCCGCGCTGGAACGTGCGGACGAAACGCTGGCGCACTTCGGGATCGTCGAGCTTGGGATCGGTGGGCGTGGTGTTTTCCGGCAGCTCCGCCTCGCGCACGATCCATTCCAGCGCGTCTTCGTAGACCGGCGCCACATTGTCGGGCGCCACGCCCAGCACGGCCGCGGTTTCGCGCAGGAACAGCGCGGCATCGTTGGCGTCGACCACATCGGCAGCGGCATCTTCGGCATCATCAATGGGGGGGCGGTCGCCGGCAATCAGGCTCTCGTCGCGCCAGATCGGCACGCCGTCCTTGCGCCAATAGATCGAATAGCCCCAGCGCGGCAGGCTTTCCCCCGGATACCACTTGCCCTGGCCATGGTGCAGCAGCGAACCGGGCGCAAAGTGCCCGCGCAGCTTGCGGATCAGGCGGTCGGCATACCAGGCCTTGGCCGGCCCCACGGCGCTGCTGTTCCATTCTGGCGCTTCGAAATCGCCATCGGCCACGAACGTGGGTTCGCCGCCGATCGTCAGGCGCACATCCTGCTTTTCCAGATCGGCATCGACCTGCCGGCCCAGCGCATCGAGCGCGTCCCACCGCGTCTCGGTGAACGGCTTGGTGATCCGCACCGCCTCGGCCAGGCGCGAAACCTGCATTTCGAAGTGGAAGTCGGAATGTACCGGCTCCAGCACGATACCCTCGATCGGTGCGGCCGTGCGATAATGCGGGGTGGCGCACAGCGGAATGTGCCCTTCGCCGGCAAACAGCCCCCAAGTGGCGTCGAGCCCGATCCAGCCGGCGCCGGGCAGATAGACTTCGGTCCAGGCGTGCAGGTCGCACACGTCCTGCGCCACGCCGGCGGGGCCATCCACGGCGGCGACATCGGGTGTCAGCTGGATCGAATAACCCGACACGAAGCGGGCGGCAAAACCCAGGCGGCGCAGCAGTTGCACCAGGAGCCAGGCCGAATCGCGGCACGAACCCGTGCCCACTTCCAGCGTTTCCTCGGGGTTTTGCACCCCCGGTTCCATGCGGATGACATAGCCTACCCGCGCATTGACTGCCTGGTTGATCGCCACCAGGAAATCGATCGTGCGGCCCTCGTGCCCGACAAATGGCGCCAGCAATTCCTCGAACAGCGGTCCTTGCGCTTCCGTTTCGCGGTAGGCGGCCAGATCGGCGGTCAATTCCTGTGCATAGGCAAAGGGATAGGTTTCGGCATAGTCTTCGACGAAGAAATCGAAGGGATTGATGACGGCCAGGTCGGCCAGCAGGTCGACCGCGATCTCGAAATGGTCGATCGGATCGGGAAAAACGATCCGTGCCAGCCAGTTGCCGTAGGGGTCTTGCTGCCAGTTGATGAAGTGATTGGCCGGGCTGATTTTCAGCGAATAATTCGGCACGGCGGTGCGGCTGTGCGCAGCGGGCCGCAATCGGATTACCTGCGGCCCGAGGCGGACCGGCTTGGCATAAGTGTAACGCGTGAGGTGATGGAGTCCCGCCTTGATCATGAGACGGGAAGGTGCCCCAATTCATGCTGCGCTGCAACGCACAATCGAACGGGATGGTGGAACCCCTGCGCCGTGCTTGGCGTCAAACCGCTCCACCATAGGCCGGGATCGCCAGCTTCCACCGGATCGCGGCGGCACGCAGGGCGAAGCCGGCGAGCGCGGAAACTGCCCATACCCAGCCCTTGGGCAAATGCAGCGCGAGGCCCGCGCTGCACAGGGCGGCGGCGAGTGCGGCGGCCGTCACGTAAAGTTCGGGCCGCATGATGATCGAGGGGCGTCCGGCCACGCAATCGCGGATCACCCCGCCGACGCAGCCGGTAATGACCCCCATCAGGAACGCGGGCACGGGCGGGATGCCATAGGCCAGTGCCTTGGTGGTGCCGAGCACGGCATAGGCGCCAAGGCCCACGGCATCGGCCCATTCGAGCGCAGCCCCGCGCCACCAGCGATGCGGCGTGATCCAGCACACCACCGCCACGCCCAGGCACACCAGCGCCACCCAGCGATCGTGCACCCAGAACACCGGCGCGCCGATCAGCAGATCGCGCACCGAACCGCCGCCCACGCCGGTGATCACCGCGAAAAAGCACATCGTCACCAATGTTTGCCGCATCCGCGCGGCCACCAGCGCGCCCGACAGCGCGAACACGGCAATGCCGGCCAGATCGGCAATCCCGATGACGGCGGGCAGGGCCGGCGCAACGGCCTGGGGAAGTGCTGTGGGCAGGGCGGGAAGCGGCATCGCGCTTCCATGCCCCGCCGTCTAGGGCATGTCGAGGCTCACCGTGGCGGTGCCGGTGCCTTCCACCGGAAGATAGAGGCCCTGGCCAGCGGCCTTGAGCTGCCCGGTACGCACATCGTCGATCCGGGCGCGGATCACGAAATCGCCGGTGCGCTTTTCGGTCAGTGCGCGATCGATCTTGCCCATCAGCTTGGCATAGTCGTTTTCGAAATTCTGGGCGAGAGCGCCGGCAATGGTCTGCGACAGGCCAGGCGCATTGGCGAGTGCCAGCAGTACATCGGTGCCGGTGCTGTCCGTCACCCCCGAAACGGCCAGATCGGCAAAGTGCACTTCGCGCGAATTGGGCGCGTTGACCGGGGTTCCCGTCAGCCAGACCGTGCCGTGGGCCTCGTTGGCGGAAAATTGAACGCCCACGGCTACTTTACCGCCATTGGTGCCATAGCAGGTCACTTTGCCGAAGCGGGCGGTGACCGGGCCCACGCCCGGCACATCGAAGGGGCGCGCCGAACGCTTGGCCAGGGCCTTGGCAATCACCGGCTCCAACTGGCGGTAATCGGCAATCACCGGAATGACGAACAGCATCCGTCCGGGCACGTTGTCCAGCCGCTTCAACCGGGGCAGCGGGCTCACTGGCGGATCGGCCGGGCGATCACCAACGAAGGTTTCGGTTTGCGCCCGCATGCCCAGGCGCAGCACCAGCCGCCGCCCTTCCACGGCATAGCCCCCATAGCGCAAGTCTTGCGGAACAATGCGCATCCACACCGGCGGATTGGCGTGGTTGAGTTCGAGCGAGGTAAACGCGCTGGCCCAGGCCTTGCCAATCTCGCGGTCGAGATGGAGCTTGTCCAGTTCGCTGGGCAAGGTTCGCTCCAGCTTGTCGATCACGCCTTTTAGCTTGGCATCGGCCCTGCTGGTGAAGGTGATGCGCTGGCCCAGGAAATCGATGCCGGGCTCGTTGGTCCAATCGTACTGGATGTCGAGCCTGGCGCGCGGTTTCCAGTCAGGGGTGAGCGAAAGGCGCACATGCGCGCGCACCACGGCATCGCCGGTGGCGGTTTCCTGCTTGAGAACGCCGGCGATGTCGCGCACGCGCACCGTGGCATGAAGCGGCAGGGTGACGACCAGATCCTCGCCTTGCCCGGCCAGGCCGATCGGCCCGCGCACCACATCGCCGACAATGCGGCACTCCACGCGCGGCGTCTTGAGCTTGACGCCCAGCACCTCGACTCGCTTGGATGCCAGGCAGTCCTTGCCCGGCTGGTCGATCGACCACAGCTGGCGGGGCACCTCGCGTTCCAGCGCTGCGCTCAGTTCGTCGAGCTGCGCCACGATCGGTACGGCGATGGTGGAGGATTGCGGGGGCACGCTGATCGTATCGGTAGCGCGCGGCGGCGCCTGCATGGTCGTGCCGCGATGGCATGCGACAAGCGGGATCGTTGTCGCCAGCGCCACGGCGCTGCCGATCAAAAGCGATTGTTTCATGTGTCTGCCCCGTTTGGGCAGCACTACGCGCCAGAGCCGGACAAAGTTCCCGGTGCCATTATCGCGCCACAATCGACGTTCAATTTCAGCATGTTGTGGATGGAGTGCCGCCGCCATGCCGAGTGATGACGTTCCGCCTGTCGCGATCTTTCAGCCCGCTCAGCCGGCGGCCATGGCGGCGCCGTTCGACCTTGCCCGGGTCAAGCCTACAAAGGCGGAATGCGGCAAGCCGGCGGCGGATGGCGCCATTGTGGTCTGCGCCGTGAACCGCGAAAAATTCCGCGTACATCCGTTGACGGGGCCTTTCGCCAACCAGGCGCTGCCCATCGCGCAAGTGCAACTGGCGCCCGGCGTGAGTGCCCAGGCCCAAGCCGAGCAACGCGGCTTGGCCGGTGGTGCAAGCGGGCCGGCGGCCATGGTTCGCATGAAGATCGGGTTCTGACGGGTTGCCCATGAAAAAGCCCCCTCCTCGATGCGAGGAGAGGGCTTTTGGAACGACAGGCAAATGCCCGATCAGATGTGGATCGGCTTTTCGCGGATGCCCATCGCCGCTTCCTTGAGCGCTTCCGAATGGGTCGGGTGCGCATGGCAGGTATAGGCGATGTCTTCCGATGTCGCGCCGAATTCCATCGCCAGCGCGGCTTCGGCGATCATCGTGCCGGCCACCGAGGCAATTGCCCAGACGCCGAGCACGCGGTCGGTCTGCGCATCGGCAATCACCTTCACAAAGCCGTCGGGCTCGTGGTTGGTCTTCGCGCGGCTATTGGCCAGCATGGGGAACTTGCTGACCTTGACCTTGGACTGGTCGCCGCCGGCCTTTTCCAGCGCGGCTTCCTGCGTCAGTCCCACGCCGGCAAATTCGGGGAAAGTGTAGACCACGCCGGGGATCACGTCGTGGTTCACGATGCCGGTGAGCCCTGCGATGTTCTCGGCCACGGCAATGCCTTCGTCCTCGGCCTTGTGCGCCAGCATCGGGCCCGGAATCACGTCGCCGATAGCCCAGACGCTGTCCACCTTGGTGCGGAAATCGTGGTCGGTTTCGATCTGGCCACGCTTGTTCGGTTCCAGGCCGATCTTGTCGAGGCCGAGGCCATCGGTGTTGGGCTTGCGGCCGATGGCCACGAGCACGCAATCGGCCTCGATCGTTTCGGCAGCGCCGCCGGCCGAAGGCTCGACCGTGAGCGTCGCCTTTGCGCCGTCGACCGCCACGCCGGTAACCTTGGTCGAAAGCTTGAGCTCCATGCCCTGCTTCTTGAAGATCTTGGCGGCTTCCTTGCGCACGTCGCCGTCCATGCCCGGCAGCAACTGGTCAAGATATTCCACCACGGTGACCTTGGCGCCCAGGCGGCGCCAGACCGAGCCCAGTTCCAGGCCGATCACGCCGCCGCCGATCACCACCAGGTGATCGGGCACGCGGGTCAGCGCCAGGGCGCCGGTCGAATCGACCACCACGCCCGCATCGTTGTCCACGGTCACGCCCGGCAGCGGGGTGACCGAAGAGCCGGTGGCAATGACGATGTGCTTGGCCGAAACCTTCTGGCCCGCCACGGTCACGCTGTGCGCGTCCTCGAACGTGGCATAGCCCTTGAGCCAGGTGACCTTGTTCTTCTTGAAGAGGAATTCCACGCCGCCGGTTAGGCCCTTGACCGAGTCCAGCTTCTGCTGCTGCATCGCGGAGAGGTCCAGTTCCACCGGGCCGGTCTTGATGCCATAGCTGGCAAACGTGCCGTTCACCGCTTCCTCGAACTTTTCAGAACCGTGAAGCAGTGCCTTGGACGGGATGCAGCCCACATTGAGGCAGGTGCCGCCCAGCGTCTCGCGCCCTTCGGCGCAGGCGGTCTTGAGACCCAGCTGGGCCGCGCGGATCGCCGCGACATAGCCGCCAGGGCCGGCGCCGATCACCAGGACATCATAATCATAATCAGCCATTGCGGCCTCCTGTTCGCGCGCCCCTGGAAACTGCGATGGGACTGGCGCGACTTATCATACAAGTTCGCTGCGATGCACGCCTGCGCGCCCGGCGTTCGTCACCGGGCGCGGCACGCTTTGCCGATCAAAGGTCGATCAGCAGACGGGTGGGATCCTCGATCACTTCCTTGATGGTCTTGAGCGCGGTCACTGCCTCGCGGCCATCGATGATGCGGTGATCGTAGGACAGCGCGATGTACATCATCGGGCGGATCACGATCTCGCCGTTGCGCACGACCGGGCGGTCCTCGATGCGGTGCAGGCCGAGCACGGCCGACTGCGGCGGGTTGATGATCGGGGTGGACATCAGGCCGCCGAACACGCCGCCGTTGGAAATGGTGAAGGTGCCGCCCTTCATGTCTTCCATCGTCAGCGAGCCCTCGCGCGCCTTCTTGCCGAAATCGCCGATTGCCTTCTCGATGCCGGCAAACGAGAGCTTGTCGGCATCGCGCACCACCGGAACGACCAGGCCGTTCGGGGCCGAGACGGCCACCGAGATATCGACATAGTCATGGTAGACGATCTCATCGCCCTGGATCTGGGCATTGACGGCCGGAATGTCCTTGAGCGCCAGGCACGAAGCCTTGGCGAAGAACGACATGAAGCCCAGCTTCACGCCGTGCTTCTTCTCGAACACGTCCTTGTACTTTTCGCGCGCGGCCATCACGGCCGACATGTCCACGTCGTTGAACGTGGTGAGCAGGGCCGCGTTTTCCTGCGCGCTCTTGAGGCGCTTGGCGATGGTCTGGCGCAGGCGCGTCATCTTGACGCGCTCTTCGTTGCGGCCCGGCGTGGCAACCGCGGCCGGAACGGCAGCAGCGGTGGCGACCGGCGCGGGCGAGGCAGCCTTGGCTTGCGCTGCGGCCAGCACGTCTTCCTTGGTCAGGCGGCCGTCCTTGCCGGTGCCCTTGACGGTGGAAGGATCGATGCCGTGTTCGAGCACCGCACGGCGCACCGCCGGCGACAGCGCGGCAGCGGCGGCATCATCAGCTGCCGGGGCAGGGGCCGGGGTGGCAGCGGGAGCCGCAGCCGGGGCGATCGTGTCCGACGCGGGCGGCACGGCCTTTTCCTCGCGCGGGGCGACCTGGGCATTGCCGGCAGCGGCCACGCTGTCTTCCACGGTGCCGAGCAGCGCGCCGACCGTGACGGTCTCGCCTTCGGCAACCAGGATCTGGCCGAGCACGCCGGCCACGGGCGAGGGCACTTCGACGGCAACCTTGTCGGTTTCGAGGCTGACGATGGGCTCGTCCAGAGCCACCGCTTCACCCGGCTTCTTCAGCCACTGGCCGACCGTCGCTTCGCTGACGCTTTCACCGAGCGTCGGAACCTTGACTTCGATGGACATGACTTGGTGTTCCTTGGGGAGAATTCAAAGGGACGAAACGGCCGGTCAGGCCTTCTTCTTGCGGCGGATTTCCTCGCGCACCGACAATGCCAGCGCATCGGCCACCAGGGCGGCCTGCTCGGCAACGTGGCGCTTGGCCAGGCCCGTGGCGGGCGAGGCCGAGGCGGAACGGCCGGCATAGCGCGCACGGGCAACCTTGCCCTTGGCGGCCTTGAGCGATTCCTCGACCAGCGGTTCGACGAAGAACCAGGAACCGTTGTTCCGGGGCTCTTCCTGGCACCACACCACGTCTTCCAGGTTGGGCATGCGCGACAGGCGCAGGGCCAGCGGCTCGCCCGGGAAGGGATAGAGCTGCTCGATCCGGATGATCTGGGTATCGGTGATGCCAGCGGCATCGCGCGCCTCGATCAGGTCATAGGCGACCTTGCCCGAGCACAGCACGACGCGGCGGGTATCCTTGTCTTCGGGTGCCGAAGGATCGGACAGGATGCGCTTGAACTGCGCGTCGCCGAGGAAATCGGCCGCGGTCGACTTGGCCAGTGGGTGGCGCAGCAGCGACTTGGGCGTCATGATGATCAGCGGCTTGCGGAACGAGCGGTGCATCTGCCGGCGCAGCACGTGGAAGTAATTGGCCGGGCTGGTGATGTTGCACACCTGCAGGTTGTCTTCGGCGCAAAGCTGGAGATAGCGTTCCAGCCGGGCAGAGGAGTGTTCCGGGCCCTGGCCTTCATAACCGTGCGGCAGCAGCATGACGAGGCCGTTGGCGCGCAGCCACTTGGCTTCGGCAGCGGCCACGTACTGGTCGATGATGATCTGCGCGCCGTTGGCAAAGTCGCCGAACTGGGCTTCCCACAGCACCAGCGTCTTGGGATCGGCGCTGGCATAGCCGTATTCGAAGCCGAGCACGCCATATTCGGACAGCGGGCTGTCAAGCACTTCGAAACGGCCGTGGGGCAGCGTGGCGAGCGGCACGTACTTGTGCTCGTCGGTCTGGTCCACCCACACCGCGTGGCGCTGGCTGAACGTGCCGCGCCCGCAGTCCTGGCCCGACAGGCGCACGTTGTAGCCTTCGGTGACGAGGCTGCCATAGGCGAGCGCTTCGGCCGTGGCCCAGTCGAACCCGGCGCCCGACGTGAACATCTCGCGCTTGGCGTCGAGCACGCGGCTCAACGTCTTGTGCACGGTCAGTCCTTCGGGAATCGCGGTCAGCGTGCGGCCCAGGCTGTCGAACAGCTTCTGCTCGATGCCGGTGGCCACGTTGCGGCGCGCGGTCATCGGGTCGGCCGGCTTGTTGAGGCCAGTCCAGCGGCCGCCGAACCAGTCGGCCTGGTTGGCCCTGTAGCTCTTGGCCGCTTCGAACTCGTTTTCGAGCGTGGCGGTGAAGTGGGTTTCCACTTCGCCCTTCCAGCTCTTGTCGATCACGCCTTCGGCAGCCAGGCGCTCGGCATAGAGCGTCGAGACGGCCGGGTGCTGCTTGATCTTGGCGTACATCAGCGGCTGCGTGAACGAAGGCTCGTCGCCTTCGTTGTGGCCGAAGCGGCGATAGCACCACATGTCGATCACGATGTCGCGGCCGAACTGCTGGCGATAGTCGATGGCCAGCTTGCACGCGAACGTCACGGCTTCGGGATCATCGCCGTTGACGTGGATGATCGGCGCCTGGACGCCCTTGGCCACGTCAGACGGGTAGGGCGAGCCGCGCGAGAACTGCGGGCTGGTGGTGAAGCCGATCTGGTTGTTGATGATGAAGTGGATGCAACCGCCGGTGTTGTATCCCTGCACGCCGGAAAAGCCGAAGCATTCCCACACGATGCCCTGGCCGGCGAAGGCCGCGTCACCATGGATCAAGACCGGCAGGACCTGCTTGTGCTTGCCATGGCCCACGTCATCGCGGAACTGCTGCTGGGCCAGCGTCTTGCCCAGCACGATGGGGTCCACCGTCTCCAGGTGCGACGGGTTGGGCAGCAGGCTCATGTGCACCTTGGTGCCGTCGAAATCGCGGTCGGTGCTGGTGCCCAGGTGATACTTCACGTCGCCCGAGCCGCCCACGTCTTCGGGATTGGCGCTGCCGCCCGAAAATTCGTGGAAGATCACGCGATAGGGCTTGGCCATCACGTTGGCGAGGATGTTGAGGCGGCCACGGTGGGCCATGCCGTAGATGATTTCCTTCACCCCGCGCTGGCCGCCGTACTTGATCACCGCTTCGAGCGCGGGGATCATCGACTCGCCGCCGTCAAGGCCGAAGCGCTTGGTACCGACATACTTCTTGCCGAGGAACTTTTCGTATTGCTCCCCGCGCACCACGGCCGAAAGGATCGCCTTCTTGCCCTCGGGCGTGAAGTCGATCGACTTGTCGCCGCCTTCGATGCGGTCCTGCAGGAACTTGCGCTCCTCCACGTCGGAGATGTGCATGTATTCCAGGCCGATCTTGCCGCAATAGTTCTTGCGCAGGATCTCCACCACTTCGCGCACGGTGCCCCATTGCAGGCCCAGCGTGCCGCCCAGGTAGATCTTGCGATCCATGTCCTTGGCGGTGAACCCATGGTATTCCGGGCTGAGATCGGCGGGCAGGAACTGCTTGGACAGGCCCAGCGGATCGAGGTTGGCGGCCAGGTGTCCGCGCACGCGATAGGTGCGGACCAGCAGCATCACGCGCAAGCTGTCGTTGGCGGCCTGTTCCAGCGCGGCTTCGTCGAGCGCGGCGCCGGCCTTCTTGGCGGCCTTGGCCACTTCCACCTTGATCGCCATGGGATCGAGCGCACGGGTCAGGTCATCGCCGGAGAGTGCGTCGGTAATGGGCCAACGCTTGGATTGCCAGGATGGACCCTGTTGCGGCGATTCCTGTGAAGGATCAACTTCGTACTCGTGCACGTCCTGTGCCATGGTCAATTCACTCCTGTGCCCCCGGGGAGGGGAGGGGCTTCGGAAAGGGTATGGGCACGCCACGCCAGCGCGGTCTGCCTGTGACTGTCATCGCTTTCCCGTCGCCATGGCCGGATCGGCCGCCCTGCGCGCATGTCTGCGCGCGAAATGGGCCATCTATCCTTAATGGCGGCTGGTCGGCGCCCTTCGCAAAGGGTCTTATGGTTGTTGCCGGGCGGCAAGGCAGCCCGAGAAAAGGTGCTGCGGCTGCACGATAACGCGCAGCCGCAGGAAAAGTCGCTCAGGCGAGCGAGGGGTCGATACCCTTGCAGGCTTCCAGCAGTTCCTTGACCGCGTCGACCGACACCTGGAGATTGGCCTTGGCCGTATCATCGAGGTTGATTTCGATGACCTTTTCCACGCCGCCCGCGCCGATCACCACCGGCACGCCGACATAGAGGCCGTCAACGCCATAGGCGCCATCGACATGGGCCGCGCAGGGCAGGATGCGCTTCTGGTCGTTGAGATAGGCTTCGGCCATGGCGATGCCCGATGCGGCCGGGGCATAGAACGCCGAACCGGTCTTGAGCAGGCCGACGATCTCGCCGCCACCCGAACGGGTGCGTGCCACGATCGAATCGATCTTTTCCTGGGTGGAGGCGCCCATCTTGATGAGGTCGGTGACGGGGATGCCGGCAACGGTCGAGTATTCGACCACCGGAACCATGGTGTCGCCATGGCCGCCGAGCACGAACGAGTTCACGTCGCGCACCGAAACGCCGAATTCCCAGGCGAGGAACGTGCTGAAGCGTGCCGAGTCGAGCACGCCGGCCATGCCCACCACCTTGTTGGCGGGGAGGCCCGAGAATTCGCGCAGCGCCCAGACCATCGCGTCGAGCGGGTTGGTGATGCAGATCACGAAGGCGTCGGGCGCATTGTCGCGGATGCCTTCGCCGACCGATTTCATCACCTTGAGGTTGATGCCAAGCAGGTCGTCACGGCTCATGCCGGGCTTGCGCGCCACGCCGGCCGTCACGATGATGACGTCCGCGCCAGCGATGTCCTTGTAATCGTTGGTGCCGATGATCTTGGCGTCAAAGCCTTCGACCGGGCCGCACTGCGAGAGATCGAGGGCCTTGCCCTGGGGAACGCCTTCCACCACGTCGAACAGGACGATGTCGCCCAGTTCCTTCTGCGCGGCGAGATGCGCGAGAGTGCCACCGATGTTACCCGCGCCGATCAGCGCGATCTTCTTGCGTGCCATGTGCTTTACGGTCCTTTCCCGGAGACGTCGCGGGACAAGCGTTCAAGCGTTGCCGACTCAATCCCCCGGATGGAGGTCCCCCCGCGCCCGCGAGACGGGAAGGGTTGCCGGCAAGTGGAGGGGCACGTAAGCCTGCCCGATGGGGATTGCAATGGCAAAAAAACCCATGTTCGCGGGTTTCTTTGATAAGAGTTCGCAATAGCAATTGGCGGTAAACCGGGCGTTCATACGAATGCGGCGAGTCGCACCGGGATCACCGCTGGGAATCTGACGCAGATGCCCGCTCAGGCCAGCTCGGCAAGCTCCTGGCGCAGGGCATTGGCCTTGCGGCGGTCCAGCGTGTGGCACACTTGCGTCCACCAGGCGGCACCCTTGGTGTCTCCGGCCACGGCAGCGCGGGTGGCGGCCTGCGCTGCCTGTCCGGCAGCGGCGTGACCGTGGCTGGCAAACAGCCGCAGCGCCTGGGCGAGCAGATCGTCCTGCACGACCCGCTCATCCGCGCGGCGCGCAAACGCATGGCGGCCGCCCTGGTGATAGCCGGCCGTGTGCGCAAACCAGGCCGGATTATCGTTGGCCGCGCGCGGCGGCCGGCCAGCCGGGCGGCGGAGACAGGGCGAAATCATGCCGTAGCGGGGGGCAAAACGCAGCATGGCGCGGGGGTCTCCGTTGTTCGTCGCGACGCCGAAAGTTCGGCCTATCCTTGTTGAAAGCCGATCGCGGGCTGAAATCCCGTCGGGCTCTGCCGTCCTTGTACGGGGCCTTGCGCTAACAGGGCGTGAGACGAGAGGGTAAACGCGCCATTGATGCTGCCGCTTCTGACGCTGCCACATCGATGGCATCGTCATGCGCTGCGCTGTCGGGAAAATCGGGAAACGCGCTCAGCCTTGCGGCTGGGCAATCCATTTCCCTGCGTTTTCGAACGCTTCGCTGGCTTCCGGGCGCAACTGCGCATTGGGCGCGCCGGGCAGCACCGTGCCGGATACGGGCGCGGTGGCCGATGCCGGGGCGCGGGCAGCGGTGGGCCAGCCAGCCGGCGCGGCGGGGTTGGCGATGGCTGCGGCAGGAGTGGCACGCGCGCTTTCCAGGGCAGAAAGGCGGCCCTGTTCGAACGCCTGTTCCAGCGTGAGAGGATCGGCAATGTCGGCGGCGGCAGGCACCCAGCTGCGCGGATGGGGCGCGGCGAGCGGCTCGGCACCGCGATAGGTGCCGGTGAACGCGGCCGGTTGCCCCGCCGCGCCGGCCCAGCGATAGAACCGATGCGCGCCGATCGTGCCAATGAATGCCAGGCTGTCGGCCCAGTAGGGATGGACGGCGCTGGTGTGGTAATGCGTGGCAAGGCCCACCGGGGCAAAGACGTTGCCGGCAAGGGCATCGGCCGCCACGCGGCGGGCGCGGTCCCAGAACTGTTGCACCGGGCGGCGCGCCATGGCGCCATCGCAGGCAAAGCTGAACTGGCAGCCCGAACGCTCGGACCCCTGGAACACCACGCCGCACACCGTCTTGGGAAAAGCGGGATGGGCCACGCGGTTGAGCACGACTTGCGCCACGGCGCGCTGGCCGGCATCGGGTTCGGATGCGGCCTCGTAATAGATCGCGGTGGTCAGGCACTGCAGGGCGCGCCAGCGGTCTTCGCCGCTGCCGGTGGCGAACAGCGGGCGTGCTGCCCCATTGCTTCTCCACGGCATGGCAGGCGCACCATTATCGGCATCGCTGCGGATCGCGGCCACCTGCCGGTCCCAGGCGCGGGCCGCTTCCTGGGGCGCGAGCAGGCCGCTGTCCTGGGCCGAGACATAGTAGAACGCCGAGCCGGGAAAGCTTTCACCGGCCTGCTCGAACGGTTGCAGGCCGTTGCGATCGCGTGCCGACGCAGCGTCGATGCCTGGCGATCCCCAGCCGACAGAGCCGAGCACCAGGCCGACCGCGCCGATCGCGGCAATGCCTGCCGTCCGCTCGGCAAGGCGCGAAGGCGCGCGGTGCTGGTGGCGCCACGAGGTCATGTCGCGGCGGCGGATGCGCGCCGCAAAGTCACGAGGCCGCACTGGCTCCAGCGTGAGCGCGCGCAGCATGGCGCCATCGGCCTGCCGGCGCTCTGCCAAGATGGCGCGCTCTTCCACGCCCGGCGGCGGCATCAGCGCTTCGGGCGGGAGAGTGGGCGTGGCGCCTGTGAAGGGAATCGGTTCTTGCATGGATGGAGCGGGTTGGCCTGGGCTTGCCATGGTGCGTTACGCGCTGCGCTGCAACCATGCACGGAAGGAAATAACCCCGTCCCGATAAGGCACAGGCAGCTAGCGCTTGGTTAATTGCCGTTGCGGGCTTGCCCCGTGGTGCAGGGAGCGCTATCGGCCCGCCCGACGCCACCGGTGCCTGCCATTGCGCAGGCTAAGAGGGAAGCCGGAGCCATCCGGCGCTGCCCCCGCAACTGTTTCCGGACGAGCGACGCGCCCTTGTGCGCCACTGGCCCGATGCGGGTTGGGAAGGCCGGCGTGTCGCGATGACTTCGGATGAGCCAGGAAACCTGCCGGTGTGTGGTCGTTCCGCGGCCGGGCGGGGTGTACCGGGCGCAAGCGTGACGAGTTTTCGCCAAGGCCCGGCGGACCTCGCGCCATGGACGGCAAAGCTGTCTGTGGGGCTGGGAGGAAACGCATCATGAAGACTTCGTCGCTGGCCCTGGCCATCTCGCTTGCCCTGGCAGCCCCGGCCTATGCCCAGCAGGCTCCTGCACCAGCCCCGGATGCGGGCGCAGCCGAAGGGCCGGAGATCACCGTGCTGGCCACGGGCAGTGCGCTTTCGCTCGACCAGACCGGCCAGGCGATCAGTGTCGTTCCGCTCGAAACCATCCAGGCCGTGCAGGGCGCCGACTTGACCCGCGTGCTCGAACGCGTGCCGGGCCTCACCTTCTCGCGCACCGGTGGCCTGGGCGCGCAAACCGCCGTGCGGCTGCGTGGCGGCGAAGGGCAGCACACGCTCGTGCTGGTCGACGGAGTTCGCGTGGAAGATACGTCGGCCCCTTCGGGTGGGTTCGATTTCGGCACGCTGACCACCGGCGGGATCGAGCGCATCGAAGTGCTGCGTGGCTCCAACTCGGTCATCTGGGGCAGCTCTGCCATCGGCGGCGTGATTGCCATTACCACGCGTGAGATCGACGGGGTGGAAGCATCGGCCGAAGCCGGCTCGCGCCGCAGCTATGATGCCGATGCCGTGGCCGGCGTGAAGCGCGATCGCTATGCCATCTCGCTCAACGGCGGCTATGCCACCACCGACGGCATTTCGGCAGCCTCCAGCGGGACGGAGCGCGACGGCTATGACCAGTGGCGCGTGGGCGGCAAGGGCCGCTTCAACCTGACAGACGCGCTTTCGATCGTCGCGACCGCGCGTTATGCCGACGGCAAGACCCAGATCGACGGCTATGACGCCAACTTCAATTTCGGGGATACGAGCCAATACAACAAGACGCGCCAGTTCTTCGGCCGCGCCGGGCTGCACTATGCCGGCAGCGCGCTGACGCTGGACGCGGGCTATGCCCTGTCCGACACGCGCCGCAGCTATTATACCGGCGGCGCGGACAATGCGTTCGAATATGGCTATACCGGCCGCAGCGAGCGGGCCGAGCTGATCGGCCGCTATGCCTTGCCGGCCGATCTGACGCTCGATTTTGGCGCCGATCGCGAATGGACGCGGTTCGACAGCACGTTCGACGCCCGCCAGCGCGCGCACCTGACGAGTGGCCACGCCATGCTCGGCTGGTACACCGCCAAGGCCAGCCTGGCCGGCGGCGTGCGCTATGACGAGCACAGCCAGTTCGGCAGCAATGTGAGTCTGGGTGCCAACGGCACGGTGGAAGTGGTGCAGGGGCTGCGGTTCAACGCCAGCTATGGCGAAGGCTTCCGCGCGCCGACACTCTACCAGTTGCTTTCGCCCGACTATGGCAACCGCAAACTCGATCCCGAGCGCAGCCGCAGCTTCGACGCGGGCCTGGTCTATGCCAGCGCCGACGGCACGTTCCGCGCCGGCGTCACTGCATTCCGCCGCGATACGCGCAACCTGATCAACTTCGTCTCGTGCTTTCAGGTCGTCAGCCCGATTTGCGTCAACCGCCCCTTCGGCACGTATGACAATGTCGGCAAGGCGCGGGCGCAAGGCGTGGAGCTGGACGTGTCTGCCACGCTCAGCCCGCGGGTAAAGGGCCAGATCGCCTATGCCTATACCGAGACGACTGATCGCACGCCGGGCGCCGCCACATTCGGCTACGACTTGGCGCGCCGCCCGCGCCATGCGCTGACCACCTCGCTTGACTGGACCACGCCATTCGCCGGCCTGGCGCTGGCGGCAGACATCCGCTTCCAGTCGGAAACCTTTGACAACGCCGCCAATTCGATCAAGCTTGCGGCCGGTAGCGTCACCACGCTGCGCGCCAGCTTGCCGATCCTTCACCAGGCCGAACTGTTCGGCCGGGTGGAAAACGTGTTCGACCAGCCGCTGGTGACAGCAGGCGGGTATGGCGCGCTGGGTCGTTCCGTGTTCGGCGGTCTCCGCCTGCGTTACTGATCGGGTGCCCTGGCATCCGACAAAGGATTGACCTTTCCGTGATCGGCCGCGCCGCGCCCCGCCTGTTTTTCGCCTGGAGACTTGCGCTGAATGCAGCCCTGGTCGTGGGCGTGGCGGGGTGCGCACCAGGCAATCCGGCCGATCATCATGCTTTGGCCGCCGGGCATCTTCCCAGGATCGTCTCGCTCAATCCGTGCAGCGATGCGATCCTGGCGCAAGTGGCCGATCCGGCGCAGATCCTGGCGCTGTCGTTCTATAGCAGCGATCCGGCGCAAACCTCGATGGACGTGGCCCAGGCGCGGCGCTTTCCGGCGACCGATGGCGCGGTGGAAAGCGTGGCCGCGATGCGCCCCGATCTGGTCGTGGCCAGCACCTATACGCAGCCGGCCACCTTGTCGGCCCTGCGCGCCCTGGGGCTGCGGGTGGAAACCGTGGGCAGCGCGGACTCGTTGCCGGCGGCGCGTGCGCAAGTGCGCGATCTGGCCGCCTGGGCCGGCCAGCCGCAACGCGGTGCGGCCTTGGTGGCAAGCATCGATCGCGCGGTGGCCGCCGCCGCACCGCCGCCGGGCCATAGACCCATTCCCGCCGTCCTGTGGGAGCCGGGCGGGCTGGTGCCGGGGCAGGACACGCTGGTGGCCGACCTGTTGGCGCACGCCGGCTTTGCCAATTTCAGCGCACAGCGCGGGATGGGCCAGGCCGAACGCCTCTCGCTCGAACGGATGCTGGCCGATCCACCGCGCGTGATCCTGGCTATCACGAGTACGCACACCCTTTTTGCCGAGGGCGCGGGACCTGAGGAAGACAGGCTGCTGTTCCATCCCGCCCTTGCGGCGCTAAGGCACACCACGCGGGTGCCGATCGCGCCCAATCTCATCTATTGCGGTGGCCCCACGATCCCGCGCCTGCTCGATCGGCTGGCTGCGGTGCGCCGCGAGTTGGAAAGCCCTGCCTTGGATACCACGCGATGAACCGTGCCGCATTGCCACTGGTGCTGGCCGGGCTGCTGCTTGTGCTGTTTCCCTTGAGCCTGCTGATAGGGCAGGTGTGGATCAACCCGTTCGATCCAGCCAGCGCCAACGCCACGGTGATCCTTGCGCAACTGCGCCTGCCACGCGCCGTGCTCGCGCTGGTGGTGGGCGCGGGGCTGGGCGCGGCGGGCGCGGCGATGCAGGGCTATTTGCGCAATCCCCTGGCCGATCCCGGGCTGTTCGGAGTGGCGCCGCTCGCCGCGCTGGGCGCGGTCTTGTCGCTGTTTACCGGCTATGCGGTGCAGCCATTCTTCCTGCCGGCGATGGCGCTGGGCGGCGCGGCAGGCGGCATGGTCCTGCTCGCAATCGTCGCGTCCGGCCCGCGTACCGGGCTGGCCGGCGGGGTGGCGCTGTTCACGCTGGCTGGCATGATGCTGTCGAGCCTTGCCGGCGCTCTCACCAGCCTGGCGATCAGCCTGGCGCCCAATCCCTTTGCACTGAGCGAAATCGTGACCTGGCTGATGGGCGCGCTCACCGATCGCAGCTGGCACGATGTGGCCCTGGCCGCGCCGCTTACCGCGCTGGGGCTCGCCGTGCTGTGGCGCGCCGGGCCCGCGCTCGATGCCCTGACGCTGGGCGAACTGGCCGCGCGGTCGATGGGGCTCGATCCGGCGCGGCTGCGCTGGATGATGGTGGCAGGCGTAGGGCTGGTGGTCGGCGCCGGGGTGGCGGCGGCCGGGGTGATCGGCTTTGTCGGACTGATGGTGCCGCATATCGTGCGCCCGTTCACCGATCGCCGCCCGTCCAGCCTCTTGCTGCCCAGTGCCTTGGCAGGCGCGCTGCTGCTGCTGGTGGGCGATGCGCTGTGCCGCTGCCTGCCGCTGGCCGGGGGCGAATTGCGGCTGGGCATCGCGCTCAGCCTGCTGGGCGCACCGTTCTTCCTGCATCTCCTGCTGCGGCTGCGGCGGGGCCTGGCGTGAAAGGGGCGGGCATGAGAGAGGCGGGCATGGAACTCGTTGCCGATGCCGTCACCGTGGTGGGCCGCCTGCGCGATGTGCGTGTGGGCCTGTCGCCGGGGCGCCTGACGGTCATCTGCGGGCCAAACGGCGCGGGCAAGTCCACGCTGCTTTCGGTGCTGGCCGGGCTGGAAGCAACCGATGGCGGCCGGGTATGCCTGGGCCGGCAGCGGCTCGATGCCATGTCTGCGCGCGAGCGGGCGATGGCCATCGGCTATCTGCCCCAGGCCGGCGAAGTGGCGTGGAACGTGACGGTGGAAACGCTGGTGCGGCTGGGCCGCCTGCCGCATCGCACCCCGCTGCGGATCGATGCAGCCGCCACGATGGCCGCGCTCCAGGCCTTGGACCTCACGGCGCTGGCTGCGCGCGAAGTGGGCACGCTTTCGGGCGGGGAGCGCGCCCGCGCCCTGCTCGCCCGCGTGCTGGCGGGGCAACCGCGCTGGATCCTGGCAGACGAGCCGCTGGCCGCGCTCGACCTGTCACACCAGCAGGCGCTGCTTACCCATTTCCGCCGCCTGGCCGGGCAGGGCGTGGGCGTGGTGGTGGTGGTCCACGATCTGGCCCTGGCGATGAACCATGCCGATCATGTCATCGTGCTCGATCGCGGCATCGTGGCCGCCAATGGCCCGCCGCACCTGGCGCTTTCCGAAGAGATTCTGCGCGGGGTGTGGGGCGTGAGCGCGCGCTGGGTCGGCGATGGCCGGGCGCGTGCGCTTGCGATCGGCTAGGGCAATGCCCAGATAGGCCGCATCCCCCGATGGTGGGCCTTGTCCTCGCTGCCCGCCAAGCCATCTTGCGCGGTTCGTGCTGCGTTGCGACAGGCTTGCGTGAATCGAACAAATATGGAACACCGTCCGCCATGTCGACTGCTCCCAATCGCGCGCGCAGCGCTCCGGTCTCCGCGCCCCGCGCCCCCCGCTCCGCGCTGACCACCCTTTCCGTACGCGGCGCGCGCGAGCACAACCTCAAGGGCATCGATGTCGATCTGCCGCGCGACAGCCTGGTGGTGATCACCGGCCTTTCGGGTTCGGGCAAATCGAGCCTGGCGTTCGATACGATCTATGCCGAAGGCCAGCGGCGCTATGTCGAATCGCTTTCGGCCTATGCGCGCCAGTTCCTGGAAATGATGCAGAAGCCCGATGTGGAGCACATCGACGGCCTTTCGCCCGCCATTTCCATCGAGCAGAAGACCACCAGCCGCAACCCGCGCTCCACCGTGGCGACGGTCACCGAAATCTATGACTACATGCGCCTGCTCTGGGCGCGAGTGGGCATTCCCTATTCGCCCGCCACCGGCCTGCCGATCAGCGCGCAGACCGTGAGCCAGATGGTCGACCGCGTGATGGCCCTGCCCGAAGGCACACGCGCCTATCTGCTCGCGCCCGTGGTGCGCGGCCGCAAGGGCGAATACCGCAAGGAACTGGCCGAGTGGCAGAAGGCGGGCTACACCCGCGTGCGCATCGATGGCGAGCTTTACGCCATCGAGGATGCCCCCGCGCTCGACAAGAAGTACAAGCACGACATCGAGGTTGTGGTCGACCGCATCGCGGTGAAGGATGGCATCCAGACGCGGCTGGCCGACAGTTTCGAGCAGGCGCTCAAGCTGGCCGATGGCCTGGTCTTCATCGACCTGGCCGACAAGACCGTGGCCGAACTCAACGGAGAGGCGCCGGCGGAAAAGGCCAAGAAGGGCGCCGCCACCAAAAGCGTGAAGGGGGGCCAGCTCAAGGGCGCAGGCCTGCCGGACAACCGCATCGTGCTGTCCGAAAAGTTTGCGTGCCCCGTCTCGGGCTTCACGCTCGACGCGCTCGAGCCGCGCCTGTTCTCGTTCAACGCGCCGCAGGGTGCCTGCCCGGCCTGCGATGGCCTGGGCGAAAAGCTGCTGTTCGATCCGCAACTGGTGGTGCCCAACGAGCATCTCAGCCTCAAGCAGGGCGCCGTGGTGCCCTGGGCCAAGTCCAACCCACCCAGCCCCTATTACATGCAGGTGCTGGCGAGCCTGGCCGAGCATTTCGGCTTCAGCCTCGATACCCCGTGGGACAAGCTTTCGGGCGAAGTGAAAGTCGTGATCCTGCATGGCACCGCGGGCAAGGCCGTGCCGCTGACTTTCATCGACGGCAAGAAGAGCTACACGGTGTCCAAGGCCTTCGAAGGCGTGATCGGCAATCTCAACCGCCGCATGCTGCAAACCGAAAGCGCCTGGATGCGCGAGGAACTGGGCAAGTTCCAGACCGCGCAGCCCTGCGAAACCTGCCACGGTGCGCGGTTGAAGCCCGAAGCGCTGAGCGTGAAAGTGGCCGGGAGCGACATTTCCGCCGCCACGCGCCTGTCGGTCAGCGATGCGCTGGAATGGTTCGCCACGCTGGACGGCAAGCTGACCAGCCAGCAGAGCCAGATCGCCAAGGCCATCCTCAAGGAAATCAACGAGCGATTGGGCTTCCTCAACAATGTTGGGCTCGATTACCTCAACCTCGATCGCACCTCGGGCACGCTTTCCGGCGGGGAATCGCAGCGCATTCGCCTTGCCAGCCAGATCGGCTCGGGCCTTTCGGGCGTGCTCTACGTGCTCGACGAGCCCTCGATCGGCCTGCACCAGCGCGACAACGACCGCCTGCTCGAAACCTTGAAGCGGCTGCGGGACCTGGGCAACACGGTCATCGTGGTGGAGCACGACGAGGACGCGATCCGCACGGCGGACTATATCGTAGACCTTGGCCCCGGCGCGGGCGTGCATGGCGGCGAGATCGTGGCGCAGGGCACGTTGGACGATATCCTTGCTAGCGAAGACAGCCTGACCGGCCAATACCTCACCGGCACGCGCCGGATCGACGTGCCCAAGAAGCGCCGCAAGGGCAACGGCCATTCCCTCGTGGTCGAAGGCGCGCGGGCCAACAATCTCAAGAACGTGACCGCCACGATCCCGCTCGGCACGTTCTGCTGCGTGACGGGCGTTTCCGGCTCGGGCAAGTCGAGCCTCACCATCGATACGCTCCAGGCGGGAGCCGCGCGCATGCTCAACGGCGCGCGCGTGGTCGCCGGCGCGCACGATGCGATCAAAGGCCTCGAACACTGCGACAAGGTGATCGAGATCGACCAGTCACCCATCGGCCGCACCCCGCGTTCCAACCCCGCCACCTACACCGGCTCGTTCACCCTGATCCGCGACTGGTTTGCAGGGCTCCCCGAAGCGCAGGCGCGCGGCTACAAGCCGGGGCGGTTCAGCTTCAACGTCAAGGGCGGGCGCTGCGAGGCTTGCCAGGGCGATGGCCTGATCAAGATCGAAATGCACTTCCTCCCCGACGTTTATGTGACGTGCGAGGAATGCGGCGGCAAGCGCTACAACCGCGAAACACTAGAAGTGAAATTCAAGGGCCACTCGATTGCCGACGTTCTCGACATGACGATCGAAGACGCCGTGGAATTCTTCAAGGCCGTGCCCCCGATCCGCGAGCGCATGGCGATGCTCCACGAAGTGGGGTTGGGCTATGTGAAGGTCGGCCAGCAGGCCACCACGCTATCGGGCGGCGAAGCGCAGCGCGTGAAACTGGCCAAGGAACTCGCCCGCCGCTCCACCGGCAAGACGCTCTATATCCTCGACGAACCCACCACCGGCCTGCACTTCGAAGACGTGCGCAAGCTCTTGGAAGTGCTCCACCGCCTGGTGGACCAGGGCAACAGCGTGGTGGTGATCGAACACAACCTCGACGTGATCAAGACCGCCGACTGGATCATCGACATGGGCCCCGAAGGCGGCG
>Ga0070669_100000143_pt1 | contig 64072 bp, 62 predicted proteins | sample KBSS53metaG_FD_64680 | JGI IMG/M metagenome (GOLD analysis project Ga0070669, IMG submission 64680) | Switchgrass rhizosphere microbial communities from Kellogg Biological Station, Michigan, USA - KBS S5-3 metaG | ecosystem: Host-associated > Plants > Roots > Rhizosphere > Soil ...
CCCGAAATCGAGCGTGCCGGCCGCCTGCGCGATCGCTTCGGTAATCGCGGCGCGCCCATGCCCGGCGTTCACGCACCACAGCCCCGCCGTGGCGTCGAGCACCTGGCGCCCGTCTGCCGTGGTATAGTGCATGTCCTTGGCCGACACGAACATGCGCGGGTTCTGCTTGAAGAACCGGTTGTTGGTAAACGGCATCCAGAAATGGTCGAGATCGACACCATCCAGTTCCGACGAGGCCGTGTGGCCGGCGGGGCGTTCAATCTGGCTGGCCATGGAATCTCCTGAAAATGGAAAAGGCGTGAACGATCGTCAGCGCACGCGCCGAACATTCACCGTTGGGGAAAAGAGCGGCCATGACGGGGGCATCCTGCCGAACAGTGCAACATCCAAAGCATCCAGATCGGCACCGTGGCCCCTCACGTCTTGTGCGATCGCATCATATCAGGAAGAACGCGGTGCGCCAGATGGCTTGAACACCTTACAAATGCATATTTTCCGCCCCATGCGGATTGACGCAGCCGTTGTACACCGCAATTGTGATCGCAGCCCCACTACCGCCGGAGATACCGATGCGCCCGATCGCCAGCCTCGCCCTGTTCGTGGCCCTCGCCCTGCCGGCAACCGTTGCCCAGGCAGAGCCAGCCGCAGCCAGCATCAGCAAGCCAGCCAAGCTGGCCAGCAGCGCGGTGACCGCCGCATTGGCCGGAAGCGCCGCCAACCACAGCGAGGCAGAAGGCGCCACCGTGTCAGACCTGCCGCAGCTTCATTCGGCCGATCGCAAGTTCATGAGCGGCGCCTATGCCGTTTCCGGGCCGAACCACGAAAGCTATACCGGCGAAGGATACCCGGTGAACGAATTCATGCTGTTCCTGAAAGGCGGTGTCACGCTCACCTCGGCCGATGGCACGAAGCTGGAGGTAAAGGCAGGCGACTCGGTATCGATTCCCAAGGGCTGGCTGGGCAGCTGGGATTCCAAGGGATACCAGAAGTTCTACGTGGTCTATGATCCAGACAAGCCCGTGGAATAGTCCGCTCAGGCAGGGTGGCGGCGGCGATAATCCTCGATCCATTCCACGGTCTTTTTCAGGCCGCCGAACGGATAGAAATGCAGCCGCACGCGCCCGTGCTGCGGCCCCAGGCCGCGAGCAAAGGCATCGACCAGCTTGTCTGGCCCGGCGCTGCCGATCAGGTTGCCCAGCGAAATGCCGTACTTCTTCATCACGCTGGCCGACGCGCCCACGCCGCAACGCGCGGCAAAGGACAGCAGCCGCTTGATCCCGGCCGGCCCCGGCACGCCGATCCGCACCGGTGCATCGATGCCGCGCGCACGCAGCTTTTCCAGCCAGAGCAGGAAGGAATCCGCGTCAAAGCCGAACTGGGTGACGATCAGCGGCGCCATGCCGCGCGCGGTGATGTTTGCCACCTTGGCGTCCAGCACCGCCCAGCATTCCGCCTCGGTCATGTTGGGATGGCCATCGGGATGGCCGCCGACGCCGATGGCGGTGATGCCCGCACGCTCGAACGCACCAGTGGCGATCAAGGCAGAGCTATCGAAAAACGGCCCCTGCGGCTCGGGCGGGTCGCCGGCCACGATGAAGCAGCGGCGCACGCCGGCCTGTTCGACAACGGCCTGGAGATAGGCCTCGAACTCGGGAACGTCGATGATCCGCCGCGCCGAGAAATGCGGCATGGGTTCAAAGCCCAGCTCGCGTACGGCCACGGTGGCGGCAATGCGCGCCTGCGCTTCCTCGCCGGGCAGAAACGTGACGGCAATGGGCGTTTCGGGCGAGATCAGGGGCGCGGCTTCGCGCAGGGACGCGATGTCCTTGGCGGTCATTTCCAGGGAATAGCCATCGGTGATGCCCGCCGGTGGCTTGTCCCAATTGGGATGAATCTGCGCGTATGCCATCCTCTGATCCCTCGCCCATGTATGATTATCATTAGGGTAGTGCCCCTCCCCGCCTGGCAGCGGAGAGGAAGTGCCAAGAGGTTCGGCCTCAGCGCCCCGTGCGCCAGCCTTCGGCATAGGCTTCGCGCGCCACGCGGCTATAGGGCACGGGCGAAACGATCGCGCGCACTTCCAACTGCTTGTGCGGTTCCACCGTGGTCTTCCTGGTGCCGCCGTTTTCTTCGCCCCACACCACGCGCACTTCGGTGCCGACCGGAATTTCCGGATCGACGGTAGCAAGGCTGAGCGCCTGCTTTTCGTTGTAGGAATAGCCGGTGAACATCGACAGGCCCACGGTCTTTCCGCCGGCATCGACGACACGGTCATAGTTCGACGAGGCATAGTTCGCCAGCGGCACGTCGAAGAACTTGTACTGATCACCATCGGGGTTGAACAGCGAGGCCATGATCTTGGCCATGTCTTCGGGGTGCCAGGCCAGCGTCACCTTCTTGCGCTGCTCGGCCGGGTTCAGCGCCTGGAGCGCTTCACGCCCGTGAAATTCATGGTCGAACTTCACGAACGAGCCATAGCCCAGTTCCCAGGGGTTGAGATAGTAGTCCTCGATATTGTCCGAAACGAACGAACCGCCGATCGAGCCGGTCGCCTCATAGCTGTCGGCGCCGAGCCACTCGCGAAAACCTTTCAGCTTTTCGCCAGTGTAGATCGCCGGCAGCGGCGAAGGGATCCAGCCCGATTCCAGCGTGTTGGACGGATAGGCGCGGCTGCCGCAAGCGATCAGGCCAAACTCCTTGCCCGCTTCCAGAATGGCAGCGCGGATTTCTTCCTGCTCGGCATAAGGGCCCCAGATTTCCAGTCCCGGCGCGCCCGACATGCCGTGACGCAGCGTGCGCACGGTCTTGCCGGCAATGTTCATCGTGCTCATGTTGAAGAACTTGAGCTGTTCCAGCGGGCCGCCGTGCAGCTTTTCGATCACGGCCCAGGCATTGGGGCCCTGGATCTGGAAACGCCATTCCTTGCGGCTGACCGGCTTGCCCATCGGGCGCATCGGCGAGCGATCGTCCAGCTCGATCTCCACGTCGTAGCCGCCGGTTGCGGCGTGATAGCGCAGCCAGTTCGAAGCCGGCGCGCGGCCCACGTAGGTGAAGCTCTGTTCTTCTTCCCAGAAGATGATGCCATCGCCGATCACATGGCCATAGGGCGTGGTCGGCACATATTGCTTGGCCTTGTTCACCGCCCAGCCCTTGGGGCTGTTGATCATGGTGTCGGTCAGCAGCTTGAGCGCGTCCTTGCCGCGAATGTACAGGTTCACCATGTGGTGCGACTGGTCGAACAGCACGGCGGAATGCTGCCAGGCCCACTGTTCGGAACGCCAGTTGGAAAATTCCGGCGCCACCACCGGATAGACATAGGCACCCAGCTGCGAGTTGCGCAGCATGCCGACGATATTGCCATTTTGCTGCAGCAGCTGATCAAGGTTGGTCGCGGCCATGCAATCTTCTCCCGACAAAAATGCTTGGTTGAATTTTGTATGCAACACATACAATATCGAGCCAGATTCGCAACGGCAAATCGTCAGGCCGGCGCAAGACAACGACGGGAGAGAAATTGACCATGGCTGCACCGCTGATTCTCACGATTTCCTGCACCGACGTGCCCGGAATTGTCGCCCGCGTATCCGGCACGCTCTTTGATCACGGTGCCAACGTGCTGGAAGCGCAGCAGTTCGATGATCAGGAATCCGGCCGCTTTTTCATGCGCGTGGTGTTCGATCCGGGGCAGAACAGCGCCGAAATGCTGCGCGCCGCGCTGGAGCCAGTGGCGCAGCAATATGGCATGGACTGGAACCTGCGCGATACCGCGAAAAAACGCCGCGTCGTGCTCATGGTCAGCAGGTTCGATCACTGCCTGGGCGACCTGCTCTATCGCGCGCGGATCGGCGAACTGCCGATGGATGTGGTGGCGATCCTGGGCAACCACCCCAAGGAAACGCTGTCGATCTCGTTGATCGGCGATATTCCCTATCATCACTTGCCGATCACCAGGGACACCAAGCCGCAACAGGAAGCGCGCGTGAAGCGCATCGTGACGGAAAGCGGCGCGGAACTGGTCGTCCTGGCGCGCTACATGCAAATCCTGTCGGATGATCTGGCCGCGTTCCTGTCGGGCCGCTGCATCAACATCCACCACTCGTTCCTGCCCAGTTTCAAGGGCGCCAAGCCCTATCACCAGGCCCATGCGCGCGGCGTGAAGATGATCGGCGCAACCGGGCATTACGTGACGGCAGACCTCGACGAAGGGCCGATCATCCATCAGGATGTGGAAACGGTGACTCACGCCGACCGGCCCGATGATCTGGTGCGCAAGGGCCGCGACATCGAACGCCGCGTGCTGGCCGAAGCGGTGCGCCTGCACCTGGAAGACCGCGCGCTGCTCAATGGCAACAACACCGTGGTGTTAAAAAGCTGAGGAAGAAGGAACCGCGATGCAGGTCAATGCGCTCGATCATGTGAACATCATCACCGACCGTTTGGCAGAGACTTGCGCGTTCCATGTCGCGCTGCTGGGCCTGGAGCAGCGCGATGCCCCGCCCCCGCTAACCCCGCAAAACGCGCAGTGGCTTCATGACAAGGCCGGGCGCGCCGTGCTGCACATCAACAGCACCGATTGCCCGCGCACCTTTGACCGGGCGGTGAACCCCGGCGCGGCCACCGGCGCGATCCACCATGTGGCGCTCAACTGTTCGGGATATGACAGCGCGCTGGCGCGCATTGCGGCCATGGGGCTCGATGTGCAGACCAACCTGGTCCCTGCCATCGGCCTGCGCCAGATTTTCGTGACCGATCCCAACAACGTCCTGCTGGAACTCAATTTCCTTGCAGACTGACTGCCGCCGCAACCCACTTGGTCGCGGCGGCAGTCAAGCTGTCAGGCGCGCATCAGCGATCCGCCGTTCACGTCGATGATCGTGCCGTTGATCCAGCGGCCATCTTCCGACAGCAGCATGGCCACAACGCCGGCATGGTCTTCGGATTCACCCAGGCGCGTGTGCGGGGTGCGGCTCATGAAGTATTCGGCCCACTTGGTCGCCTCTTCGGCGTTGGCTTCCATCGACTTCTTCATTTCGCCGGTAACGGTAAAGCCGGGTGCCAGCACATTGGCGGTCACGCCTTCCTTGCCCCAGCGCGATGCGACATGGCGCATCAGCGCGTTCACGCCGGCCTTGGTCATGGCATAGGAAGGCCGGGTCGGTTCGCCACCATGGGCAGAGCCCGAGCTGGTATAGACGATCGCGCCCGCGCCATTGGCGGTCAGATGCGGCAGGACAGCGCGGGTGCACAGCAGGTGGCCACGCAGATTGACCGCCACGGTGCGATCGAACACGGCGAGGTCCACGGTCAGCGCGTCGCTGTCTTCCATGATCACGCGCAAGTCAGCCGCGTTGATGTGCGCGCCATCGAGTCCGCCAAAACGGGCAACCGCTTCATCGACCGCCTTTTGCACCGATGCTTCGTCGGCAATGTCGACGAACGTGGCAAAGGTCTCGCCGCCGGCCTCGGCCGCTACGGCGGTGGCGCCTTCCAGGTTGATGTCAGCGGCGCAAACGCGCGCACCTTCTTCGGCCAAGCGCCTTACCGTCGCTGCGCCGATCCCGGTCGCGCTGCCGAAAACGATGATCCGGCGACCCGCCAGCCTGTTGCTATGAGACATGATTTCTCCATTGAAAGGATAATTGGGAGTTGGCCGCGCGCGCTATGTCCGACAGGGAATGGGGTGGGTCGGCGTACCGAATGCACCGCAGTGCCGGATCTCTCCGTACCGGCGCCCGAACATAGGCGGATATGCGTTCATCGCCAGACGCCATGGTGCCACGGCCCAGGAAGAACCCGGTCCGCAGCGGTGGCAGGGAGGCAAAATGAATCGGGCATCACCGCAGCATATTACGCATATCGCCAATCAACCAGACCAATAATCACCATTTGCATAAACATCCTGCCCATCATGTGGGATGGCGCGGCCCTCCCCATGCATCATGGGCAGTTCAAATCGCGGCTTCCAATGCATCGGCCAGAGCCTCGGGCATCGAGAGGTAGGGACTGTGGTCTGCCTCCAGCGTGATCACGCGGGCACCGGGAGACATCGCGATCATCTTGCGCTGGCTGTCGATCGGGATCGTGCGGTCTGCCGTGCATTCCACATAAGTGCGCGGCTTGCTGCCCCAGCGCTCTGGCGTGACCACGATCGCCTGGCGGCGCGGCTGGCTCGGTTCCGCCATCAGGCGTGGCAGCACGGCGGCCACATCCTCGGGCGGGGAAAGCTGGGCAAACACGGCGCCGGCCTGGTCCAGTGGGTCGATGACCGTGGCGATGGAGCCATGCAGCGGCTTGATGATCGCTTCGAACGCGGGATTGGGCGCGACAATGTCCTTGAACGCGGCGCGCGAAAGGCCTGGCGGCAGCATCATGGCGCAGATATAGGCAAGGCTGTCCATGGCGTCGGGATGGCGCTCTGCCGCCGTGCTCACCACCAGGCCGCCACGGCTATGCCCGGCCAGCACGACCGGCGCGGTGCCCAGTTCGGCCTTGAGCGCGCGGCAATGCTGCGCAGCAAAGTCCCCCCAATCCTCCAGCGTGACATCGGCCATCTCCTCGGCCGTGCCACCCATGCCCGGCAGGGTCGGCGCAACCACCGTATGCCCGCGCGCCACAAGAATGGCGGCCAGCTTGTCGAAGCACCAACCGCCGTGCCACGAGCCATGGATCAGAACGAAACCCGCCATGACCTGCAACCTCTCTCTTTGTTATGCCCGCGTTCCCGCGATGAAATCGGCCCAAACCTGCGCTTCGGGCCGGTCTGATCCTTCGGGCGTCCATTGCTGCGCCATGATCGCGCGGGCCTGTTGCTCGGCCACGTCGGCGACATCGCGGTGCCAGCGATAGAAGAAAGCTGCCACGCGCCAGTTCATGATGCAATGGACATGAACCGGGCGCGGCCCCTGCGCCAATGCTGTGCAGAACGCGGCAAAGTGCGCATCGGTCGGCGCATCGAACGGCACGGGGATATGGGTATAGGCAATGCCAGCCGCCGCCAGCCGCGCGCCTTCGTCGGGAAGCGCCTCCGGATGGGTTTCCAGCGCCAGGTTGATGACGTGCGTCACGCCGATGGCCGCAAGGCGCGCCACATCGCGCGGCTCCAGGCGGCCCGACGTCGTCACATCGGCGCCCAGCCGCTGCCAGGCGCGAATGTCCGTGGGATCGGCGGCCGGCATGGTCATGCCAGGCCCAGCAGCTTGACGGCATTGTCTTTCATGATGCCTGGTAGCACGTCTTCACGAAAGCCGACATGGCGCGCCGCTTCCAGCCACTTGTCTGGCCGGATCAGCGGAAAATCACTGCCGAACAGCATCTTCTTCTTCAACTGCGTATTGGCATACTGGATGATCTGCGGCTGGAAATACTTGGGGCTCCAGCCCGACAAGTCGATGTAGACATTATCCTTGTGCAGCGCCATCGACAGGCTTTCATCCACCCACGGCCATGACGGATGCGCGAGGATGATCTTCATGTCGGGAAAATCCACGGCAACATCATCGACCAGCATGGGCTGGCCATATTTCAGCCGGATGCCGCCGCCGCCGCGCATGCCGGTGCCCATGCCCGAATGCCCGGTGTGGAAGATCGCCGGCAGCTTGTAGTGGTTGATCACTTCGTAGATGGCATAACCAACCTGCTCGGCCGGGTGGATGTTCTGGCAGATATGGTGGAACTTGAAGCCCTTGACGCCGTGATTCTCGATCAGGTCGCGCGCCTCTCGCGCGCCGTACTTGCCCTTGTGCGGGTCGATCGAGGCAAAGGGGATGCATACGTCGTCGTTCCGGGCCGCAAATTCGGCGATCTCGTAGTTCGACACGCGCTTGGCCCCGATGCCGGCCTCGCAATCCACCGTGAACAGGCAGAAAGCGATATTCTGCTCGCGATAGATCCGTGCGATCTCGGGCATCTTGGGCCGCTCGCGCGGGGCCTTGAAATAGCTGGACGCGGCATCGAAGAACTGGCCCATCACCGGGTCTTCGGGATCGTGGCACGAAACTTCTGCATGAACGTGCACGTCGATGGCGGTGATTGTCGACAGGTCGATGGGCATGATTTTTCCTCGAGATGCGTGCCCCATCCATCGTCACCCCGGACTTGATCCGGGGTGACGAGGTGACAAAGGAATGCTTCGAAATGGCGCCTTACAGCTGGATAATCACCGTCTTCGTTTCGAGATAGGCTTCCACGCCCTGGCGCCCCTGTTCGCGGCCCAGGCCCGATTCCTTGTAGCCGCCAAATGGTAGCGCCGTATCGATCATGGCGTGGCAATTGCCCCACACCGTGCCCGATTTGATCTTGGCCGCCAGCTTGTGCATCACGGCCACGTCCTTGGTCCAGATGCCGGCACCCAGGCCAAAGCAGGTGTCGTTGGCCATGCGCGCCACTTCGTCCAGGTCATCGAAGCGCTGCGCCACCACCACCGGGCCAAAGATTTCCTCGCGGACCACGCTCATCTGCGGGTTCACGTTGGCCAGGATCGTGGGGTTGACGTAATAGCCGCCCTCGCTCGCCGGCACATCGCCGCCCATCACCACGCTGGCGCCGTCGCGCTTGCCCGCCTCGATATAGCCCAGAACGCGCTCGTGCTGTTCCTTGCTGACCAGCGGCCCCATGTGCGCCTGGGGGTCGAGGCTGGGGCGTGGGCTCCAGAACGGGGCGGTGGCGGCCATGCCTTCCAGCACCTGGTCGAATACCGACTTGTGCGCAAACAGGCGCGATCCCGCCACGCAGACCTGGCCCGAATTAAAGAAGATCGCGCCAGCCGCGCCGGGCGCTGCCTGCGCCACATCCACATCGGGCATGACCACGACCGGGCTCTTGCCCCCCAGTTCCAGCGTCACGCGCTTCATGCTGGCCGTGGCATTGCGGTTGATGAGCTTGCCGATCTCGGTCGATCCGGTGAATGCCACCTTGTCCACGTCGGGGTGCTTGACCATGCGATCGCCGGCAGTGTGGCCATTGCCGGTGATCACGTTGATCACGCCCGCCGGGAAGCCCGCTTCCACCACCAGATCCGCCAGCTTGAGCGCGGTGAGCGAGGTCTGCTCGGCCGGCTTCAACACCAGCGTGCACCCTGCCGCCAGCGCCGGGGCGATCTTGAGCGAGGCCATCAGCAGCGGGAAGTTCCACGGCACGATCTGCGCACAGACGCCCACCGGCTCGCGCACGGTATAGCTGAACACCTGGCCGCCGGGCATGGTGTAGGGCTGCGTGGTCTCGCCCGAAATCTTGCTGGCCCAGCCGGCCATGAAGCGCAACTGACTGATCGCGCCGGGAATATCCACCGCGCCAGCCATGGTCATCGGCTTGCCGTTGTCGATGGCTTCGAGTTCGGCAAACAGCGCGGCATTGGCTTCGAGCAAGTCGGCCAGCCGATTCATCGTGCGGTCGCGCACCATCGGCGGCAGGCCTGACCAGCGGCCATCGTCGAATGCCGCGCGCGCGGCTGCGACGGCGCGGTCCACGTCTCTGTCAGAAGCGTCGGCCACATGGCCCACGATCTTGCTGCTGGAAGGATCTTCCACCTCGATCACGCTGTCGTGGCTGCTGTCCACCCATTCGTTGTTGATGAACAACTGCGGCTTGCGCGCCAGAAATGCGGCTGCATCGGGCGAATAGGCGCGCTGCTGGCGCAAAATCGTGGTTGTCTCGTTCATAGCGGACTCCTCTCCAATATCTGTAATATATCATAACAGTTCGCAAGGGCCAAGCTCGTATCAGTTTCGTGCCGTGCCCCGGCCGATGCCCTTGCCGGTGCGCCTGCCGATGCGTTTGCCGGTCTGGGCTTCCAAGGCCTTGTCCTGGTTGGCGCGGGCGATCAGGTATTGGCGGATCGCCTCGGCATCCTCAGCCCAAAGCGCGCTCTTGAACAAGACCATGCCCGCCTCGTGCAGCGCACCATCCAGGTTTTTCCTATTGCGGCCCTTCTTATCGCAAATGATCCGAGGTGATCGTCAAGGCTGCCCTTGCTTTTCCTGTCGCGCTGGCCGTCGCGCTGCGCTATCAACGCCTTCGGGGACCAGGACTTACGAGCAAGCAAGACCCTGGCATGACGATACACAAATGCGTGCAAGCCGCATTCGCCCTGGCGATCCTGACCGGAACCGCCGCCTGCGATAAATTGACCCCAGGCGCCAATGGTGCCGTTGCCGCCACCGGCGCTGCCGGATCGCTCGACGCCGATCCCAGCGACAGCGCCACGCCCGATGTCTTCGACACCGGGACGCCCGACGATCCCGTGGCGTTCCTAAAGGCCATGTTTGCCGACGATGGCATCACGGAATCGGTTTCCACTGTCGGCGACCTGCGCCACCGTTATTTCTCCGAAGAACTGTCGGGCATGTTGTCGGACACGCTGCGCGGTGGCGACACGGTGGCGCTCACTGCCAATCCGCTATGCCTGTGCAACAACCCCACCAAGCTGCGCCAGGCCATCACGCTGGAACGGGCCGATGCGCGCCACGCCGTCGCCCGTGTGACCGTGACTCGCTATGGGGTCAGCGATGGTCCTACCGCGCACCTGCTGATCACCATGGCCAAAGACGTCGAGGGGTGGAAAGTGACCGACGTGCGCTATCCTGACGAGAACGAAAGCCTGCGGGGGATCCTGGCCAAGGCAAATGCGCCGCAACTCGATGAGAACGCCGCATTTTGAACGCGGCAACGGCGGCTTTCACGTGAAGGGTTGAAATCAAGTCGTTGGAGCGATGCGCCCCAGTGCATGGCAAGCAGGCGCTGGGCTACCTTCGCCTGCCGTCCATGCCCCTGGGCTCCTTTAAATTTCGGCGGAGCTACCTTCCGCGAGCGCATGAGGCGCATCGCGAACGACTATGATGGCTTGCGGCCGCAGGACTATGGCCGCCCCCTTGGCCATAAGCCCCTCTCCAGGATTGGCCCGTCATCGAGCCTTGTTCTGTTTGTTAGCCAGGCATACCAATTTACAGAGCGCAAAAGGGCGCCCACCGATGGCTTTAAAATTAACAAACGTTACGATCCGACAATAGCGCCATTGGCCTTTGCTGCGCACAAAAGCGCCCAAAACTGCGGCATTTACGGTGTACGCCGCACGATAACATCCCCTTGCCGTGGGCCGTTTGTGCGTCATACAAGGCAACCATGACCCGCCGCCCGCCCGCACCCGAACCGCCGCGCAATGCTCTCGACGGCGTCGATGAAGATGCCGCCCTGCTTGTCGACGTGCTCAAGCTGGCAACGTTTGTTTCCGCCCCGATGCGCTCCGGCGTGGCCGAGCCGCTCGATCTGCCCTCCACCGACTTGCGCATCATCCTGGCACTGGGCGGCGAAGGCGAGCTGGCCGGACACGAACTGTCCGGCATCACCGGCGTGCCGCCGATGAACGTCAGCCGGGCGCTGGTCGCCTTGCGCGAGAAAGGCCTGGTCGAACCCAGCGAAGACACGCGCAACCGGCGCCGCAAGCCCTGCCGCCTGAGCGCGGATGGCCAGGCCATGTTCGATCGTACCGTGCCCGCCATGGCCGAGGTGAGCCGGCAACTGTTCATCGACTTCAGCAGCCGCGATCGCGCCGCCTTCCGCCGCGCAGCCCGCCGCCTGCTGGCGCGGATGACCCAGTGGCAGGGCGTACCGGAAACGTAATTCCGGCACGGCCTCCCCAAAAACCGGTTCCGCTGTCCTGCCCGCCTGCGCTAAGCCAGCGGCGGACGGGAACAGGTTTGGAGAGACGCGCCATGTGTGACACCTTGACCGAAGACGACAACACGCACTGGCTCGCGGTAAACCGCCGCCAGTTTGCTGCCATGGGCGCCGGCGCCGCCACGCTGGCCGTGGCGCCGGGGTGCGTGGCCGCAGCGCCCGGTGGCATGGCAACCGAGTCGCGACCCGTCACGATCGAAACGGCCGACGGCACGGCCGATGGCTTCTTCGTCTATCCCGCCAAGGGCCGGCATCCTGCCGTGTTGCTGTGGCCCGATATCGCTGGCCTGCGCGATGCCTATCAAACCATGGCCACGCGGCTTGCGGCTGCCGGATTCGCCGTGCTGGCGATCAACCACTATTACCGCAACAGCCCGGCGCCCGTGTTGCCCGACTTTGCCGCCTGGCGCACGCCTGAGGGCCAGCAGAAGCTGCAACCGATGATCCAGGCCCTGACGCCCGAAAAGATCCAGGCAGACGCGGGCAGCTATCTCGACTGGCTCGATCACCAGCCGCAAGTCGATACCGCCCGCAAGATCGGCACCCAGGGCTATTGCATGGGCGGGCCCTACACCGTGTTTGCCGCCTATGCGCGGCCGGCGCGCGTGGCTGCGGCGGTTTCGTGCCACGGCGCCAACCTGGTCAACGATACCGGCAACAGCCCGCACAAGCTGCTTGGCCAGACCCAAGCCTCGTTCATCTTTGCCATTGCGCAGAACGACGATGCCCGCGCACCCGACGACAAGACCGCGCTCAAGCAGGCAGCCGCCGCCGCAGAGCGCCCGGCCGATGTGACCGTCTATCCTGCCCAGCATGGCTGGTGCACGATCGACGCGCCGGTCTATGACAAGGTTCAGGCCGAAAAGGTGTGGAGCAAGCTGCTGACGCTTTACGCCAAGGCTCTGTGACCCAGGCGCGCGGCACACAGGCGGCGGGCGCAAAGCAAAAGGCCCGCCACCATGGGCGGGCCTTGCCAAATTATCCGGCAGAGAGCTGTTTTTCAAGCTCGCCCAATACGCGATAACAATCGAGGACTTTGCCCACCGAACTATTGGGCTCGCGCCCTTCACGGATCGCGGCGATGAATTCGCGGTCCTGTAGCTCGATACCGTTCATCGACACGTCCACATGGCTCACGTCGATCGGCTCTTCCTTGCCGTTCACCAGATCATCGTAGCGCGCGATATAAGTGGCGGTATCGCCGATATAGCGGAAGAAGGTGCCCAGCGGACCATCGTTGTTGAACGAGAGCGAGAGCGTGCAGATCGCACCGCTTTCGCTCTTGAGCTGGATCGACATGTCCATGGCGATGCCCAGTTCGGGGTGGATCGGCCCTTCGATGGCATTGGCCTTGACGATCCTGCCGGCCTGGTAGGCGAACAGGTCCACCGTGTGGGCGGCGTGGTGCCACAGCAGGTGGTCGGTCCACGAACGCGGTTCGCCCTTGGCATTGATGTTCTTGCGGCGGAAGAAATAGGTCTGCACGTCCATCTGCTGGACGTTGAATTCCCCTGCCGTGATCTTGTTGTGCACGTATTGGTGCGAAGGATTGAAGCGGCGGGTGTGGCCCACCATGCAGACAAGGCCCGTTTCCTTCTGCTTGGCCACCACGGCTTCGGCATCGGCCCAGCTATCGGCCAGGGGGATTTCCACCTGCACATGCTTGCCCGCATTCATGCACGCAATCGCCTGCGCGGCATGCATTTGGGTGGGCGTGCACAGGATCACCGCATCCACATCGGGCAGTGCCAGCGCTTCGTCCAGCTCGGTGCCGGAATGGCGCGCGCCATACTTCGCAGCCACGGCTGCGGCCTGCTCGGCCTGGCGGCTGATCACCGAAACGATTTCGACGCCATCGATATTCTTGAGGCCGTCGAGGTGCTTTTCGCCAAAGGCGCCGGCACCGACCAGGGCAATACGCATGGGGTTAACTCCTGTAGTGCTCCCCTCCCGCTGGCGGGAGGGGATGGGGGAGGGAATGTTTTCCCCTCCCGGAAACATGGCTGGGGGGAGCGCACTGGAACATGCCCTCCCCCGGCCCCTCCCGCTTGCGGGAGGGGGGATTAAAGAGTGCCTGGCCTACGCCGGCACGGTTTCCTCTTCCACCGGCTCCAGCACGATGTGGCCGATCGCGGTGTTGGAGCAGGGAATGTGGTAATGCCGGTGCAGCATGCGGGTCTTGTCGCCCAGCGCGCCGCGCATGATCAGCCACATGACCATCTCGATCCCTTCCGAGCCGGTTTCGCGCAAGTATTCGATGTGCGGAATCCAGCGTGCCTCGTCGGTTTCGCCGATCAGCAGATCGAGGAACTTGTTGTCCCACGCCCGGTTCAGCAGCCCGGCGCGCTTGCCCTGGAGCTGGTGGCTCATGCCGCCGGTGCCCCAGATCTGCACGTTGAGGTCTTCGGGGAAGCTTTCCACCGCGCGCTTGATGGCTTCGCCCAGTGCCCAGCAGCGATTGCCCGAGGGCACCGGATAAGTCACGACATTGACCGCGAGCGGGATGACCTTGGCGGGCCATTGTTCAGGCTGTCCGAACATCATCGAGAGCGGCACGGTCAGCCCGTGGTCCACGTCCATCTCGTTGATGATGGTCATGTCGAATTCGTCGAGGATCAGGCTTTGCGCGATGTGCCAGGCAAGGTCGGGATGCCCTTCCACGTCGGGCACCTGGCGCGGGCCCCAGCCTTCGTCGGCCGGCTTGTAGCTTTCGCCGCAGCCGATCGCGAAAGTGGGCACGATCTTCATGTCGAAGGCCGAGGCATGGTCGTTATAGACCAGGATGATCACATCGGGCTTCTGCTCCTTCTCCCATTGCCTGGTCCATTCATAGCCGGCAAAGATCGGGCCGAAGTAATCGTCGTTGGATTTACCCTGGTCCACGGCCACGCCCAGCAGGGGCACGTGGCTAGAACCGACGCCTGCGGTAATGCGCGCCATGGTCAGTTGTCCTTCCCGGTTTCCTGCGCGCGCGCCGCGGCGGCCAGGTTTTCCTTGATCGAGCGGTTTCCTTCAGGACTGCGGCCGCCATCGAGCATCATCTGGCGATATTCCGGCCAGGTCAGGTCGGTCATGGTCGAAACCGCCTCGGCAAAGGGCAGGCCATCGGACGAGAACAGCTTGGACAGGAAATAGATGTTCCCGCCCATATCGAGCAGGGTGTTATAATCGCGCGCCAGCAGGGCCTGCTTGGCTTCCTCGCTGATCTTCCATTCATCCAGATAGGCGCGCTCGTTCGCCTTGAACCGCTCGCGGTTTTCCGCCTTCATCAGGCTCATCGCAAACTGGTTGATGTGATAGCCTTTGCGCGCACGGGCGGCAGTGTAGACGCGCGTGCCGGGGATATCGTCGAACTCGGCCAGATATTCGTGAATGTCGCGCGGCCTGGCGTCCGGCTTGCCCTTGTCGATGGTCACAGGCCCCTCTCCTTCAACTGCGCGTCGAGGCGCGGGAACACGCGGCGGGCATTGCCTTCGAAGATCGCGTGGCGGGCCGCGTCGGAAATATCCAGCGCATCGACATAGCGCTTGGTATCGTCGAAATAGTGGCCGGTCTGCGGATCGATGCCGCGCACCGCGCCCACCATTTCCGATCCGAACAGGATGTTCTTGGTCTCGATCACGTCAGCCAGCAGGTTGATGCCCGGCTGGTGATAGACGCAGGTGTCGAAGAACACGTTGTTCATCAGGTGCCCGTCGAGCGCCGGCTTCTTCAGCATGTCGGCCAGGCCGCGATAACGGCCCCAGTGATAGGGCACCGCGCCGCCGCCATGGGGGATGATGAAGCGCAAGCTGGGGAAGCGGCTGAACAGATCGCCTTCCAGCAGCTGCATGAAGGCAATGGTATCGGCCGCGATGTAATAGGCACCGGTGGCGTGCATCGCCGGGTTGCAGCTGCCCGATACGTGGATCATCGCCGGTACATCGAGTTCCACCATCTTTTCATAGAACGGGAACCAGAATTCGTCCGTGAGCGGCGGATGCTTGAAGTGGCCGCCGCCCGGATCGGGATTGAGATTGCAGCCGATGAAGCCCAGCTGCGTCACGCAGCGTTCCAGCTCGGCAATCGAGCTGGTCATGTCCGCCTCGGGCGACTGGGGCAGCATGCACACGCCGGCAAAGACATCGGGATAGAGCCCGACGACGCGCGCGATCAGGTTGTTGCAGGCCTGCGCCCAGGGCACGGCCACGCTCTGATCGCCCACGTGCGGGGCCATGGCGCTGGCGCGCGGCGAGAAGATCGTCATGTCCGCCCCGCGTTCCTTGATCAGGCGCAGCTGGTTGGCCTCGATCGTTTCGCGGATTTCGTCGTCGCTGATCTCGGGATAGGGCGGCGCGGGCTCGCCGGCCTTGAACGCAGCTTTCTGCGCCTCGCGCCAGGCATCGTGCGCCTTGGGCAGCACGGTATAGTGGCCATGGCAATCGATGATCATGGTCATTGTGCCGGTTCCTTGGATTGGGCTTCAAAGGGAATGGGGTGGCCGGCCTGTTGGCGTTGGCGCGCAACGGTGCCCGTGGTCATCAGCGGCTCCACGCCCAGTCCGATCAGGGTCTTGGCGACCTCCTCCATCTCGGCCGCGCGGCGGGCGCCATGGGTCGTCATCCGCTCGATATTATAGGCCGCGCGGGTGAACCAGCTGTCGCTCTTTTCGCTGGCGTCGAGCGAGGCGAGCACGTCCTCCACCACGCCGGCCCTGGTTGCCGCAAGCATCATTTCAGCGGTCAGCGCTTCCACGCCCTTGACCATGACCGAGCGGATCATCTTGATTGCGCTGGCCCGGCCCACTTCGCTGCCCACCACGCGGGCCTGGGTAAAACCCGCCTCGCGCAGCGCCTGTGCCGCTTCATCGGCAGCAGGGCCGGACACAAGCAGCGGCACATTGAGCCGGGCAGGATTGACCGGGGCGAGGACGGCCACATCGACATAGCGCGCCCCGGCAGCTTCCACCGCCAGCGCGGCGGCGCGCTTGGTATCGGGCGCCACCGAGTTCATGTCGCAAAACAGCGCGCCGGAATCGAGCAGAGCAGCATTGTCCTGCGCCACGGACAGGGCGCTGCCCGCCGTCACCAGGCTGAGCACCAGGCCCGCGCCGCCCAAGGCATCGTCGGCAGTCGCCGCGGCAACCACGCCGGCTTCCTCCATGGCGGCATGGCGGGCAGGGTCCACGTCAAAGGCGCTGGCCATGGCTTCCCATCCGGCCGCCTTGGCAAAGGTCGATCCGGCCTCGCCGAACCCGATCAGGGCAAGTGTTCTCTCCATGGCGCACCTGTTGCGGCCCTTGCGCAAGGCAGACAAATGCAAAGAGCGCGCAAGGTATAATTTTATGCGAAGCCTTTGGTCGCCACTTCGCGCAGCAGGGCAACGAACGCCGCCTGGGGCGCAGTTGGCCGCCAGCCGACCCGGTGGGTTATCCCGATCGTGCGCCGCACCGGCACGGGTGTCGGCCGCGCGGCGAGCAGGCCGACATCGAGTTCCACGGCCAGTTGCGCGCGGCTGAGCAGCGTGAGCGCGTCGGACCCGACGAGCAATTGGCGCACGGTCAGCACCGAACCGCACTCTATGCCCACATGCGGCGCAGCCTCTCCCGTGGCCGCCTGCATCATTGCTTCCCAGTAATGGCGCAATGGCGTGTCACCGCCAGGCAATATCCACGGATAGTGGCGCAGGGCCGCTGGATCGAGCGGGGTTGCCGGATCGGCCAGCGGATGCCCGGCCCGCATGACGAGCGCGGGGCGATCCTCGAACGCTGCCTCCTGCACGATATCCTCAATCACCGCCGCCTCGCGCAGAGCGCCGAGCATGAAGTCGATCTCTCCGTCGCGCAGTGGCCCAACCAGTTCGGCATGACTGCCTTCGACCACCGCCACGTCCACGCCGGGATAGCCTTGGGCAAAACGCAGCAGCGTTTCCGGCAACCAGCGCGCGCGTGACAAGGGCATGGCGCCGATCACGACGCGGCCGGCCGCCTTGCCCTGCCACGCCGCCACTTCGGCCAGGCCGCTGCGCAATTCGGCCATGGCAAGGCCAAAGCCGCGCGCCCGGCGGACGCCTGCCGGGGTGAGCAGCACGGTGCGCCCGCGCCGGTCGATCAGCCGCTGCCCCAGCGCAACGCCCAGGTCGGCCACCGCGCGGTGTAGCGACGCAGCGGAAAGCCCGGTATCGAGCGCCGCCCCGGCATAGGAACCCGCGCGCGCCAGGGCCAGGAATGCGCGCATCTGCGTGCCGGTCACGCGCGGCGATCCGATATGCTCGATCGCCGCCTCGGCACGCGGAGCAAGGAGCCGCGCGGGCTCGGTCGCAGTCATGCCGCTCGCGCCGCGTTCGAACAGCAGGCATCCCAGTTCTGCCTCCAACCGGGCAATCGCCTGGGTCAGTGCCGGCTGGGTCAGGTTGATGGCCCGCGCGGCCCGCGTCACGCTGCCGTGCCGCACGGTGGCGGCAAAGGCGGCAAAGTGCCGGACATTGAGCGCGGGATCAGAACGGTTCATCCATCCAGACTTAGCATTTCCTTATGGCATCTGCCAAACATTGCATTTGGCGCCGCCCGCCCCCGGTTCCACATGCTTCCCATCGCCAGGAAGTGAAGGGAGACAAGCGCCATGTCAGGTATCGTCGTGCAGCACATCGAACGGGCCGATGCGTCCGTGATCGACGGCCTGGCCGCCTGCGGCGTTGCCACCGTTCACGAAGCGCAGGGCCGCACTGGGCTGCTCGCCAGCTACATGCGCCCGATCTACAGCGGCGCGCGCATTGCCGGCTCTGCCGTAACGATCAGCGCCCCTCCCGGTGACAACTGGATGGTTCATGTGGCGATCGAGCAATTGAAGGAGGGCGACATCCTGCTGCTCGCCCCCACCTCGCCATGCGAAGACGGCTATTTCGGCGATCTCCTGGCCACGTCGGCCCAGGCGCTTGGCTGCCGCGGCCTGGTGATCGACGCCGGCGTGCGCGACGTGAAGGACCTGACCGAGATGCAGTTCCCGGTGTGGTCCAAGGCGATCTATGCGCAAGGGACGGTCAAGAACACGCTGGGCAGCGTCAACGTGCCGGTGGTCTGCGCCAATTGTGCGGTAAACCCTGGTGACGTGATCGTCGCCGACGACGACGGCGTGGTGGTGGTGCCGCGCGAAAAGGCGGCCGAGGTACTGAAAGCCGCCCAGGCGCGCGAAGCCAACGAGGGCGAAAAGCGCGCAACGCTCGCCAGCGGGGTGCTGGGGCTGGACATGTACAAGATGCGCGAGCGGCTTGCGCAGAAGGGTTTGAAATACGTTTGAGGGGGGAGCGTACCTAGCCCCCTCATCTTCAGAGGAGGGGGTGGGGGGTGGTGCTGGGCCTTGCGCGTCGCTCCAGGGTTCCACCCACCCCCCGACCCCCTCCTCTGAAGAGGAGGGGGAGTATTGACGGCAGGAGTCTTGACCATGACCACCGGAATTTCCGCGCCTTGCATGTGGATGCGCGGCGGCACGTCGAAGGGCGGCTATTTCCTCAAAAGTGATCTGCCGTCCGACGTGGCAAAGCGCGATGCTTTCCTGCTCGGCGTGATGGGCTCGCCCGATCCGCGCCAGATCGACGGGATGGGCGGCGCAGACCCTTTGACCAGCAAAGTGGCGGTGGTCAGCAAGTCGGCCCGCGAAGGGATCGATGTCGATTACCTGTTCCTGCAGGTCTTCGTCGACCAGGCGATCGTGACCGACGCGCAGAACTGCGGCAATATCCTGGCCGGCGTCGGCCCCTTTGCCATCGAGCGCGGGCTGATGGCCGCGACGGGCGATGAAACGCGCGTGGCGATCTTCATGGAAAACACCGGGCAAGTGGCCGTGGCCACGGTGCAGACGCCCGGCGGCGCAGTAACTTATGATGGCGATGCCGCCATCGACGGCGTGCCGGGCACACATGCCCCGGTGCCGCTCGAATTTCGCGATACCGCCGGCTCCTCGTGCGGGGCTCTGCTGCCAACCGGCAACGCGGTGGACACGATCCAGGGCGTGGCGGTGACGCTGATCGACAACGGCATGCCCTGCGTGGTGATGAAGGCGCAGGATCTGGGCATCACGGGCTATGAAGACCGTGAGTGGCTGGACAACGCGGCCGAGCTGAAAGCGCGGATCGAGGCGATCCGGCTGGAGGTTGGCCCGCTGATGAACCTGGGCGACGTGAAGGAAAAGTCCGTCCCCAAGATGATGCTCGTGGCCCCGCCCAGGAACGGCGGCGCGGTGACGGTGCGCAGCTTCATTCCGCATCGCGCCCATGCCACGATCGGCGTGCTCGGCGCGGTTTCCGTGGCGACGGCGTGTTTGCTGGAGGGCTCTCCGGCGGCACAGGTGGCGCAAGTGGGTGAAGGCAGCCGCAAGACGCTGTCGGTGGAGCATCCGACCGGCGAGATGAGCTGCGTGCTGGAAGTGGATGACAGCGGCACGGTCAAGACTGCCGCCCTGCTGCGCACGGCGCGAAAATTGATGGATGGGGTGGTGTTCGGGTGACGGCGCCCGGCTCCCGCCCTTCGACAGGCTCAGGGCGAACGGAGTGCAAGATTTCAAGTAGGACGCCGTTCGGGCTGAGCCTGTCGAAGCCCGGAAGCCTGGCACAAGAGCAAAAGGCAAGGACAAGACCATGACCGACCGTATCGTTTCCTGGCACGGCAATCCGTCGAAGCCGCGCTATACTCCGCCGGCCGGCGCGATCGATGCGCATTGCCATGTCTTTGGCCCGATGGCGCAGTTTCCGTTCAGCGCGAAGGCAAAATACCTGCCGCAGGATGCCGGGCCCGACATGCTGTTTGCCCTGCGCGACCATCTCGGTTTCGACAAGAACGTGATCGTGCAGGCCAGCTGCCACGGGACGGACAACGCCGCCACGCTCGATGCCATTGCCAAAAGCAATGGCCCAGATGGTCTCCCCAGGGCGCGCGGCGTGGCCGTGGTCGATCCGGCGATTTCGGAGGCAGAGCTGGCCGCGCTGCACGCGGGCGGCATTCGTGGCATCCGCTTCAATTTCCTGAAGCGCCTGGTGGATGATGCGCCCAAGGACAAGTTCCTCGACGTGGCCCGGCGCCTGCCCAAGGGCTGGCACGTGGTGATCTATTTCGAGGCGGACATCCTGGAGGAACTGCGCCCGTTCATGGATGCGATCCCCGTGCCCCTGGTGATCGACCACATGGGCCGTCCGGATGTGACCCAAGGGCCGGATGGGGCAGACATGAAAGCGTTCCGCGCGTTCCTCAATTCGCGGCCGGACATCTGGTTCAAGGCCACTTGCCCCGACCGTCTCGATCCCGCCAGCAATGGCAAGGGCGGCGATCCGTGGAATGCCTTTGCCGATGCCGTGGCGCCACTGGTGGCGGATTATCAGGATCGCGTGCTGTGGGGCACCGACTGGCCGCATCCCAATATGCAGGATGCGATCCCCGACGATGGACACCTGGTCGACATGATCCCGCGTATCGCGCCGAGCGACGAATTGCAGCGCAAGCTGCTGATCGACAATCCGACAGCGCTCTATTGGGCTGATTGAAAAAGGGCGGCGGGATAAGCCGCCGCCCCCGTTTTCAGAACTCGTAGCCCAACGTCAGCACGGCGGAGCGCCCTTCACCGGGCACGGCCCAGCCATTATTGCGGACGCTGGTGAAGTACTTCTTGTTCGTCAGGTTCTGCACGTTGACTTGCGCAGAGAGCCCGTTGTCCAACTTGTAGCCCAGGCTCACGCGCTGGGTGAGATAGGACGGCGCCTTGTACATCGGTGCGCCGGTGGCATTGGTAAGGTACCAGCTGCCCTGATAGGTGAGGCCATAGCCAACCTCCAGCCCGAACGGCAGGTGATAGCTGGTGTAAAGACTGCCCGACCACTTGGGGTTGTTCGTTATCGTATTGCCGGCCTGAACATCGCTGATCGGGCACGTGACCGTCGCGCCGGTGGGCAGCGTCTGCGTGGCGCCAAGGTGATCCCGGCAATAGTTGGAGATCGACTGCTTGATCAGGCCATCGAGGTACATGCCGTTGGCAAACACCGTCCACTCTGGCGTGATCTTCCCCGAAAGGCCCAGCGATACGCCGTCGACCTGGCTACGCCCGTCGAGCACGTTGGTTGTGCCGACCAGCGGATCGTTGGCAGCGACCGGATAATTGGTGCGCTGATTGCGGAAAATCGCCGCCGTCAGCTGCAGCTTGCCTTCCGCCAGATCCACCTTGCCGCCAATCTCGAAATTGATCGCGGTTTGCGGTGCCACGTTGCACGGATCGCCCAGAAGCGTGGTTCCGGTGACCCCGCAACCGCTGCGCACGGTGGTGGAAGCGGGCGTCTTGCTGTTGCCATAGGCGACATAGAGGCTGGAATTGGCGGACGGCTTGTAAACCAGGCCCAGGCGATAGCTGAACAGATCGTCGACGTTCTTCTGCAGCACGCCGGGGGTAACCGTGCCGTCAACCGCGATGGTGTCGCTGCGATACCGGGCGCGGTTGTGCTCCCAGCGCAGCCCGCCGTTCACTTCGAACCCGCCGCCCAGCGCCACGGTATCGAACGCATAGAGCGCGATATTGTGGGTCTTGCCGGTCTGGTACCCGGTGGGCGTCTGATGGAACGGGCCGGTGTAGATGGCGTCGGGGCGGGAAATGCTGATCGGCGTGAGCGTGGGCACGCTGCCATCGGCATTGCGCAACCCATTGCCGGTGTGGAGATCGTAATCTTCCTGCGTATAGGCAGCACCCAGGTTGAGCGTGTGGGCAAGGCCCAGCGTGTCAAAACGCGCCGTGAGATCGGCCTGATCGTACCAGATGGACGTGGCGGTCAGGCGATAGAGGCCGCGCGGCCCGCTGGGATAGAACATGCCGGGCACCTGCCCCGCAGCGCAGGGCGTGGCCGCCCCGGTACCATTGGCAAGGGTTCCATTGCCCAGGCACCAGGCCCCCTGCGGCGGATCGACGAACGTGTCCTGCTTGACGTGCTGATATCGCGCGAGATTGCGCACCGAGACGGCATCGGAAAAGCGATGTTCGAGAATGGCGGTCGCCTGATCCACCGTCTGTTCCTGGCGATCGTAGTTCTTGTAGCCGTAATAGCCGGCATAGCGCGCGCCCGGCAGCAAGCCGCCATAGACCGCGTAATAGGGCACCCCATATTGCGGAATGTTCTTGTCGCGTTGGTGCAGGTACAGCAGCGTCAGGCTGGTATCGCCGGTCAGCCCCAACTTGATCGATGGCGCCACGCCCCAGCGGCGGTTGTATTCGAAATCGCGCCCCGGCACATCGGCGCTATGGCCCATGGCGTTGAGCCGGATCGCCACGTCGTCGCCCACCTTCCAGTTGCTGTCGACCGTGCCGCGCCAATAGTTGGCCGTGCCCACCGCGCCCTGCACCGTGGTGCTGGTTTCATCCTTGGGCCTCTTGCTGATCAGGTTGATCGTGCCGGCGATCGATCCCGATCCTGAGAACACCGAATTGGCGCCGTTGGTCACTTCCACCTGCTCGATATTGAACAGGTCGCTGCGCGAATATTGCGCGCTGTCGCGCACGCCGTCGATCTGGATATCGGTGTTGGCGCTTTGCCCGCGCAAGTTGATGCTGTCGCCATAGCCACCGCCGCCCTCGCCCGCGCCCAGGGTGATGCCCGGCAGGATCGAGAGCGCGTCTTTGAGCGAAAGCAGGTTTTGCGCCTCGATCACGGCGCGGCTGACCACGGTGATCGTCTGCGGCGTATCGAGCAGGGGGCGGGTGTATTTGGGCGATTCCGCCCGCTCCACCTTGATCGGCGCTTCGGCAATGGCCGTGTCGGTCACGGTCACGCCGCCCAGCACGGTCTTGCCCGCCTCCTGGGCGTGTGCCGGCACCGCCGCGATGACGCCGATGCAGCCGGCTGCCAGGAATGCGGGCATCTTCGCCTGGGCAAGCGGGCGGGACGGCAAGACGCGGCGCGCACGACGGCGCGGCTTCGGGCTGGTCATGATTGGAATTCCCCTTTTCTCTGAACGGGCTGGTGTGCCTTGGTTCCGATGGAGGGTTCTTTATTGCGAGTGATTTTCATAATCAACCACGATGATAATGATTCGCATTTAATTTTTACATCCGGGCGTGACAGCTTTGGCCGGGCGTGTCAGGCTGCGGCCATCATGCGACCTTCACCATCCTCCGCGCCGGCGCCGCTGCGCCAGGCCAGCAGTGAACTGACGCTGCAAACGCCGGGGCCCGGGCTTCACGAATTTACCCGCGAGGCGTCGGCCTGGGTTGCCCAGCAGGGCATGGACAGCGGACTGCTCACGGTGTTCTGCCGCCACACCTCGGCTTCGCTATGCATCCAGGAAAACGCCGCGCGCGAGGTGCATGGTGACGTGCTGCGCTGGCTCGACCGGATGGCCCCAGAAAACGACAGCTATGCCCATGACGACGAAGGGCCGGACGACATGCCGGCGCACCTCAAAAGCATCCTGACCGGCGTTTCGCTGTCCATCCCGCTGATCGATGGTCGGCTGGCGCTGGGCACCTGGCAGGGCCTGTATCTGTGCGAGCATCGCCGCCGCGCCCATCGCCGGCATGTCGTGCTCCACTTGCTGGGCGCGTGACCATGGCGGCGCCGTTCTCGCTCTCCTTCACGGCCCTGCCCGAACACATCGATGAACTGGGCCATGTGAACAACGCCGTCTGGGTGCAGTGGATGGAACAGATCGCCACGCGCCATTGGGAAACAGTGGCCGCGCCCGCGCACGTGGCTGATTACGTCTGGGTCGTGACCCGACACGAGATCGATTATCGCGGCAACGTGCGCGAGGGCGAAAGCGTGACCGCCACCACGTTCATCCCCGATTTGCCGCATGGTGCGCGATTCGATCGGCGGGTGGATTTCACCAATGCCGAAGGAAAAGTGATCGTGAGCGCGCGCACCACTTGGGCGATGATCGAAAAAGCCAGTGGCCGGCTTGTCCGCGTGCCGGCTGATATGGTGACGTTGTTCTATACTGGACCATAACTTTTCCTGGTCGACGCGACTTGCTGGAACTCTAGGTAAAATAGCGTATTATAGCGCCAATTTGGATGTTCCTCGCATTGTCCTGAAGGACCGACTCATGGCGCGCGCTGTTCTTAGACTCATTGGCGGGGCAGCAAAGTGTTCTGCCCTCGCCCTCGCTATTCCGCTCGCGGCCTGTGGTGATGGCGGCGGCGTGGCCAGCACCAACCCGCCCGATACGCCGCCATCGCCGCCGCCCAAGCCGACCAACGCCGATCTGGTGGGCGGCCTCATCAGCGAATCGTTCGTGAACGATGCCAAGACGCAGACCGCGTACATGCCGATTACCTCGGCCCAGCCCAACACGGTGACCAGCAATCCGCTGACGATCGAATACAAGGCATCGACGCAGACCTATACCGTGTCCACCCAGGGCCGGACGCAGGATTTCGGGCCGGCCGACAAGGACGCGACGCTCAGCAATGCCGACGCCACGGTGTACAAGCGCACCAGCGGCGCGCTCACGGAAACCTTGTCGCTCAGCAAGAACAGCACCAATCCCGGCACGCCCGATGCGCCGCGCTTTCGGTATGTCGGGTCTGGCCTGTGGGAGCGCACGCAGACCGATGCGCCCAAAACCACGACAACCATGGATTACTTCACCTATGGCGTGCCCACGCCCGCGTCGGCCATGCCCACCACGGGCACGGCCACGTTCGGCGTGCGCCTGGATGGCGAGGCTGGATACAACAGGTATATTCTGGTGCTGAAGGGCGGCGGCCGCTTCACCGTCGATTTCGCCAGCGGCAAGCTGACCGGCAGCGGCACCATGGATGGCTACGTCAATGGCGGGCGAACACTTTATCAGTTGATGTGGTCCTCCAAAGCAAACATCGCTTCGGGTGCAACCACATTTTCGGGTAGCTTCAAGACAGGTGACCGGCAGGGTGGGATCGATGGCCGGTTCTATGGCCCCCACCACGAGGAAATCGGCGCGGTCTGGAACAGCAAGCTGGGCGACAACGTCGTGGCCAGCGGCACGATCCTGGGACGCGACACGGCGACCATGCCGTCCAACAACGGCCTGGCCGACCTCGTGATCAACGAAGACCTGGGCGGCCTGGCCATGGCCAGCAACTATTACCGGCAGGGGCCCGGCAATACCTGGGCGGGAGGCAACCTGTCTGGGCAGGCTTTCGACATCAGCTATTCGGAAACCAAGAAGGCGCTGGTGGTATCGGCGCGGCTGTCGGGCTTGACCGGAATTTCGTCAACGCTCACGCCGGCACTGCGCGATGCGGCGCAAAGCGATGCCACGTATGATGTCTATGCTGCGTCCGACGTGACGAATTCGACACGCACGGGAGCGTTTCGCATTTCCAAACCCGGACCGGGCAATCCGCTGGTCGCGCTGACCTATACGGGCTTTGGCACGTTCGAATCGGTCATGAAGAAGGAAGACAGCACCCCGCCCTATACCGATTTCGCATTCGGGTTCGGGCAGTCCACGCCCGCATCGGCCATGCCGCGCACCGGCAGTGCCAACTATAGTGGCGTGATCCTGGGCTATTCCGGCGTACCTTCCGATGGCACGACCCGCCCCTATGCGATCAGCGGAGACGCGCGCATGGCCTATGACTTCGGCGCGTCGACGCTGACCGGCACTCTCGACCCGGTGGCTACCGACCGTGACACGGGCACGTCCTATGCGCTTGGCGCCTATGCGTTTACCGGCCAGGGCAATGCCGGCAAATCGACATTTGCGGCCACGTTCGACAAGGCGATCAACCTGCCCATCGGCGGTAATACCAATGGCGCCATCAACGGCCAGTTCACCGGCCCCCATGCCGAGGAATTCTATGCCGCGTGGCATGCCGGGATGATCGATCCCAAGGGAGGCAGGAACATCGACATGGGCGGCGTGATCGTGGGCAAGCAGGGCAACTGATTGCGCCCTGCGGTCTTTGCGTGGACGTGAATTGCGCCTAAGCGCGGCGATCATGACTGCATCGCTTGCCCTGACCCGCCTTTCGCGCCTGATCGCCGCCAGCCATTCGTGGGACCTGGCCCGCGCTTTCAAGGCCTATGCGCCCAGTGAGGACGACAAGGCCCTGATGGCCAGCCGGGCGCAAGACGTCTTGCGCGTGATGGCCGGCAAGGACGTGACCGCGCCCATGCTCAATGCCGCCTATGCCGTGCACCTGGGCCGGGCATTGGCCGCGCCGATCGTGGTGGTGGAAGGCACGCTGAGCGTGGCGGGCGAGGCCGTAGCCGATGGCCATGGCTGGGTGATGATCGGGCCTTGGGTGGCCGACATGGCGCTGTTCTCGCGCGCCTATGCCCCCGATGCGCCGCCGCGCCTTGCCGCCCATGTGCTGCGCGCGTTCGGCCCCAACAAGGGCCTGTTCTGCGAGGAATGGCGCCGCACCACGCGCCTGGGCCTGGGCTATGAACCGCGCCGGGTGTTGCGCGAGACGGAAGTGACGGCGCTGGTGGGAGAAGTGACCGGGGCGTTGCGGGGAAACGTCGCCTGAGCGCCGGAAATCCCCTCCACCAGCCTACGGCTGGTTCCCCTCCCCGGCCCGGGGACGAAGATCACAACGGATTGCCGTCCTTGTCGCGGTAGATGTCGCGGCGGCCGACGTGATTGGCCGGGCCGACGAGGCCGTCCTGCTCCATCCGTTCGATCCATTTCGATGCGGTGTTGTAGCCCACGCCCATCTGGCGCTGGATCCAGCTGGCCGAAGCCTTCTGGCTTTCGAACACGAGCTGGCACACCTGCCGGTACTTGCGATCCTCGGGATTGTCGGACGTATCGAGTTCGTCGAACCCGAAGGAGCCTTCCTCCGGCTCTTCCGTAACGGAATCGACGTATTCCGGCTTGCCCTGCCCGCGCCAGTGATCGGCCACGCGCTCCACTTCCTCGTCGCTGACGAAGGGCCCGTGGACGCGGCGGATGGGATCGGTGCTGGGCTTGTAGAGCATGTCGCCCTTGCCCAGGAGCTGTTCGGCGCCCTGTTCGCCCAAGATGGTGCGGCTGTCGATCCGGCTGGTCACGGCAAAGGAAATGCGCGTGGGCAAGTTGGCCTTGATCACGCCGGTGATCACATCCACCGACGGGCGCTGCGTGGCCATGATCAGGTGGATGCCGGCCGCGCGGCTCTTTTGCGAGAGGCGCTGGATCAGGACTTCGATCTCCTTGCCGACCGTGACCATGAGGTCGGCCAGTTCGTCGACGATCACCACGATCTGCGGCAGCACCTGGTATTCGAGCTGCTGTTCCTCGAACAGTTCCTCGCCCGTTTCGGGATCGAAGCCCACCTGGATACGGCGGCCGAGCGGTTTGCCCTTGGCCTGCGCCGCGCGCACCTTTTCGTTGAAGCCCGAGAGGTTGCGCACGCCGATCGACGACATTTGGCGATAACGCCGCTCCATTTCCTCGACCGCCCACTTGAGCGCGCGCACGGCCTTGGCCGGCTCGGTCACCACGGGCGACAGCAAGTGCGGAATATCGTCGTAGGACTTGAGTTCCAGCACCTTGGGATCGACCAGGATCATGCGGCACTGCGCCGGGGTAAGCCGGTAGAGCAGCGAGAGCAGGATGCAGTTCAGGCCCACCGACTTGCCCGAGCCGGTGGTGCCCGCCACCAGCAAGTGGGGCATGGTGGCAAGGTCTGCCACGATGGGTTCGCCGGCAATGTCCTTGCCCAGGATGATCGGCAAGAGGCCCTTGGCATTCACGAACTTGTCGCAGGCCACCAGTTCGCGGAACGAGACCATGTCGCGGATCTGGTTGGGCAATTCGATGCCCATCACGGTGCGGCCAGGAATGGCCGAAACGCGCGCGGAAACAGCGCTCATGTTGCGGGCGATATCGTCGGCCAGGCCGATCACGCGGCTGGCCTTGATGCCTGGCGCCGGTTCCAATTCGTACATCGTCACCACCGGGCCGGTGCGCACCGCGGTGATTTCGCCCTTCACGTTGAAATCGTCGAGCACGTTTTCGAGCAGGCGCGCGTTGCGTTCAAGCGCGAGCTTGTCGATCTTGGGCTGTGCGCTGGCGGGGATTTCCTCGAGAATATCGATGGCCGGCAGCGCGAACTTGTCGAACAGGTCGGTCTGTTTGGCGGCTGCCTTGGCCGCAGGGGCCGGGCCGCGCTGCGGGTCGCTGATCTCGGTAGGGCGGCGCGGAGCGGCAGCATCGGCCGGGATGACTTGCGCACGGGTATCGAACGGAGGCTCGTCATCCTCTGCATCGTCGCCATCGGCGAGCAGGGCATCGGCGGTAGCGGCCTTGGCCTTGGGCGCCCGGCGCTGGCGTGCAGGCGCGGCATCGGCAGTATCGCCGCGCGGGGCACGGCGCAGCACGGCCGGCACGGAAAGCAGGCGCGCCCAGTTGAGAGCAAAGACCCGGCCCGTCACGAACAGGCCGCCGCCCAGCGCGATCAAGGCCAGCGCAAGAATGATCCACCCTTGCGCCACCGGCACGAAGCCGGCGACGACGCGGATGCCCGCTGCCCCCAGCAGGCCGGCAAGCCCTCCAAAGCCGGCAGGCAGGCTGCCGCCGGGGCCGGTGAACGCGAGCGCCAGTGCAGTGCCCGACAGCATCATGGCCAGGACCAGGCCGAGCGCCAGGCGCCACCAGGCCGGATCGGCGGGCGCCTGTTCCTCGTCCTCGTCCACATCGATCAGGTCACCGGCGGCATCCCACAGGCGGCGGGCGAACACGAACAGCAGTGGCACCAACAACCCGCCGGGCAAGCCGAACAGGACCAGTACGCGCTCTGCCGCCCAGGCGCCGGGCAGCCCCATCCAGTTGTCCACGGGGCTGCCCGAAGCCGTGCTGCCCGATGGGTCCGTCTGGGTATAGCTGATCAGCGCGAGCGCAAGGAACAGCGTGGCCGCGAACAGGGTGATCCCGCCGATCAGCTCGAAACTGCGGCGGAAACTGCGCCGCAGCACCGCGCGCCAGTTGGGGCTGCCCCGGCCGGCGCCGGAATTCAGCCGGCCCGGCGCGTTCGTGCGGTTGGGGGTAAGTGCCCGCGAAGCCATGATAGTGCGTGTTCCCTTCTTGCCCCCATCATCGCCCCAATGGCCCCGCCGGTCAAGAATCGCCGGGCAAAACCCCCGGAATTGCGATCATCCTTGCGACAAGCCGTCGATCGCGGCCCAGCCCCGTACCCGCCCGCGCCGGGGCAAGCGCCGGGCCGCAGCGTGGGTCATCCCGCCCAGCGCCAGAACCGGCAGCGGGCTTTGCCGCGCGAGCAGCAGGAAACGCACCATGCCCAGCACGGGCGCGCCGGGGTGGCTGCGCGTGGGCAGCACCGGGGAAAGCAGCACAGCATCGGCCCCCGCGCAGACGGCGCGCCGGATCTCGCGCAGGGAATGGGCCGTGGAGAGGCGCAGGCCCTTGGCCTTGTGCAAGCTGGCCGCCGCGCCATAGCGGCCCTGCCCGCCGCTGCCGCACGGCGCACCCGCCGCGATCAGCGCCACGCCGCGCAGGCGCGCCAGGCGGCGCAGGGCTGCCCAGCGCCGCCGCCGCGCCGCCGGATCGAGGTGATAGTGGCGAAACACCAATGCGCTCGACGCAGGCAATCGGCGCAACGCGCGATCGAGCCGTGCGTCGTTGCGCGCATCGCTGAGCAGGACCAGTCGCGGCACGGGGTAGCGCTTTGCCATCACCGCGCTATAGCACCGCGCCATGACCGGACCAGACCATCTGCACCCAGAACATCTTCCCTTGGCCGACATTCGCGCCCGCATCGCCCAGGCCGCCCGAATCGCGCGCCGCCCCGCCGAAGAAGTGACGCTGGTCGCCGTTTCCAAGACCCATCCGGCGCAAGCGATCCGCCCGCTGATCGCCGCCGGCCAGAGAGTGTTTGGCGAGAACCGCGTGCAGGAAGCACAGGCCAAGTGGGCGCCGCTGCGCGAGGAACACGCCGGATTGGACCTGCACCTGGTGGGCCAGTTGCAGTCCAACAAGGCCGAAGATGCCGTCGCGCTGTTCGATTGCATCCATTCGCTCGACCGACCTTCGCTGCTGACGGCACTCGCCCGCGCGATGGACAAGGCCGGGCGCCGCGTGCCGCTGTTCGTGCAGGTGAACATTGGCGCCGAAGACCAGAAGGGCGGCTGCGCCATTGCCGATCTGCCCGCCCTGCTGGGCGAGGCGCGCAACGCGGACTTGCCGGTGATCGGCCTGATGTGCGTGCCGCCAGCAGGCATCGAGGCCGCGCCGTTCTTTGCCCTGCTCGACAAGCTGGCCAGCGATCATGGCCTGCCGGGCCGCTCGATGGGCATGAGCGAGGATTTCGAGACCGCGATCCAGCTGGGTGCCACCCACGTGCGCGTCGGTTCCGCCCTGTTCGGCGCGCGGGGCTGATCCTTGCCGCAACCGTAACCTGTATTAGCGCAGCCTTCGCCCGGACATAGGCATTCCTGCGCAGGCCCGCATTCAAGCGGCGCCATGCCATTTGCTTCTAAAAACGACACCATGGCGCCTGCGTCCAATTGGATGCGGGCCTGTACCAGCAACAATCTGGGCGGTGGCCAGGGTCGAGATCAGGAGCGTACACGGCGTGCAGTACAAGCGAACCCAACTCTTGCGCTGGCTATCGACGCTTTCCTGGCAAGAAGGCACGCGGCAGCGCTTTGCCCTGATGTACAACAGCGCAATTGCCATGGCGACCTTGTCGATCGGCATGGTCATGGTGCACGAGCGATTTGGCCCGGTGGTTTCGACCGCCATCCTGATGGTCTCCATCCTGCTCCAGATGGCGGTGATTGGCAGCCTGCTCGTGCTGCGCTCGATCCTGCTGGCCAATCGCGATCACGAGCACCATATCCGCGCCGATTCGGAAAACGCCCGGCGCCGCACTGCCGAACTTTTCGCGATGACCGACATGTTGCAGGCCGCCGAAACCAACGACGAGGCCGGCGCCGTTCTGATGGTGACCGCGCGGCGCCTGCTCAACGGCAATGGCGCGGCGCTCTACGTTCTCAACAATTCGCGCGACCGGCTCGACCTGGCACGACAGTGGGATTTGCCGCCCGGCTACGCAGCGCCCGACTCGCTGGCGCCGGGACTGTGCTGGGCACTGAAGCGCGGCAAGGTCCATCTCAATTCGCCCGACGAAGGCGGGCTGTGCTGCGCGCACCATGCCAGCAGCAATGCCGTTCTGGAAATTCCGATGATGGCCGGCGGCCAGGTCCAGGGCCTGCTCGTACTTGCGCGGAGCGATCCGCAGGCCAGTTTCGAGGACGACGCCGAACTGACCAACTTGCGCCACCTGGGCACGGCGCTGGCCGATTCCATGTCGCTTGCGCTGTCCAACATCGCCCTGCGCGACAAGCTGCGCACCCAATCGCTGCGCGATCCCCTGACCGGCCTCTATAATCGCCGCTACATGGAAGACACGCTGGAGCGTTTCCTCGCGCTGTCGGCACGCTCTGGCAATCCCACTGCGGTGATCATGATGGACCTGGATAACTTCAAGGACCTGAACGACCGCTTTGGCCATGCCAAGGGCGACGCCGTGCTGCGCGATGTGGCGGCGCAGATCGTAAGTGGATTGCGCCCGACCGACGTGGTGTGCCGTTATGGCGGGGAGGAGATCATTGCCATCCTGCCCGATTGCACGCTCGACGATGCCGTGGCCAAGGCCGAGCAGATCCGCCTGCGCATCCAAAGCGTGAGCGACACGCAAGGCTGCGCGGTCAGCGCCTCGCTCGGTGTTTCGGCCATTCCCGAAACTTCCGTCCGGGGAGAAGAGCTGATACCCGATGCCGATGCTTCGCTCTATCTGGCCAAGGCATCGGGCAAGAACTGCGTGCTGGCGGCCGAGCGGATCAATTCCGGCCTGACGGTGGCGCGCGTTTCCGATCGCGCCGACGTCGATCAGGCGCTTTGGTGACGCTGCAATTCGTCGCCAGCCAGAGTGACCACATGCAACAGGTTGGTGGCACCCGGCGTTCCGAACGGCACCCCGGCCAGCGCCACCAGCTTGGACCCGGCAGCGCCGAAATCGTGGCGTAGCGCCATACGCTTGCCCTTGGCGATCATCTCCTCGAAGCTGCCGATATCCTTGGTGGTAACGGGATGGGCGCCCCACAGCAGGCCCACCTTGCGCGCGGTGCGTTGGCTGGGCGTGAGCACCAGCATCGGCACGCGGGGACGCTCGCGCGCCACGCGGCGGGCGGTGGAGCCCGACCCGGTGAACACGATGAGCCCCGCGATCGGCAGTGTTTCGGCAATCGATGCACAGGCCTGGGCCAGCGCATCGGCCGTGGTGGGATCGGGCAGGGTTTCGATGAAATGCACGCGCGCGGCATAGCCGGGATCGCTTTCCACCTGCACGGCGATGCGGTTCATGATGCTCACCGCCTCTTCCGGCCAGGCGCCGGCGGCGGTTTCGGCCGACAGCATCACCGCGTCTGCCCCGTCATAGACCGCGTTGGCCACGTCCGACACTTCGGCGCGGGTGGGCGTGGGCGTCTCGATCATGGATTCGAGCATCTGCGTGGCCACGACCACCGGCTTGCCCTGGCGCCGCGCGCTTTCCACGATACGCTTTTGCAGCGGTGGCACTTCTTCGGGATTGAGCTCCACGCCCAGATCGCCGCGCGCCACCATGATGCCGTCGGACAGTTCGATGATCTCTTCCAGCCGCGAAACCGCTGCCGGTTTTTCGATCTTGGCCATGAGCGCGCCATAGCCGCCCATGAGACGGCGCGCTTCGGCCACGTCTTCGGGCCGCTGAACGAACGACAATGCGATCCAGTCCGCGCCGTGCTCCACGGCAAAGGCCAGGTCGCGGCGGTCCTTTTCGGTAAGCGCGGGAACGGGCACCACGGCATCGGGCACGTTCACGCCTTTGCGATCGGAAATCACCCCGCCCACTTCGGCCGAGCAGAGAATCGCATCGGCCTCTGCGCGGATGACGCGCAGGCGCAGCTTGCCATCGTCGATCAGCAAGCGCTGGCCCTTTTGCAGGATGCCGAACAATTCGGGATGCGGCAGGCAGACGCGCGTTTCATCGCCCGGCTCGGGATTGCGATCGAGCGTGAAATGACCCGAATGGCGGATCACGGCGCGCCCTTCCTTGAACGTGCCCACGCGCAGCTTGGGCCCCTGAAGATCGCACAGCACGGTGATCGGGCGGTTCACCCGCGCTTCGAGCGCGCGGATATTGGAGATGGTTTCGGCGTGGATGGCATGTTCGCCATGGCTCATGTTGACGCGAAACGCATCGGCGCCGGCACGGAACAGCTTTTCCAGCATTTCAGGCGAGCGGCTGGCCGGCCCCACCGTGGCGAGGATCTTGACCTTGCGTTCGCGCTTGTCAGGGCTTTTTCCCGTGTCAGGCTGGACCATGGTGCAAAATACTCCTGTTACAGATCAAGCGGGCAGGCTTTCAATCGGGCTGCCCTATGGCCTATGCGACACGAAAACCCAAGGGACGTTAGCCATGGATACGAATTACTCCGCCGCCCAAAACCCCCGTTCTGGCGTCGATCCGCTCGATACACTCGACGATGCCGTGGCCGCCAAGGCATTTCGACACCTGGTGCGCCACTTGCGCCATCGCCACGATGCACAGAACATCGACCTCATGGGCCTTGCCGGATTTTGCCGCAATTGCCTGGCCGACTGGATCATCGAGGCCGGCGCCCCGCTGGACAAGGCTGCGGCGCGCGAGGCAATCCACGGGCTTCCCGCCGACGAATGGAAAACCCGCTACCAGACCCCGGCCACGCCCGAACAGCTGGCGCGGATGGAAGAAAGCATGAAGCGCAACGCGCCGGGCAACGCATAACGCGGCTTTGGAGCAAACTTTCCACAGGCGGCACTTTGCCAGCGCGCCCGTGGGCAGCTATTTGCCCCGGCCACAGGCCCGCACAGGCCGCCCACATTCAGATTCGGAGCTTACCATGGCCGACGCCGCCGATGATCGCCTGCGCCTCTTGATCGAGCGCATCGAACGCCTGGAAGAAGAAAAGAAGGGCATCGGCGACGATATCAAGGACGTCTACAGCGAAGCCAAGTCAGCCGGCTATGACGCCAAGATCATGCGCCAGATCGTGCGCCTGCGGAAAATGAAGCCTGACGACCGCCGCGAGATGGAAGCCATCCTCGACGTGTACAAGAACGCGCTCGGCATCGATTGATCTGGCTTGGCCGCAGTGCGGCCAGGCAGCACCGCAGGCCGGTGCCGTCATCAACTCAACAAGAACGCGACCGTCACCGCCGCCAGGTTGCCCAGCGCATGGGCCATCATGGCGGCGGGCAGGCTGATCCGCATGCGGATGAAGCCGAAGACCAGCCCCGCCCACAATTGCGGCAGGACCATAGGAACAAGCGCTGGCGAGATGCGCGGATAGTTGCTCAGGTGGAACAGCGCAAACACCACAGCGTGCGCCACGAAAAGCACGGGAAACGCAGCGACGAACCAGGCGGGGGTTTGCCGCTGGCGCAGCGCGAACCAGCCACCTGCGCTGCCCAGGATGGCCACCAGCAGCACCAGCAACGCAAGCGGATGAGCGGCTCCATCGCGCACGGACCACAGCGCGCCAGCCGCCACCACAAGGCCCAACAGCAGGACAAGCGCGCGCGGGCGGCCCGTTAGCCAGCCGCGAAACACGCATTCCTCCGCCACCGGGGCCAGCAGAGTGACGGCCGGCAGCAGCAAGGCCGGCGGCACTTTGCCAAAGGCTTCCGGCGATGGCAGGCCCATCGCCTGCTGCCAGACATGCAGCGCCATCGCCAGAACGACCAGCCCGGCAAGGTAAAGCCCTGTAGCCCCACGCCACAAGGCCCAGCTTTCCACGCTCGCCAGCCCGGTGGGGCGCGACCAGCGGGGATGGCGCAGGAATTGCAGCAGCGTTTGCATGGCAGGGAGCGAGAGGCGAACCATGGACGGGGCTTAACGCAAAAGCGGTTAACGCCGCGTTTGCCCCACTGCGGCGCGCCAAGGGTGGACGGACAGCCCCAGGCGGATTGCCGTTTTGCCGCGCTTGGTCTAGGGCGCGAGCAAACCCGCAGTCCAACCATCAGCCGCAAGAAGCACATCCCATGGCAGGCCATTCCAAATTCAAGAACATCATGCATCGCAAAGGTGCGCAGGACAAAAAGCGCTCCGCGATGTTCTCCAAGCTTTCGCGCGAAATCACCGTCGCAGCCAAGATGGGCATGCCCGATCCGGACATGAACCCGCGCCTGCGCGCCGCGATCAACGCCGCCAAGGCCCAGTCGATGCCCAAGGACAACATCCAGCGCGCGATCGACAAGGCCAGCAAGGGCGATGGCGAGAACTATGAAGAAGTGCGCTACGAAGGCTATGGCCCAGGTGGCGTGGCGATCATCGTCGAGGCGCTGACCGACAACCGCAACCGGACCGCCACCAACGTGCGCACCGCCTTTGCCAAGAACGGCGGCAACCTGGGCGCTTCGGGCGCGGTGAGCCATGGCTTCGAACGCCTGGGCCTGATCGAATACCCTGCAGCCGTGGGTGACGAGGAAAAGGTGCTGGAAGCCGCGATCGAGGCGGGCGCCGACGACGTGGAATCGGATGACGACGCGCACCAGATCTGGACCGCGATCGACAACCTGCACCCCGTGAGCCGCGAGCTGGAAAAGGCGCTGGGCGAAGCCGAAGCGGTGAAGCTTGCATGGAAGCCCAGCCTCAAGACCACGGTCTCGGCCGATGACGCAGCCACCCTGCTCAAGCTCATCGACGTGCTGGACGACGACGACGACGTGCAGACCGTGTGGGGCAACTATGAAATCCCCGACGACGTGATGGAAAAGCTGGGCTGATCGGGCCGGTGACCGGCTCGCCGTCCCTGCGATCCTCCCCCGCCATGCGGGGGAGGATCTTTTCGTCATGATCATCCTGGGCATCGATCCCGGCCTCACCTGCACCGGCTGGGGCGTGGTGGCCAAGGCCGGCAGCCGCTTGAGCCACATCGCCAATGGCCAGATCCGCACCGATGCCAAGGCCACCATGGCGCAGCGGCTGGTGGAACTGGATGCCGCACTGACCGATGTGATCCTCACCCACCGGCCCGACGAAGGCGCGGTGGAGGAAGTCTTCGTCAACGTGAATCCGCAGTCCACGCTCAAGCTGGGCCAGGCACGCGGCGTGGCCATGTTGAGCCTGGCGCGATCGGGCATGCATGTGGCCGAATATCCGACCAAGGTGATCAAGAAGGCGCTGGTCGGCACCGGGGGCGCTGAAAAGCAGCAGATCCAGCACATGCTGAAAATCCTGCTACCGGGCGTGAAGCTCGCCGGTGAAGACGCATCGGATGCGCTGGCCGTGGCAATCACCCACGCCAATATGCTGGGCAGCCACCGCTGAACGGGAACGCGCCGCCCTGCCCGGCGTAACCACAGCATGAACATTGCCGCCACCGACGAAGCCTGGATGGCCCGCGCCATTGCCCTTGCCGTGCGCGAGAAAGGCGAAGACCCGGCGAATACGCCGATCGCTGCGCTGGTGGTGCGTGGCGGCAAGCTTGTGGGCGAAGGCGTGAACCGGACTGCGGAACGATGTGACGCTACGGCCCATGCCGAAGTGGAAGCCCTGCGCGCGGCCGGGCAGCACGTTGGCGACATGAAGATCGAGGGCGCCACGCTCTATTCCACGCTGCAACCATGCGGCATGTGCACGATGGCATCGATCTGGGCAGGCATCAGCCGCATCGTCTATGGCGCAGGGCGCGACGAGGTGCACGCCATGTATTTCGAGGACCGCCACCTTTCGACGTTCGACTACATCCGCGACGCGTTCAAGGACGACCTCGCGCTGGAAGGAGGCGTGGTGGCGGATGCCTGCGCCAGGCTTTATTACGGGCCAAATGACGACGTGCCCGAGGATCAGCAGGCCAATACCTGAACCACGGTTGCGTGCGCAAAAGTTCCCTGCCATAGGGAACAAACCATGATCGCCAAACTGACCGGCATACTCGACGACACCGGCCCTGACTGGGCGATCATCGACGTCAATGGCGTCGGTTACCTGGTCCATTGCTCGGCCAAGACGCTGACCCACCTGGGCGTGCGCGGCGACAGGATCGTGATCCACACCGAAATGCAGGTGAGCGAGACCGACCAGCGCCTGATCGGCTTTGCCAGCGCCGGCGAGCGCGGCTGGTTCCGCCTGCTCACTGCGGTGCAGGGCGTGGGATCGAAAGTCGCGCTGGCCATCCTTTCGGCGCTTTCGACCGAAGAATTGCAGCGCGCCTGCGCCGGGGGCGATGCCGCGATGGTGGCGCGCGCCAATGGCGTGGGGCCAAAGCTCGCCAGCCGCATCGTCAACGAACTGAAAGACAAGGCGGGCGGCCTTGCCGGTCTTTCCGGCGGGCTCGGTGCGGCAGCAGAGGCGGACGTGGCCCTGCCTGCCGGCTCTGCCAGCGCCGATGCCATTTCGGCCTTGCAGAACCTGGGCTTCAAGCCGGCCGTGGCATCGAGTGCGGTGGCATTCGCCATCAAGGAACTGGGCGAGGACGCACGCCTCAACGACCTGGTGCGCGTGGCGCTCAAGCGGGCGACGGGGTGATGGACTTGCGGGGTGATGAACTTGGACAATGGCCCAATGGAGCTTTATAGTCGACGCATGGCCCATCTGAACGTCTCGATGCCGCCGGCGCTACGGCAATGGATCGACGCCCGCGTGGCGGAGGGGCGCTATTCCAGCGCGAGCGACTACGTACGCGATCTGGTCCGGCGTGATCAGGACGCAGCCATAGACGATGCGGAATGGCTCCGCGGCTTGGTCGCGGAAGGTCTGGCTTCCGATGTTCTGCCCGACAGGCCAGAGGACATCCTCGCACAGATCATGGCCGAACATCCCTCCTCTCGTGGTTGAGGTACGGCTGACGGCGCAGGCCCGCAAAGACCTTGTGAACATGCGCCAATATGGCAACGAGCAATTTGGCGGCCCTTTGGCTGACGCCTATTTCATGAGCATTTCCGGCGCGTTCGATCTGTTGGCGCGACATCCCGAAGCGGGCCCAGCCCAGCCCGATCTGGGTGAGCACATCCGCTGCCTTTCGCACCGGCGCCACCGCATCCTTTACCGTTTTAACGGCGCGCAAGTGCTTGTCGTGCGCGTACTGCACCACGCGATGGACGCGCCGCGCGCCTTGCGCCGAAAGCCCCCTCTCCCATGACCGACAACCCGCTCCTTTCCGCCAAGGCCCAGGCCGAGGACATCGACGCTGCGCTGCGGCCCAAGACCCTGGCCGAATTTGTCGGCCAGGAAGCCGCGCGCGAGAATCTCAAGATCTTCATCGAAAGCGCCAAGCAGCGGCGCGAGGCGATGGATCATGTGCTGTTCTTCGGGCCGCCGGGCCTGGGCAAGACCACGCTCGCGCAGATCATCGCGCGTGAGTTGGGCGTGAGCTTTCGCGCCACCTCTGGCCCGGTCATTGCCAAATCGGGCGATCTGGCCGCGCTGTTGACCAACCTGGAATCGGGCGATGTGCTGTTCATCGACGAGATTCACCGCCTCAACCCCGTGGTGGAGGAAGTGCTCTATCCGGCCATGGAAGACCGCGCGCTAGACCTGATCATCGGCGAGGGTCCATCGGCGCGCTCGGTGCGGATCGACCTGCCGCCCTTCACCCTGATCGGTGCGACCACGCGCCAGGGCCTGCTGCAAACGCCGCTGCGCGATCGTTTCGGCATTCCCGTACGCCTCCAGTTCTACACCGTGGCCGAACTGGAGCGCGTGGTCACGCGCGGCGCCACGCTGATGGGCGTGGGCATCGATGCGCAAGGCGCGCGCGAAATTGCCCAGCGCGCGCGCGGCACGCCCCGTGTCGCCGGCCGCCTGCTGCGCCGCGTGCGCGATTTCGCGCAAGTGATGGGCGATGGCACGATCACCCGCAGCCTCGCCGACCAGGCACTGACCCGGCTGGAAGTCGATTCGCTGGGGCTGGACTTGCAGGACCGGCGCTACCTGATGATGATCGCCGATATCTACAAGGGCGGCCCGGTGGGCGTGGAAACGCTGGCCGCCGGCCTTTCCGAACCGCGCGACACGATCGAGGAAGTGATCGAGCCCTTCCTCATCCAGTTGGGCCTGGTGGCGCGCACGGCGCGGGGCCGCTGCCTTAACGATCGCGCCTGGCAACATCTGGGAATCACCCCGCCCAATGCGCAGATGCCCATGGGTTCACCGGGCGTGCTGCCCGGCCTTTTTGGCGCCGACGAGGGCGAATAGGCCCCCGCCCCTGTCGGAATAGGCAACACTCCAGCCTCCAAGGGTTCCAGATTGGGACAGAGTTAACCGCGCTTGCGGAAATGCGATGAAATATGGCAAAGCGTCCTACCGATTCACGGTTAACGCCATAGACGCTGCCGCTATGATCTGCGTTGTTCAGGCAAGGGAAAGCCTGGCAGCACCCTGTTAAGCGGTTGCTGCTAGGCCATCCGGGGATTTTAACGAGAGCAACGATCATGTCGGTTCGGATGGCATTGGCAAAACTGGCGGCCTGCGCGGCAGGCGGCGCGGTTTTGGGCGGCGGCGCGGTTCACGTGTCGGAAGCGCCGTCCACCGGCGAAATTCATCACATCAAGCCGATCAAGATCAAGCAGGCCAAGCCGCGCCGCGTGGTTCGCCGCGCTGCGCCGCACGTGGTCCATCGCCAGCGCAAGATCGTGACGACCGTGGCGCCCAGGTCCTGCGCCCCGGCGCAGCAGTATGCGATGGCCCCGGTGCCCTACATGGCGCCCTTGCCCCCGCAGGCCCAGGGCGGCGGCGGTGGCGGCGTTCCGGTGGTGATCGGCGGCGGCCCGGTGGGCGGCTTTGGCGGCGGGTTCTTCGGGGGCTTCTTCGGCGGCGGTGGTGGCGGCGGCGGTAGCGTCGTGGTGTCGTCCACCAGCACCGGCAGCACCTCCACCTCCGGCGGCTCCACCTCGACATCGGGCGGGTCGACGTCCACGTCCGGCGGCTCCACCTCCACGTCGAGCGGCAGCGTTTCCACCTCCTCTGGCAATGTCAGCACATCGTCGGGTAGCGTGAGCACGTCGAGTGGCAGCGTGTCGACCTCCTCGGGCAGTGTCAGCACGTCGAGCGGGAACGTGTCGACGTCTTCGGGCAATGTCTCGACCAGTTCCTCCACGTCTACGTCATCGGGCAACGTCTCCACCTCGTCCGGCAACGTGTCGACCAGTTCGTCCACGTCCACCTCGTCGGGCAATGTCAGCACGTCCAGCTCGACCAGCAGCAGCACGTCCTCATCCACGTCGAGTTCGACCAGTTCCTCGACATCGTCCAGCACGTCGAGCAGCACGTCCTCCTCGTCGAGCGGAACCACCTCAACGAGCACGAGCACCAGCAGCGGCACCGATGTGCCCGAACCTTCGATGGTCCTGCTGTTTGGCGCCGCCGCTGCCGCGCTGGTCGCGCGCCAGCGTTGGGGTCGGAGCAACCGCAAACCGGCTTGAGCATCCACGGTCAAGCCCGGTCCTGTCGGGCTCCACGGAAGGGGCGGTCTTCGGGGGGAGGCCGCCCCTTTTTCGTGGGTGCTGCAAACAGGACGCGCACCCCATCAGGACCGCCGCCCACGAAAAAGGGCGGCCCCGGTGGGAGCCGCCCTGCTTCTTGCATCTGGCGATGAAGCCAGCGGCGATCAGGCCGCCAGCTTGCGCAGCACGTAGTGCAGGATGCCGCCGTTCTTGAAGTATTCCAGCTCGTTGGCCGTATCGATGCGGCACAGCGCCTCGAACGTGAACGTGCTGCCATCGGCGCGCGTAACCTTCACGGTCACGGTCTGGCGCGGCTGGAGATCGGCAACGCCGTCGATGGTGAACGCGTCGTCGCCGGTCAGGCCCAGGGTCTGGCGGGTCTGGCCGTCGAGGAACTGCAGCGGCAGCACGCCCATGCCGACCAGGTTCGAGCGGTGGATGCGCTCGAAGCTTTCGACGATCACGGCGCGCACGCCGAGCAGGTTGGTGCCCTTGGCCGCCCAGTCGCGCGAGGAGCCGGTGCCGTATTCCTTGCCGGCAATGACCACCATCGGCGTGCCATCGGCCTTGTACTTCTGCGCCACGTCATAGACCGCGCCCACTTCGTCGCCATAGCGCGAGAAGCCGCCTTCGGTGCCGGGGACCATTTCGTTCTTGATGCGGATGTTGGCAAAGGTGCCGCGCATCATCACTTCGTGGTGGCCACGGCGCGCGCCGTAGGAGTTGAAGTCTGCCTTGGCGACCTGGTGATCCTGCAGCCACTTGCCCGCCGGGCTATCGGCCTTGATCGAGCCGGCCGGCGAGATGTGGTCGGTGGTGATCGAATCGCCCAGGATCAGCAGCGGCTTGGCGCCGACGATGTCGGACACGGGGGCCGGCGTCATGCTCATGCCTTCGAAGTACGGCGGGTTGGCGACATAGGTCGACCCGGCGCGCCACGAATAGGTTTCCGAACCCGTGACGTTGATCGCCTGCCAGTGCTGGTCGCCCTTGTAGACGTCGGCATAGCGGGCCTGGAACATCGGGCGGTCCATCGCGCCGGCCATGACCGAGGCGACTTCGGCGTTCGAGGGCCAGATGTCCTTGAGGTAGACGGCCGCGCCGTCCTTGCTCGTGCCGATCGGGGTGGTGGTGAAGTCTTCGACCACCGTGCCCTTGAGCGCATAGGCGACGACCAGCGGCGGCGAAGCCAGGAAGTTGGCGCGCACATCGGGGCTCACGCGGCCTTCGAAGTTGCGGTTGCCCGAGATCACCGAGGCGGCGACGATGCCGTTCTCGTTGATCGCCTTGCTGATCGGCTCGGCCAGCGGGCCGGAGTTGCCGATGCAGGTGGTGCAGCCATAACCCACCAGGTTGAACCCGATGTTGTCGAGGTGCGACTGGAGGCCGGCCTTGATCAGGTAGTCGGTGACGACCTGCGAGCCCGGCGCCAGCGAGGTCTTGACCCAGGGCTTGGGCTTGAGGCCCAGTTCGTCGGCCTTCTTGGCCACCAGGCCGGCGGCGATCAGCACGCCGGGGTTCGACGTGTTGGTGCAGCTGGTGATGGCGGCGATCACCACGTCACCGTCGCCGATGTCATGATCCTTGCCGTCGACGGCCACGCGCGACTGGGCCTTCTTGTAAAGGTCGCCCAGGTCCTTGTTGAACACGTCGTCCACGTCGGGAAGGTTGACCCTGTCCTGCGGGCGCTTGGGGCCGGCGAGCGAAGGCACGACGGTCGACAGGTCGAGTTCGAGCGTGGAGGTGAATACCGGCTCGACCGAGGGGTCGATCCAGAAGCCCTGCTCCTTGGCATAGGCTTCGACCAGCGCGATCTGGTCTTCTTCACGGCCGGTGAGACGCATGTAGTCCAGCGTCTTTTCATCGATGCCGAAGAAGCCGCAGGTGGCGCCGTATTCGGGGGCCATGTTGGCCAGCGTGGCGCGATCGGCCAGCGTCAGGCCGGCAAGGCCGGGGCCGAAATATTCCACGAAGCGGCCGACCACGCCATGCTTGCGCAGCATGTTGGTGGCGGTGAGCACGAGGTCGGTGGCGGTCACGCCTTCCTGAAGCTGGCCAGTGAACTTGAAGCCCACCACTTCGGGGATGAGCATGGAAACCGGCTGGCCGAGCATGGCCGCTTCGGCTTCGATCCCGCCCACGCCCCAGCCGAGCACGCCCAGGCCATTGACCATGGTGGTGTGGCTGTCGGTGCCCACGCACGTGTCGGGATAGGCGACAAGATTGCCGTCCTGGTCTTCCGAGGTCCACACCGTCTGGGCGATGTGCTCCAGGTTCACCTGGTGGCAGATGCCGGTGCCCGGCGGCACGGCGTGGAAGTTCGACAGCGACTTGGAGCCCCACTTGAGGAAGTCGTAGCGCTCGCCGTTGCGATAATATTCGATCTCGACGTTCTGTTCGAACGCCTTGGGGTGGCCGAATTCATCGACCATGACCGAGTGGTCGATCACCAGGTGCACAGGCACCAGCGGGTTGATCTTGCTGGTATCGCCGCCCAGCTTGGCGATCGCGTCGCGCATCGCGGCCAGATCGACCACGCAAGGCACGCCGGTGAAATCCTGCAGCAGCACGCGCGCGGGGCGGTACTGGATTTCGGCGCTGCTCGACGGGTTCTTCTGCCAATCGACCAGGGCCTTGACGTCATCGGCCGCAACCGTGAAGCCGCCGTCTTCGAAGCGGAGAAGGTTTTCCAGCAGCACCTTCATCGAGAAGGGCAACCGCGAGACATCGCCGAACTTTTCGGCGGCCTTCTTGAGGGAGTAATAGGCGACGTTCTTGCCGCCTACGGTAAGCGTGCTGCGCGTGCCGAGCGAGTCCTGTCCGACCTGGGTCATGGCTAAGCGAAATCCTCCTGCCGTTGGCGAGGGACCGCAGGCGCGAAGCGCGGTGCCTGGTCCGGCGGGCAGAGCCAATGCCGGGGGCGACGACAGCCGAGCGGGCCTCTCGTGAACGGCGCCGCGATGCGCTGTCCGGGCCGCCTCGTCAAGGGCGGGAAATGGCTAAATTTGCGCGATTTTGCTTATTGCGACGCAATAGCAGGAGTATTGTCTCATGCTGGGTGCAGTTGGTCGATTTGGGGTGGTTGTGGGGTGCGGGGAAGGCTGGCGTGAAGCAGATGGGAGCGGCGCATGGCGGCCACGCCGTTCCCATACGCGGACGGGCCGTATGCTGCCTCACCAAAAGCACCTCATAATTGCCGAAGCAGTCGGGGACAGCCTGCACATTGGTTCTCCGCTTGCGGCAAACGACGGGATCGCACACTATAAAACGACTTTAGAGCGTCGATTGAATCCAGAGCGATCCGCGCTCGTGACGTAAAGAGGTGTTCGAAAGAATGAGCATTTTGAATTTCGTCAATCAGGACCAGCTTGATGAATTGGACGAAGATCCGCAAACCGCTTTCATGGAGCTGGTCAATCACGCGCAGCGAAGCCTTCATGAGCAAACGAAGGGTTTGAACGACAGCGAGGACGATTGGCGAAAAATCGAAGAACTACGCCATTCATTTATGAATGTGGTTCTCGCATCGGCGAAGCGTTTCGAGATCGAGCCGTTTGTTTCGCTCGAGGTTCCGACTCGCCGCACCTTCGACATGAGGGACTTCGATCAATTCAATTTTGATTTGGACCACTACATAACGCAGTTGGTCCTCGACAACTCGCTGCGAGCAAAGCGGGACACAGTCGAGATTCTACCAAAGAGTAAGGATGCAATCCGGGCATATATTCATAAACTTCGCGAATGTATCGAGTCAGCAAACATGACCGATCAAAAGCGGGAAGCCCTGTTGAAGCGATTAGACGCCTTGCAGGTCGAACTCGAGAAGCGGCGAGTCAACATGGTGACGATAGCTAAAGTCGCTTTTGCATTGTGGGCAGTACCGGGTTCTGCTTGGGGTTCATGGGAGGCGGCGGACAAGCTTATCACTAAGCTGATGCGCAATGTCGCAGAGGCAAAGGAAATTGAGGACCAGAAGAAACAGTTACCTAACACGCAACCACCCAAGGCGCTCTCACCACCGAGAAAAGAAACACCGGCCCCGCGACAGGCAGCTTTTGGCGATGGTTTGGACGACGAAATTCCTTTCTAAGATGGAATTCCAGGGACAGTATACTTGATTGCAGCGACGGATAGGGCTTGTCGATCTGCAACCGGGTTGCGCCAGCGCCAACGGAAGCCCTACGCTCACTAAAGTATGGCAACCCACGCAAGTGGCGCATGGTATCCTGCAGATGACGCACTGCGATCAAGCGACCAATCGCGTGGGCGTAGCGGGGCAAGCAGTATACCACCTTGACTCCTCTTGCCCCCGCCCCCTGCTCTCGGGCATGAGGAGGCATGCCTGCCGATCTTGCCACGATGGATTTCACGCCACTTGCCCGTGCCATCGCCCGCCTGCGCGAGGGGCTGGCCCGGTTCGCGCAGGATGAAAGCGATACGCAGATCCGCGATGGGCTGATCCAGCGTTTCGAATTCACCTATGACCTTTCGCACAAGATGCTGCGCCGGGTGATCGAAGCGGGCGCCGCCAATCCCGAGGACGTGGACCGCATGACGTTTCCCACGCTCATCCGCACGGCGGCCGAACAGGGGCTGACGGGAGCGGATTGGTCCGAATGGCGCACGTGGCGCGAGATGCGCAATATTACTTCTCACACCTATGACGAAGGCAAGGCGCGGCAGGTGACTGAGGCGATCCCGGCGTTCTTGGCCCAGGCCGAGGACCTACTGACCAGGATGGAAGCGGCGCGTGGCGCCTGACGCGCCTCTCGCGCTTTCGACGGAAGAACTGGCCAGCGTCCGCGCCATCCTGGCAACGCACTTGCCCACCGGCTTTAGTGCCAGCGCATTCGGCAGTCGGGTGAGTGGCGGGGCCAAGCCCTGGTCCGATCTCGACCTGTTGATCGAGGGGCCTGGTCCATTGCCGCTGGCCGCGCTGGCACGCCTTACCGAAGCGTTCGACGAAAGCGACCTGCCCTGGAAAGTGGACCTGGTGGATCGCGCCGGGCTGGACCAAGCCTTTGCCGCAATCGTGGACGCGCAAAAAATCGCGCTGACTTAAATAAGGCCGCCACCCTCCCCCTAAATCGGCTCGGGATGCGGATCGCCGCTCCGTGCCGCCAGGATGCCGCCGGCCACGATCAGCGTCACGCCCGCCACCGTGCCATGGGTCACCGGTTCGCCGAATGCCAGATAGCCGGTGATCGCGGCCCAGATGAACGCGGTGTATTCCAGCGGGACCAGCACTTGCGCCTGCGCGCGGGCATAGGCCCAGGCCATGAGCAACATGGCGACCACGGCCATGATCGCGCCGGCGATGACCAGGCCCCAGGCGATCAGGCTGGGCCAAGGGGTCCACATCATCGCCAGCGGCGAAAGGAACGTGGCGGTCACCACGCTTTGGTAGAAGGCGACTTCGACCGGGCTGGCGAGTTGGGCCTGGCGGCGCTGCAACACCAGGGTGGCGGCATATAGCACGGCCGAAGCAAGGATTTCGATCAGGCCGCGCCAGGCGTCTGGGCCGGGCGCCACGCCGAGTTGGTCGCGGGCGATGACGGCCACGCCCACCAGTGCCAGCACCGAGCCAAGGACCGCGCGGCGGCTGACGGTTTCGCCCAGGGTGAGCGCGGCGAGGTAAAGCGCGATCAGCGGCGCGATGAACGAGAGGGCCATGCCCTGGGCCAGCGGCATGCGCACCACGCCATCGAAGAACAGCACGCCCATGCTGGCCGAGACCACACCCCGCAGCAGGTGCACGCGCACGGTGGAAAACGGCGGCAGGCGCCCCTGGCGCTGCACCAGGGTTTCACGCAGCCAGAACGGCGCCACGACCAGGGCGCTGACCAGGCTGCGCCAGAACACGGCGACCACGGCCCCCAGCATGAGCGAGGCGCCCTTCATCGCGCCGTCCATCAGGCTGAAGAACGCCAGCCCGACCAGCGTGGCGATGATGGGCAGGATCGGGCGCGGCGCGGGCATCGGCGGGGCATAGCCCGCCGCCCGGCACTTGGCCATGAGGCACCGCACTTTGCCGGAAACGATGACCCATGTTCATCGTTTGAAAGGAAAAGCGCCCAAGCGCCCGCCGCAATTCAGCTTGGCGAAAGCCTGGCTGCTTGATTGGCGAGGGGGCATGGGGCAAGAGATGAACCGTGCACCACGCGCGTGCAACCGATGGCAACAGGGAATTTCAAACCGATGACCCCCCGCAAGACCTGGCCGCTGCGCCGCAACCGTGTGCGTCACTTCGGCGCACCGTCGCTGGCCCTGGCCGCCCTGCTTGCCCCGCTCGGCATGGGAACGCCCGCACTCGCCCGCACGCAGGACAACAAGGGCCCGGTGGATCTGACGGCGCAGGCGCAAGGCGCAGCGCCCGCGCGAACGGTGCCGGCCCGCCCCGTCCAGCCTGCTCCCACTCCTGCACCGGTTCCGGCACCCACGCCCAGCACGGTTCCCGGCAATGGGCCCGGTGCGGCCCTTGCCATCCCCACCCCGCCCCCGACCCTGCCGGAAGTGGAAGCGCCGCCGCCCGTGGCAAACTGGACGCTGCAGGATGCCAAGGACCTGCTTTCGGCCATTCGCGGCATCGGCAGCGAAGGGCTGTTCGCACGCGATTACCAGCCCGCTGCGCTTTCCACCGCAATCGCCCAGGGCGAAGGGGACGACCTCAACCAGTTGGCGAGCAAGCTGTTCGTGTGGCTGGCCGAAGACCTGCGCGACGGGCGCACGCCCATGCCCGCGCGTGAACAGTGGTTTGCGGTGGACCCGGACCAGGACCTGCACCCCAATTCCGCGCTGCTCGCCCAGGCGACCGAGAGCCACGACGTGAAGGGCACGCTGCGTGCGCTTTTGCCCACGCATCCCGACTATGCCCTGCTCCGCCAGTTGCTGCAGACCACCAAGGAGCCGGAAAAGCTGGCGCTGGTGCGCGCCAACATGGACCGCTGGCGCTGGCTGGCGCGCGACCTTGGCCTGCAATACCTGATGATCAACGTGCCCGAGCAGATGCTGAGGCTGACGGTCAACAACCAGATCATCACCACCTATCGCGCCATCGTGGGCAAGCCGGGCAAGACCGCCACGCCGCAGCTGGCCGAAATGGTGGAGAACGTGGTGTTCAATCCCACCTGGACGGTGCCGCAATCGATCGTGAAGGGCGAAGGCCTGGGCGCCGACCTGCTGGCCCATCCGGCCAAGGCCAAGCGCATGAACTATGCGGTCAAGCAACTGTCTGACGGAACGATTCAGGTGGTGCAGCAGCCCGGCGAGAACAACTCGCTGGGCCGCGTGAAGCTCGACATGCCGAACGAGTTCGCCATCTACATTCACGACACGCCCAACCGGAACCTGTTCGCGCAGGAAAACCGCGCCCTTTCGCATGGCTGCATCCGCGCCGAACGCGCCACCGAACTGGCCATGACCATGGCGATCCTGGGTGCAGACCTGCCCAAGGAAACCGCGGTGGAATACAATCTGTCGGGCAAGTACACCAAGGTGCCGATGACCAAGCCGTTCCCGGTCTACATCACCTATTTCACCGTGGCGCGCGACGTGAATGGCACGATGCGCAGCTTCACCGACATCTACAAGCGCGATCCCAAGGTGCTGGCCAGCTTTGCCCAGCCGCGCCAGTTGCACACCACGCAGCGCAAGAGCAATGAAGCGGTGACCAAGCTGGATAATCCGCTGTGATGCAGCCGCTTTGATCGGGCCGGCAGGAATGACATGGCGCCGGGGGCGATCACGCCGCCCCCGGCGCCATTCTTGTAAATGCGGCACACCTGCTGCGAGCGCGTGGCTGCGATGGAACAACCAAATGGTAGTCGGCCCGATGCGATCGATGCCATAGGAGGAGCAGGGAAACCGCGTGCAGCGGACGTCGAATAAAGGATTAAAAATGATCGGGAGCAAGGAGATGCTTCTTTCGCGGCGCATCATGTTGCAGCTTTCGGCGGGTGCCGGCGCCATGGCGTGCGGGCTTCCGGCCTTTGCCGAGCCGGCACAGGCTGCGCCTGAAAAGCTGCAAGCCAATCTCCGCGGTCAACCATTCGATGCCAACTGGCTGTTCCACAAAGGCGACAGCCAAGCGTTCCCGACGCGATCGCTTGACGACAACGGCTGGCGCCCGCTCGATCTGCCCCACGACTGGAGCATCGAGGACCTGCCCGGCGCCGATCCGGCATTGAACGTCGTCATCCAGGAAGCAGACACCGCGCCGCTGTGGCAAACCGTGACCAAGGCGCCCCGCCTGATCGGACCGTTCGACGCGCGGGTCAACGATAATCAAGGATACGCGCATAGTGCGAGCGGCGGGCCGACCGCCTATACGGTTGGCGGCGTCGGCTGGTATCGCAAGCATTTCACCCTGCCGCCCCTTGCGCCCGATGCGCATGTGTCGATCGAGTTCGACGGCGTTTACATGAACGCGCAGATCTGGCTCAACGGCGCGCTCGTGGCGGAACACCCCTATGGTTATTCGCCCTTTTTTGCCGACCTGACGCCCCATCTCGATCCGTCGGGGCAAAATGTGCTGGCCGTGCGCGTGGCCAATATCGGCCGCAACAGCCGCTGGTATTCAGGCTCGGGCATTTATCGCCACGTCCGGCTGAACGTGGTATCGGCCACGCGGTTCGACCAATGGGGCCTGACAGTCACCACGCCGGTCATCACGCCTCAGGCTGCGACGGTGCAAGTGGTTGCCCGCACCGTCAATGCCGCGCCAGGCGGTGCCATCACCACCCGTATCCGCGATGCCGCCGGCAAGATCGTGGCAGAAAACACCGGCCCGGCCGAAACGCCCGCACAGCTTCAGGTGCATCGCCCGCATCTCTGGTCACCCACGAGTCCGTCCCTTTACGAGGTCGAATGCCTGCTGGTGATCGGCGGCCAAACCGTTGACCGGCTGACCGCGCCACTTGGCATTCGCACGATCACCATCGATGCCGTGAATGGACTGCGGATCAACGGCGAGCCAACCAAGCTGCGCGGGGGATGCATCCACCACGACAACGGCTTGCTGGGGGCGGCCGCCATCGATCGCGCCGAAGAGCGCAAGATCGAATTGCTCAAGGCGCGCGGCTTCAATGCGCTGCGCGGGGCGCACAACCCCTCATCGCCCGCCTTCCTGGCCACATGCGACCGATTGGGTATGCTGGTTCTGGAAGAAGCGTTTGACATGTGGCGGGTGAGCAAGAACCCCGATGACTATAGCCTGCAGTTCGATGGCTGGTGGAAACAGGACCTTGCCGCGATGGTGCGGCGGGGGGCCAATCACCCAAGCATCTTCATGTGGAGCATCGGCAACGAAATACCTGAACGGGGCGAGCCCGATGGCGTGAATACCGCAAGGATGCTGGCCGAGGAAACCCGCCGGCTGGACCCGACGCGCCCGGTAACGCAAGCCGTACCCGCCAGCGCCGGCCCGGATGTTACCCGGCCAGACGGCAAGCCGGACCAGGCCGCGTTCCAGTTCCTCGACGTGGCAGGCTACAATTACAAGCTTTCGTCCTACGAACGCGACCACGCCAAGTTTCCCGATCGGGTAATGGTTGGCACGGAAAGCTTCCCCAAGGACGTCGACAAGATCTGGCAGTTGACCGAAAAATCGCCCTACCTGATCGGCGATTTCGTGTGGTCGGCGATGGACTACCTGGGCGAGGCGGCCATCGGGCGCACCGGCCTGCGCGGCGACAAGCAGAGCGAAGGCGACTATCCCTGGTTCGGCGCGGGTTGTGGAGACCTCGACCTGATTGGCGTGCAGCGACCGCAGTCCCTGGCACGCGATGTCGTATGGGGCATCAGTCCGCTGGAAGTTGCGGTCCAGCGGCCGCTGCCCGATGGCAAGAAGGAAGCGCCGTTCCTGTGGGGGTGGCGTGATGAACTGCCAAGTTGGACTTGGCCAGGCGCGGAAGGCAAGACGCTTTCGGTAGCCGTGTTCGCGCGGGCAGATCGGATCAGGATCGAACTCAATGGCCGTAGCGTTGCCGACCAGGCCCTCGACAACAGCGCCAGTGCGATCACCCGCATAGACGTGCCGTACGAGCCCGGAACGCTGACCGTGACAGCCTTCGTCGCTGGCAAGCTCATCGGCCGGCGCAAGCTGGAAACGGCAGGGCCGCCGGCTGCCCTGCGCGTAACGCCCGACGCCAAGCGGATCGTGCCCGACCGCGGCCAACTCGCCTATGTGGCGATAGACATCGTGGACAGGGCCGGAAAATGGGTGCCTGACGCTGTGCACGTTCTTCGCGCCAAGATAGCCGGGCCGGTAGAACTGGTTGGTTTCGGCAATGGCAATCCGCGCGGGGTTGCCAGTTTTCGCCAGCCGGTCGCCAAGACATGGCATGGCCAAGCCCTGGCAATCCTGCGCCCCATCGGTGAGCCCGGTATTGCTTTGATTTCCGTCGAGGCAGACGGGCTGCTGGGCGGGCAGGCTGCGCTGCTGCTTGGTGCCCCGGCTCGGAAATCCAGCCAAGGATAAGCCATCAGCCCTTCCCCTTCTCCTGCGCTCACCCGGTGGGCCACTTTCAAGGGATCGACACCACCCCGCCGTGCCAAATTCCGGTGTGAGAAGATGAAAGCGGCGGTTTCAGCAACGGGGCTCGATGCGCGGCACCGCTCCTTTCGCAAGGAGCGGTGATGCCAAACTATACCAATGCGTTGGCGCTCGATCCCAGTTCGGCAAAATAACGCGCCATGGCGTCGGCCGCTTTGTCTGTCAGGGTGATGAACGCACGGCGCCGGTCGGTTTCATCGTCCACGCGCTGGAGCAAGCCGGCGTCTGTCATCTGGCCGATCCAGCGCAGCGCGGTGGTGGGCGGCACGCCCGAGGCGATGCATAGCGATGTGACCGACACGCGCACGTGTTCCACGCGGGCGGCAGTGAGATCGAGCAGCATATCCCAGGCCGGATCGGCAAAGAGATCGCCTTCGAAGAAACGCGCGCGCAACTGGCGCTGGCGGATGATCTTGCGCACCAGGCGCGGATCGGGAAGCGGCGGGCGCGCAGTGCGCACCAGGCGGTCGGAGCCATCGTCAAGCTTGGCAGCGCCCCCTTCCGCATCCGCGTTGAAGCGGAATGCCGATGCCGTTTCAGCATCCACATTGCTGCCCGACGAGATCTGTTCGAGCCGGGCAGCAATCGTGGTCACCTGCTCTGTCAGGCGCAAGAGCGTGAGGCGGTCTTCCTCTCCCAGCTCGCGCACACGGTTGCCGGTGCGGGCGAGCACGCGGCCCATGGCAATGACCCGCTCTGCCCGGCTGGGCGTGACGAGGATTTGCGCTTCGGACTGGTCGAGACAGCCATAGACATCGTCGAGCGAGCCGATGCTGGTGGATACCACCAATTGCGATCCACTTTGCGCGGCGCGGCAATCGAGGCGGGACAAGGCGGCCAGTTCCAGGCCGTCGATCACCGGGCAATCCACCAGCACGACATCGCCCAGCACGGGCGAAGCGACGTCGGCGGCCAGCCGCTCCAGATCGCTGGTCTGGGCCACGCGCAGGCCGGCGGCGGCCGCATCCTCTGCCATTTCGGCGCGCAAGTATCCACGGTCGGCAAAGATCGAAACAGCCAGCGGGGCAAAACCACGCCCTTCCCCCCGATCCCACCCGGACGAAAGCTCCTGAACCCGGTCGTTCGCCGGCTCTGCATCACCGGGAAGCCCATAATCAAAACGCGCCGCAGTCTGCCCCATCGTCCCCACTCCGTAAAATCGCGTATGCGAACACTTGCGGAACAAAGCGGGATCGGGTCAACGCAAGATGGGTCGGTTTTGGATCAAGCCTGACCACTCACGGAACGAGGTCTATGGGCGTACCATCGCCGACCCGGCTCCAGATTTCCTCGATTTCGGAGTTTGTGACCGCAATGCAGCCTTCGGTCCAATCCCCAGGCGCGCGCGCCGGGCCATAGCCATTGGGCTGTCCGTGGAGGAAAATCAGCCCGCCGGGGGCCCGCCCTGCTGCAGCGGCATAGGCGCGATCGGCTGCATCGGGATAGGAGATGTGCAGCGAGAGATGATAGGCGCTTTGCGCGTTGCCGCGATCGATGGTGTAGTGGCCTTCCGGGGTGCGGCCATCGCCCTCGAAATGCTTGGGGCCGATCGGGGACGGCCCCAATTGAATGCCGTTGAAAATGCGCAAGGGCTGGCCGTTGTCGTCAAGCAGGATCACGCGCCGAGCCGCCTTTTCCACCCGCACTCGCGCCACTTGCGCTTCCCCGTCGGCGTTTTGCGCGCCGGCTGGAAACACCGACGGCGGCAGGACCGAGAGGCCCGCCGCCGCCAAGGGTATCGCGAGGGAAGCGAGAACGCGGCGCATCGCGCCATCCTATCGCCCTGCCGCTTGCGATCAATCCACGAAAGGATCGCGCACGAGGATGGTATCCTCGCGCTCGGGCGAGGTGCTGACCAGCGCCACCGGCGTTTCGATCAATTCCTGCACGCGCTGGATATACTTGATGGCCTGGGCGGGCAGATCCGCCCACGAGCGCGCGCCGGCGGTGGTGCCGTGCCAGCCGTCCATTTCCTCATAGATCGGCTCCACGTTGGCCTGGTCGGCAGCGTGGCTGGGATAATAGTCCAGCACTTTGCCATTCAGGCGATAGCCGATGCAGATCTTCACCTTTTCAAAGCCGTCGAGCACGTCGAGCTTGGTGAGCGCGATGCCGGTGACGCCGGAAATGGCGCAGGACTGGCGCGTGAGCACGGCGTCGAACCAGCCGCAGCGGCGCTTGCGACCCGTGACAGTGCCAAATTCATGGCCACGTTCGCCCAGCCGCTGGCCAACTTCGTCCGCCAGTTCGGTCGGAAACGGGCCGGAGCCCACGCGCGTGGTATAGGCCTTGACGATGCCCAGCACGAAGCCCGTGGCCGAGGGGCCAAGACCCGAACCCGATGCCGCCGTGCCCGACACGGTGTTGGACGAGGTGACGAACGGATATGTGCCGTGGTCAACGTCGAGCAGCACGCCCTGCGCGCCTTCGAACAGGATGCGCGCACCGGCTTTACGCACCGAATTCAGGCGCTTCCACACCGGTTGGGCAAATTGCAGAACATAAGGCGCGATGACTTTGAGTTCTTCGAGCAGGGCGGCGCGATCGACCGGCGGCTGGCCGAAGCCGGCGCGCAGCGCATCGTGATGGGCGCAAAGGCGATCGAGTTGCGCGTCGAGCGCATCAAGGTGCGCCAGATCGCACACGCGAATGGCGCGGCGCCCCACCTTGTCTTCATAGGCCGGGCCGATGCCGCGCCCCGTAGTGCCGATCTTTCCGGCGCCAGCGGCCGCTTCGCGCAGGCCATCGAGATCGCGGTGCAGCGGCAGGATCAGCGGGCAATTGTCGGCAATGGCGAAGTTATCGGCATTGATTTCAACGCCCTGCGCCGTCAGCTTTTCGATCTCGGCCTTGAGGGCCCAGGGGTCGAGCACCACGCCATTGCCGATGATCGACAGCGTGCCGGTGACGATGCCCGAGGGCAGCAGGGAAAGCTTGTAGACCTGGTCGCCCACGACGAGCGTGTGGCCGGCATTGTGTCCGCCCTGGAAACGCACGACGGCGTCAGCCCGGCTGGCCAGCCAGTCGACGATCTTGCCTTTGCCCTCGTCGCCCCACTGGGCGCCGATCACGGTTACGTTTGCCACAGATACACTCCTCCACCTGCCAGGCGGACCCGAACAGCGCCCTTCGACAGGACTCGGCGCAGCGGGTGGGATAAGGCGCGCCGGAGCGCGCAAGATGGGTGCGGGTGGCGCCCTAGTGGCACCGCCCCGCCCGAGTCAAGGCCAAGCCGTCGCCGGCATTACAGTGCGACAGGCCCTTCCTGCCCCAAGACATGGGTGCAGCCCAGCGCCGCAGGCTCATCAGCCTCGCTCAGCGCCGCCACGGTGCGCCAGCCGATGGCGCGCAGCCGATCGGCGTTGCCGCGATGATGGCCAAGCGGCAGGAACAGCTTTTCGGCCGGCATCTGCGCCGCGGCGACAAGATCGATCAGGGCATCGGGATAGAGCGAGAAGCCAGTGGCCACTTCGCCCTCCCCGCCGTCCGGCCGGGCGATGCGATAGGTCCCGCCCCGGCCCAAAGCGCCGCGCACGCCATCGGCATAGAGCATGAAGCCGAACCAAGACTGATATTCAAAGCCATGCCGTTCGGACGGATCGAGCGTGAGGCGAGCGCGCCCATCCAGCCGCAAGGCAATCTCGCGCAGCGCCGCGATGCGGCCGGCCAGCGCGCCGCCGGCATCGATCGCGGCCAGTTTGTCGATCGCCGTATCGAAATCGCCCGTCGCATAGAGCAGCGGAACGTAAGCCTCGCCACCGGCCGCCACCAGGCCACCGGCGTCCTTGCTGTCCAGTTCGCGGCGAACGGCATCGATCTGCCCCGGACCAAGCGGCAGGGCCTTGTCGGCCAGTGTATCGACCAGGTCGGGCAACGTGAAATCGACACTGACGCCAGTGGCGCCCGCCGCCTGAAGCGCCTCGATCGCGACTGCGACGACTTCGGCCGCTGCGGCGACATTGTCGGCCCCGATCAGTTCGGCGCCGCACTGCAGCTTTTCACGCGCAGGATCGAGCCCGTCGCCCTTGATCGTGACGACCTGCCCGGCATAGCACAGCCGCAGCGGGCGCGGCGCGGCGGCCAGGCGCGTGCCGGCAATGCGGCCGATCTGCGGGGTGATATCGCTGCGCAAGGCCATCATCCGCAGCGACTGCGGATCGACGAAGCGGAACATCCGGCGCGAGGAAATGCCGGCCATGCGGCTGGCCAGCGATCGCTCGAACTCGATCATCGGCGGCAAGACGCGGTCATAGCCATGGCCTTCCATCACGCCGTGGATGGTACGCATCACGCGGGTGGCGGCGGCGGCGCTGCGCGGCAGGCGGTCTTCCAGGCCTTCGGGCAGGAGATCGGGATCGCTGGTGTCCATGGCCCGCGCCTTTAGCGGCATTGGTGCGATGCGGGTAGGGGAAAAGGCATCGGGCATGCACGGCGTCTTTGCGGGCTAGGCTGACAGCCGCCGCAAGTTGGCGCGCACCTTGCGGCGATAGGCGTGGACCACGCGGCGCGCCTGGGCATGGGGCGTGGGTTGGGCCCGCCCCGCCCACCAGGCGCGCGAGGGCGCAAGCGCAAGGTCCCACCAGACTTGCGCTGCCGCTTCAAGCTTTTCGGTGACCATAAGCTGGCTTTCGGCCGCAGCGCGCGGATCGGCCAGCGCCATCAGCGAGAGGCGGCGGGCAATGACAAGCGAAGCTTCCCCGCCCAGCATCATCTGCTGGTTCCATAAGGGCAGCATCGGTGCCAGCCAGGCTGCTGGTGAGGAAAAGGCTTTTGAAATCATGAACAATCCTTGAAAATGGTCTGCCGCTCAACGAGCCAGCCAACGCAAAGGTCCGCCCGATGGCTCAATGCCGGGCAACCGCACAACTGGCGCGCCAGGCAGCAAGGTCCTGTGCGCGCAGCGGGCCGCGCCATGGCGGGCACGCCCGCGACAAAACAAGCGCCGCAGGCAGGCCAAACCCTTCGCCCAAGCGACTTTCCGCCAATTGCCGGGCTTGCGCAGCCGGCATGATATCGACCTGACCCTGCACCGCTGCCGGAACGGGGATTGGCCGGTCAACCCAAGCCAGGACGATACGATCGGGTGCGGCAGCGCCGACCAGCGCAGGCAGATTGGCATATTCGGCCATGCAAGGCGCGCACCAGCGGGCGCCCAGCAACACGATGCGATAGGGTGCTGCCGCCTCTTGCGCAACAGCGGGATCGGCCGTGCCGAAAAACAGACACGAGAGCGCCAGCGATATGACAGAATTGCGGCAAATAAACCCGGCAATGATTCTAGACAGTGCCCCCATGCCACCCTAATATCCAAATTACATTTATTTGTAAATGCTTGGGGATATCGATGCGCGGACCAATAGCCTGCCTTTTTCTGGCGACATGTTGGGGCGCGATGGCCCTTGCCCAGGAAGCCCCGCAGGCCAGCCTGCAGCAACGGTTCGATGCCGCCACGGCCGCGTTCGACAGCCAGGATTGCGCAACTGCCCTGCGCCTGCTCGATGGGCTTGCCGCCGATCCCAAGATCAAGCCGGGCGGCCTGCCCGCCGCGATGATCACCATGCGGCGCGGCATCTGCCTCGTCAACATCGGCCATGCCGACACGGGAGAACCGCTGCTGGCCGGTGGTCTTGCCGGTATCCGCGCCCATCCAGAAGGCCTCGCCGCCGATATCGCCATGGCCGAAGACCTGTTGGGCTTGATCGCGGCACAGCGAGCCGATCACGATGGCGCCCTTGCCCACTATGACGCGGCGCTGGCCTCTGCATCGGGCGTTGCCCGTTCAACAACCTTGCAGCACATTGCACTGCTGACCGCGTTCGACGGCGATTCCCGTGCCATCGATGCCGCCAACGAAGGCCTCAAACTGTGGCTGGCCCAGCCCAAGCCAGACAAGACCATGCTGGCGCAGTGGCACGTCTTGCTGGGACGCACATTGCTGAACCGTGGGAAAGTCAAAGAGGGACGCGCCGAATTGCAGACGGCGCTCAAGCTGTCAGGCGGACTTAGCGACAGGATCAGCGTGTTCGACGCCGCGTTGCGGCAGGATCTGGCCCAAGCCGCGCTGCTCGGCAACATGATGGAAGACGCGCATCACTACATGACGATGTCCGGCGCGGGCCATGCCGAAAACAATGCATTTTCCTCTGCCGCCGTGATGGAACCGCCGCCCTGCGGGCCCGAGAGCGGGCTCGATCCCCAGGATGTTGCCGTGGTGCAAATGCTGATCGACACCGATGGATCGGTGATGGGCAGCCAGACCGTCTACACCACCGGCAACTATGCCAAGGCGAGCGCATTTTCGCGCGCCGTGCAAAGCTGGCAATGGACGACCGCGAACGCTGCCAAGATGCCGCCATTCTTCCGTGCGACGGCAAGGGTTGCCCTGCGGTGCGCCAGGGACGGCGGTGGCCTTTCTCCGGCTGAGCCATTGCAAGCGGAAATCGCGACATGGGCGCATCGGATGGCGCCGGATCTGCCCTACGAGAAAAAGGCATGGCAGGCCTGGCTGGCCGCCGCCGATGCCGCCCGCCAGCGCGGCGATGCGCCTGCGGAACTGGCTGCGCGGCTGAGCCTTGCCGAGGTGGACTTGCGCGCCGATGCCGATGTGATTGCATCGATCGACCGCGCGCTTATCCTGGCGCAGGACCCCGGACTGCCCCAGAACGTGCGCAACAGTGCTCGCGTGCTGCTTTCGCTGCGGCGTGATCGGGCAGCATCTGGTCGTGTTCGCAAGCGCGATGGGCATTCGGCCTTGCTTGCGGTGAAAAACGAGGCAGCCATTGCCGCAGACCCGATTGCCCGCAGCGCCGCGACCCTGCTGTTGCTGCCCCAGCGGCCCGCCGAACACGACATGGCTGCCACGGTTGCCGCCTTGCAACATGTTGCCAACGATGATGCGCTGGCGCCCCATCATCCGTTGCGACAGTTCGCCCTGCTGCGCCTTGCCAACCAGGCCGCTGCGCAAGGCCAGTTGGACGAAGCACAGCGCCTGTTTGCCGCGACCGGCCTGACGCAGGAACAGTGCGCGCTGATCGGCCCCAAGCCGGCATTGAAACGCGTGGGCAGCGGGCCCGAGCAATTTCCGTCAGACCTGAACCGCTGGGGCTTTGAAGGCTGGGTACGCAGCGAATTCGATATCCAGGCCGATGGCCGAACCGCCGCCTTGCGACCGGTCATCTCCTATCCGCCGTTCGTGTTCGACGAGGCGGCAACATCGATTCTCGCCTCGGCGCGCTTTCAATCGAGCTATCGTCCGGAAAACGGCGCCGCCTGCAGCGCCAATTTCCAAATGATCAATTTCGCGATTCCCGGCAACATGATGACCGCCAAGGAAATCAAGAAAAAGTCCTGATCCGCGATCCGCATGCGAAAAGGGGCGGCGCCAGCCAGGCACCGCCCCTTTTTTGCAGTTCAAGCCACGCCCGAAACCGGCGTCAGAACTTGAGCGCCTTGATCAGGCGCACGCCCTGCACGTCGCGCGCGGCGGTCAACACTTCTTCGTTCACCGGGCTATCGACCGAGAGCAGCAGCACGGCTTCGCCACCGGCTTCGCGACGGCCGAGATGGAATGTGCCGATGTTGATGCCGGCCGTGCCCAGCAGCGTGCCGATCGAGCCGATGAAGCCCGGCGCGTCGGTGTTGACGATGTACAGCATGTCGCCGTCGAGATCGGCTTCGATGCCGATGCCGAAGATTTCGACCAGGCGCGGCTGGCCGTTGCCGAACAGCGTGCCGGCCACCGAACGGTCACCCTGGCTGGTGGAGACGGTCACGCGCACCAGCGTGCGGTATTCGCCTTCGCGATCATGGCGCACTTCGCGCACGTCAAGCCCGCGTTCCTTGGCGAGGAACGGCGCGTTGACCATGTTCACGGTATCGGAATACTGCTTCATCACGCCGGTCAGCACCGCCGCCGTGATCGGCTTCTGGTTGAGCTGGGCCGCCGCGCCTTCCACTTCGATCGCGATCTTGGTGAGGTTGTCGTGCGCCAGTTGGCCCACCAGCGTGCCGAGCTTTTCAGCAAGCGCCATGTAGGGCTTGAGCTTGGGCGCTTCCTCGGCCGAGAGCGAAGGCATGTTGAGCGCGTTGGTCACACCGCCGGTGACAAGGAAATCGGCCATCTGCTCGGCCACCTGCAGCGCCACGTTAACCTGTGCTTCGGTGGTCGAGGCACCCAGGTGCGGCGTGCAGATGAAGTTCGGCGTGCCGAACAGCGGGCTGTCCTTGGCCGGTTCGGATTCGAACACGTCGAGCGCGGCGCCGGCGATGTGGCCGGAATCGAGCAAGTCCTTGAGTGCCTTTTCATCCACCAGGCCGCCGCGCGCACAGTTGACGATGCGCACGCCCTTCTTGGTCTTGGCCAGGTTTTCGGCCGAGAGGATATTGCGGGTCTGGTCGGTCAGCGGGGTATGCAGGGTGATGAAGTCTGCCTTGGCCAGCAGCGTTTCGAGGTCAGCCTTCTCGACGCCCATTTCCACCGCGCGCTCGGGCGTGAGGAACGGATCGAACGCCACGACCTTCATGCGCAGGCCCAGCGCGCGGCTGGCAACGATCGAACCGATATTGCCCGCGCCGATCAGGCCCAGCGTCTTGCCGGTCACTTCCACGCCCATGAAGCGGTTCTTTTCCCACTTGCCGGCCTGGGTGGATGCGTCAGCCTCGGGCAGTTGGCGGGCGAGCGCGAACATCAGCGCAATGGCGTGCTCGGCCGTGGTGATCGAGTTGCCGAACGGGGTGTTCATCACCACCACGCCCTTGGCCGAAGCCGTCGGAATATCGACATTGTCCACGCCGATGCCGGCGCGGCCGACGACCTTGAGATTGGTCGCGGCCTCGAGAATTTCCTTGGTCACCTTGGTGGACGAGCGGATCGCCAGGCCATCGTACTGGCCGATGATGGCCTTCAACTCTTCCGGCGTCTTGCCGGTGATCACGTCCACGTCGCAGCCGCGCTCCTGGAAAATGCGGGCGGCGTTGGGGTCCATCTTGTCGGAAATGAGAACCTTGGGCTTGGTCATGGTCTTTGCTCCATGGGGTGCCGTTGCGGCACGCGGCCGTTATGGGCCGAGGAAAACGGTAACGGGGGATACGGCATCGCCCCCTCCCCTCGTCACCCCGGACTTGATCCGGGGTCCAGCTTGCGGCCTCCACCACCGAAGCGGAGGCACGCTGGATGCTGAAACACGTTCAGCATGACGGAAAATCGGGGAAACGAGGGTGAGCGAAAGCGCTCAGGCTTCGGCAGTGGCCGTCAATTGGGCATAGGCCCAGTCGAGCCAGGGGCCGAGCGCCGCGACATCGGCGGTATCGACCGTGGCGCCACACCAGATGCGCAGGCCCGCCGGGGCATCACGATAGCCCGCGATGTCAAAGGCGGCGCCTTCCTTTTCGAGCAGGCCGGCAAACTTCTTGATGAAGTCTGCATCGGCCCCTTCGACGGTGAGGCACACCGAGGTACGCGAACGGATGCCGCTGTCCACCGCGAGGTGGCCGAGCCACGAGCGTTCTGCCACGATCTTGTCGAGCGCGTGGGCATTGGCCGTGCAACGCGCCTTGAGGCCTTCGAGGCCGCCGACCGACTTGGCCCATTCCAGCGCGAAGATCGCATCTTCCACCGCCAGCATCGAGGGGGTGTTGATGGTTTCGCCCTTGAACACGCCCTCGGCGAGCTTGCCCTTGGAAACCAGGCGGAACACCTTGGGCAGCGGCCATGCCGGCGTGTAGGTTTCCAGGCGTTCGACCGCACGGGGGCCGAGGATCAAGACACCATGCGCGCCTTCACCACCCAGCACCTTCTGCCACGAGAAGGTGGCAACGTCGATCTTGTCCCACGGAATGTCATAGGCAAAGACGGCGCTGGTCGCGTCGGCAAAGGTCAGGCCTTCGCGGTTATCAGGAATCCATTCGCCATCGGGAACGCGCACGCCGCTGGTGGTGCCGTTCCAGGTGAACAGCACGTCGTCGGCGAAATCCACCTTGGAAAGATCGGGCAGCTGGCCGTAATCGGCGCGGAGCACGGTGGGCTCCAGCTTGAGCTGCTTAACCGCGTCGGTCACCCAGCCTTCGCCAAAGCTTTCCCAGGCCAGCGTGGTCACGCCGCGGGCGCCGAGCATCGTCCACATCGCCATCTCGAACGCGCCGGTGTCCGAACCGGGCACGATGCCGATGCGGTGCGTGGCGGGCAGTTGCAGCACCTCGCGCATCAGGTCGATGGCGAGCTGGAGACGCGCCTTGCCGATCTTGGCGCGGTGCGAGCGGCCCAGCGATTCGGTTTGCAGCTTGTCGAGAGAATACCCCGGCGGCTTGGCGCACGGACCCGAGGAAAAGAAAGGACGCGCCGGCTTTGCGGCGGGAATACCAACAGTCATGTAGACTCTCCTCACAGAGAGCACGCGCGGCGTTGGGACCGCGTGGCCCGAAGCCGCTCTTAGAGGCATGGCGCAGCTTGTCAATGCACCGAGTTGGAATTGCTGCGCAGCGGTTCGTCGCAAAAAGTGCCGATCCGTGCATCTGCGGGCTTTCCATTTACCTTGGAGTAACCAAGACTGCGTCAGGCTTAACCTTATGGCAAAACGCATTCTTCTTGCCTGGGCCATGCTGCCGGTGATTGCCCTTGCCGGCTGTGTTGATGCCCCGCAGCACGCCCGACGCCCCGCGCGCGGCGCGCCGCGCATGGTCTCGCGCCCGGTGGTGCAGCCCGTGCCGCAATCGGTCGCCATCCGCGCCTGCATGATCACGCTGCGGCAAAATGCGATTGGCTATGTTGCCGTGCCCGATCAATATTATGGCGCCGGCTGCAGCACGCTGGGCAGCGTGCGCCTCGCCTATCTGCGCAGTGACAGCACGCAATTGGGCCTGGCCAACGCCGGGCCGGTCACGTGTCAACTCGCCAATGCCCTGCAAGGCTGGGCCCGCTTTGGCGTGGACCGCGCCGCGCAGCAAATCCTGGGCAGTCCGCTCGTCAAGATCGAGACGATGGGCAGCTACAATTGCCGCAACGTGGCCGGCACTGCGCGCCGCTCCGCCCATGCCACGGCCAATGCCATCGATATTTCCGGCTTCCTCCTCGCCGACGGCCGCCGCGTGACCGTGCTGCGCGACTGGAGCGACGAAGACCCCCAGATCCGCGCTTTCCTGCGCGCGGTGCACACCAGCGCCTGCAAGCGCTTTGGCACGGTGCTGAGCCCGGATTACAACGCGGCGCACCGCGATCACCTGCACCTGGAGGTGGGCAGCGGGCGGCCGTTGTGCGGGTGATGGTGAGCATGCGGCTTGGTGTTGCTGGCGCGGGGCCGTGATTGAGCACTTTTTATAAAATGCCGCCGGTTCGAACACGACCACAAAGCTGCCAGTCATAATATGTAGTTTGTCAGCCTACTTGAGTCCAGCGAGAGCGGATCGCCGATGCCGTCTTGGCCAAACACAACAAGTATGCAGTTGCCGAGAGGAGGCTTGTTGAAAGTACAACACTATTGGGAGGCCCATAGCAACCTTGAAAAAGCACCACGAAAACACCGCCACACTGCACGTTTGATGACCATAGGCCACTTGCCGTGGCCGCTACGGCAACCATTCGAGCACCATACACTGTTAGAAACGCTGCATAGTTCGAAAGCGGAGATTTACGCAGTGGAACCGTCGAGCCTTGTGCTTGGAATAGATCGCATAAATGCCACCAAATTAGATGATGAATGCTGAGTTGAAAGACAATCAAACCACTGAGCAGCTCAAAAATTCTCTGCATCTGGTCCGTGCCATGGGATGACGTATTCATTGCAGCCAGTATTGAGCTCGTGAGGCTACCGGCAATCAGCACCATGACGCTGACCAACCAACGTCGCAGTTTCAAGCCATGGCTGCTCCACATATCTGATGCCTTTGATGTGATCCCCGCGACAAGACGATGCCCGTTATTTGGCACTGTCGCAACGTCCGTGCCCCCTGACCTTGCGGGTTCACGCAGAAAACCTCGTTTGTGGTCGTTAGGACAGTATGATTGTTTTCGCGCAGAGGCGCATAGAAAGTTGAATCTCTGCGCCTCTGTGCCTCTGCGCGAAATCAATCTTTTCCTTTGAGGTGCTTGCTGCCTAACGGCCGATACTCCGCCTGCCAAATGGCTCACCTAGAGACGAGGAGGGATTGGGGACAGTGTTGCGAGACTCGGCGAACGTGCCCCCTCCGTCAGCCCTTTGGGCTGCCACCTCCCCCACGGTGTGGGGGAGGATCTTGGGCGGTCTGCTTGAATGTGGAAAGGCGGGAGCATTCCGCTTCCCGCCTCTCGAAAGGCCCCCCTGATGGCCGATGTCGTGTGTCTATTCCCGCGTCAGGCCACTTCGTCCAACCCCGTGGCCTCGATCCGCAGGCGGACGGCTTCGGCGGCGTGGCGGGCGCCGAGTTTGCCCATCATTTTCATGCGGTGGATTTCCACGGTGCGCGGGCTGATGTCG